>Ga0105245_10006169_pt1 | contig 10549 bp, 10 predicted proteins | sample KBSM54metaG_FD_81523 | JGI IMG/M metagenome (GOLD analysis project Ga0105245, IMG submission 81523) | Miscanthus rhizosphere microbial communities from Kellogg Biological Station, Michigan, USA - KBS M5-4 metaG | ecosystem: Host-associated > Plants > Roots > Rhizosphere > Soil | place...
ATGCTCGGCCACGCGCGTAGCACTGCGCTGGACGCCAAGTTCCTGTTACTCACCGCATACGCCGACACCGATGTCGCGATCAGCGCGATCAACGACATCGGTCTCGACTACTACCTGCTCAAGCCGTGGGACCCGCCGGCCGAGCGGCTCTACCCCGTCATCGACGACCTGCTGGGCGACTGGGCGCAGGCCCGCCAGCAGGACAGCGGAGACGTGCGGGTGGTGGGGCACCGCTGGTCGGAGGGCAGCCACGAGGTCAAGACCTTCCTCGCGCGCAACTACGTGCCCTACCGGTGGCTCGACGTCGACAAGGACGAGGAGGCCCAACGGATCCAGAGGTTGGCGCAGGCCGAGCTCGACGACCTCCCCCTCGTGCTCGTGCCCGACCGCGAGGTGCTGCGGTCACCGTCGACCCTCGAGCTCGCGGGCGCCCTCGGCCTGCGGACCCGCGCCGAGCAGCCGCTCTACGATCTGTGCATCGTCGGCAGTGGTCCGGCCGGGCTGGCGGCTGCTGTGTACGGCGCATCCGAAGGCCTGCGGACCGTCGTGGTCGAACGCGAAGCACCCGGCGGACAGGCCGGTCAGAGCGCCTCGATCGAGAACTACCTCGGGTTCCCGAAGGGGTTGTCCGGCGCCGACCTCACCCACCGTGCGGTTGCGCAGGCTGCGAGGTTCGGGGCCGAGATGGTGCTCGCCCGCGACGTCACCGGGTTCGAGGTGCGCGGTCCGGTGCGCGCAGTGCGTTTGGACGACGCCGGTGAACTGGAGGCGCGGGCGCTGCTCGTGGCGACGGGCGTGTCGTACCGACGACTCGAGGCACCCGGGCTCGAGGCTCTGACCGGTCGCGGCGTGTACTACGGCGCGAGCGCGAGCGAAGCGATCCAGTGCCAGGGCGACGAGGTGTACGTCGTCGGGGCTGCGAACTCTGCCGGCCAGGCAGCCCTGAACCTGGCTCGCTATGCGAAACGGGTGGCACTGCTCGTGCGCGGCGCCGCGCTCGAGGACACCATGTCGCTCTATCTCGTTGCGCGGATCCGTGCCGCGCAGAACATCGACGTGCGGCTGCGCAGCGAGGTCGTGGCGGCTCGCGGCGACGGACACCTCGAGGCGCTCACGGTGGTTGACCGCGACACCGGCGCAGAAGAGGAGCTGCTCACCAGCTGGCTGTTCGTCTTCATAGGTGCATCGCCGCGCACCGATTGGCTGGGTTCTGCGGTCGTCCGCGACGAGAAGGGGTTCGTCATCACCGGGCAGGACCTCCTCACGGCCCCGAAGGCGCAGTCATGGACCTTGAGCCGTGCGCCCTTCGCGCTGGAGACCAGCGTGCCCGGCGTGTTCGCGGCGGGCGACGTACGGCTGGACTCGATGAAGCGCGTGGCATCGGCCGTCGGCGAGGGCGCCATGTCGGTCTATCTCGTGCACCGCTACCTGGCGACGATGTGATGCACCTCGACGACCTGCGCCCGCTCGAGCTCTTCGACGGGCTCGCCGACAAGGAGCTGCTCGCGCTGATCGACCTGGGCGCCGACGTGCGGTTCGCGCCCGGCGAGGAGCTGTTCCGCGAAGGCGCTCCCGCCGAGTTCTGGTGGGTCCTCGTGGAGGGCAGGGTCGACCTGGTCCGTCACGTCGGCCGTGAGGAGACGGTGCTCGGTGCGATGGACGTGCCCGGCCGGTGGGCCGGCGGGTTCCGTGCCTGGGACGACAACGGCGTCTATCTCGCGACGGGCCGGGCGGCCGTCGCCGGCCGAGTGCTCAAGGTGCCGGCGCAGTCCTTGAGGGACTGGTCGAGCGCCTGGTTCCCGTTCGGGGCACACCTCATCGAGGGACTGTTCCGGACCGCGCGCAACTTCGAGGCGATGACACGACAGCGAGAGGCCCTGGTCGCCCTCGGCACTCTTGCAGCGGGGCTGGCGCACGAGATCAACAACCCGGCCGCTGCGGCGACCCGCGCGGTCGACGCGCTCGGGAACGCCTGGGAAGTGCTGCTCTCCGCCCTCGGCCGGCTCGCGGAAGGATCGATCTCCGCTGACCAGTTCCTCGCGCTCGACACGCTTCGGCGCGAGATCGAGCCGCCACCGATCAGCACAGATCCCATGGCCAACGCGGATCGCGAGGATGCCGTGTCGACCTGGCTGGCTCGCCACGATATTGAGAAGGACTGGCTGATAGCCGCACCGCTCGCGCGGGCAGGCGTCGACGTCGCGTGGTGCGAACGCGCAGCCGCGGTGCTCGACGGCGCTGCGCTCGAGCCCGGACTGGAATGGGTGGCGAGCACCGTGTCGGCGCAAACGCTGCTCGCCGAGGTGAAGGAGTCGACCCGGCGCATCTCCGAGCTGGTCGGGGCGGTGAAGTCCTACTCACAGCTCGACCGGGCGTCGATGCGGGAGACAGACGTGGCGGAAGGGCTCGAGAGCACCCTCGTCATGCTGGCGCACCGGATGCCCGAGGGAGTCACCGTCGTACGCGACTATGACACCGACGTCCCCCGGATAGACGCCGCCGCCGGCGAGCTCAACCAGGTGTGGACGAACCTCATCGACAACGCCGTCGACGCGATGGACGGTGCCGGCACGCTTCGGGTGTCGACCCGCGCCGACGACGACGCCGTGATCGTGGAGATCGGGGACACGGGCGCGGGCATGACCCGCGACGTCCAGCACCATGCGTTCGAGCCCTTCTTCACCACCAAAGGCGTGGGAAAAGGCACCGGCCTCGGTCTCGACATCTCCCGTCGCATCGTCGTCGACCGGCACCGGGGGGAGATCACCATCGACGCGCAGCACGGCGAGACCGTGCTGCGCGTCCGGCTTCCGCGGCGCCCCTAGCGAAGAGTCTCAGCTCTGCGGCTGACGCCAGATCGCGACCGCGAGACTGAGCGACCAGAGGATTGCCACCGGTGTCGCGAGTCCCCCGTACTGGGCGATCACTGCGGCGAGGATGACCACGCCGCACACCAGTCCGACACGGGCGACCCACCGACGGAGTGCGTCGGTGCGCAGCACCACGATCGACACGGCAAGAATGCTCAGCCCCAAGACGCACATTCCGGCCTGGCCCAGAAGCGTGTAGTTGAACGCCGTTGCAAAGCGGAGCACAGCGGTGCCGGGCAGGGGTTCGTCCATGACATCCACGAGATGACTGATCACTGCACGGGCGGCGCCCGTCACCAGCCAGACGGCGGTGACCGCAGCTGCCATTGACCGGGCGAACGCCCGCCACTGAGGTGCTTTCACGGTGGCGCCCAGGCTGCAGATGTAGTTCATGACCACGGCAAACAGGACAGCGGCACAAGTGGCAGAGATGCCGGAGACGAGCCCTGACATGCGATTGCCCGACTGCTGCCACCACTGCAGCAGCGCCGCATCGGTCGCGTCGTGCGGCACGTCGACGGCCGCCACCGTCATGAACAGAGCGACCGCGAAGAGCCCGGATGCGACTGCGCCGACGTGGCGCGCTGCCGTCGAGGGCGTCTGCTGTAGAGCGGGTGCGGGTGCGGCTTTTGTGATGGACATCGTGTGCACTCCTTGTGGTTGGAAGGCCTTGTCTCCAGCGTCTGCCTACGCGGGTGCGCCGGCGACGGAGTGAGCACCGGTCTTCGAATCAGGGCTGACCCTGAGTGCCGGAGGGCTCATCCCTGTCACGATGACCAGATGGGCCCAACCGCGCGAGTGCTGGCTCGAGCACTGACGTGGTCGCTGACCCCTGTTCTTCTCGCAGCTGCCTTCGTCGTGTGGTTGGAGATGCCTGACGCCGCGGACCCCCTTGTCGCGCCGGGGGACGTGCCCTTCTTCGTCGCGACCCTCTCGTGCTGGCTGGTCGGCGTCGTGCTGACCGGGCGGGCGTTCGAGCAGCCAGCGGGCTGGGCGTTCCTCGGGCTGGGAACCGCGCTCGCGTGGAGCGGCCTCACCGACGCATATGCCGACCTGGCGCTCACGTGGCGACCGGACGCGCCTGCCGGACTCCTCGCCGCGACGCTGAGTGACACGAGCTTCGTCTGGTGGTTCGTGTTCCTGGCGCTCGTCCTTCAGTTCACGCCTCCAGCGCGGTCGAATTCGCCGTTCCAGCGCAGGCTGCCGACGTTGACTGTTGCGGCGGGACTGGTTTTCCAGGTCACGGCGCTGCTGAGGTCGACGCACCTCGATCCCCCGCACGAAGACCTGGTCAGCCCGTGGGCTTTCGAGCCGTTGAGCGGCCTCATGGCCACGGCCGCCGCTGCCGCCATCATCCTGGTCGCCCTCTGTCTCATCGCGTCCGCGGTCGAGCTCGTCCGGGTGTGGCGCCGCGCCGAGGGACAGTCGCGGCAACAGCTGTTGTGGTTGGTCGCCGGCGCGCTGCCTGTTCCTCTCTGCGTCGTTGCCTCCTTCGCCGTGTCCTATGGCGGACACACCGAGGTCGCGGGATGGCTGATGAGTGCGGCAATCGTCACGATCGCGGTCGGTGCCGCCCTTTCAGTGCTTCGCTATCGCCTCTACGACGTCGAACGCGTCGTGACCGACTCGGCCGCGTACGCCATCGCGTCGGTCGCCGTGATCATCAGCTTCGTCATCGTGCTCGTGGTCGTCAGTCGCACGACGACGATCGATTCCAGCTCGCAGCTGCCGACCATCCTCGCGACGCTCGCGGGCGCCGCCACTGCTCGGGTCTCCTACGTCTGGGGACGCAAGGCAGTCGAGCGGCGCATCAACAGGGAACGGTTCGACGCGGTCGAGACGGTCCGATCGGGACTCACCACTGCGACGCCTGACCTCGACATACTCCTCACGGCTGCTCTGCACGATCCCCGCGCGCGCATCCTCTACCCCATCGACGGCGGTAACTGGGTCACGTCGGACGGGCGGGAGGTCTCGCCCGGTGGGGAGGTGGTCGACGTACGGCGACGTGGCACGGTGACCGCGAAGATCGAGTTCGATGCCCAGCAGAACGACCGCACCGTGATCGAGGCCGTGGCAAACGAGGCCGCAGCCGAGATCGACAACGTCGCGTTGCGCGCCGAGCTGGCCCGACAGCTGGAGCTGATCAGCGAGTCCAGGTCCAGACTTGCCACAGCACACCTCGAGGAACGCAGACGCATCGAGCGTGATCTCCACGACGGCGCGCAGCAGCGATTGCTGGCGATCGCCCTTCAGCTCCAGTCGGCCAAGGTCAACGGGCAGACGAACGTCCTGCGTGACGAGGTCAGCCGGGCCGTTGCCGAGCTCGGCATCACCGTCCAGGAACTGCGCGACCTGGCGGGCGGCTTGCAACCCGCCGCACTTGCCGGAGGTGGTCTGCTCGCCGCCGTGGTCGACCTGGCCGTTCGCATCCCGCTGAACATCACGTACGACGTCGTGGACCAGCGCTTTGCTCCGAGCATCGAGGGTGCGGCTTGGTTCGTCATCGCGGAGGCGACGACCAATGCGGTCAAGCACGCCTCCGTCGATGACGTGTCGATCACGGTCAAGGTCGAGCACGCCTCCCTTCGAGTCGTTGTCGCCGACGTTGGAGTCGGCCACGCCTGCCCGCAGGGCAGAGGGCTCCAAGGTCTGGCAGACCGGGTCGCGGCGCTGCGCGGATCCCTCCGGGTGACCGAGAACCAACCGCACGGCACGATCATCGAAGCCGAGCTGCCATGCGTGTCGTGATCGCCGACGACTCAGCGCTGCTGCGCGAAGGCCTGTCCAGGCTGCTCGTCGAGTCCGGCATAGAAGTCTGCGCGACCGTCCCCGACGCGGCGGGGCTGGCTGACGCCGTCACCGCACATCGCCCCGACGTCGCCATCGTCGACATCCGGATGCCGCCGACCTTCACCCACGAAGGCGCCATCGCCGCTGTCGCGCTCCGGTCGACCTATCCCGACCTCGGCATCCTGCTTCTCTCACAAGCGATCGAGACACACTTCGCCGCCCAGCTCCTGGAGCGGCACGCCGCCCACTTCGGATATCTGTTGAAAGACCGTGTCGTCGACGTGTCGGTGCTGACGCAGGCGCTGGAGACCATCGCGGCGGGCGGCACCGTGCTGGATCCCGACATCGTGCGAAGCCTGATGCAGACCCATGCCCGCCGCAGCCCCGTGGCCGCGCTCTCCGACCGGGAGCGGGACGTACTCGCGCTGATGGCCGAGGGGATGTCCAACTCGGCGATCGCCGAGCGGCTGGTGGTCTCGATCAAGACCGTCGAAAGTCACATCGCCAACATCTTCAGCAAGCTCGGGCTGCACGACGAACCAGGTGGGCACCGCAGGGTACTAGCCGTCCTCGCGGCGCTGCGCCACGGAGGCGGCAGCGCCTAGTCGCGCCCCGCGACCTGATCAGGACGTCGCGGGCTCCGCTCACTGACCGGTGCGGCCGTCGATGCACTCGCGCAACAGGTCGGCGTGACCGAGGTGGCGTGCGTACTCCTCGACGAGGTGCACAAGGATGTCGCGCACCTCGATGTCGTCTTCGTGGACGGGTACGGTCGCGTCGAACGGTGTGCCCTCCCGCAGCCAGGCATCCGCGTCCCTGACCTCCCGCCGCCAGGCTGTCCACGCCTCCTCGACCACTGCGGGGTCGGCGACCGCACCGTTGAAGTCGAAGTCCCGGTCCTCGTCGGTTACGTAAAGCTTCGGGAGATGGGGCTGCTCCTGCAGCACGCGGCGGAACCAGCTGTGCTCGACCCCGGCCAGGTGCCGGAGCAGGCCGAGCAGCGACATGGTCGAGGGCGGGACCGACCTGCGGGCCAACTGCTCAGCGTCGAGGCCCTGGCATTTGAGCTCGAACGCGAGCCGGTAGTTGCGCAGATAGGTCAGCACGGTGTCCCGCTCCCCACGCGTCACGGAGTAGTCGCGCGGGTCCTGGTCGGAGGGCAGCCACATATCGCTCATGCGCCCACCCGACCAGACGGCGGGTCGCGAGGCAAATGGAAATCGCCCGAGGGCACGACCTGTTCAGGATCCGAATTGCAGCTGCTGAACCAGTCGGCTGTAGCTGGGCAGGTGGTGTGCATCCTTGATGTCGACTACCTCAATGGCTAGGGCGCCTTCGAGGTAGTCCAGCAGGTACAGGCGGGTCACCTGGCCCGCCATCACGTTGTGGTCGAGATAGCTCACGCCGAGGCCGGTGATCATCGGTTGCACCGGAAGGCCGTTGGAGTAGATGCAGGTCTTGGTCCAGCCGCGCGCGAGGCGAAGGTCCGCCACGAGTCCGGACAGGCCGCCCACCGACACGCGATGGAACAGCGGATGCCGGAAGCCGGGCTGGTGAGCCGCCCAGCTCCGGTAGCCGTCCGGTGTGGCGACCGCGCCGGATGCAACCCCGTCCTCGCAACCGTTCGGTGGCGCGACGCTGCTGTAGATCCCGATGAAGTCACTGGTGCCGGCGTTGACCCCCGGCAGGTCTCCGTGCGGCGGCACGAGCAAGAAGTTGCCAGGGGTGTCCTCGTAGTTCTTCCATCCCGCCGGCACCGTGTACGTGATCGCCGGGTGGAACACGCGGGTTTTGTACGTACCCGCCGCAAGGTTGCCGAGGCAGGCCTGCCCCTCAGGGTTCGGGCACGGAGTGCGGGCCGGCTCGGGGGTCGGCGTACTGCCAGCCACGCCACCGGAGGGCGAACCGCTCTTGGTCGACGGCGCAGGGGTCGCCGAATCGGAGGCGCCCGAGCAGCCCGCGACCAAAGGCGCCGTGATCGCGACGGCGCAGGCGATGCGTGCCACAGAACTGACCTGCCTGATGCGCGACATTCGCAACCCCTCCTCGAGCGGCGCGCGGCGTTACCCGCCCTCCTGTCGCACCAGGAGGCCTCAGCGGTTCCGTCCGCGGCTCGTCAATACTGTCGACTTGTGGGCGCCTTCGGAGACGAATCCGCCGGATTCGGTGTTGCCAGCGCGTCGGCCGGGCCGTGGGTGGCGGCCCAGGCCGGGGTCGGCGGGAAGTTCCATCACCTCGTAGGCCAGGTGCAGATCACCACGACGACGCCTGACCACGTGCGGGACACTGTTCATTCCTAGCTCCGGAGTTGACGTGGATCGACTGCAGGACACGGCCGTCGGCGCGGTCACCGTCGTGGGCAGCGCCAACGCCGACCTGGTGCTGCCCGTCGCTCACCTGCCCTCCCCCGGCGAGACCGTCCTCGCCGATGGTCGTCGGATGAGCCCGGGTGGCAAGGGCCTCAACCAGGCAGTGGCCGTCGCGCGAGCCGGCCGCCGGACCCGATTCGTCGCAGCCCTGGGCGCCGATGCCGAGGGCGCATTGCTGCGCGAGGCACTCGCAGACGAGGACATCGATGTTGCCGTGCGGACAGCCGATGCGCCGACCGGCCTGGCCGTCGTGATGGTCGACGCCGCCGGCGAGAACTCGATCGTGGTCGTCCCTGGCGCCAATGCCGAGCTGTGCGACCTGACCAAGGGAGAACTGACGGCCCTCACCGACTCCACTGTGCTGCTGATGCAGCTCGAGATTCCGGTGCCCACCGTGACCGCAGCAGCTCGCGCCGCCAAGGACGCGGGATTGACCGTCGTGCTCAACGCCGCACCCGCCACCGCCCTGGACGACGAGCTGCTCCGGTGTGTGGACGTGCTCATCGTCAACGAGGGCGAGGCCCGCTCCTTGGTCGCGTCGGACACCTCGCTGGCCGGTGACGACACAAGCGAGCTCGACCAGGTCTTCGACGCGCTGCTGGTCAGGGTGCCGACCGTCGTGGTGACGCTGGGTCCCGCTGGCGCCGTGCAGCGCGGCCGGGACGGCTCACGACACAGCGAGCCCGGACGTCGCGTGACCGTGGTCGACACGACGGGCGCGGGAGACACGTTCGCCGGCTACCTGGCGGCTTCGCTGGCTGCTCACTCCGCGATGCCCGACGCGATGCGGCGAGCAACGGCTGCAGCAGCCCTGTGCGTGCAGCGACCTGGCGCCGTACCCGCCGTGCCGCGACACGACGAGGTCGATGCCCTGTTGCTCAGCCCTCGCGGGTCGCGTACGGACTAATCAGCCACCCGGTCGAGGAACTCGCGCGAGCGCTGCACCACAAGCGCCGCCGCATCCGCGTCGTACGACGGCAGCGAGCTGTCGGTGAACAGATGCGTGTCGCCCGGGTAGACGAACAGCTCGGCGAGCCCGGGCCCGACCGTCTCGACCAGCTCGCGGGCGGCGTCGATGTCGCCCTACAACCCGAAGAACGGGTCCTTGTCCATGCCGTGGATCTGCACCGGCACCCCATCCGGCCACGGCCCGAAAGCCCAGTCGCCCGTGATCGGGATGCAGGCCTCGTAGAGCAGCGCCCCGCGCGCCCCAGGCCGGGTCTGGGCGAACCGCTGAGCCGTCGCCTCACCGAAGGAGAAGCCGGCATAGACCAGGTCCGCGGGCAGGTCGGCCACAGCCTGGTCAGCGCGCTTTCCGAGCACGTCGTCCCCGATGCTCCGGACGTAGGCCATGCCGTCGTCGATGGTCGCCGGTCGCTCACCGTCGAACAGGTCCGGCGTGTGCACGGTGTGCCCGCCGGCGCGCAGCTCTTCAGCGAACGCGCGGATGCCGTCGGTGAGTCCCTGCACATGGTGGAACAACACGACTTCGGTCATCTCTCTGCACTCCTGTCATCGGACGACGGTGATCGAATGATCCAAGACTCTAGAGTGGTTCAGACCTGCCGGCTGACCGTCAGGGGCCGATCAACCCTCGCTGGATCGTGGCGAGGAGCAGAACGAGGGTGGCCTCGCGCATCTCGGCGGGCATTTCGCGCAGCGGTCCGTGCAGGTGCAGCATCGCGAACCCGTGCACTGCCGCCCAGCAGACCACGTCGGCACCCTCACGGCGCGCCGCAGTCAACACACCGGCGTCGACGAGCTCGTCGAGCACGCGGCCGAGCACGCCATAGGGCCCCGTCGTGTCGGGACCGGACGCGCGGACCGGGTGGGCTTCCTGCGTGGCGAACGCGACGTCGAACAGGCCGGGCTCGGCCAGGGCGAAGTAGACGTAGGCCCGGCCGACCTCGCCTAGCCGGCGGCGCGCCCTCAGTTCCGGTTTCTTCGACGTCACAGTGGCGATGCGCTGCTCCATCGCCTGCTCGAGCTGGTCCATGGCCACCGACGCGACCTCGGAAAGCAGCTCCTCGCGGTCGGCGAAGTGTCGGTAGGCCGCATTGTGCGACACCCCCGTCTGCCGGGCTACCTCGCGGAGCACGACGCCATCCGGCCCGCTGACCCGAGCGAGTTCGACGGCAGCCTCCACCAGAGCTGGTCGGAGGTTGCCGTGATGGTAGGTGCTCACGAATCCCATCGTAGCGTGATGTTGACAGCAGCAACATTCTGCCGTCTACTTAATGTTGTCAGTGTCCACTTCCAGCGAGGTGATCCCCGTGAAAAGCAAGCTCGCCATCCTGTTCGCCGTCTGTGCAGCCGTGCTGGCCATCAACCTCGACACGACCATCGTCAACGTGGCGCTGCCGAGCATCTCCGAGGAGCTCGACGCCGGCACGCGCCAGTTGCAGTGGATCGTCGATGGCTACAACCTGGCCTTCGCCGCGCTCGTCCTGGCCGCGGGAGGCCTTTCCGACCGCTATGGACGCCGCCCGGCCCTGATCCTCGGCCTGGTCGGATTCG
>Ga0105245_10006170_pt1 | contig 10548 bp, 10 predicted proteins | sample KBSM54metaG_FD_81523 | JGI IMG/M metagenome (GOLD analysis project Ga0105245, IMG submission 81523) | Miscanthus rhizosphere microbial communities from Kellogg Biological Station, Michigan, USA - KBS M5-4 metaG | ecosystem: Host-associated > Plants > Roots > Rhizosphere > Soil | place...
ACGAGATCGCCGCGCAGCGGCGGGCAACGGGGGCCGATCTCGTCATCTTCGACCACACGCTGTCCGGCGTGCAGCAGCGCAACCTCGAGCAGGCGTTCGAATGCCGCGTCGTCGATCGAGTGAGCCTGATCCTCGACATCTTCGCGCAGCGCGCGCGGAGCGCCGAGGGCAAGCTGCAGGTCGAGCTCGCGCAACTCAATCACATGGCCACGCGCCTCGTGGGCGGCTGGACTCACCTCGAGCGGCAGAAGGGCGGCATCGGACTGCGCGGTCCGGGCGAAACGCAGCTTGAAACCGACCGGCGACTGCTGGCCACGCGCGTGCGCTCGCTCACCGGCAAACTCGCCAAGCTCAGGCAGCAGCGGCAAACGGGCCGCAGCGCACGGGCCTCAGTTCCGGTGCCGGGCGTGGCTTTGGTGGGCTATACCAACGCCGGCAAGTCGACGCTGTTCCGGGCGCTGACCGGCGCTGACGCCTACGTGGCCGATCAGTTGTTCGCAACGCTCGATCCTACGGTTCGCAAGCTCACGCTGCCTGGCGGGGCGGGAATCGTGGTGGCCGACACGGTGGGTTTCATTCGCGAATTGCCGCACGAGTTGATCGCGGCGTTTCAGTCCACCCTGCAAGAGGCCCGCAGCGCGCAGCTGTTGATCCACGTGATCGATGCGGCCGACGCCCGGCGCGAGGAGTACACCGGCCAGGTCAATGCCGTGCTGACCGAGATCGGCGCTGGCGAGTTGCCGCAGCTACTGGTGTACAACAAGATCGACCGGCTGGAACTGCCAGGGCGCATCGAGCGCGACGCTGAGGGCAAGCTCACGCAGGTTTGGATCAGCGCCGCGCGTGGCGAGGGCCTCGATTTGCTCGCGCAGGCCATCGCGGAACGCTTGCAGCTCCAGGCTCAGCGCGGCTGGGTACGCATTCCGGCGCGGGCCGGCGCGCTACGGGCACGGTTGCTGGCCGGCGGCGCGGTGCGCGAAGAGCGCACCGAGGTCGATGGCGCACTGACACTGCTGGTGGAACTGCCGCCGGCGCAGATGGCAGCGCTAGCCAGAAATCCCGAGGTGAGCCTCGTCACGTTGGCGCCGGGACCGACTCATGCATCTCCGGCGCGTCATCGTGCATCCGATCACTCACCCGTCCGCAGCGCGCGCCGCCGGGCTGCGGCTTCTCATGGATAGCCGGTTCTAGGAGTACGCATGGCCTGGAATCAACCGGACGGTGATCAGGGTGGAACGCCACGCCGCGAAGGCGCACGGCCGCCGGGCGGCTCGGGCTGGTGGCGCCGGCTGCGCCAGCGGTGGCTGGCAACGCCCGAAGCTCGCCAGCGCCTGTTCCTGAGCGCCATCGCCGTAGTTTTGCTCGGCTGGCTGGCCACGGGCTTTTATCAGATTGATGATGGTGAAACGGGCGTAGTGCAGCACTTTGGTGCCTACACGGGCTTGCGACCCAGTGGTGCCGGCTGGCACCTGCCGTGGCCCATCGAAACTGTCGCCGCGGTGGATCTGGGGCGCCTGAACAGCGCCGATTTCCAGGCGCGCATGCTCACCAGCGATGGCATGCTGGTCAATGTCACCGCCAGCATTCAGTACCAGTACGCAGATGCGCGCGCGGCCCTGTTCACCGCGCGCCATCCCGACGCCATCATGGGTGAGCTGGGCGAGGCGGTCACGCGCGAGCTGATCGGCGCGCGCAGCATCGAGACCTTAATGGGCGGCGGCGAGCGCACGGCGCTCACCACGGCGCTGCGCACCGCGCTGCAGGAACCGCTCGACAGCATGGGCCTCGGGGTGCGTGTGCTGGCGGTCAATCTCACCGACGTGCAGGTCCCCCAGGCGGTGCTGGCTTCGCAGCGCGAGCTGGTGCAGGCGGGCGTGGAGCGCGAGCGCGTCGCCCGCGAGGCGCAGGGTTATGCCGCCGAGCTGGTGCCGGCCGCGCAGGGTCAGGCGCAGCGCCAGCGGCTCGATGCCGAAGCCTACAAAGTCCAGGTGGTCGGCGCGGCGGAAGGCGAAGCTGCGCGCTTCGATCCGATTGCGGCCGCCTACGCGCGCTCTCCCGAGGTCACGCGCACGCGACTTTACATCGAGACCATTGAAGCGATCCTAGCGCGCTCGCACAAGATCATTGTCGACGGCAGGGCGGGCGGGCATACCCTGGTGTTGCCGCTCGACAAGCTGGGCGATGCCGGTGCGCTCAAAGGCGCCGGAGTCACGGGGACGGTCAGCGCGCCGGCCGTGACTAGCGCGCCGGCGGCACCGGCAGCGGCGCCCTCCAGTTCTGGAAAGGCCAGCACCGGCGGCGACAATCCAGTGCGTGACGATCGCGGCCGCGAGCGGGAAGAACGCCGATGAACAAGCATCTAATGGCGCCGTTCGTGGCACTGGCCGGCATCCTGCTGCTGCTGTCCTTGAGCCTCTTTACGGTGCGCGAGACGGAATTTGCCGTGCGCACCCGCTTCGGACAGGTGCAGGAAGGAAGCTACGCGCCGGGCTTGCATTGGTGCTGGCCGTTCGAGCACATCGAGCGCATCGATCGACGGGTGCTGGTGCAAAGACTTCCGGGCGAGTCCTTCCTCGCCAAGGACCAGCAGGCCCTGATTGTCGATATTGATCTGGGCTGGCGGGTGCGCGATGCGCGCACCTACCTGCGCTCCGGGGCGGGCGATGAGACGACCGTGATCGCCCGGGTTGGCGATGCGGTGCGCGGCGAGCTCAAGGCTGTGTACGCGCAACTGCCGCTCGCCAAGCTTATCGCCGCGCCCAACGGCGGCCTGTCGCCCAAAGTCATGGCCAAGATCAAGCCGGTGGCTGACCGTCTGGGAATCGAGATTGTGGACGCGCGCGTCAAGCGCATCGATCCCACCGATGAGGTGGTCAACGCCATTTACGGGCGTATGCAGGCGGCCTATGCGGCGCAGACCCGCCAGGTGCGCGCCGAAGGAACGGCCGAGGGCGAGCGCCTGCGCGCCGAGGCGGAACGCAATCGCGCCGAGATCCTGGCGGCGGCCAACCGCGATGCGCAGCGCACGCGGGGTGAAGCCGATGCGCAGGTGGCGGCGATCTACGCACGCTCCTACGGGGCCAATCCGGAATTCGCGGCGTTCTACCGCTCGCTGCAGGCCTATCGGAACGCCCTCGGGCGCGATGGGGACATTCTGGTCATTGAACCCGACGGCGAGTTCTACAAGTATCTGCGCAGTCCTGCGCGCCACTAGGTTATTACCGTGCGTTTGAACTGGGCTGATTTGTGCGCGGCGCTGGCGATTGCCTCGGTGCTGGAAGGCATGATGCCGTTCTTGAATCCTGCAGCAATGCGCCGGCTGCTGCAGCGGCTGGTGGACATGGAGGACCGCGAATTGCGCCTCGGCGGATTGTTCAGCATGCTAGTTGGCCTGGTCATCCTTTACTTGGTGCGTTAGGGAATCCCATGGGTCGTTTCGTCGTCGTGATCGGCACCCAGTGGGGCGATGAGGGCAAGGGCAAGATCGTCGATCTGCTGACCGAGCACGCCAGCGCCGTGGCGCGCTTCCAGGGCGGGCACAATGCCGGCCATACCCTGGTGATCGGCGGACAGAAGACCATTCTGTCGCTGATACCCTCGGGCATCATGCGCGAGGGCGTGCAATGCCTGATCGGCAACGGCGTGGTCATCGCGCTCGAGGCGCTGTTCCGGGAAGCGCAGATGCTGATCGGGCAAGGCGTGCCGGTGTGGGACCGGCTGCGACTCTCACCGTCCTGTCCGCTCATCCTGCCCTCGCACGTGGCGCTTGACCGTGCGCGCGAGCAGGCCCGCGGCGCCAACGCCATCGGCACGACCGGACGCGGCATTGGTCCGGCCTACGAGGACAAGGTGGCGCGCCGAGCTGTGCGTGTGGCCGATTTATTCGAGCCGGGGCGGTTTGCGACCAAGCTGGAAGAGATCCTCGATTTCCACAACTTCGTGCTGCAGCGTTATTTCAATCTGCCGGCGGTCGAGTTCAAGCGCACGCTCGAAGAGCAGCTGGCATTCGCCGAGCGGCTCCGGCCGCTGCTGCTGGATGTGACCGGCACGCTGGCCCGGCTTCACGATGCGGGCGCCAACGTGCTGTTCGAGGGTGCGCAGGGTGCGATGCTGGATGTGGACGTGGGCACTTATCCCTTCGTCACTTCGTCCAACACCACCGCCGGCGGGGCCGCCACCGGCACCGGTTTGGGGCCGCGCTACTTTGATCACGTGATCGGGATCGTCAAGGCGTATGCAACGCGGGTCGGTGCGGGACCGTTTCCGACCGAGCTGTTCGATGACTACGGCGAGCACATGTCAAAGGTGGGACACGAGTTTGGTTCGGTGACCGGACGCCGGCGGCGCTGCGGCTGGTTTGACGCGGTCGCGCTGCGCCGCACCGTGGTCAATTCTAGCGTCTCGGGCCTTTGCATGACCAAGCTCGATGTGCTGGACGGGCTCGACCGGGTGCGCATCTGCACCGGCTATCGCTACGGGGGCGCCATCAGCGCTGAGCCGCCGTTGTTTGCAGATGCCGTCGCCGAGGTCGAACCGGTCTACGAGGACTTGCCCGGTTGGCAGGATTCCACCGCGGGCGTGTGCAAGTACGCGGCGCTCCCTGCGGCGGCGCGTCGCTACCTGGAGCGTGTGCAGGAGATCCTGGAAGTGCCGATGGACATGATTTCGACCGGCCCGGATCGCGATCATACGATCGTCCTACGCCCGCCGTTCGCGGGCTGAGGAACTATAATCTGCCCATGAACCCCAAGGCTCAAGAGCCGGCGGATGCGCCACAAAACCCGATGGGCACCGACGGGTTTGAGTTCGTCGAGTACACCGCGCCCAACCCCGAAGCCTTGCGCTCGCTGTTTGAGAAGATGGGCTTTCGCGAAGTGGCGCGGCACCGCTCGAAGAATGTCACGCTGCACCGCCAGGGCGACATCAATTTTCTGATCAACGCCGAACCCAACAGCTTCGCGCAGCAGTTCGCTCGTGATCACGGTGGTTCGATCTGCGCGATGGGGTTTCGTGTCAAGGATGCGGCGAAGGCCTTCCGTCGGGCTCTGGAGCTGGGGGCGACTGCGGGACCGACAACTGCAGGGCCGATGGAACTCAACATTCCATCGATCGTCGGTATCGGCGGGAGCCTGATCTATCTGGTAGACCGCTATGGCATCAGCAGCATCTACGACGTGGATTTCCTGCCGGTCGAAAGCCGTACTGAGGGGGATGGCCCTGGACTGCAGCTCATCGATCACCTGACTCACAACGTTGCCCGCGGCAACATGGACGTGTGGAGCGGCTTCTACGAGCGGCTGTTCAACTTCCGCGAGATCCGCTATTTCGATATCGAAGGCCGCAAGACCGGCCTGCTGTCGCGGGCCATGACCAGCCCGTGCGGCAAGATCAGGATTCCAATCAATGAGTCGCAGGACGACAAGTCGCAGATCGAGGAGTACTTGCGCGAATACGGTGGCGAGGGCATTCAGCACATTGCGCTTGCGACTGCCGACATCTACCGGACCGTGGACCGGTTGCGCGGCAACGGTGTGATCTTTCAGGACACGCCGGATTCCTACTACGAGGGGATCCAGGCGCGCGTGGCCGGCCATAAGGAATCGCTCGCGGCGCTCAAGGACCGGCGCATCCTGATCGACGGCTCGGCGCAGGAGGGCATCCTGCTGCAGATCTTTACCGCCAACGTTATCGGGCCAATCTTCTTCGAGATCATCCATCGCAAGGGCAACGAAGGCTTCGGCGAAGGCAACTTTAAGGCTTTGTTCGAGTCCATCGAACTCGACCAGATTCGCCGGGGCGTGGTGTGACGGGCCTGCGGCTCTACAACTACTGGCGCAGCTCCGCGTCGCACCGGGTACGGATCGCGCTGGAACTCAAAGGACTCAGTTACGAATACGTTCCGGTGCACCTGACCGCGGGCGAGGGCGAGCAGTTCAGCCCTGAATACCGGGCCCTCAATCCGCAATCACGCGTGCCGTCGCTGGAAACGGCCGATGGGATTCTGACCCAGTCGATGGCCATTCTCGAGTGGCTCGAGGAGAAGTATCCCAAGCCAGCATTGCTGCCGGCATCGGCTCTGGAGCGGGCACGGGTACGGGCCATCGCCCAGATACTGGTCGCTGACGTACAGCCGCTGCAGAACACTTCGGTCATTCGGTACCTGAAGGAAAAACTGGGGCTGGATGAGGCCGCCGTGAAGAGCTGGCTGCATGAGTGGATCGGGCGCGGCCTTAAGGCCGTCAACGAATTGCTGGAGCGCGCTGTGGACCGCGGGCCGTACTGCTTGGGCGTCCAGCCGACGCTCGCCGATGTCTGTCTGGCGGCGCAGTGCGCGGCCGCGCGGCGCTTTGGATTGGATTTGAGCGCCTATCCGCTGGTGGCGCGCGTGGACGGACAGTGCGGCGCACAGCCTGCCTTCCAGCGCGCCGCGCCCACCTCACAACCCGACGCGCCACGTTGAGACCGCCTTTGGCCCAGGAGCGCTCATGAAAAACTATATCCGTTACTCGCGCGTCGAGGGTGTGGCGAGTCGGCAGGCTCATGCCGATCTGCCCGCGGGCAGCTACGAACGCGAGATGAGCAAGGAAGGATTCTTTGGTCCAGCCAGCTTTTTCTATCACCGTCACCCACCGACCGGATGGACCAAGTTCGAAGGCCCGTTGCGCCCCCATGCTTTCGATCTGACCAAGCTCGAGAAAACCACGAGCTCTCCCTGGGACTCGCCAGTGGTGCTTGCCAACGCCCACTGCCAGCTGCGCTACTGGAATTTCTCCGGGTCGATGGATCATCTGGCGCGCAACGCCGACGGGGACCAGTTGCTGTTCGTGCATCGCGGCGAAGGGGACCTGTACTGCGACTTCGGGCACCTCAAATTCACCGCAGGGGACTACCTGCTGTTGCCGCGCGGAACGATGTGGCGTCTGACAGCGGCAGGGGGCGCCGCACTGCTGATGATCGAGGCGATCAACAGCAGCTACATGCTGCCCGAAAAAGGGTTGCTCGGGCCCCACGCGCTCTTCGACCCGGCGATGCTGGACGTGCCGGCGATGGACGCGCCATTCCGGGAGCAGCAGACCGAGCGCGAATGGCAGGTGCGCATCAAGGCGCGCGGCCAGCTGTCGACGGCGACCTTTCCTTTCAACCCCCTGGATGCCACCGGCTGGCACGGAGATCTGTGCGCCTGTCGCATCAACGTCAAGGATTTCCGGCCAGTGATGAGCCACCGGTACCACCTTCCACCCTCGGTGCACAGCACCTTCATAGCCAATCGCTTCGTGGTCTGCACGTTCACCCCGCGGCCGTTCGAGACCGATCCGGGCGCCATCAAGGTGCCGTTCTTCCACAACAACGATGATTACGATGAAGTGATCTTCTATCACGCGGGCGAGTTTTTCAGCCGCGACAATATTCACCCGGGCATGGTGACTTACCATCCTTCAGGTTTTACGCACGGCCCGCATCCCAAGGCGCTCAGCCACATGCTCACGCAGTCCAAGCCGGCCACCGACGAGGTGGCGGTGATGATCGATTGCCGCGATCCTTTGGACATCGGCGGCGAGGCTGCGCGAGTCGAGTGGAGCGGCTATGTGGATTCGTGGAAGGGCGGCTAGCTCCACTTGAAACTCGCCAGCCTCAAGCACGGCCGTGATGGGCGGCTGGTGGTGGTTAGCCGCGACCTGACCCGCTGCCAGGCCGTGCCTGAACTGGCCACGACCCTGCAGCACGCGCTCGATCGGTGGGAGGCACTGGCCCCGCCGCTGCGGCAGGTGTACGAGACTCTCAACGCCGGCCGCGAGGGCGAGGCCTTCCCGGTGGGTTCGGGCGGTGTGGCCGCGCCACTGCCGCGCGCCTTCCAATGGGTGGACGGGTCGGCGTACGTCAATCATGTGGAGCTGGTGCGAAAGGCGCGCGGTGCCGAGATGCCACCGTCGTTCTGGACCGACCCGCTCGTCTATCAAGGCGGTTCGGACGATTTCATCGGTGCCACGGATGAGGCTCGCTTTGCCGCGGAGGACTTTGGGATTGACCTTGAGGCAGAGATTGCCGTGATCACGGGCGATGTGCCGATGGGCACCAGCGCGGCGCAGGTGCGTGCACGCCGGGACGTGCGCCTGTTAATGCTGGTAAATGACTGGACGCTGCGCAACCTGACCGCCGCGGAGCTTGCCAAGGGATTTGGCTTTTACCAATCCAAGCCGGCCACCGCCTTCTCACCGGTCGCGGTGACTCCCGATGAGTTGGGTCCCGCCTGGGATGGCGGCAAGGTGCTGCGGCCGCTGGTGAGCCGTGTGAATGGGCACCCGCTCGGCTCCCCGGAGGCCGGCATCGACATGACCTTCGATTTTCCCGCACTGATCGCGCACTGCGCACGCACCCGCAATTTGGGCGCTGGCACGATTGTCGGCTCGGGCACCGTGGCCAATGCCGACCGCAGCCGCGGCTCCTCGTGCCTCGCCGAGACGCGCATGCTGGAGAAGATTGCGCACGGTGAGCCCAAGACGCCGTTCCTCAAGTTTGGAGACCGCGTCCATATCGAGATGTTCGATGCGTCCGGCGCGTCAATATTTGGCGCTATCGACCAACGTGTGGCCCGCGGTTAGCATGCCCGTTCGCCATGGTCATCGATAAACAACTGCTGCTCGATCGGAAACTCTGGGACGCAGTCATGGGGACCGGCGTGCGCATACTCGCCACCATCGTCATCGCGTGGCTCCTGCATCGGTTGATCTTGCGTTTCATTCGCGCGTATCGGCGCCGCGCTCCCTCGGACCTGGCGCACACCGAGCAGGCGCGGCGCACCGAAACACTGGCACGGGTGTTCCGAAACCTGTCAACGCTCGGCATTATCATGATTGCCGGGGCGCTGATCCTGAAGGAAGTGGGCATCTCGGCCACACCTATCCTTGGGGCTGCCGGCGTACTCGGCCTGGCGCTCGGATTTGGCGCCCAAAGTCTGATGAAGGACTTCGTGGCCGGCTTCTTTTTGCTGTTGGAGAACCAGGTGGCACGTGGGGATGTGGTCGATATCGGCGGCAAGACCGGTACGGTGGAAGATGTCCGGCTGCGGTTCGTGCAGCTGCGCGACTACGAAGGCAATGTGCACTTCATTCCCAACGGCATAATCACGGTCGTCACCAACATGAGCCGCGGCTTCGCCTACGCGGTAATCGAAGTGGGTGTGGTCCACGGCACCGACATCTCCCAGGTGTACGAGAGCCTGCGCGCCGTGGCCAAGCATATGCAGGCCGATCCTGCCTACCGGGGCAGCTTAGAAGATGAGCTGGAGATCACCGGCATCGAGCGCATGGACGGCACGGGAGTGACGGTACGCTCGCGCCTGCGGGTGCGTGCGCTGGAGCAGTGGCGCGTGAGGCGCGAATTCCTGCACCGCCTCAGGCAGGACTTCGATCGGCGCGAGATCATGCTGCTCGCGCCGCCCGTGCTAGCTGCGCGGTAGGTCGAACAGCAGGAGCTCGGCGTTGTCGCCATCCTTGATGGCCACCTGCGATTCATCCTGCAGCATGACTCCATCACCGGCACCGAGCGCGACTCCATTGACGCTGACCGCTCCGCGTGCCACCTGCAGGTAGCCCAGACGCCCGGCATCCAGAGGCTGCAGGGCCTGTTGCGGCCCACTGAACACACCCGCATACAGCCTTGCATCCTGGTGAATGTGCAGTGACCCTGCGGCGCCGTCCGGCGAGGCGATGAGCCGCAGCTGTCCACGCTTCTCGCTGTCGGGAATAGAGCGCTGCTCGTATTCCGGGGCGATCCCGCGCACCGCGGGAATGATCCAGATCTGCAGGAAGTGCACCGGGCGCGTGGGCGAGGGGTTGAATTCGCTGTGCTGCACTCCGCGTCCCGCGCTCATGCGCTGCACGTCGCCTGGACGAATGACCGAGCCGGTGCCCATGGAGTCCTTGTGCTGGAGCTCGCCCTCGAGCACGTAGGAGATGATCTCCATGTCCGCGTGCCCATGGGTCCCAAATCCCTGACCGGCCTGCACCCGGTCCTCGTTGATCACGCGCAGCGGGCCGAAGTGCACGTGCTGCGGGTCGTAGTAGTCCGCAAATGAGAAGCTGTGCCACGAATCCAGCCAGCCGTGCTGCGCATGGCCGCGCTCGCGGGCGTGGCGAACAGTCAGCATGCCTTCAGGCGCCCTGGGCCTTGGATTGCGTTTCCCGAGCCGGCAGCAGGTTTACCGATACGCTGAAGTGCCGGGCCTCGGCGGGCTGCAGGAGACCCACGCCGACCACCTGGCGCGTGAGCTGCTCGCCGCGCTCGTTGGCAATCGACAGCACGACGCAGAACTCGCAGGCCTCATCGGCCTGCTTGTGGCGCACGGTACCTTCGACCTGCAGGGCCGCGTAACCGATTGGAGCGGGCCCGAGGTTCGGGGCGCTGTAGCGCAGGTGATGCTGGCACGCCGGGCAGATGCTGGCGCTCGCCAGCACCGTGGACTTGCAGTGCGGACAGCTGCGCGTCGCGCCCGGGACGGGGCGAGCGATGTTCATGCGCCCGTGCCGATACCCTTTTGATCGCCCCGGA
>Ga0105245_10006174_pt1 | contig 10543 bp, 10 predicted proteins | sample KBSM54metaG_FD_81523 | JGI IMG/M metagenome (GOLD analysis project Ga0105245, IMG submission 81523) | Miscanthus rhizosphere microbial communities from Kellogg Biological Station, Michigan, USA - KBS M5-4 metaG | ecosystem: Host-associated > Plants > Roots > Rhizosphere > Soil | place...
CAATGCGCGGCGCTATCGCCCTGTACGACCGGAAGGGAAACACGATCGGTGCTCGACGCGCGCGTTCAACGCTTGAAGTCGGGGTAACGGTCTGAGGAAACGAGGAGGAGATTCACATGCGCTCACAGTTCGATAATCCGATGGGTATCGAGGACGGAGTGGCCAAGGCGTGCGGCGAGCTCGGTTGGGAGGGAGCTGAAGTTGAGGCGATCGTGACCGTCACGATCACGCAGAAGGGCGAGAAGCTCGTTGGAACGGCAAGCTCCCCGCCGAACTTCGACGCTCCTGAGGACGAGTGGATGCTCGAGGTGACGCCCACGCCGTCCAACAAGAAGTTCAAGAAGGGGCCCGCGCACGCGCACGGCATCATCCACGCCATCGCCGGCAACACCGTGAACGTGTTCACCTGGGACCAGGAGATCGAGCTCGACCCCGACGTGGCCGACGAGACGTAATCGCCGCAGGCTCGGCTGGCGCTGCTGGCCGCCGCGGTTGCCTCGGGAGGACCGGCCGCGATCCTCGCCTGAGCCGAAGGGACTGGGCTGCGCGGGGGCCGCGGCCGCATCGCGGCCCCAGCGCGCCCTCCTGCCTTCTCACCCCCGCCCCCGGGCCGTGTCAACCACGGCCAGGGCGCGGGTCCTGGCTACCGGTTCACCCCTGGTGGGGTGAGTTGATGAAGACGGGTCCTCCCCGCCTCGCGGCGGGCACTGCGTGCACTGACGCTCTGCTCTTCCGTTGCTTTCGGGGTTAGCTGACGGGCTCGCGCCGAGATGGCGCTACGCGGCGCTCAGGCCGCGATTCGCCCCAAACGATTGGGTCCCCCGATCCCCGCGATATGTGGCGGGGACTCAGCTCAGAGCGGCGGCATATTAACAACGCCCCAGGCGGAAACTCACACCGTGCTCACGTAAATGGCGCTCCGAGCGGGTTTAGAGCACCGCGTCGGCCAGTAGGTCCACCTGCGCGGGGTCGGTCGAGGTCGGGAAGCAGATCAGCTCGTCCGCGCCGGCCTCGGCGAACGCGTCGCGGTAGCCGCGGATCGTGTCCTCGTCGGTCGCCGCGCTCGCGATGATTGCGCCGGCGATGTCCTCGCCGAGCCATGCGTAGTAGTCGCCGAGCTCCTCCGTTGCAGCTTCCTCCCCGTGCTCGCCGAGCCCGTAGTAGCAAAGCGCGATCAATCGCGGGTCGCCCTCGCGGCCGGCGGCCGACCAGGCCGCCTTCACCTTCTCCGACATCTCCCTGAACTGGTCCGGCGTGCCACCTCCCATTGTCCAGCCGTGGCCGTGCTCGGCGACGCGCCGGAAGGTGGCGGGGACGGTGCCCCCGATGATGACCTCCGGGCCGTCGGGATGCGACGGCGGCGGCCCGATGGCACCGGCCGGTCCGTACTCCGCGCCCCTCCAGATTCGGTTCATCTCCGCAAGCTGAGCATCGAACTGCTTGCCGCGCTCGTGGTACGGCGTCGCGGTCGCGGTGTAGTCCTCCTCGCGAAGCCCGACCGCGATTCCCAGCGTCAGGCGGCCGTTCGAGAGCGCGTCGACGCTCGCGGCCTGCTTCGCGAGCATCGCTCCGTTGCCCCGAACGGGACCCAAGAGGATGTCTGTCGTCAGCCGGATTCGCTCAGTAACTGCGGCGGCCGCGGCGAGAGCGATCAGCGACTCGTAATTGCCGTAGACGACGCGGTCGATTGTCCCCAGCGTGGAGAAGCCGAGCTCCTCCGCCTTGCTCGCCCAGGTGAGCAGCGAGTCGCGATCGACGCCAGGAATCGTGGACGGAAGCCCAACTCCTACTTTCACCGGCCTCTCCTCCTCAAGTAGTGGCTCTCGGGATAAGACCGAATGTATCGGCCTAGAGGCCGGGCGGCTTTGGCTGATCGGGCTCGACCGGGGTGCCGCGGCTGCGCACCAGGAGCACGGTCGCAGCCGCGCCGGCCACGGAGGCTCCGATGCCGAGCAGCAGGAACGCGAGAAGAGAGTCGATTCGGTCGACCATCCAGCCGAAGTTCATGCCGAAGAACCCGGTGACGAACGTCAGCGGGAGGAAGACCGTCGCGACCACGGTCAGCCAGTAGATCGTTTCGTTGAGGCGCAGGTCGATCAGCTTCGCCATCCCGTCGGAGGCGGCGTCGATGCCGTCGACCAGGCGGCTGAGCTGCAAGTAGATGCGCTCGAAGTACTGCTGGCTGTCGGCCTGCAGGCCCTTGATCCGGCCGATCTCCTCGCTGATCCGTTCGAAGATCCCGCGCTGCGGCCCCAGCCGGCGCCGCATGCGCGCGAGCCGGGAGTTGACGGCCCGGAGGGTCCCCATCCGGACCCGGGCGGTGCGCATATCGGTCGAAAACAGCTGCATCCCCTCCAGTGTCAACTCGGCCTCGTTGAGGGCATCGAAGCCGGTCGCCACCATCGCGTCGAGGATCGCGTAGACGACGTACTGCTCGCTGCGCCCCGCCGGTGGATCGGGGTCCAGCACGTCCGGCAGCGAGATCGCCCGCTGGTGCAGGGTAAGGATGTAGTCGCCGGTGATCAGGATGTGGACCTCGAGCGGATTCAGGGGCGGGTCGATCGCCTCCGGCTCATCGGGCTGATCGAGGAAGCAGGTGAAGGCAAAGACCACGTGCTCGTCGTCGACGTGGAACTTGCGTGAGGGTGGCAGGTCCTGCCTGAAGCCCAGCAGGGGGTCGAGCGCGTGATCGGGAATCCCGAGCGCCTTGCCGAGTGCCTCGCCGCTGGTCTGGCTCAGCGAGACGTCGATCCAGAAGAAGCCTCCGGCCTTGCGGAGCTCGTCGATCCGCTTCTGCTGCTCGGCACCGATTCCCTCGATCACCTCGCCCATGGCCGCGCCGAGGCTACGGCCGGAGCAAGACGGACCCGCGCATTCGCCGGATTCGGGAAGATCCCAACATGACCGACATGGACCGGCGGGGCCAGGTCTTGGAGAACCCGGTCACGGGCGAGCGGGTCGTGATCCTGACCGACCCCGCGCAGCATCCGGACCGGGTCCTCGTCGCTCATCTGTTCGTCAGCCCGGGCGGCCGCGTAGCGGCCGAGCACTTCCACCCCACCCTCACGGAGCGCTTCCACGTCATCCGCGGGCAGGTAGGGTTCCTCATCGACGGCGAGGAGCGCCTCTTGGCCCCGGGCGACCACGCCACCGTCCCGCCGGGGACGCGCCACGACTGGTGGCAGGTAGGCCCCGAGACCGCCGAGGTGGTCGTGGAGGTCGCGCCGGGCGACGGCTTCGTGGAGATGGTCGGAACGCTCTTCGGCCTCGCGCGCGACGGCAAGGCGAATCGCCGCGGGCTGCCCGGGCTCCTCCAGCTCGCGGTGACCGCAAACACCTACCGCGACGTCATGGTGGTCACCTCTCCGGCGCCCGCCGTGCAGCGCCCTCTCTTCCTCCTGCTGGCCGCGATCGGCCACACGACCGGCCTCAAGGCGGCCTACCCGAAGTACCTCACCTCGGACGAGGTCGTCGAGCCCAGCCCGGAGGCGCTGGCGCTCCTGACGGACGACGGCCGCCTGAAGCCCTTCGACCCGGACTGAACCTACGGCCCGTCGCGCAGGGCGACGATGCCGCCGATCACGCCCAGGTAGGCGGTGCCGTCCGGGCCGATCGCAAGGCCGGCGTAGTTGTTGTTGTAGACCAGGCCGGAGCCCGCGTACTGCTGCCACACGGTCTTGCCGGTGCGGTAGTCGATCGCCGTCCAGTAGTAGCCCTGTGAGCCGCTCGGGTCGGGCGGGCGCGCGTACGCGTAGATGAGCCCGGTCGCGGTCGAGACCTTCGGCACCACGGTCGGCGCGCGGACGTCGTGGTTGGTCCAGTTCTTCCTGCAGCCCTTGCCGCTCTTGTTGATGTGGACGCGGGCGAAGCCGGGCTGGGTCACGGCGCCGGAATTGGGGCCGAACGGGTCCTGGTAGCCGTAGTTGTTCTCGACGACCAGCGAGCGACCCACGCCGAGCAGGGAGTTCTCGGTCGCGCTCGCGCCCTTCTCGAAGACGGGCACCCGGCACACCTCGCGGTGCTGGCCCGGACGAAGCCCGTTGCGGGTGCGATAGACGACCACGTCCATCCGGTCCGCGTTGTCGGTGATCGCGACGTAGCCGCCGTTCAGGATCGTGGGCGTAGTGCCCGAGCCGGCGTCGACCTGGCTCGGCTTGACGATCCCGGAGTTCGGGTATCCGTGCTGCCACGTGATGTACGGCTTGCCGTTGCCCTTCGCCTGGAACCGGTACATCCGCTTGTCGGAGACGATGAAGACGCCCCGCTGTCCCACCGCGAAGGAGTTCTCGACCTCCTCGCCGAGCTTCATCACCTTGATCCGGCCGGTATTGGGGTCGAGCGTCCCGATCTTGCCGTTCTTCTTCGAGACGAACCAGATCAGGCCGTTGAAGTCAGGGAGTGCCGAGGTGATCCGCTCGGTGGACTCGTCGAGGACGCCGGTCAGGTCGTAGTCGCCGACCTTCTCGAGCTGCGTGCCGGCGGCGTTCTCGCGCAGGACGAAGATGTGGTCGGTCTTGGTCGGGACCCAGAGGCGGTTCTTATTGTCGAGAAAGAAGTAGCCGCCGCCCGTGAAGTTCTGGTACGTCTTGGTACCAGGCGGGTCGGGGGCTGTCGGGAGGTCGTAGGTGGAGACGGTGGCCAGGGTGTCCGGGTCGATGATGCGCGCCTGCGGGGCCGCGATTGCGGACGGGCAGACGCTGACGAGCTGTCCGTGGGTGTCGAAGGCGATCGAGCCGCAGACCGCCGGGGGCTTCTGCTCCGACATCGACTGCAGGTTGCTGCCGAGCGGCCCCGCGCGGTCGTACGCGTCGGTCATCCACGTGTCGTTGTGGATGTTGCTGTTCGGGTTCCTGGCGAGGAAGGGGTTCTGCGGCGGCTTGGTCGTGTTCTGGACCGGCTGGCCCTTGAACGCGTGTCCGGAGAAGGCAGGCAGCGACGGCGGCGGCAGCACAGACGGGATCGACACGGCGGACGCGCTGCCCGCCGTCAAGGCTATCGCCACCGCAGCGACCGAGGTCACTCCCCAGATCCGAGCCACAAGCGGACCGTATCTGCGTCGATCAGGCGGTGCTGCAGTCGACCGCGATCGGCAGCGAGCTCTGCCGCCAGTCGGTCAGGTCGCCGGAATAGGTCGGCGCGTACTTCTCGAAGACCAGCTCGCGCGCGCGAGCATCCTCGCTGGCGTCCTCGACCACGCGAGCACGGCCGTCGAAGGTCCGGTCGGCGATGCGCACGGTGACCCTCGGCTCCCGCAGCAGGTTCTTGACCCAGTCCGAGCGGTCACGCCCGCCGGAGAGCACGTAGAGCCTCGTGCCGTCGAGCGCGAACCAGATCTCGATCTCACGCGGCTCGCCGCTGACGCGGCCCGTGGTCGTCAGGTAGCAATAGCTCTCGCCGGCGAGCGATGCGAGGTCGTCCATCGGGTCAATGATGGACGACCTCGCGGTGCGGCTGCGGTTCAGTCCGGCTCGCCGACGATCAGATACCGGTTCCCGTCGGGATCGCGGAAGAAGAACATCGGCGGCACGGGGCTGCCCATCCGCATGACCTCGTCGTCCACGTCGACTCCGCGATCGCGCAGGTCGGCGTGGTCGGCGTCGATGTCCTCGGTGGCGAACGCGATGCCGGTCTCGCCACCGGGCGAGCCCTCCCCCATCGGCGGGACCACCGCGATGGTCGTGGAGGCGCCCGAGGGCGCAACGTCGACCCAACGCTGGCCGTCGCCGTACGCCGAGTCGCTGCGCTTCTCGAAGCCCAGCTTCTCGGTGAAGAACTCGACCGCCTGGTCCTGGTCGCTGACGGTCACGATCACGGTCCCCACCTGAGTGATGCGGGTTGCTGCTCCTGTCTCGGGCATGCGCTTCCTCCTGTGGTTGTGGGCCTAACTGCAAGGTAGACCGCTCCAATCGGCGGAAGTCATCGCCCTGTGAAACGCCGGCGGAGGCGGCATATGCTGGCTACGTGACGAAGGCGATGGATCGTGAGCGGCTGAGCGGGCTCCTGCGGCTCGAGGAGGAGCGCTTCGTCGAGCAGCACCCGCGCTCCAGGGAGCTGTTTGAGCAGGGGAAGCAGTCGCTCCTTGCCGGCGTGCCGATGCCGTGGATGACGGAGTGGGCCGGCGCGTATCCGGTGTTCGTGGCGCAGGCGTCGGGCGCCCACTTCACCGACGTGGACGACAACACCTATGTCGACTTCTGCCTCGGCGACACCGGCGCGATGACCGGGCACTCGCCCGCCGCAACGGCCGAGGCGATCGCCGCCCAGGCAATCCGCGGCATCACCCTGATGCTCCCCACCCAGGACTCGAGCTGGGTGGGCGAGGAGCTGGGACGCCGCTTTGGCCTCCCCTACTGGCAGTTCACGCTGACCGCCACCGACGCCAACCGCGCCATGATCCGCCTCGCCCGGGCGATCACCGGCAGGCCGAAGATCCTCGTTTACGCCTGGTGCTACCACGGCACCGTCGACGAGACGTTCGCGATCGAGATCGGCGGCGAGACCCGCTCGCGCCCCTACAACGTCGGCCCGCCGGTTGACGTGGTGGAAACGACGAAGGCGATCGAGTGGAACGATGTAGAAGCGCTCGACCGGGCGCTGGCGGAGGGCGACGTCGCCTGCGTCCTCGCCGAGCCGGCGATGACCAACATCGGGATCATCCTGCCGGACCCCGGCTACCACGACGCCCTCCGGGCGCTCACCCGCGAGCACGGCACCCTGCTCGCGATCGACGAGACCCACACGCTCTCAGCCGGCCCGGGCGGCTACACCGCCGCCCACGGCCTCGAGCCGGACTTCGTCACCCTCGGCAAGCCGATCGCGGGCGGCGTGCCGGCGGGCGCGTACGGCATGAGCGCCGAGCTGGCCGACCGGGTCGCCGCCTACATGGGGACGCTCGAGGTCAGCGACGTCGGCGGGATCGGCGGCACGCTTTCCGGCAACGCCCTCTCCCTGGCGGCGGCACGGGCGACGCTCGAGCGGGTCCTCACCGAGGAGGCCTTCGAGCGCATGATCAAGCTCGGCAAGCGGTTCGAGACCGGCGTCAACGACGTGATCGTCGCCCACGAGGCGCCATGGCATGTCACCCGGCTCGGTTGCCGGGTGGAGTACGGCTTCCGCGCGACGCCGCCACGCAACGGCTCGGAGGCCGCGGCGAGCAGCGACCACGAGCTCGAGCGCTTCCTTCACCTCCACGCCCTCAACCGGGGCATCCTAATGACGCCGTTCCACAACATGGCCCTCATGTGCCCGGCGACGACCGAGGCCGACGTGGACGACCACACCCGAGCCTTCAGCAACGCGCTGGACTCACTGTTTCCCTAGCCGCCGGCTCCGGGCCGCCTGGCGGTGCGCTGGTGAATCACGTCGAGCCCGACGTCGCGTCCCCGGCGCTGTAGGACCGGGCGCCCGTTCCGGCGAGCGACCCGGCGTCCACGATCAGATACTCGTCGCGGATCGGGCGGTCCCCGAAGAAGCACTCGAGGATCTCGCGGGTGCCCGCGGCGTAGCGGGCTTGAGCGGACAGGCTCGTGCCCGAGATGTGCGGCGTCATGCCGTGGTGGGGCATCGAGCGCCACGGGTGTTGGGCCGGGGGGGGCTGCGGGAACCACACGTCGCCCGCATATCCGGCCAGCTGGCCGCTCTCCAGGGCCCGGACCACCGCGTCGCGGTCGCAGATCTTGCCGCGAGCGGTGTTCACGAGATACGCGCCGCGCTTCATCTTCCCGATCAGCTCGTCGTCGAAGAGGTGCTCGGTCTCCGGATGGAGCGGCGCGTTGATCGTCACCACGTCGCAGACCTCCACCAGCGAGGCCGCATCCGGGTGGTAGGTCACGCCGAGCTCGGCCTCGACGTCCTCCGGCAACCTGGTGCGGTCGGTGTAGTGCAGGCCGACCTCGAACGGGACCAGGCGGCGCAGGACCGCCGAGCCGATGCGCCCGGCGCCAACGGTGCCGACCTGCATCCCCTCGAGGTCGTAGGAGCGGGAGGCGCAATCCGCGATGTCCCAGCCCCCGTTCATGACCACCCTGTAGGAGGGGATGTAGTTGCGGACCAGTGCCAGGATCATCATCACCACGTGCTCTGAGACGCTGATCGAGTTGCTGTAGGTGACCTCGGCAACCGTGATCCCGCGGTCGATCGCCGCCTGAAGGTCGACGTGGTCGGAGCCGATGCCCGCCGTGATCGCGAGCTTCAAGTTGGGCGCCATGGCGATGCGCTCCGCGGTCAGGTAGGCCGGCCAGAACGGCTGTGAGATGACGACATCGGCCTCGGGGAGCCGCTGCTCGAACTCGGAGTCGGGTCCGTCCTTGTCGGAGGTGACGACCAGGGTGTGCCCTGCTTCCTCGAGGAACCTGCGAAGGCCGAGCTCCCCGGACACGCATCCGAGCAGCTCGCCGGGCGTGAAGTCGATCGCCTCCGGCGTGGGCGTCGTTTGCCCGTCGTGGTAGCGCTCGATGCTCGGGACGTCGTCACGGGGGTACGACGGCGGGTAGCCGTCGACCGGATCGGCATAGAGGACGCAGAGAATGTTGGCCATGCTTCCCTCCTGGGTCGGTCGCGGGCTTCCCGCCTACGGTATCCGCGCCTCGATTTCTGCGTCTTTAGGTTGAACCTCTGCCCACCTCGACCGGTAATCACGGGCGAATGGCCGGGTACGGCCGGCCTCCGACGTGTGAGGAGACGCGATGGTGTGTTCAGATGAGCAGGGTCGTCAGCGCACCGGCTGGTCCGGTGGAGGAAGGCGCGCAGGGATTGCGCTGATCGGGGCGGCCGTTCTGGCGCTGGGCGCGGCGGCGCTCGCGACCGGCGCGACGAGCAAGGGGTACGGCACCTCGCTCGGCAGCTTCAAGACCCACAACCTCGTCTCCGACCAGGCCGGCAAGGCCGACGTGATGGACAAGAGCCTCGTGAACGCCTGGGGCCTCTCCTTCGGCACCAAGCCAGCCACCCCGGCGTGGATTGCCGACAACGGCACCGACGTGTCCACGCTCTACCAGGGCGATGTGGGCTCGACCCCGGTGAGCAAGGTCCCGCTGACGGTCAAGATCCCCGGCGGCGCGCCGACCGGAACCGTCTTCAACGGCTCGAAGTCGTTCGTCGTCAGGGCCGGCGCGAAGCACGGGCCGGCGAACTTCCTGTTCTCCTCGGAAGCCGGAAAGATCACGGCCTGGAGCCAGGACGTGCCGCCGCTGACGACGGCCCAGACCGTTGCCTCGGCCCATAACGCCATCTTCAAGGGACTGGCGATCGCCAACACGTCCAAGGGACCGCGGCTCTACGCCAGCGACTTCCACAACAACAAGGTGGACGTCTGGGACGGCAACTTCATGAAGGTCCACAAGAAGGGCGCCTTCCGCGACAGCAAGCTGCCGAAGGGCTACGCCCCGTTCGGGATCGACACCGTCAACAACGACATCGTCGTCAGCTACGCGAAGCAGGACGCCAAGGCCGAGGACGACGTCTCGGGTGCCGGACACGGCTTCGTCGACCTGTACAGCAAGGGCGGCAAGCTGCTCAAGCGCTTCGCCTCGCGCGGCGCGCTCAACTCCCCGTGGGGGATCGCGATGGCGCCGAAGGGCTTCGGCGGCGCGAGCGGCGACATGCTGATCGGGAACTTCGGCGACGGCAAGATCAACGTCTACTCCCAGAGCGGTGCCTTCCTTGGCCCGATGAAGAACGCGATGGGCAAGCCGATCTCGATCGACGGCCTGTGGGCGCTCGAGTTCGGTAACGGCGTGATCGGCACGCCGAAGACGCTGCTCTTCACGGCCGGCCCGAATGACGAGCAGCACGGCCTCTTCGGCGACATCAAGCCCGGCTAGTCGGAGTCAGCGGAGATAGGCCGCCGCGACGTCCCTCCACAGGGGCGCCGCGGCGGCCTTGCCGCCGGCGCGATTGGTGAAGACGTCGATCGTCAGCCCGCGCTTGCGATCGGTCCAGTTCTCGGTCTGAAAGCCGCCGTACCAGCCGTCGTGCCCGAACCACCTGGTGCCGAGCGCCCGCTTACCGAAGGTCCCGAGGCCCCAGCCGTTCGTGCCATGGGGAAGCATCTTCGCGACCCATGACGGCGGCAGGAGCGGCCCGGCGTAAAGCGCGTTGCCGAACCGCGCCAGGTCCGACGGGGTGGTCGCGAGGCCGCCGTCGGTCCACACCTCGCCCCAGTAGTCCGTCGTCACCTTCCCGTGGGCGCCGAACTTGTCGCGGACGCCGCCGCCGCGCAGCGGGCGCAGGGGATGCGCGAGCTCCGCCATCGGCGTGCCGCTGTGGCGGTAGGTGGAGTGGTCGAGGTGAAGCGGGCCGGCGATGTAGCGGTGGAAGAGCTCCTCCACACTGCGATGCGAGGCGCGGGTGATCACGCCTCCGAGCGCGATGTAGTTGGTGTTCGAGTAGCGGTGCTGCGTGCCCGGGCGGAAGAGGAGCCGGTGGACGTGTGCCAGCACCTGGCCGCGCGTCCAGTGGTGGAACGGGTGGTGCCGGATGAGCCAGTCCACCGCGCCGTCGCTGAAGTAGTCCTCCAGGCCGCTCGAGTGGTTCATGAGCATGC
>Ga0105245_10006175_pt1 | contig 10542 bp, 16 predicted proteins | sample KBSM54metaG_FD_81523 | JGI IMG/M metagenome (GOLD analysis project Ga0105245, IMG submission 81523) | Miscanthus rhizosphere microbial communities from Kellogg Biological Station, Michigan, USA - KBS M5-4 metaG | ecosystem: Host-associated > Plants > Roots > Rhizosphere > Soil | place...
AGATATATATCGGAAGCGTGCCACTGGGCCCTCGGCAAGCGCGCCACCCTCGTAAAGCCCCACCCTAAATTTTGGGCAAGTCCGCATCGGCGGCATTTGACGCGGCCTCTCCATTGTGTATAATTCATCCATGCGCTTACTCCTGGTATCACTTGCTTTAGTGATGTGTTTGACCGCTTCTGCCCAAGAGGAGAAGAAAAAGAAGGGACCGAGCCCGTTCGAGAATCCCAAGAATCTGAAAGTGCTCCCGGCTGAAGGTCTGCAGCCAACCATGCAAGCATTTCGGACGGCCTTGGGTGTGATGTGCAGCTACTGTCACGTGCAGGGCGATTTTGCCAGCGACGACAATCCCAAGAAAGACGTTGCCCGCATGATGATCAGCATGGCGAAGGATATCAACGCCAAGTTTCCGGATGGCAAGCGGCATGTGAGCTGCTTCACGTGCCACCGCGGTGCTGAAGAGCCGTTAATGGCTCCTCCCGCGCAGTAGCTTTTAGCGACCCTTCTCCCGCGCGACCGGTGCCATCGGTGCTGGTCGCGTTTCTGCGTCTGCATATCCCCGTGCCACTAGCTTGCTAAGCTTAATCCCATGTCATTCGACGGCTTGCGTGTGCTTTCGCTCGAGAGCCGCCGCGCCTCGGAAATCGAGACACTGATCCGCCGCGCGGGTGGAGATCCCTTTGTAGCACCTTCCATGCGGGAAACTCCGCTAGAGAAGAATTTCAAGGCCTTGTCATTCGCTGAGCGCCTTTTTGAAAACCAGTTCGACATGCTGATCTTGCTCACTGGCGTGGGGACACGTCTGCTCAATCAGGTGATCGAGACACGCTGGCCGCCCGGCGCATTCGCCGCCGCCCTGCGCCGCATTACTGTAGTCGCGCGTGGCCCCAAACCGATGGCAGTGATGCGTGAATGGGATGTTCCCGTGGCCATCCTGGTTCCCGAGCCGAATACTTGGCGCGAGATCCTGGCGGCCACCGAAGGCCGGCCTGAGAAGCGCATTGCGGTCCAGGAATACGGCCGCCCCAGCCAGGAACTCATCGACGGACTGATTGCGCGCGGTGCGGAAGTGACCGCGGTCCCGATTTACCAGTGGGACTTGCCTGACGATCTCGGTCCGTTGCGCGAAGCTGTGCGCAGGCTCGCCGCCGGAGAGATCGACGTGCTGCTGCTTACATCTTCGGTGCAGTTCGAACATCTCCTGCGGATTGCAGGGGAGATGGGCCTCGAAGACGCCGTCCGGTTGGCTTGCAGACGCCTTGTGATCGCTTCTATCGGCCCTACCACCAGCGAGACGTTGACGGAATTCGGACTACCCGCCGACTTCGAGCCCAGTCACCCTAAAATGGGCTTGCTGGTGAATGAAACCGCGCAACAGGCCCGCCGGATTCTACAATCGAAGCAGTGAGCAAAGCGCCCCAGAAGCCCGGCACGGAAGATCCAGGCACGGCCAACGGTCGCGACGAGTTTTGGCGCCTGATGACGCGCTACGCCCCAACGATCGGTCTGCTGCCGGCGAGCGTTCTGGTGGGATACGCAATCGGCTACGGCCTTGACCACCTATTTTCGACGACATTCCTTCGATTTGTGTTTATGGTGCTAGGGGTGGTATCGGGTATCGTACAGTTGATCCGAATCCTCGGTAGCGATATAAAATGACCGCCGATTTTTACGATCAAGCGCTCCGGCGTGTACGTCGCTTTGCCATCATCTTGGCGTTGACCGGAACTGCCGCTGTTCTAGTGGCGTATGGTTTACGGACCGCAGTGGGGTTCATGCTAGGCGCAACCCTCTCGATTCTTAATTTTCGAGGGTTGTCAATGCTGGTGAATGTCATCGGCGGAGCGGCCAACCCAGGAGCGTTCGCCGCCGTGCTGATCGCTCTCCGATATCTCCTGATTGGCTTCGCTATCTATGTTATAGTGAGGTTTCTTGGGGTCTCGCCAGCGGCCGTCGTGTGGGGATTGCTGGCTGCCTTTGCGGCCGTGATCCTGGAAATTCTCTACGAGTTAATCTTTCGTATCCATGAGTAAAAGTTGTGAATGAAAACTGGCTTACTGCCATCTTCAATAAATATCTAGCCGGTGTCGCCAACTCCGCTTTAGGACTGTTTGGCATGACGGCGCAGGACGCCGCGCACCCTTGGGAAACCTGGCTGGTGATGGAGCTGCTTGTGGTGGCGATCCTGGTGGTAACGGTTGCGATGGCTCGCTCCCGGCTGTCGGTTGACCATCCTGGGAAGCTCCAACATGCGGCGGAAGGTGTTTATAGCTTTCTCGGTACCCAGGCTTCAGAAGTTGGGATCGGGCACCCCGAGAAATACCTCAATTTCTTCGCGACGTTATTCATATTTATCCTTGCGATGAACCTTATCGGGATCATTCCCGCTTTCGAATCTCCCACCATGACGGTGTACGTGCCTGCGGCGCTAGCAGTCTCGGCCTGGGTTTACTACCACGTGATGGGAGTTCGCGAACTGGGCTTCTGGAAGTACTTGGCTCACTTCGGTGGGCCGATCTTAGCGCTGGCTCCATTGATGTTTTTCATAGAAATAATCGGTCACGTCGCGCGCATGCTTTCGCTTACCGTCCGTCTCTATGGCAATATGTTCGCCGGCGAGCAGATCACCAATGTCTTTATCACCTTGACGTATTTGGTGTTCCCGGTAATTTTTATGGCGCTGCACGTTTTTGTTTCATTTTTGCAAGCTTACGTTTTCACCCTGCTCACGATGATCTATGTGAGCATTGGAACTTCGCACGAACATTAATCCGGCATAATCGCGTTCGAGCGTGAGCCGCCGTTCCCCCCGGTTCGGATTGGAACCACCTCCTCGGCGCAACTTTAATACACGAAAGGCAAGGTACACGAAAAATGCGAAACAAAATGATGCTGCTGATGGTGGTGCTCTTCCTCCTGGCGGCCTGCCCGATCTTTGCGCAGACCACAGGCGGTTCGGGCATGGCCCCCGGAGAAGTGAAGTTCTTCGGCGCCATGTTGGGATTGGGACTAGCCGGAGGACTTTGCGGAATCGGCCAGGGCAAGGCGGTTGCCGGCGCCGCGGAAGCGATCGCGCGGAATCCCGCTGCCGCAGCCGGAATCCGATTTGCACTCATTCTTGGTCTGGTGTTTATTGAAACCCTGACCATCTACGCACTCGCTATTGTTTTGAGAGGTTAGGCAGTTTTCCTCGGGGCGGGACGCGCAGGCACTCGCCCCATTCACTATGAAGCTGCACGGTATTCTTCCCCCCATCGCCACGCCCTTCGATCACCGTGGCGATTTATACAAAGTTAAAGTCCAGCACAACGTCGAGAAGTGGAATCGTACCGGTCTCACCGGCTACGTGGTCTGCGGTTCGACTGGCGAAAGTGTCTATCTGACCACCGAAGAAAAGCTCCAGCTATGGGAATGGGTAGCGGAGTACGCCGCCTCCGACAAAATTCTGGTGTGCGGAACCGGCATGGAGAGCGTCCGCGAAACGGTTGCCCTTACGAATGCCGCGGCGGAGCGCGGATATAGGGCCGCGATGGTGCGCACGCCGCATTACTACAAGAACCTGGTGCACAAGATGGATGCCCAGATTCTCTACTTCCGCGCGGTCGCGGATCAGGTCAAGATCCCGGTGATGATCTATAACTGGCCGCAAGTCACTGGCGTCGACATCTCGGCGGACGCGGTCGTTGCGCTGTCGCATCATCCCAATATTTTTGGGATCAAGGAGAGTTCCGGGAGTCTGGAAAAGTGCATCCAGATGATCAGGGACGTCGCGCCGGGCTTTCAGGTATTAACCGGCTCCGCGCCGATACTTGCGCCTTCGCTGGCTATTGGCTGCGCGGGTGCAGTGCTGGCGTTCGCCAATGCCGCGCCGTATTCGACCATCAGCATCTGGGAAGCCCACCGCTCGCGCGAGTTCGCGGCCGGGATGGACTGGCAGAACCGCATTTTGCGCGCGGCCCAGCTCGTGACTGTTAAATACGGCGTGCCGGGCTTGAAGTACGCGATGGATCTCAACGGCTATTACGGCGGTCCGCCGCGGCTTCCTCTGACCGCGATCACGCCCGAAGCCAAGACAGAGATTGAACAGGCTTTCGACGGCCTTAAGGGTTGAGGACGCACAGGCCCGCCAGCTCTTTCTCACTCACAAGCTGATCGAAATCGACGAGTTTGCGCGGGCGTCCTTTGCCCCGTAATGCGCCGCTTCGTAAGTCGCGCTCCCGATAGACCACCACGTCGGAAATCCGGTCCGCCACGAATCCCAGCAACTGCTGGCGGGCTCCCATGGTCAATTCCAGGACTACGATTTTCGGTGCGCTCCCCTCACCGGCGTGCGGGAGCCCCAGCCTGGTGCGTAGATCGATTACGCTCACCATTTGGCCCTTCAGGCTGGTGAGTCCCAGAAACCCGCTGCGCCCCGCTGCCGCTGGTTCCAGGTCGGTGAGGGGCAGGATCCCACGAATGCAGGCCGCCTCCATTGCGAGGTCCTGGCGAGCCACGCGAAAGGTCAAATAAGGCTTGGGCGAGTTTCCCACCCATCACATATCGCCAGGCGACGCCGTGTTTAGAGGATGGTCTTAGCGGCCGCTAACGTCGTGGAACTGCTCTTCGTCGAAGCCCAGCGCGATCTTGGACCCCTGGACCAGAATTGGCCGCCGGATCAAGTTGGGATGCTTCGACATCAGCTTGATCGCCTCGGTGCGCGTCGGAGGGTTGGTCTTCATCTTGCGTTCGCGGTAGAGCTCATTGCGAAAGTTCAGAAACTTGATGTAATCGCGGGAGCCAATCAACTTCTCGATTTCGGCTTCAGTCAGACCTTGATTGAGATCGATCTCTTCCACTTTTACGCCGTGTTCCTGGAGCCACTTCTTGGCCTTGCGGCAGGTGGAACACGTAGGCTTCTGGTAGAACTTCATCTAGAACTTTTTCAGTTCGTCGATCACAGCAGCCACACCGCGCTTGCGGTAAATCTGCACCAGGCGCTGCTCTTCCGGCGAAGGCGCGACTACCCGACGTAGCACGGGATCGTCCAGCTCAGCGCGATTGGGAATCCACATGGAACCGTCATTGAATTCCACGCTCGACACGAAACCCGTCATGCTTGCGACGGAAGTCCGCGGGTCGAAACGCAACGATGCGTCCTGCAAAAGCTGGCTCGAACTCGCGGGCGGCAGGCGCATCTCCGACGGCAAGGAAGCCGCCAGAAATTCGCGGCCCTGCGAATCGCGCACAATCCAGCCCATCTCCAGATAACGGATGACACGCGGGGAACGATTATGCACCACCAATTTCGGTCCGCGCGCTTCATTGCCGACAATGCGCGCCATGCCACTGGTCGGTTCCACCGGAGCGTCAGGAAATTGCAGAAACGCGAACTCCAAGTCGCGCTCCCCGGCGCTGTTGGTCGCGCGTCCCCGAACCATTTGCACGCCGAACTGCGGGCGGTCGGCATCCCGCGCCATGCTGGCCAGCATTTCTTTCTGCAATCCGTCGCGCCCGCCTTGCTCCAGCAGCGCCTTGAAAAACTGGCGGTCGCGGCGGGCTTCCAGTTCCCAAACCATCATGGTGCGCCGGGATTGCAGCTTATCCGGACCGTAGAAGTTCAAGTCGTCGAACAGGACGCCGTCGAGGCTGACCTCAACCATAGGGCTGACGCCGGCCGCGATCGGCCGCAATAGATGCAAATCGCCGCGTACTGAAAATGTCTCGCCCGGCGGCACGTCCAGGCTGGGCACGGAGATCGAACCTTTGCCACCCGGCGTGGCTTCTTGCGCGAGCACGGTCAGCGTGATGCTGCGGATGCGGCGCTGGCTCGCGTTGCGCAGGGAGAGCGCCACGCGCACGTCGATGGCATAAGCTCCGCCGCGCACCGTGGCCGCTGAACCGCCCCATTCGTCACCTGCCAGGGTCACCGGCGCATCGTGCGGGAAATCGATTTTGTGCGCCAGATTCTGCTGCGCGGAGTTCTGCTGTCCGAATTGGCCGAACGCCAGCGCGCTCGCTCCCAGCAGCAGCGACAAAATTCTACTGCGCATACACGCCTGTGATGGTGATTTGGCCAGTGTCCGCATCGATATATCGCGCCCGCGCCGATCCCTGCACGCTCAGAGTCACGTTAACCGGCCGCTCTTGCCCTTGCGACATGCCCAGCGTGCCGCCGTTCTGCTGCAATTGAATTCCGGAGGCGGAAACTTGAACCGTTGGTCCGCGGTCTTCGAGATCCAGATCACCCAGGTGCCAAGGTCCCTTCTGCGCAAGCCTCCGCATCGCTTGGCCTAATGCCACGCTATCCGCGCGCGGCATGTTCAGCCACCAGGCGCTTACCAGCAGGACCGCAACGCCTGCGCTCGCGGCCGCGACCCGCCATCCCGTCGATAACGTGGGCTTGTGGACCCGCGAAGCCACGCATTCTCCGGCCTCCAGGCCTACTCGCACATTGGCCGACATCTCCGCCGCCATGCGATCCCAATTCAAACCCTCCGGCATTTCCGACGCCATCCGCCGAACGGATTCCCGATCGCTGTCGAAAGCCGCCACCCAACTGCGGCAGGCGTCACAACCAGCCACATGCAGACGGACCAACGGCCGGCGCCACAGTGGGAGGTCGCCCGTCGAGTAGAGCGCCAGGTCGCCTTGCAATGGATGCGTCATGCGAGGCCCCGCTTCTGCAACCGTGCGAAATGCTTCCGCAGTTTCACGCGCGCGTTGGCGATATGTGAGCGCACGGTCGCCTTGGAGCAGCTCAATCGTTCGGCCACTTCTTCGGCCGGCAGATCTTCCACATCACGCAGCAGCAAGGCGGTTCGCTCGCGGTACGTCAGAATATCCAGCCCCGCTTCCAGGTACTCGCGGCGTTCGGTTCGCAGCAGGGCCTGCTCGGGACTGTCCATGGCAGACACCGCGACCGGCTCGGGCATGTCATCGAGCTCCGAAAAACTCACGCGGCCCGACCGGCGCAGAAAATCGATAGCCGTATTGCTAGCGATACGCGACAGCCAGTGCGCGGCCTTGTCCAGATCCTTGAGCTGATCCTGCCGTTGCAGGGCCTTGATGAAAGCTTCTTGGGTGAGGTCCTGTGCGTCGGACACGTTGCCCACGATGCGGTAGATCAACAGGAACACGCGGCGCATGTTCTCGGACACAAACCGGCTTTGCGCCTCCGAGGCGAGCGTTGACGCGTCGTACCGGGCCGAGCCTGGGGTCTCGCTCATCAGTTCAATTGTCGCCGCTAGCCCCACACCAAGATGACGATCCAGTCAACCTAAGCGTGCAGCCTGAATCGTTTCCGTCGCGGCGCTATCCTAATCATATATGAGGCCTGTAGCGATTATTGGTATCGGCAAAACGGCTTTTGGAGCGTTCCCCGACCGGGATCTGCGCTCGCTGGCGGTGGAGGCGGGCGAGAAGTGCCTGGCGGACGCTCACGTAAGTCCTTCACAGGTAGAAGCTTATTATCTCGGCAACTTCGCGGGGCCGTCCTTCGTGGGCCAAAACCATTTGGCGCCCTACATTGCTGGGGCGATGGGGATCACTGGGGTTCCGGCCACGCGCTTTGAGGCTGCTTGCGCGTCTAGCGGCTCCGCCTTCTATCACGCGGTTTCGAGCGTCGCCGCCGGATTGAACGACGTGGTTCTAGTCGCCGGGGTCGAAAAGATGACCTCGCAGACCACGCCCAAGGTCACCGAGATTCTGGCCGGAGCGGGCGACACTTGCGGCGAGGTTCGGGCGGGCGCCACTTTCCCGGCGCTATTCGCGATGATCGCGCGGCGGCACATGTATCAGTACGGCACCACGCGGGAAATGCTGGCCGCAGTCGCGGTCAAGAACCATGAGAACGGGGCCAAAAACCCACTGGCGCATATGCGCAAGGTCATCACCATGGACCAAGCGTTGAAGGGCAAGCCGATTTCCGAGCCGCTCACGGTCTTCGATTGCTCGCTGATCAGCGACGGCGCAGCCGCGGTATTGATCGCTCCTCTCGAGCGGGCCGCTGAGTTCACTGACAAGCCGGTGAAGGTTTTAGGAGTCGCACAGACCTCCGATTATGTGGCGCTCGATCAGAAGGACGACATCACGACTTTTCGCGCCGTGTCCGCTGCGGCAGAAAAGGCTTACAAAATGGCAGGCGTGACGGCGCAGGATATCCAATTCGCCGAAGTGCACGATTGTTTCACCATTGCCGAGATTATCGCTAGCGAGGATCTCGGATTTGTGAAGAAGGGCGAAGGTGGTCCGTACGCATTAGCGGGATGCACACGGCTTACAGGGCCGATGCCGATCAACACTAGTGGCGGATTGAAGTCCAAAGGACATCCAGTGGGCGCGACGGGCGTGGGGCAGATCTGCGATCTGGTTTACCAACTGCGCGGTGAAGCCGGAGAGCGTCAGTTAGCGAGGCATTCGCTGGGGCTGGCGCAGAATTTGGGTGGGTCCGGCGCGACCGCAGTGGTCACGATTTTGGGGATCGCATGAAGAGCGGAATCGTTTACACGGAAACCGTAGTCCACGCCGCACCAGAGCAGTTCGTCGCGGATGCACCGTATCAATTGGCGATCGTGTCACTCGGGGAGGGCGGACGCCTGACAGCGCGCATTGACGGTGAACGGGTGGTCATCGGCGATCGCGTCGATTTCCTCGAGGACCGCAACGGGATTCCGTTCTTTCGCAAAGCGTGAAGGTCCTCCTCTACTACATTGGGAAGGCGCGCGACACGCACGCCAACGCCATGGCCGAGGAATACATCAAACGCACCACGCGTTTCGCGAAGTGCGAGATGCGTGAGATTCATCCGCTGCGCTTTGATCCGTGGACCAAGCATCCTGCGGCTTCGAAGATCCTGCTCGATCCCGCCGGCCGCGCACTCGATTCCGCCGGGTTTATTTCTCTTGTCAAGAAAGCTGAGGATGACGGGCGCGATATGGTCTTTCTCATCGGAGGCGCGGATGGATTGCCGGCGGAGTGGAAGCCGCGTGCGGATCTACTTCTGGGGCTTTCGCCAATGACCATGCCGCACGAACTCGCGCGAGTCGTGCTGGCCGAGCAGATTTACCGCGCGTTCACTGCGCTGCGCGGGCACCCCTACCCACGCTAGCGGTGAGGGCTTCGTTAGCGGCGTGGACGGGGCTCATTGTACGGCCGGCGCTAGCCGCGTGGACTGGGCCGGCCACTTGCGGCGGGTGAATGGTAGGCACCGCGCTGATCTGGCTTCGGCCCACCGCCGCAGTGTTGGGCGCAGCCATCGCCACCGCCTCGACGGTCGTGCCGGGGAAATAATGCCCCAGAATGATGTGCGCCGGATAACCGTGCTCCGCAATCGTGATTGCACCCAACTGGCACATTCCTACGCCGTGCCCTGAAGGCTTGCCACGCAGCGGGCAGGCCACCGAAAAGTACGGATAGCCAGGCTGCGGGATGGCGGCGCCTTCCCACTTGGTCTGCGCCAGGGACTTAGTATGTCCACCGCAGTTGGCCGAGTACATCGCAGGGATGACTTCGCCTTTATAAACCAGCACCTGACCGCGCGTTTCCAGGGCCGCTCGGCTCCCCGCGCCGGCGGGGTGGGCAAGGCCCTTCAGGAGCTGGCAATGCTCGTTATCGCAAAAATCGAAACCCTGATGCCGGTTGTGAGCGCCCGCCAGGTAGGAGCGGGTCACTACCGCTTGGGCCTTGCGAGCCTCAAAGGGAAGCCCGGCGGCGCCCTCCGCCTCGACAATGGCCGCGACGGCGGTTTCGCGATCCATCTCGACGATGGCCAGCAGTTCTGAGCCCGAGCGGCGCACCTCCAGCCGTCCTATGTATTCGCGAGGCGCCACACCCGGTGCTCCCAAGAGGAAATGCACCATCGCGCCGTTGCGCCCGGCAACCTTCGCCGGACCGGTAAGCGGCACTGTGCGCTCAGCCTGAACTAACTCAGTGCGTCCTTGCGATTCGACCACCAGGATCTGCCCCTTGGCTGGTTGCAGTTCGAATTGGACCGGGTGGAACGACCCGAGGACACTAATGTGGACGGTCGCTGCGATTTTGAGTGCGAGCATGAACAGGCTTGTGTGCCACGCCTTTGCGCGCCAAGACCTCAATTATACCCCGCTACAATAGGAAAGATGCCGCGCTTCTTTGACGCCCTGCTGATCGTTTCGTTCGGAGGTCCGGAGCGGCGCGAAGAGGTTATCCCCTTTCTAGAGAATGTGTTACGGGGGAGAAACGTACCTCGTGAGCGCCTTCTAGCGGTCGCGGCCCATTACTACCATTTTGATGGCCGGAGCCCGATTAACGACCAAAACCGGGCTTTGATAGCAGCTCTGGAGGAGGTTGTGGAAATCCCGATCTATTGGGGGAATCGCAACTGGCACCCCCTGCTGGCTGAAACTGTTCGCCAGATGCAGCAGGACGGCATTCGCCGCGCGGTCGCGTTCGCGACTTCGGCCTTCGGCTCCTATTCCGGGTGCCGCCAGTATTTGGAGGACATCCAGCGCGCCCGGGCGGCGGTGGGGGAGAACGCGCCGGAAATCGTGAAGATTCCGCCGTTTTCCGAACACCCTCTGTTCC
>Ga0105245_10006181_pt1 | contig 10538 bp, 12 predicted proteins | sample KBSM54metaG_FD_81523 | JGI IMG/M metagenome (GOLD analysis project Ga0105245, IMG submission 81523) | Miscanthus rhizosphere microbial communities from Kellogg Biological Station, Michigan, USA - KBS M5-4 metaG | ecosystem: Host-associated > Plants > Roots > Rhizosphere > Soil | place...
AAGTCGGCGCGGTCGATGCCGGCCGTGCGGCCGAGGCGAAGGTGCTCGACCACCACGTCGAGGAGCAGCAGGGCCCGAAGCTCGAAGAGGCCACGGTCGTGGTGTCGGGTGGGCGCGGCATCGGCGCGGCGGAGAACTACGCGCCGCTCGTCGAGGAGCTGGCCAAGCAGCTCAAGGGTGCGTGGGGTGCGTCGCGTGCGATCGTCGACGCGGGTTGGGTCCCGTACGCGCTCCAGGTCGGACAGACCGGCAAGACCGTGAAGCCGAAGGTGTACGTCGCGCTCGGCATCTCGGGCGCGACGCAGCACCTCGTCGGCATGAAGAACAGCGACAACATCATCGCCGTCAACAAGGACGGGGAGGCGCCGATTTTCTCGGTGGCCGACCTGGGCATTGTCGGCGACGTGCACAAGGTCGTACCCGCGCTCATCGAGGCGTTGAAGGCGAAGAGCTAGCTAGCCCGACTGCTGCTCCGAGATCGCCCGGCGCACCCCTGCGGCGAGGTCGCCGCGTCGCGTGACGGCGACGCGGTCGAGCCGCAGCCACGCGCGCAACGTGTCGAGCTCCCGCCCCGCGGCGCGCGCCACCGCGTCGGGGTCGGTTCCGGGTTCGGCGTACGCGCCGCGCACCCGCAGCGTCGATGCGCGGCGATCGGTCTTGAGGTCGAAGCGGGCTACGAGCTGATCGCCGAGGAGGAGCGGGAGCACGAAGTACCCGTACTTGCGTTTTGGCTCGGGGACGTACACCTCGATGCGGTAGTCGAAGCCGAAGACGCGCCGGGTGCGATCGCGGTCCCAGATGAGTGAGTCGAACGGTGACAGCAGCGTGGAGTCGGCGCGCGTCGGCTGCTTCGCGCGGGCGGTCGGCAATGCGTATCCGGGTTCGTTCCAACCTTCGACGGTCAACTGCACCAGCTCTCCCGCGTCGACGAGCTCCGCGACTCGGAGTTTCGCGATCGGCGGCTTGATGACGTAGTAGCCCGCGAGATCACGCACCGTTGCCACGCCGAGCGATCGCGCCGCGAGTACGAGCAGCCGGCGCTGCGCCTCGTCCTTCGTCGGTGTCGGCAACGCGCGCACGGCGGCGGGGATGACGCGTTCGGGGACGTCGTACACCCGTTCGAAGCTCGGCGTCCGCCAGGCCGCGAGGTCACCCTTCGCGAAGAGGTACTCGAGCGCCACGCGCCCGAGGCTGCGGCGGTCCCACCATTCGCCGTTCCGGCGGCGCGGATCCTCGAGTTGGGCGGCGGCGAGTGGTCCGCGCTCGCGCACCTCGCGGAAAACCGAGTCGATGTAGTCCGAATGTCCGGCGTGGAACGCTTCGCTACGAGCCGAGTGGGTCGGGCTGTCGCCGTGCGTGCCGTGCTGCTGCATCCGCCACCGGAACAAGGGCTGGCGGCTCATCGGGAGGAGCGAAGCCGCGTGACCCCAGTACTCGAACAGCTCGGCGCCGGGGCCGGTCAGGTCGTGCAACAGCCCGACGTCGTACGGGCCCAAACGGCTGAACAAGACGAGGAACTGCGTTCGCGCCACGACGTTGATGGCATCGAGCTGGATCTGGCCGACCGCGTCGACTGCCGACCGCACATGGCGCCGGCCGACCGGGCCTTTCGGGCGTGGTCGCGCGAGGCCTTGTGCGTCGATGGCCAGCCAACGAGCTTCGCGACTCGACACGACGGATCCGGCGCGCACCGCCGGATCCTACGAAGTCGCGTCGGATACGCGGGCGGTTGCGTCAGGGTGCCAGACCTCGCCTTCGATGAGCGCGACGGGGTCGGTCGTGCGGGCGCGTGATGCGAACGACGCGCGGTGTTCCCACATGGCGGCGGCCGACAACACCGCGTCGCGTTCGTGTTCGTTGGCAAAGTCGGTGTCGTCGTGCCGGACGAGCTTGCGCAGCATCGACGGGTAGATCTCGACGACGGTTCGGTCCGCGGCCTGATCGAACGGCCAGATCGCGAAGCCGGCCGCGCGCAGCCGCGCGAGCAGCGGCATGCCGCGCACCGAGCCTGCGCCGACCTGCCCGTTGCCGACGAGTTGGAAGATCGACTTGGGCTGATACCCGCGGGCGCGGAGCGCCTCCTCGCACGCGCGGAAACGCCGCTCGCGAAGCGGTGCGCAGCCCGCGTCGCGCCAGAACGGGGCGGTCGGCGCGAGCCATCGTTCCCCGTCACGCTCTGCGAGCGCCCACACGTCCGCGATCGCGGCGCAGGCGTGCTCCCGCGCGAACCATTCCGGCACACCGAACGAGAAGTCGAGGCCCGCAACGACCGGCGGCGGACACTCCACGACGTACGCCACCGCCTCGTCGCGGCTCGCCGCCGCCTGACTGTGCACGATTCGGCCGCTCCGGATCGCGGTGAGCCAGATTCCGCAACTCAGGTTCTGCTGCTTGGCGCCCGACCAGTCGACCGCAATAACCGTGAGTTCGGGCATCCCGAAAACGGTACCGTCGTCACGTGACGGGGGATTTCGTGTTGGAGGCGCGCGGCCTCGTGAAGGACTACCGCCGGACGCGCGCGGTCGACGGCATCGACGTCGTCGTCGGCGCGGGGCAACGCGTCGCGCTGCTCGGGCCCAACGGCGCGGGCAAGACCACCACGCTGCTGATGATCCTCGGCGTCGTCGCGCCCGACGCGGGCACGATCGCGATCTGCGGTATCGATCTCGCGCGGCACCGGAGCCGCGCGGCCGAGTGCGTCGGCTTTGCTGCGGGATACCTGCCGCTCACCGAGCGCATGCGCGTGCGCGAGTACCTGCGCATGTACGGCCAGTTGTACGGCATCGAGGAACCCGGTCCCCGTATCGACGAAGGCATGGAACGGTTCCGCATCACGCACCTCGCGGACGCGATGGGAACCGAGCTGTCGTCGGGGCAGCGCACGCTGATCGGCATCGTGCGATCGACCCTGCACCGCCCCCGCCTCCTCGTGCTCGACGAGCCGACCGCGTCGCTCGATCCCGACGTCGCGCTGCGCGTGCGCCAGGGCCTCGTCGAGATCGCCGCGACCGACGGCACCGCGCTGCTCATGACCAGCCACGACATGACCGACGTCGAGCACGTGTGCGAGCGGGTGCTGTTCCTGTCGAACGGCCGCATCGTTGCCGACGGGACACCCGACGCGATCGCCGCGCAGTACGGCCGCGGCAACCTCGAGGGCGTCTTCCTCCAGCTCGCGGGCGACCGCGAATCGGCGTCGACGCAACAGACGGATCATCCGTGAACACCCAGGCGCAGACTGCCCTCACGCCACGCGGACGTTCGTGGCTGCGTATGCGCGCGATTGCGCGCCGGCACGCGTACGTGCTCGTGCGCAGCCCGCACCGGCTGTTCGACGTCACGCTGTGGCCGCTCGTCGACGTCGTGCTCTTCGGTTCGCTGGCGGCGTTCGTCGGCACCAGCGACGCATCGGGCGCGGCAAAGGCGTCGGGCTACCTGCTGGCCGGCATCGTGCTCTGGCACGTGATCTACCAATCGCAGATCGCGTTGAGCACGGGATTTCTCGAGGAAGCCTGGACGCGGAACCTGCTCAACCTGATGGTCACGCCCTTGCGTGAGATCGAGTACGTCGCCGGAGTCGCGCTGTTCGGGATGGTGAAGCTCGTGATGGGCGTCGGCGTGATGGTGATCGGCGCGCTCGCGTTCTTCTCGTTCGACGCGTGGAGCCTCGGTTGGGGCCTGATCCCGATCGCGATCACGCTGCTGGTCGTCGGCTGGGCGATCTCGTTGTTCGTGATCGGGCTCGTGCTGCGGTTCGGCACCGGCGCCGAAGCGCTCGCATGGGGTGTGATGTTCGTGCTGCTGCCGTTGTCGGGCGTCTTCTACCCGACCGAGGCGCTGCCGACGGTGATGCAGCCAATCGCCCTCGTATTGCCGACGACGCACGCGTTCACCGCGTTGCGCGGGCTCGTCGACGGGCACGGCCTCGACTGGGCGCAGGTCGGCCTCGCGGCGCTCGGCTCCGCGGTGATGGTCGTGCTCGCCTGCTGGTACCTCGTCCACATGCTGGCGATGTTCCGCAAGCGTGGGTACATCACGCGCTACACGTGATCCGCACGCGAAGAAGCCCCCGGCGACGGTGCCGGGGGCTCTCGACGCAGCCTGGTTCGTGATCAGACGGTGGCCGCCCGGGTCGGGCTCCACTCGCGCTTCGGGCTGTACTGGTAGTTGGTGATCAAGCTCACCGCCAGCACCGCGATGCCCGCCACGATGTAGAAGGCGGTCAGCCCGGAGTCGCTGTCGTTGAAGTTCAGCGCGAACGGCGAGACGATCAGCAGCGCGGCGGCGAGGTAGTCACCGGCCGAGTGCACCGTGAACGGCAGCACCTTCGCGACGCCGAGCGGGTACTTGGTCAGCATGCTGACGACCAGCACCACGGCTCCGACGACCACGCCGGTCGCAACGGCCTTGCCGGAGCCACCGACCGCCACCGCGACGACGATGAGGGACAAGCCGACCGCGTAGTCGGCGACGGCGTGCAGCCACGCCGGAAGCAAGCGAACGAACGACACGATGTTCTCCCCTTTGTCCGATCGTTTCCGATCGAGTTGCAGATCGACCGTTGTTCGGCGCGGCGACACGGTCTGGATGACAGGAGTCGTCCGCGGTCGGCAGACTGCGGCGATGCCCGAGTCGTTGGTCGACGAAGCCCGCGTTGCCGCGTGGATGGACGAGCAGGGTCTGGCGCGCGGCGCGCCGGTCACGATCACGCGCATCACGACCGGCCACTCCAACGAGGTGTTCCGCGTCGAGCGCGGTGAGCTCGTCGCGGTGTTGCGCCGGCCGCCGCGCACGCCGCTGTCGCCGACCGCTCACGACATGGCGCGCGAGTTCCGTGTCCTGACCGCGTTTCACGATGCCGCCGGCTGGAACGCCCATGCGCCGGTGCCCGTACCCGATCCGATCGCCTTGTGCACCGACCCCGACGTGATCGGCGCGCCCTTCTACCTGATGCGCGTCGTCGACGGCGTCGTCGTGCGCGATGCCTTGCCGCCGGTCATCGCCGATGATCCGGAGGCGGCGCGGCATTGCGGGTACGCGCTGATCGATGCGCTGGCGGGCATCCATGCGTTCGACTGGCGCGCGGGCGGGCTCGAGGGGTTCGGTCGCCCCGACGGCTACCTCGAGCGCCAGGTGTCGCGTTGGTTAGGCCAGCTGGAGAAGTACAAGACGCGGCCGCTTCCCGACGTCGACGACGCGGCCGCGTGGCTCGCAGACCGCGTGCCGCCCGCGCAGCCGGCCGGTGTGATCCACGGCGACTACAAGCTCGACAACGTGATGCTCGCACCGCACCTACCCGTCGAGATCGTGGCGGTGGTGGATTGGGAGCAGTCGACGGTCGGCGATCCGCTCGTCGACGTGGGCTGGGTCCTCGGGTTGTGGACCGAGGCAACCGATGCCGCGTCGGTCGCCGGTGTGACGCCGTTCGCGGGCCGAGACGACGTGCCGACCCGGCGCGAGCTACTCGACCGCTACGCCCGCGACAGCCGCCGCGACCTCAGCAACGTCAACTATTACTGCGTTCTCGGACTGTTCAAGCTGGCGTGCGTGATGGAGGGCTCGTACGCGCGCTTCCGTGCCGGCACGAGCGACGACGCCTACTTCGCGTCGTTGGAGCAGGGCGTCCCCGCGCTCGCCCGCCGCGCGCTCGAGTTCGCGCACGGCGATCAGTTCTGAACGCACTTCTGCGAACCGGCGTGACTTTGGCACCGTATGGATGCCGTACTCACGCCAGTTCGACGGACTTGCTAGTCCGCCAGGTCGACGATCACCGGGGCGTGGTCCGAGGGCAGCTTGCCCTTGCGGGCGTTGCGGTCGACGACGGTCCATGTGACCCGATCGGCCACCGATTTCGTCGCGAGCACGAGGTCGATGCGCATCCCGCGGTGCTCGTGGAAGTCGCCGGCGCGGTAGTCCCAGTAGCTGAACAGGCGGTCGGCGTCGCCGTAGAACCGACGGAACACGTCCTCGGTGCCCCACTTCTCCAGCATCGTCACCGCATCGCGCTCCGGCGGCGTCACGTGCGTCGCGCCGACGAACTTCGTCGGGTCCCACAAGTCGCGGTCGTCGGGCGCGACGTTGAAGTCGCCGAGCACGACGAGCGCGTCGTCGGGTGACTGCGTCGCGGCGAGCCAATCGTGGAGTGTCTGCAGCCACACCAGCTTCCGGTCGTAGAAGTCGGTGCCGACCTCGCGGCCGTTGGGCACGTACACGCTCACGAACCGGACGCCGCCGCAGTCGGCGGCGAGGACGCGCGCGTCGCCTTCGTAGGGATCGACGTGCTGGTCGTCGAAGCCGTTCGTGACGTTCTCGATGCCGACGCGCGACAGGATCGCCACGCCGTTCCACTGGCCCTGCCCGTTGTGCACCGACTCGTACCCGAGGCCGGAGAACGTGAGCGCGGGGAACGTCTTGTCGGAGAGCTTGGTCTCCTGCAGGCACAACACGTCGACGTCGGCGTAGCCGAGGAATTCCTCGACGCGGGGGAGCCGTGCCTTCAGCGAGTTGACGTTCCAGGTCGCGAACCGCATCCCTGCGAGGCTACGTGGGCGGCGCGTCCGGGAGGTAGCCCGGGTTCGCGATCAGCAGCTTTTCGCGCACGGTGGCCCGAACGTGCGCGCGGAGTGCGTCGTCCCGGTCGTCGAGTGCGCCCGACCGGATCGCGGCGGCCAGCTCGCGCTCGAGTGTGTCTGCGTCGCCGTCGTGGCCGAGCAGCACCGCCGAGCGTTGCTCCTCGTCGGCCGCGAAGCGATCGCCGAGCTCGAGCTCGCGCACGACGGTGTTGAGCACGTTGACGGCGACCCGCGCGTGGAAGTGCACGCGTCCGTCGGTCGCGGGCATCACGTCGCGCTCGAGGAACTCCCGTACTGCGGTTACGAGCTGCGCGGCCGACGGTCGATCCTGCGTCATCACCAACCTCCGTCGAGCAGGTCGAGCAGGTCCCATTCCATCTCCGCGACGCGCCGCCCGAGCGCGGCCATCTCGACGTTGCGGAGGATCCCGTTGACAAAGGCGAGCGCTTGGCCGGCGCAGATCACGCCCCACTTCACGGTGCCGAGCACGACCCAGAAGCGCACGGTGTCCTCGTCGACCGGTGCGCCGCCCGCACGCGCGTACGCGGAGAGCAGGTTGTCGAGCGCGCCGAAGCCGCCGACGATCTGGTCGGCGTTGCCGAAGCGCCACGACTTCACGCACAGCCAGCCGAGATCTTCGGACGGCTCGCCGAGGTGCGCGAGCTCCCAGTCGAGCACGGCGCGGATGCCGTCCGGACCGACAATGAAGTTGCCGTTGCGGTAGTCGCCGTGCACGAGTGCGGGCGGACGGTCCGCGGGCACGTGCCGCTGGAGCCAACGCAGGCCGAGCTCGAGGGCAGGGTGGGGCTCGTCGAACGCGTCGAGCAGTGCATGCTGCTGCTCGATCTGGGCCCGGGCGCCCATGACCGGGAGCGCGGGCAGCCGGCCGGGGTCGACCGCGTGGATGCGCGCCGCGATCGAGCCCGCCTGCTCGGTGAGATGTCCGCGCGCCAACTCGTCGGCGTCGCGCAGGATGCGGCGGGGGATCGTCTCGCCGTCGACCCGGTCCATCAAGAACCCGGCGCCGAGCCCGTCGTCGTCGTCCAGCAGCGCGCGGACGCGCGGCACCGGGACCCCGCCCGCGCCGGCCGCGGCCAGCAGCGCGTACTCGGTCGCGCGGCTCGACGCGCTCGACTGCGCCGCGGGATCTCGCCGCAGGACCAACCGGTGTATGTGGCCCGCCGCGTCGATCGCGTCGACCGCCCACGTCTCGCGCGACGCGCCGCCCGAGAATCGGCGCAGCCCGTCGACTTCGACCGGCCCTTCGACGAACCGCTCGATCACCCGCGCCAGCGCGGCGGGGTCGGGTGCGTCGCGGGCCACGGCGGCGAAGCTAGCGATGCCGTTCCTCCCGACCGACCCGGAGCGGGCCCGTCAGCCTGGGATCTGCCATCTGCACGATTTCTCCACACGTCGGTACCGACTCCTCCACGCCCGATCTTTATCCTCAAAGGGTGCAAAGTCCCTCGTCGGCGGCCACTTCGGGTGCCGCGGTCACCCCGAGCGCGCCGCGCCGCATCGCCGTGATCGAAGACGAGGAGTCGATCGCGTCGGCGATCGCGACGCGCTTGCGCAGCGAGGGCTACGAGGTCGAGATCGCGGGCGACGGTCTCGGCGGTGTGCAGCTGTGTGACCGCTGGCGGCCGGATCTCGTCGTGCTCGACCTGATGCTGCCCGGTCTCGACGGCATCGAGGTCTGCAAGCAGATCCAGCGCGACCACCCGACACCGGTCCTGATGCTCACCGCGCGCGACAGCGAGACCGATCTGCTCGTCGGCCTCGCGGTCGGCGCCGACGACTACATGACCAAGCCGTTCAGTGCGCGCGAGCTCGTGGCGCGCATCCACGCGTTGTTGCGACGCGCCGACCGCCCGCCGCCGGGCGACGGCCGTCCGCTGCGGATCGGCCCGATCGAGCTCGACGGTTCGTCGCGGCGCGTGCGGAGTGGCGGCGAGCTCGTGCACCTCACGCCGATCGAGTTCGATCTGCTGCAGTACCTCGCCTCGCGCCCCGGACGCGTTGCCAGCCGTGAAGAGCTGCTCGTGAACGTGTGGGGCTACGAAGTTCCGTCGGGCGCGCGGACGGTCGACTCGCACATCCGCTCGATCCGTCGCAAGCTCGGCGCCGACGTCGTGCGCACGGTGCACGGCGTCGGCTACGCGGTGCAGGACGGCGCCGCGTGAAACCGCGCGAGCGGCCGCTCGACCCGCTTCCCTCGCTGAAGCTCAAGCTCGGCGTCGTCATCCTCGCGGCGGTCGCGGTGACCGTCGTCGTCTTCTGGGCCGGCGTGCGGCTCGGGCTCTGGCCGTCGGTCAGTGGCGTGATCGCCGGCGTCATCGCGCTCGTGGTCGTGTTCTTCCTGTCGCGGGGACTCACGTCGCCGCTGCGCGAGATGGTCGCGGCGACCGAGGCCATGGCACGCGGCGACTTCTCGCAGCGCGTCACCGCGACGTCGCACGACGAGGTCGGCACGCTCGCCCGTGCGTTCAACCAGATGGCCGCCGAGCTCGCCGAGACCGACCGCGTGCGCCGCGACCTCGTCGCGAACGTCAGCCACGAGCTCCGCACACCGATCACCGCGCTGCAAGCCGTGCTCGAGAACATCGTCGACGGCGTTGCGGAGCCCGACCGCGAGACGGTCGCCACGATGCTCGCGCAGGTCGAACGGCTCGGCCGTCTCGTGCAGCAGCTGCTCGACCTGTCGCGGCTCGAGTCGGGCACGCTCGCGCTCGACCGCCGCCAGTTCGAGATCGCGCCGATGCTGGAGCTCGCGCTGCGCGAGACGCGACTGCACGCGGGCACCGTGACGCTGGCGGTCGAAATCGCGCCGCAGCCCTTCTCGCTCGAAGCCGACGACGAACGCCTCCACCAGGTCGTCGCCAACCTGGTGGCCAACGCGGTGCGGCACTCGCCGCCGGCCGGGCACGTACTGGTGCGCGCGACCGCGTCCGACGGCGGCGCGGTCCTCGAAGTGGTCGACGAAGGCCCGGGCATCCCCGAATCGGAGACGGCGCGAGTGTTCGAGCGCTTCTACCGCGCCGACTCCGCTCGTTCGTCGCGCGACGGCGGCTCGGGGTTGGGGCTCGCGATAGCGCAATGGATCGTCGAGCTGCACGGCGGCGACATCCGCGTCGAACGCAACCAGCCGCACGGCTGCCGCATGGTCGTGCGCATTCCCGGTCGCGTCGAGCTGCACGAGCCCGCCGCCCCCGAAGCTCCGGCCGCCCCGGCGGCGCCATCCGATCCGTCCGTGTCCATCAGCGAAAGAGGTTGACGGTGTCCCTGACTCCCATCGACGACGCGCTGCGACGCATCCGCCGCGGTGAGATGGTGCTCGTGGTCGACGACGAGGACCGCGAGAACGAGGGTGACCTGACGCTGGCGGCCGAGTGGGTCACGCCGGAGGCGATCAACTTCATGCTGCGCTGGGCCCGCGGCCTCGTGTGCATGCCGTGCGCGGGCAGCTGGCTCGACCGGCTCGACATCGAGCCGATGGTGCCGGCCGGACGCGCCGGTTGCGACACCGCCTTCACCGTCTCCATCGACCACCGCAACGCCGGCTCCGGCATCGGCGCGGCCGACCGCGCGCTCACTGTCCGCCGCGTGCTCGATCCGTCGAGCCGGCCCGACGACTTCGTACGCCCCGGTCACGTGTTCCCGTTGCGCGCCCGCGAAGCCGGCGTGCTCGATCGGCGCGGCCACACCGAAGCCGCGGTCGACCTCGCGCGGCTCGCCGGCCTGCCGCCGGTCGCGGTCATCTGCGAAGTGCTGCACGACGACGGCTCGCCCGCGCGCTTCCCGTACCTCGAGCTGTTCGCGCAGGAACACCGCATCGCGATGATCTCGGTCGCGCAGGTCGCCGACCACCGTCTCGCGATCGACGACATCGAGTCGTCGCCGCGCCCGTTGCTCCTGTAGTCGTTTTGCGCCGCGGCTCGGGCCCGGTGACAAGATCGGCGCATGAGC
>Ga0105245_10006182_pt1 | contig 10537 bp, 12 predicted proteins | sample KBSM54metaG_FD_81523 | JGI IMG/M metagenome (GOLD analysis project Ga0105245, IMG submission 81523) | Miscanthus rhizosphere microbial communities from Kellogg Biological Station, Michigan, USA - KBS M5-4 metaG | ecosystem: Host-associated > Plants > Roots > Rhizosphere > Soil | place...
CCGCGCAGGATAGCTAGGCGCCGGCCGTCGCTCTGCCGCCACAATGTCACGATGGTCCAGTGCCCGGCGGCGATCGTCTCGCCGTCGGGGCTGGCGGCCAGCGCAAAGGCGTCCCGCGTGCCGAAACTGCGTACCGTCTTGCCATCGGCCAGGCTGATCATGCTGATGCCGTGCCCCGGCTCCGACCGAATGATGTTAGCGCTGTCGCTCGTAAAGGCCTGCACTGCATAGTCGCTGCCGGCGAAGGCCGGCGTGCCGTCCGCCACGCGGCGGACGCCATGCCGCGTCGCATAATATTTCCAGTCGGGCGAGAAAGCGTCGGGCGACCCTCCGGGAAGGCGCCTGATCAGCCGCCCGCCGGGGAAGCTCCACAAGGAAAGGCCGTTCGAAACATCGTCCGGCGTCGTCGCCCCGTCCGAGGCGATCATGTCTCCTTTGGGGCTGAACGCGACGAAACTCATCCACCCCGGATGGTCAAGCCGCCAGCGGACGCCGACCTCTCCGACCGGTTGCAGCACATGCCTGGTCGGCCGCGCCACCGCTGGCCCGGAAAGCGCCAGCGCCGCGAACAGGATGAGCCGCGTGATCCGCCGCTTTGCCGAAGCCCTCAACACCCTTCTCCCGATCTCAGGCAATCGGAGCGTCGCACAGTCTGGCAAATCGCGGAAGGCCAGGCAGTGAAGCTTCATGTGATTGCGTCCGGCGCAGCGCCCAAGCATGATGCCGCCATGTCAGCGATCCGCAGCGCCCTGGATGATCCTCCCGAGGAAATGAACGATCACGAGCGCAAGATCGTCAGCAACGTTCGCGAAACCGGCTGGCAGGGTACGCACGTTTTTCCCGGCGAAGAGTCGCCCGGCTTCGGATATTCCACCGGTTTCTGGGTGACGGCGGGGATACCGGAAATCCTGATCTGCTCCCTACCGAGCAACGTCGCGCACTCCATCCTCCAATATATTCTCGAAAAGGCGGATACTGGCTTCGTGCCGCCGGTCGGGGTTGCCGTGTCGGACATCATGGCCGGCTATGATTGCTATTTCTTCCCGATCCGGAAGGAGGGGTATGAAGAATATCCGCTGTCCAGCAACTGGTTCTATCACGGCTTCGACTATCCCTGCCTGCAACTCGTCTGGGCCGACGAAGCCGGCCTCTTCCCGTGGCAACCCGGCTTCAACGAGGCGTTCCGGAACGATCAGCCGGACCTTTCCCCTAAAGGCTGGCTTTCGCACCTCGCGAACTGAGCAACAATTTCCCCAACCGATGGCCGGCGACCACCCGCACAGACGCGACGAATTGCGGGGCCGATGCCCTGCCCATCGCGTCAGACAAACGCGGCGCGGCTCACCCTAACGACCAACCAACTCCGTCATCACCCGCCGCCGAATGGCGTCATTCTTCTCCCGGACCATCCCCGGAATCAGAAACGCATCGATCAGCACCCACACAAAACCGATAAGGATGAAGTAAGAGAGAATCTGGAGGACCGCCGTTCCGGGCCGCCCGAGATAGAAGCGATGGCCGCTGAAGAACCCCAGGAAGAACCAGAGCAGATAGGCCAGGCCGGCGTTCGCCCCGTCATTCGAAACCCGCTGCTCGATCAGCGATAATTCGGCCGTTGTGAACGCCATGCTCCAGCCCTCCCTTAGTTCGGTCGGCCCGCGCCACCGCGCGCTACGGCGCCATCCTGGTTACGGTGCCACGTGCAATTACCCCTTTACCCGTGCCGCTTGCTTATGTGTTAGTAGTTTAGGGGTTATTGCAAGTGGCACCATAACTCCCGTTCCATGTCGGAAGCGTGGGATGCGAACGGGTCGATTCTCACGCAGCCCGAAAAGCACGTTGTATCGCTTCGCAGTTCAAAATGAATCGACGCTGATTCGGTCTACACCAAATTTCAAAGTCTCTTAGCAGGGCAATCGCCTGCGTGAAGAACGTAGTTGTTAAACCATATTTTGCTTTTACCGTTACCGTAGTCATGATCGCGATTCTCGCAGCGGGTATAACCGTGAGCGGCTAAAAGATACGTCATTATGGGTTCGTCGTAATAAGCATCGATTACAAATCCGGCTCCGACCATTACCAACATGATTATCGTTGAGAGCCATCGGCTTTTCAAATTAACGTTGAATAATGCGCAGGCTCCGATAACGATAATAATCGCAGAATCTAAAAACACGGTGCGAAGCCCAGCGCCATCAACGTCAATCATTTCGGCTTTTGAATTGGCGGCCTGAAGTGCAGACTTAATAGAAAATATTCCGCCGCCGTTTATATTTCCGAGAATATCTTGGATAAAGAAAAAGAAAATGATCGCGAAAATTCCGATGCCGATCCATACCTTTCGGCTGGACGCGTCATCGGCCGTCGCAACGTCGCTCGAATTTTCCACGCCCATTCTTGGCCCCCGCATCGTCTCGCGCCTCTAACAGTTTCGCGGGCCGCAATGCAAAATGAACGAGCTGCGTCGGCGATAATGATACTCACATGCTGCCCGTAACGCATAAGATCGCTGCGAAGCCGCTCGCTGTGCACTCCATTATGCTCATTGCGGCAGCAACGAATGCACGCTGGAGCCGCCCTCAGAAGGAAACGGGCTGCTCGAAATCGATGTGGTGTCCTTGCAGCCACATCATTGACTCGCCTCCGTCACGAGCCGCCCGGCGAAAGATGTGAGGAAGCAGGGCGTCCCGAATCACGCGCGCGATGGGCCCGGCCGCCTTCTCGCTGGAGGAGCGGTGGCCATGGGCGACGATGCGCCGCGTGCGCTCGCGCCGGAGGGACTCGAAACCGACAAATGCTGCCTTTACCGACGGCGCGTCTCGCAGGCATCGCGCGAGCTCGACGGCGTCCTCGAGTGCCATCGACGCACCCTGGCCGGCTGACGGTGCCACTGCATGGGCGGCATCACCGATCAGCACCATGCCACGGCCATCGTGCCAGCGCCGCACCGATGGCAGGTCGTAGGTCGCCCATCCCCCGAGCGGTGCCTGGGCGGCGTCGATAATCTCATGCGCCGGGCCGGCATCGCCCGCCATGAGCTTGTGGAGTTGCGCACGCCACTGCCCATCCGATACCGCGTCAAGTTCGCCGCGCTCCGGTTCCGCCCGTCGCGGCGGGTTCGCGAACCAGACGGTTCCTCCGTCCGGCGTCGGCATCCACCCGAAAAAGCACCGCGTTCCGAACTGCATCCGGAATTCTTTCGGCGGCACATCGACCGTGAGGCCGGGAATATATCCGCCAATGTTCAGCACCGGCACATAGCGCGGCCGGGCAGCGGTCTGGTCGATGAGCGTTCGTACCCTGGACCAGGTGCCGTCGGCGCCGACGAGAATGTCACCCGATGCCTCCGAGCCGTCTTCGAAGGAGGCAATGATTTGGCCGCTCTCGTAGCGGGCAGCAACGAAGCGTCTGTCGAGCTGGATCTTCACGCCGCCCGCCATCGCCAGGTCCAGGATCCCGCGTGAGAGCGTCTCGCGCGAAATCATCCGCGAGGTCAGTCCATCCCGCCGGTTCGCGGCCATCGGCAGCTTGCCCAGGGAATGGCCCTTGCCGTTGACGAACGAGATGGTGTCGACTTCATAGCCCGCATCCTCGAGCGGGCCGGCGGCACCAATGGATCGTAGCGCGTCCATGCCATTGGCCTGGAAATTGAGCCATGATCCACGCTCGAGCCCCGCCGCGTCGCGCGCCTCGTAAAGTTCCGAATCCATACCGGCGCGCTGGAGTGCAAGCGCGAGCACCGGGCCGCCGACGCCACCGCCAATGATGAGAACTTTCATCGGACTTCCCACTGGCCTTTGGCCAATTATCTTGATAATCAAGAAATGTTGATGTCGAAGGATATCTTGATTGTCAAGAGAGATGCGAGAGCTGGCGGCCACGTTCGGCGAGGCGTTGCGGAAATATCAGGCGGCGGTGGAAGATTTCGACCGGCTGGTGGCCACCGTCCTCGGCGTCAATCGGACTGATGCCCGCTGCCTGGAAATCCTCATGTTCGATTTCCCGGACGGAGCAACACCGGCCGATCTCGGCGCCGCCCTCGGGCTTACCAGCGGCAGCGTGACCACCATGGTCGATCGCCTGGTGCGCTCGCACCACGTTGTGCGCAAGGCGCATCCGAGTGACAAGCGCAAGGTGGTCGTGGCGCCGACCGACGGGGCCAGGCAGGCCGCGGAAGCCGCCTATCGTCCTCTTGTCGAGCAGGGAGCAGAGCTGCTGGCGCGCTATTCTCCGGCTGAAATCGCGGCAATGATCGATTTCTTCACGCGCGCGAGCGCGCTGCAGCAGGCGGAGGAAACGGCCCTTCGGGCCCGGCATCTTCTCCAGCTGCGGGAGTTGTAGGGGCACCATATTTAGCTATGGCCTGGATAGATACGTGTCGCCTCCCGCACCCCCGGCCAGCGCCCCTTCAGGCGACTCCCAATCGCACCCAATCCGCCGATTCGAGCGCATAGGGCGCAAACAGGAAATCGCGGATCGCCGAGATCCGGTCATTGCGCCAATCGACCAGCACGAAATAGGCCGGCTTTTCCATCGCGCTGCTTTCGAAAACCAGCATGGCCGGACGGCCTTCGACCGCACCGAAAGAGAAGCGCCATTTCGTCTCTTCGGCATAGCGCGTGAAATAGGGGACGATCCTGTCGCGCCCCTCCCATTTGAGCCGGTTCACCAGGTCTAGCTTCACGTCATCGGCGAGCATTGCGCGGATCGCATCGAAGTCGCCCATGCGGAACAGATCGACAAAGGCGGCCATCTTCTGTCGGGCCGCATCGGGCATTAGCGGCAACCGGGTGTCCATCGGCATTTGCGCGAGGTGCCGCAGGGTCGTGCGGCCGCGTTGAAGCGCCGATTTGGCGGCGGCCGGCGTACAATCGGCGATGCTCGCGACCTCGTCGATCGAATGGCCAAGCACGTCCTTGAGGATCACTGCGCAACGCTGAAGCTCGGGCAGCCGCAGAAATGTCTGAAAGCTGACCGCGACGATATCCACGGCCATCGGCGCTTCCGCGAAGTCTTCGGTGAGCGGAACGACTATGTTCCGGGATCTGCGGCGAAGCAGGTCGAGGCTCGTATTATGGGCGATGCGAAACAGCCAGCCCTCCAGATTGTCCACTATGGCGCCCTCGGCGCGTGCGCTCAGCGCTTTGACGAGCGTGTCCTGCAACACGTCCTCACCATCGACCGTCGACCCGGTCATGCGTGCGCAGTACCGATGAAGGCGTGGCCTGAGCGCGGCCAGCCGATCCTCGAATTCGTCGCTGCTCATGTGCCAAGACCCGCGCCATGCCTGCGCTGGTTCGCCCCGCGCTCGGCGGAAATGTCGAGAAGAATCCTCGAAAGGGCGGCCGGTTGAGACAGGAAGGGCGAATGGCTGCTTTCCAGCGTGTGTGTGATCGTCGTGCCGCCGATCGTGCCGTCGACCGCTGCGATCATGTGATCCTGGCCGGCCAATGGAACCGCTTTATCCTGCGTGGTGCGGATATAATGGCGCGGCACCGAGCCGAATCCGCCAGGCGTGATTGCGGATGGGGCCAGGGCGCCGCCGTTCGGTTCGTCGCAGTGCAATTGTGCGGCCGCCAGGGCGAAGTCGGCTTCGGTCAGGTCGGCATAAAAGGATGCTTTCAGGAGTGACCTGTACGCCTGGTCGGCTGGTCCGGGATTGATCCTGGTCGCGCCGATCGCCGACGGGTCTCCAACGAACAGTCCGGGCGACAGCGCCGAGGACATGGCTTCATGCGGAAGCATCGCGAGTAACGACAGCCCGTTCGGCACCATGAACCCCGCAATATAGACCAGCGCGGCAAGCCGTTCGGGAATATGCTCGGCCACTGCCGAGATCGTCATCCCGCCGGCCGAGTGCCCGACCAGGATGACCTTGCCGCCGCTGAGCGACGCAGCTTCCTTCACCAGCGCGGCAACCGCTCGAGTCCGCTCGTCCTGCGTCACGCCGGCAACGGGCGAGGGCTCGGCGGCGAACGCGGCGAGGTCGAACGGGCGGGCACCAAGCGCCTTCGGCGCTATCGTATTCGCCCCAGCGCCGGGAAGATCGAGCGTCAGCACGGTATGGCCCTGGGCTTCAAGCATCGGTGCAAGTTTGTCCCAGGCCGATCGGTTATGCCAGCCGCCATGGACGAGGACATAGGCTGCTTTGGGTGTCGACATCGTCGATCCTTTTTCGTTCGAATGAGGGTATTTTGCGGCCGGTACGGACGGCCGTGGCGGATCGGCTCAAACTTCCCGTGTGTCGAAAACGAAAATCTGGACACCCCTATCATCGGGGGCGAAAAACTGGCGGTCCGCCGCAGTCGCTCGACCCTCCGGGCTGGCGAACGCCTTTTTCATTGCCTCGAGATCGTCAAAATACACGGTCCCGATCAGATAGATATCCGTTGGCCCGGCCAATACCGAAATCGGTCCGGAACTGACCTCGTATTTCCTGACGCCCGGCATGGTCTTCGCCAGCGGTATGTGAGTCTCGAAATAATGTTTTTCGAACGCTTCAACATCAGCAGGTTTTTTGTAGATGGCGACCAGCCTTGCCATTGCGGCTCTCCCTTTCCGTTGCGGACATGCCAAGGACGAAATGACGGCAGGAAACGGATCGCGGTTTCAGAAAAGTTTTCAGGAACCTATCTGATGAGTGGGGGACCTTCCCGGCTTTAATGCAACCCGCCAGGCCGAGGTGCCAACGACGATCATCAGCCAATTCGGCCTCGGAGGCCCGGTTCATCCTCAGGCAATCCCGCGCGTGCGACATTTCCGACAGGACGTCAGGCGAGGAGAGCGGCGATGCGGATGGTCTTCACCCGGAGTCTCAGGCTGGCTGCCCCGTCGGTGATGCTGGCGCTCGCCCTGGGCCTGACGGGCCCGGCTTTCGGCGAGCGGCCCGCCGATCCGCCCCCAGCAAATCCGCTTATCGACTATCACGGTTTCGCCGCGCTGACGGCGGAAATCGCCCCTTATCGGGCGCAGCGTCTGTTGTCGCTCAGCGATTTCTCGAAGCGTAGGCGGGAGCCTCATGTGCTCCTGCTCGATGCGCGCTCGGCGGCGGCGTACAAGGCCGGACATATAAAAGGCGCGGTCAACCTGCCCTTCACCGACTTCACCGCGGCCAGCCTCGCCGAGGTGATCGGCAAGGACGCGAGCCGGCCGATCCTGATCTATTGCAACAATAATTTCCGCAACAATGTGCAGCCGGTGATGACCAAGGCCCTGCCGCTCGCGCTCAATATCCCGACCTTCATCAACCTGGTCGGCTATGGCTATGCCAATGTCTGGGAGCTGGGCGAAGCGGTCGACATGAACGACCCCGCGATCGAGTGGCAGCGCGGCTGAGCGATAATCAGTGTCGCAGCAATGGGTGTAGCGTCCGCCGGCAGCGAAAGGTGCCGTTGCGGCCTTGCGCGAAATGTGGATGCTCTTGCCATGAGCCTGCCATGTTCCATTGATTCCGGTACCGGCGTTATCGGCCTTGGCCATGGCATTTTGCTCGAGCCCTATCGGACGAAGGCCTCGATCATCCCACAGCTTGCCGACCTGCCGATACGAACGAGAGATCACGGCAATGGCTATGAATGGCTTACCATAGGCGGCCTGGCTTTCGGCGGGGCGCCCGCGACGCTTGCACTTTGCTTTCACGATGGCCGCTTTGAGCAAGCGTCGTGGAGTGTCGAGCTTCCCGGCACGGAGACAGAGGGCGGCTGGCCGACGCGGGAAGCGGTTGATCGCGAGGTGTCCTTTGTTCGGGACGTCCTGATCCGCGAAATGGACATTCGTCCGGGCGATCTGCCTTGGGGGAAGATATGGAGCCAATTCGACCCCAGGGGTTTTCTCGCCAGTCACGGACTCCGCTACAGCTAAGCCAGCACGTGCACCGCCTTGCGATTCCTGTCCGCCATCAGGCCGCCGCAGCATGTTCCTCGCGCGCGGCGCTCCACACTTCGCGCGCCGCGTCGGCGTTCATCAGCGCGATGCCAAGCCCTGCGATCAGGTCCGGCCATGCGGTGCGCCACGCAAAGGCGGTGACCAGCGCAGCCGCGATAATCGCCAAATTGGCGAACGCATCGTTGCGTGCCGACAGGAATGCTGCGCGGGTGAGGCTGCCGCTATGGTGCCGGTAGCGTGAAAGCATGAAGGCACAGGTCAGGTTGACGGCCAGCGCGCCCAGTGCCGTGAGCGACAACGGGACGGGGTCGGGTGCGACAGGCGCGTTGAACTTCTCCCAGGCCGTCCACAGAGTTGCGAGGCCGGGGACAAGCAGGATCGCCGCCATCGCCATGCCGACACGCGCGCGGCTCCTCGCGCCCCATGCCAGCGCGGCGAGGATCAGCAGGTTCACCGAGGCATCCTCGAGGAAGTCGACTGAATCCGCGAACAGGGACACCGACCCAATCCGAAGGGCGACAGCAAACTCAACGCCGAACCAGCCGAGGTTGAGCAGCGCGACGGCCGCGACGATGCGTCGCAGCGGAGAATCGGCGGGATTGCTGACGTTCTGATCCATGCACCCGGGCTATGCGATATTTGCCGGTCGCGACAATCCCACCTCTCAGGGCACCGAGGAAAACGGGTCGGAGCATTCATACATCGCGCTTCAGCGCGGGAGCAGAAAAGGGCTCTGACCCCTTTTCTGCGGTCGCTGCCAGGATTGGTGCCAGCAATCGCACCTTGCCAAAGGCAGCGCCGCTGTCCCCCTGTGGAATCTGTCACTGAATAAGGTTTCGTATGCCTTGCGGGGAGCGGCGCAATCGCTACACCTCCCACGCTTGGGGGCGCCATGAGAGACGATCCGGCCGATTCTGCTTTGTGCTCCCCGGCGGCGGTTACGCAGCTGGAATCGCCGATGCCAGTCTATATCCTGCATCTTTCAGAACTTGCCGCGCAGCATGGCGACGGAGCGGACATCGTCGCGCGTGGTGCGGCGCGCGTCCTGGAGGCGCTGCCGCCGCGTCGCCGTGCCGCGCTGTTCGGCCGCGCGCTGCCGTTTCGGATCGTCGTCGTGGACGGGGATTGCTGCCCCCTCGTCTTCATTCCGGCCGAGATGGTGGCCGTTTTTGCAGGGCGCCATGCCGGGCTCGCTACCAGGCGCAGCTGATGATCCCTTGCCTCAGGGAGCGGCGGGATCGCGCCGCGCGGGCATCGCAGCATCCTGCCAGCCGCCGCCGAGCGCCTTGAACAGGCTGACCTGAGCGTCGGCCACCGCGGCGTCCGATTGCGCCAGGGCGGCGCGGGCGTCGGCGCGGTCGCGCTCGGCTTCGATCAGCAGCAGGAAGCTGTCGGCGCCGTAATCGAAGCGCAGTTTCGACAGCCTGGCCGCCTCGGTGCTCGCCGCCTCGGCGCGGCGCAGCGCAGCGTTGCGGTCGAGCGCGCCGGCATAGCGGGCGAGCGCCTGTTCGACTTCCTTGAGCGCGGTCAGCACCGTCCCGTCGAAGCGGGCGAGCGAGGCGTCGGCGCCGGCGCGTGCCTGGCGGACCCGGGCGCGGGCGATCGTCTGGTTCGGGAAGTTCCAGCTGATCAACGGGCCGAGCGACCAGGAGAAGCTTGGGCCCTTGAACACATCGCCAGCTTTGTTGGCGCCGAAGCCCAATGAACCGAGCAGTTTGATCGACGGGTAGAGATCAGCGGTTGCGACGCCAACGCGCGCCGTGTCCGCCGCGAGCGTGCGTTCCGCCGCGCGCACATCGGGGCGGCGGGCGAGCAGGGCGGCACCGTCGCCGACCGGCACCGTCACGGTCACGCGGGGCGGGGTGACGCATTTATCGGCATCGGCGTCGATCTGCTCCGGAGGGCGGCCGGTGAGGGTTGCGAGGGCGTAGAGCGCGGCGCGGCGTTCGGCTTCGAAACCGGGAATCTGCGCCTGGGTATTGGCGAGCAGCACATCGGCGCGCTGCACGTCGCGGCGAGTGCCGCGGCCTGCGGTGAACAGGGTGTTGGTGAGGTCGAGCGTCTTTTGCTGAAGCCCCACCGTTTCCATCGCCACCGCGCGCTGGGCCGCGTTCGAGCAGGCGCTGGCATAAGCGCGCGCCGTCTCGGCCGCGACCGATACGCGGGCTGCGTCGAGCTCGGCGGCGGCGGCCTCGGTGTCGCCGCGTGCCGCCTGGATGGCACGGGTGACGCCGCCGAACAGATCGACTTCATAGGAGGCGTCGAAGCCGACCGAGAAGAAATCCGATTCGAAGGCCTGGCCGGTCGGGCTTTGTCCGGCTGAGGTGCGGCTGCGCGTGTAGGAGGCGTTGAGATCAGTGGTCGGCAGTCGGGCGCCGCGCTGTTCGGACAGCACTGCCCGTGCGCGGGCGAGATTGGCGGCGGCGATGCGGATATCGGTATTGTGGGCGAGCGCCTCGGTGACGAGGCGGTCGAGGGCCGGATCGTTATAGAGCTGCCACCAGTGATCGGGGAGCGGGGCGGGGGCGACCGCGGTGGTCTTCGCGGTTTCGGCGAAGCTGCCGGTGGCGATAGGGGGCGGGGTTGGTTTCACATAATTGGGGCCGACGGTGCAGGCGCTGAGGGCGAGTGTGAGGCCCAGGCCAACTAACAG
>Ga0105245_10006183_pt1 | contig 10537 bp, 9 predicted proteins | sample KBSM54metaG_FD_81523 | JGI IMG/M metagenome (GOLD analysis project Ga0105245, IMG submission 81523) | Miscanthus rhizosphere microbial communities from Kellogg Biological Station, Michigan, USA - KBS M5-4 metaG | ecosystem: Host-associated > Plants > Roots > Rhizosphere > Soil | place: Michigan...
AGCCGCCCCCCCAGCCTCCCCAGCCACCCCAGCCACCCCAACCGCCCCCCCAATAGCCGCTGCCGTTATCGTAATCGGTCCAGTCGATCCACGAGGCAGCGTAGTTTGAGGAGCCAAAATTGACGTCCCGCGCGAACGGAACGACCGAAATGTAGACGTCGCCGTCATTGAGGGCGACCGCCCTGAGCTGGTCGATCAGGCTCTTGGCCGCGGTCTTGAGCGACGTCATCTTGTTCGAATAGTCCATCGAGCCCGTGTTATCGAGCGCGAGAGCCACGCGCAGTCGTGTGTTGCCCCACGCCGTCGTCGACGAGCCGCTGACCGTAACCTGGTTGACCCCAAAGCCCGGAATCCGCATGAACATCATGTTGACGGAGGTCGAGCCCGACACCGTGATCTGCGAACCGCCGGTCGTGGTGTAGGCAACGGCGAGCGGCACCCTGGTGGTGCCGTACTTGATGAACAGGGCGTCGAAATAGGCCTGCGCCTGTGTCGTGAGATCCGTCGCCGAGAGCGAGGAAGCCTTGCCGGCCATGGCGAGCGCGGTCGAGTCGAGCGACGCTTGCAACGCGGCCTTGACCGCGTTGGCGCGACTGTAGTCGACGGCAGCGCCGATCAGGCCCAGCATCGGAATGAGAGTGAGCCCGAACATCGGCAGGATGTTGCCGCGGCGGTCGGCGAGGAACCGCATGATCTGACGAGACACCATCTGACGCTCCTTCGGCCGGCATTTTTTGCGCGCGACCGATGTGTGATTGGGTCCGATGATAGCGAGGACGTCTTTAAAGACGGTGGATGCAATCGCCTAAAGAGCGCAGCGTCCCATTAACTTCTCGCTCACCATGACGTGGCCGATCCTGCACGTGGGCCGATCCTGCACGGCTGGGGCCGCGGCCTATTGGGAGATGTGCAATGTCGACAGGTTGCCGCCGATCTTCTGGAACACGATGTTCAACTCGCCCGACGAACTGATCTTGAAGAACTTGTCATTGCTCGAGGCGCACGATTTGAGCAGCGACTCGTTCCCGTCGAGGACCAGGACCGTGTAGACCGTGATGCCGGCGTTCTTGGCGTTCTGGCACGCGAGCGTCATGCGTGCGTCGATCTTCTGCTGGTTGCTATCGCCGTTCCACGAACTGGTCCACCAGCGGTTCTGCGTGTTCATGCCGTCGGTCAGGAAGATGATGACCTTCTTGTTGTTGAAGTGCCCGTCTTCCGCCGGCGGATTGAGCGGATCGCCCTGCGTGAGCGAATGCCACGCCCATTCGAAGCCAATGGTCGTGTTGGTGTTGCCGGCCGGCTGCATGGCATCGATCTTGTCCTTGAGCGCCTGCCAGTTGTAGCTGAGCGGCATCAGCTCGACCGGGCAACTCGAATATTGCTCGGCCGGGAAGCGCGTGGCGATGCTGGTCGGCGCTTCGTTGGTCGTGTCGTAGGACTGATCGCGGTCCTCCACGCAACCGTTCCATTGGGTGTTGCCGGCGGCGGTCCAGGTGCCGCTGTGGTTCTGGCAGGAAGTCTGCGAGTGATATTGCGACTTGCTGCAGGTGCCGTTGGCACTGTTCCAATCGCTCCATTTCAGCCAGGCGGCGTCCTTGTTGCCGGTGCCGACATTGACGTCCTTGGCGAAGGGAATGATCGAGGCGTAGATGTCGCCGTCGTTCTTCGCGGCGGCTTTGAACTGGTCGATCAGGTTCTTGGCCGCGGTCTTGAGCGCGGTCATCTTGTCGTTGTCGGCCATCGACCCGGTGTTATCGAGCGCGAGCGCCACCCGCATTCTGGTGTTGCCCCAGGCCGCGCTGACGCTGCCGCCGATCGCGATCTGGTTTACACCGAAGCCGGGGATGCGCATGAACTTCGTGTCCAGCGTCGTCGAGCCTGACACCGTGACCTGGTTGCCGTTGGTGGTGCTGTAGACGGCGTTGATGGTCGCGGGCGCGGCGTCGTAGCGCTTGAACTGCGCGTCGAACACCTGCTGCGCCAGAGCCGTGAGCGCGGGTTGGTCGAGGTCAGGCCCCTTGGCGGCAATTTGCAGGACCGTGGCATCGAGCGCCGACTGGAACGACGCCTTGACCGCATTGGCGCGGCTGTAGTCGACGGCGGCACCGACGACGCCAACGGTCGCCGCCAACGCCAGTCCGAACATCGGCATGATGCTGCCGCGTTTGTCGAATGAGAACGCGCGTGCGCGCATCATGGTAGCCCCCGTGTGTAACCGGCCGATCTGAGACGTCGGTGTTGTTGGGGCGGTATCTAAGGGGGTGCGCGTTAATCCACATTCGCCGCGGCCGATTGAAATGCGTCAGCGATGTTAACCAGATCGAATTCGCGCGGAATTCAATGCAACTTTGAAATGTTCATTTGCGCTCGGCGAGCGGGTGCAGATCGCGCACCAGGCTCTTCAAACGCTCTTCCAGCACGTGCGTGTAGATCTGCGTGGTCGAGATGTCGGCATGGCCGAGGAGCGTCTGCACGATGCGCAGATCGGCCCCGTTTTGCAGGAGGTGGCTCGCAAAGGCGTGGCGCAAAACGTGTGGGCTGACGCGCGCCGCCGGCAGGCCGGCGGCGACGGCGAGGTCCTTGAGTTCGCGCGCGGCATGTTGGCGGGTAAGGTGGCCGCTCTGCCCGAACGAGGGAAACAGCCATTTCGGGTCGGCCTTCGCTTTCGGGTCCTTGGTGTCGGCGAGAAGCGCAAGATAATCGCGCATGGCCGTGCGCGCGTTGCCATTGAGCGGCACCAGCCGCTCGCGCCCGCCCTTGCCGCGGATCACCAGCATGCGCTCGTCGCGCCGCGCGGCGGAGGCGGGCAGCGCGATCAACTCGGATACGCGCAAGCCGGTGGCGTAGAGCACTTCGAGCAGGCACACGAGACGCAGCGCGCGCAGCTTCTCGCCGACCGCTTCGGCGCGCGTCGCCTGCGCACGCGCGGTCTCGAGCAGGCGGTCGACCTCCTTGATCGACAGCACTTTGGGCAGCGCGCGCCCGCGCTTGGGGCCTTCGAGGATCGCGGCCGGATCATCGCCGCGATGACCCTCGCCATAGAGGAAGCGATAGAGCTGGCGGATGGCCGAGAGCTTGCGCGCCACCGACGCAGCGGAGAGGCCGCGCTTGGCGAGCACGGCGAGGTAGCTGCGCAGGTCGTCTGTGGTGGCATTGGCGAGCGTGCGCTTGTGATCGCCGAGATGCGCTTCCAGATCGGCGAGGTCGCGTCCGTAAGCGTCGAGCGTGTTCTTGCCGGCGCCGCGCTCGGCCGCGAGCATGTCGAGGAACAACGCTGCCTGGTTCATCGCCTGCTTTGCGCGCCGCGCCATCGCGGCTACTTCTGCTGCTTGTAGAAGCGGTCCTGCGGAACCGGGATGCTGATCTCGCGCGGCTTGGGGTCGACGAACGTCGCCAAGGCGAAGACGCCGGCATAAACGATCCCGCCAATGATCCCGACGACCATGAGAAAACGGGCGAGGCTCGGCATCGGCTGGGTCCGCAAAAATGGGTAGAATGAGTGACGTGATTCCTGTTGAAGGTCACTCACGATTAAGTCGCGAGTACGACCAAACTCCTGTGGTGGCAAGAGCTTGGTTATGCCGTACATAGGTTTATGTGACGTTGCCCGCTACCGAGACCGCCATGGCTGATCCCTCGTCAACACTCACGGCCGAGCCGACGCCGGCGCCTGCGTCGGCAGTCGCCGCCGTGCGTGCGGCGCTCGTCGGCCGCGCCATCGTGCTGGTCGGGATGATGGGGGCGGGCAAGTCCTCGATCGGGCGGCGGCTCGCCTCGACCCTCGACATTCCTTTCGTCGATGCCGACGTCGAGATCGAGAAGGCGGCCGGCATGTCGATCCCCGACATCTTCGAGTCGCAAGGGGAAGACTATTTCCGCGCCGGCGAGGCGCGTGTGATCGCGCGGCTTCTCGACGGCGGTCCGCTGGTGCTGGCGACCGGCGGGGGCGCCTACATGAATGAGCAGACGCGCACGCTGATCGGCGAGCGCGGCTTCTCGGTCTGGCTCAAGGCCGAGCTCGAGGTGCTGCTCAAGCGCGTGAAGCGCCGCGCCGACCGGCCGCTGCTGAAGACCGGCGATCCGTCGGAGACGCTCGATAAGTTGATCCGCGAACGCTATCCCTACTACGCGCAGGCGGACGTCACAGTGATGTCGCGCGACGTGGCGCATGAGACGATCGTCGCCGAGATCATCACGGCGCTCGCCTATCGCATCGGAAGGCAGAAATCATGACCGCGCCGCTGCGACCCGGCGAGCCGATCACCGTCAACGTCGGATTGGGCGAGCGCGCCTATGACATTGTCATCGGGCGCGGCGTACTGGCCTCGCTCGGCCACAGGACCGCCGCGCTCAAGCCCGGCGCCAAGGCGGCGATCGTCACCGACGAGACGGTCGCGAACCTGCATCTCGGCGCGACTCGCCAGGCGCTCAATGCCGCCGGCATCTCGGCGACCGAAGTCGTCGTGCCGGCAGGCGAGGCGTCGAAGCAGTTCGAGACATTCGAGCGCGTATGCGAGGCGCTGATCGCCGCTCGCATCGAGCGCAACGACGTGGTGGTGGCGCTCGGCGGCGGCGTGGTCGGCGATCTCGCGGGCTTTGCGGCGGCGGTGGTGCGACGCGGCGTCGATTATGTGCAGGTGCCGACGACGCTGCTCGCGCAGGTCGATTCCTCGGTTGGCGGCAAGACCGCAATCGACAGCAAGTACGGCAAGAACCTCGTTGGCGCGTTCCACCAGCCGATCCTGGTCATCGCCGACACCGCGCTGCTCGACACGCTTCCTCCGCGCGAGTTCCGCGCCGGCTACGCCGAGGTCGCGAAATACGGCCTCCTGGGTGACGCCGGGTTCTTCCAGTGGCTCGAAGCCAATTCGTCCGATGTGTTCGCGGGCGGCGCGGCGCGCGAGCATGCGATCGCGACCAGCTGCCGGATGAAAGCCGAGATCGTCGCGCGCGACGAGCGCGAGACCGGCGACCGCGCGCTGCTCAACCTCGGCCACACCTTCGGGCACGCCTTCGAGGCGGCCGCGGGTTTCTCGGGCGATCTGTTGCACGGCGAGGCCGTGGCGCTCGGCATGTCGCTCGCGCTCGAATTTTCAGCGAAGCACCAGCTCATGCCGATGCCGGAGGCCGACCGCGGTATCCGGCATCTGGCCGGTGTCGGGCTGCCGACGCGCCTGGCGCAGGTGAAGAAGGTGCCGGCAATCGACACGCTGATGGACCTGATCGCGCAAGACAAGAAGGTCAAGCGCGGCAAGCTCACGTTCATCCTCGCCCGCGGCATTGGTCGGGCCTTCATTGCGCCCGACGTCGATTCCAAGGACGTGCGTGCATTCCTCGCGGGAAAGCTCGCCAACAATGACAACGGCTGACATCCTTTTCGTCATCATCGTCGCAATCTGCCTGCTGATGTCGTTCTTGTTCTCGGGCAGCGAGACGGCGCTGACCGCGTCTTCGCGCGCCGCGATGACGCGGCTCGAGAAGAATGGCAACCGCCGCGCCGGCATCGTCAATCGCCTGATCGCCGCGCGCGAGCAGTTGATCGGCGCGCTCCTGATCGGCAACAACGTCTCCAACATCGTCGGTTCGGCGCTCGCCACCAGCCTGTTCCTCGCCTGGTTCGGCGACGTCGGCGTGATCTACGCCACCGTCGTGATGACCGTTGTGGTGCTGGTGTTCTGCGAGGTGCTGCCGAAGACCGCCGCCTTCAACGACCCTGTGCGCTTCGCGCTGATGGTGGCGCGGCCGATGCAGATCGTGGTGCGGCTGCTCAGTCCGGTGCTGGCTTTCATCGAGTGGATCGTGCGGCGGATGCTGGCGCGAGTCGGGATCGTGGTCGGCGAGCAGGAGCCGATCCTGTCCGGTCACGAGGAACTGCGCGGCGCAGTCGATCTCCTCCATCAGGAGGGCAGCGTCGAGAAGCGCGACCGCGACATGTTCGGCGGCCTGCTCGATTTGCGCGAGCTCACCGTCGGCGACGTGATGATCCATCGCACCGAGATGATCACCTTCAACATCGATGATCCGGCGCCGAATATCGTCGAGACGATCCTCGATGCGCCCGTGACGCGCGTACCGCTATGGCGCGACAGCCCGGAGAACATCATCGGCGTGGTGCATGCGCGCGACGTGCTGCGCGCCATCAAGGAGGCGGGCGGCGATACCGAGCGCGTCGATCTTGCCGCCATCGCCATGCCGCCGTGGTTCGTACCCAACATCCGCCCGCTCTCGGAGCAGCTCGCGGCGTTCCGCCGCCGCAAGACGCCGTTCGCATTGGTCGTTGATGAGTACGGCGAGGTGATGGGTCTCGTCACACTCGAGGACATCCTTGAAGAGATCGTCGGCGACATCGCCGACGAACACGAGGTGGATTTGCCCGGCGTGCGGCCGCAGCCAGACGGATCGGTGACGGTGGACGGCGACGTGCCGATCCGCGATCTCAACCGCGCGCTCGAGTGGCATCTGCCGGATCAGGAGGCGACCACCATCGCCGGGCTCGTCATCCACGAGTCGCGATCGATCCCGGAGGTTGGACAGACCTTCACCTTCCACAACTTCCGGTTCCAGGTGCTGCGCAAGGCGCGCAACCGCATCACCGCGCTGCGCATCACGCCGCTGACGCGCAAGGGCGCGGTGCAGCCGGTGACGCGGATGATGATCGGCGAGTAGTGGCGGTTAGTCGTGTACCTGCGCCGGCGGCGGGGTGTCGGCGATATTCTCGCCGGGTGCCGCGGCATGGATTGCCAATGCATGCACACCGCCAGCGAGTTCCTGCGCGAGCGTGCCGTTGATCATGCGGTGGCGTTCGACTCGGCTCTTGCCTTTGAAGGCGTCCGACACGATATGAACGCGGAAATGCGTTTCGCCGCCCGGACGATGGCCGGCGTGGCCGGCATGCAGATGCGACTCATCGACAATGCGCAGGCTCTGCGGCGTGAACGCCGTCGCAAGCTTGTCATGGATGATTGCAGAAACAGTCATGCGTGATCGTTACCAGCGCCAGGCGACAAATGCGACAACCAATTGGCAATTCGAGATTGTCAAGCTTGCGGCGCAGCCCGGCATCACTTCATAATATCCGGTCATGAAATTGGACTCGCCCCTATTCGATAGCATTCGGGTCAAGCCCGAGAACGACCGCCGTCGCACGCCGCAAGATGAAAATTGCGAGTGGCCGGGGTGCGAGGGTTTTTCGACGCATCGCGCGCCGAAGGGCCGCGGCAAGGAAGGGCAGTACTGGCGTTTCTGTCTCGATCACGTGCGCGAGTACAATCACAGCTACAATTTCTTCGCGGGTATGGCCGACGACGCGGTGGCGACGTACCAAAAAGACGCGCTGACCGGTCACCTGCCGACCTGGAAGCTCGGCACGCTCGGTGGCAACCGCAGCAAGGCGGGCTTTGCGCGCAATCGCTTCGCGCCGGGCGCCGACGGCGCAGCCGATCCGTTCGGCGTGTTCGGTGAGTTCGGCGCGCGCCAGCGCGATCCCGGTGCAGAGTCGCGCGAGCGCCAGCGCACCGTGCACAACGCCGCGCGCAAGGCGCTCGAGGCGCTCGGGCTCGAGATCAGCGCCACCAAGGTCATCATCAAATCGCGCTTCAAGATGCTGGTGAAGCGCCATCATCCCGACGCCAACGGCGGCGATCGCGCCTCCGAGGACAAGCTGCGCGACATCATCGCGGCCTATAATTATCTGAAATCGGCGGGCTATTGCTGAGGCCGCGCCCCTATCCGCAGGCGGGCGCAATCCCCATCTCAAGACAACGCGAAAATACCGGCGAACAGGCTCGGCATTGCAGCCCTGCCGGCGGGCAAAAAAGCCTTTAATTGCTTGAAATTGCGCCGTTTTCGCATGATTGCGGGTCGGCTTTCGCAGCCGCACACGATTCTGCTAAGTTGACCGCGAATTATCCGACCCGTCAGCGTTCAAAGAGTCGCGCCTCGGAGAAGGATTCGAGGTGAGGAGGACTAATGGCCACCGCAACTGAAGCCGCCACACCCGCCATGCCCGACTTGAAAGTGTCGGTGCGGCAGCTGTTTGGATTCGACAGCGACATGGAGGTGCCGGCCTACTCGGCGCCGAACCAGCATGTGCCGGAGACCGATCCGGACTATCGCTTCGACCGCGCCACCACGCTCGCGATCCTCGCCGGCTTTGCGCGCAACCGCCGCGTCATCGTCACCGGCTATCACGGCACCGGCAAGTCCACGCACATCGAGCAGGTGGCGGCGCGGCTTAATTGGCCATGCGTGCGCGTCAACCTCGACAGCCACATCAGCCGTATCGACCTGATCGGCAAGGACGCGATCGTCATCAAGGAAGGTTCGCAGGTCACGGAATTCCGCGACGGCATCCTGCCGTGGGCGTACCAGAACAATGTCGCGCTCTGCTTCGACGAGTACGACGCCGGCCGCCCCGACGTGATGTTCGTCATCCAGCGCGTGCTGGAATCGTCGGGCCGCCTCACGCTGCTCGATCAGAGTCGCGTGATCAAGCCGCACCCGGCGTTCCGCCTGTTCGCGACCGCCAACACCATCGGCCTCGGTGATACCTCGGGCCTCTATCACGGCGTGCAGCAGCTCAACCAGGCGCAGATGGACCGCTGGTCGATCGTGACCACGCTCAACTACCTGCCGCACGACAACGAGGTCGAAATCGTGCTGGCCAAGGCCAAGCACTATCGCACCGATGCCGGCCGCGACATCGTCAGCAAGATGGTGCGCGTCGCCGATCTGACGCGTAACGCCTTCATGAACGGCGATCTCTCGACCGTCATGAGCCCGCGCACGGTCATCACCTGGGCCGAGAACGCCGACATCTTCAAGGAAATCGGCTTCGCGTTCCGCGTGACGTTCCTGAACAAGTGCGACGAGCTCGAGCGCCCGATCGTGGCCGAGTTCTATCAGCGCTGCTTCGGCCAGGAGCTGCCGGAAAGCGCGGTCAACGTCGCATTGTCATGATCTGAAGCTCTCCCCGAGCGGGGAGAGCAGGTGGATGGATGTCCTCCAACATCAAACCCAAACAGCCGCAGAAGGAAGCGCCGAACGAGCCGTTCAAGCGCGCCGTTTCCGGCTGCCTGCGCGCGATCGCGCGGCACCCTGAGCTGGAGGTCGCCTACGCCGCCGAGCGCCCCGGGCTTGCCGGCGGCAAGGCGCGGCTGCCGGAGCCGGCACGCAAGCTGACGCGCGAGGAAGCGGCGATCGTGCGCGGCCATGCCGACTCCATTGCGCTGCGCGTCGCGTGTCATGACGCCACCATCCACCGCAAACTGTCCCCCGGCAGCCAGCAGGGCCGCGCCGTGTTCGAGGCGGTCGAGCAGGCGCGCGTCGAGGCGATCGGCGCACGCCGCATGACGGGCGTTGCGGAAAACCTGTCGGCCATGCTCGACGACAAGTTCCACCGCGGCAAATACGACGAAGTGTCCGACCGCGCCGACGCGCCGATCGAGGACGCCGTCGCCATGATGGTGCGCGAGCGGCTCACCGGGCAGGCGCCGCCGGCTGCCGCCAAGAAATTGGTCGATCTCTGGCGCGGCTTCATCGAGGAGCGCGCCGGCCGCGATCTCGACCGCCTGGAAAAGGTGATCGAGGACCAGCGCAAGTTCGGCGACGCGGTTCACGACATGCTGGACTCGCTCGAGATGGGCGACGATCGCTCGCGCGACGAAGAGGACAGCGAGGACGACGATAACCAGGAAGGCCAGAACGACGACAAGGGCCAGGAAGGCGAGGCGTCCGAGACCGAGGATTCCGACAAGATGAACGTCGAGGACGCGCAAGCGTCCGCCGACGAAATGCCGGAGAGCTCGGAGGAGGCGAGCGACGCGCCCGCGTCCGACATGCCCGAAGACTCCGAGATGGGCGACCAGGACAATTCGGCCGAGCCCTGGCGGCCCCGCCAGCACGGCATGAATGAGCCGCGCGGGCCCGACTACAAGCCGTTCATCGCGCGCTTCGACGAGACCGTCGGCGCGGAAGATTTGTGCGAGCCGGAAGAGCTCGACCGTTTGCGTGGTTATCTCGACAAGCAGCTCGCCAACCTCCAGGGCGTGGTGGCGCGGCTGGCCAATCGCCTGCAGCGCCGTCTGATGGCCCAGCAGAGCCGCTCGTGGGACTTTGATCTCGAAGAAGGGATACTCGACGCGGCACGGCTCTCGCGCGTCGTCATCGACCCGATGCATCCGCTCTCGTTCAAGTGGGAGAAGGACACGAGCTTCCGCGACACCGTGGTGACGCTGCTGCTCGACAACTCCGGCTCGATGCGCGGCCGCCCGATCACGGTGGCGGCGACCTGCGCGGACATTCTGGCGCGCACGCTCGAACGCTGCGGCGTCAAGGTCGAGATCCTCGGCTTCACCACGCGCGCCTGGAAGGGCGGGCAATCGCGCGAGGCCTGGCTTGCCGCCGGCAAGCCGGCCAATCCGGGCCGCCTCAACGACCTGCGCCACATCATCTACAAGTCGGCCGATGCGCCGTGGCGGCGCGCGCGCAAGAACCTCGGCCTGATGATGCGCGAAGGCCTGCTCAAGGAAAACATCGA
>Ga0105245_10006184_pt1 | contig 10537 bp, 8 predicted proteins | sample KBSM54metaG_FD_81523 | JGI IMG/M metagenome (GOLD analysis project Ga0105245, IMG submission 81523) | Miscanthus rhizosphere microbial communities from Kellogg Biological Station, Michigan, USA - KBS M5-4 metaG | ecosystem: Host-associated > Plants > Roots > Rhizosphere > Soil | place: Michigan...
CGGCACCGCCGCGCTCGCGCCGTTCGCGCTGTGTGTCCTGTTCCCGCGCACGCGCGCGCGAGACGTCGGCGCGTGCGCGCTGCAGATGTGGGCCTACGTGGCGACGTACGAGATGCCCAACGACGATCCCGCGGCGCTCGAGCGGCGCGTCCGCGTGGCGTATCCCGTCCGCGTGGACCGGTTCCTCGGCGCGGGCACCACGCCGACGCTGCGGCTCCAGCGGGCGCTGGGAACGCCCGGCCGCTTCACCGTCTGGGAGAAGGCGCTGGTCTGGTCGCACTGGCTGTGGTTCGCCTTCCCGCACGGCACCGTGCTCTACCTCCTGCTGCGGCACCGCGACCGCTTCCCGGCCGGCGCGGCGCGGATCTACGCCACCTTCGACATCGGGGTGACCGGCTACTGGGCGATCCCCACGGCGCCGCCGTGGTACGCCGCCCGCAAGGGGCTCATGGACGACGGGCGCACGCCGGAGCTGCGGCGCATGATGGTCGAGTACGGCGAGCACTTCTGGGGTTCCCGCTGGACCTCGCTGTACGGTGTCCTCGGAGGCAATCCTCTCGCCGCCATGCCGTCGCTTCACTTCGCCACCACGGTCACGGCCGCGCATCTGCTCTCCGAGACGGGCCGGGTCCCCGCCGTCGTCGGCTGGGGCTATGCCGGCACGCTCGGGCTCGCGCTCGTCTACCTCGGGGAGCACTACGTGGTCGACCTCGCCGCCGGCCTCGCCCTGGCCGAGGGCATCCGGCTCGCGGCACCGGTGGCCGCGCCGGCGTTCGCACGCGTCTCCGCGGCCGTACGCGCGCTGGAGGCGCAGGCGCGCGGATGACCGAGGCCTCGGCGCGGACGGAGCAGGTCGACCCGGAGCCGCCCGAGAACGAGGACGACCACGAGGAGCAGCCGGCCCTCCAACTGACGCGGCGCAACGTGCTCGCCGTCGCCGGGTTCCTCGCCGCGTCCCTCGCCGCCCTCTACTTCATCCTCCCGCAGCTCGCCGGCCTCGACGACACGTGGTCGCGCATCGAGGGCGGCCGGCCGATCTGGATCTTCGCCGCCTTCGTGCTGACCTTCGGGATGTTCGGCGGCTACACCGCGATGTTCCGGGGCATCTACGCGGGCGTGTCCCCGCGCATCGACTGGCGCGCGAGCTACCAGATCACGATGGCGGCGCTCGCGGCGTCGCGCCTGTTCGCGGCCGGGGGCGCGGGCGGCCTGGTGCTCACCGCGTGGGCGCTGCGTCGCGCGGGCGTCGCGCGCCGGGTGGTCGCCGACAAGACGATGGCGTTCCTCGTCCTCACCTACTTCCCGTACGTGCTCGCCGTCGTGATCTGCGGCTTCGGCCTGCACTGGGGCATCTTCGAGGGCTCCGACCCGTTCGCGTTCACCTTCGTCCCGGCCGTCATCGGCGTGGTGGCCATGCTGATCTGCGTCGCGCTGGCCTTCGTGCCGCCGGACCTGCAGCGGCGCGTCGCGCCGGCCGCGCGCCGCCTGGGCCGCGTCGGCAAGATCGCCGAGCAGCTCGCCCAGGCGCCCGCCGCCACCTCCGCGGGCGTCCGGGAGGCCATCACCCACCTGCGCTCGCGCGATCCCGCGCTGCTCGGCGCGGTGCTGTTCTGGGCGTTCCAGATCGCGGTGCTGTGGGCCGCCTTCCACGCGTTCGGCGACGCGCCGCCCTGGGCCGTGCTGATCCAGGGCTTCTTCGTCGGCATGCTGGGCAACCTGCTCCCCATGCCGGGTGGCGTGGGGGGCGTGGAGGGTGGGATGATCGCCGCGTTCGCGGCCTTCGGCGTCGACGGCGGGCTGGCCGTCGTGGCGGTGCTCGTCTACCGCGCCTTCACGTTCTGGCTCCCGATGGTGCCCGGCGTGGTGGCCTACTTCCAGCTGCGTCACACGGTCGAGGGATGGAAGGAGCGACCCGCCGGCGCGGCGGCCTGAGCGCTACACTATACAAACTGAAGTAAGGGAAACGCACGGAGAATCGGATGGCCGACATCGAGCAGATCATCATCATCGGAAGCGGACCGGCCGGCTACACGGCCGCGCTCTACACCGCGCGCGCGAACCTCTCGCCGCTCGTCGTGGAGGGCTTCCTGTGGGGAGGCCTGCTCCAGCAGACGACGGACGTCGAGAACTACCCGGGGTTCGCGGACGGGGTCATGGGCCCGGAGCTCATGCAGACCATGCGCGACCAGGCCGAGCGCTTCGGCGCCCGCTTCATCACGGACAACGTGACGCGCGTCGAGCTCGGCGCCGCCGAGGGCGATCCGCACACGGTGTGGATCGGCGACGAGGAGCACAAGGGCCGCGCGATCGTGCTCGCCATGGGGGCGGAGCACCGGAAGCTCGGCATCCCGGGCGAGGAGGAGCTCGCCAACGGCCGCGGCGTGTCGTACTGCGCCACCTGCGACGCCGCCTTCTTCAAGGCGCGCGACACCGTGGTGGTGGGCGGCGGCGACTCGGCGATGGAGGAGGCCATCTTCCTCGCCAAGTTCTCCTCCAAGGTCACCGTGGTGCACCGGCGCGACGAGTTCCGCGCGTCGAAGATCATGCTCGACCGCGCGCGCGAGACCGAGAACATCGAGCTGTTGACCCCGTACGTGGTCGAGTCCTTCCTGCCCGGCGAGCACGGCGCGCTGGGGACGACCCGCGTGCGCCACGCGGAGACCGGCGAGGAGCGCGATCTCCCCACGGCCGGCGCGTTCGTGGCCATCGGCCACGTGCCGAACTCGGACATCGTCCAGGGCCTCGTGGAGACGGACGAGAACGGCTACGTCCGCACGGAGGCCGGCTCGACGCGGACGGCCGTGCCCGGCGTCTTCGCGGCCGGCGACCTCGTCGACCACACCTACCGCCAGGCGGTCACCGCCGCCGGCACCGGCTGTATGGCGGCGCTGGACGCCGAGTGGTTCCTGCGCGACAACCCGCACGTGCCGACGCCGGCGGCGCTCGAGGGCACCGGCGATCTCGCCGAGCAGCAGTGGGCGCCGTCTACAGCCGTCTGATCCGCAGCGTGTAGCCGGCGTCCAGCGACTTGACGCGGTCGTCGATCGCCACCACGACGAAGCGCGTCTCGCGCCGGCCGGTCCGGTTCCGGAGCCGGAGCCCGTCCGTCCGGCGCCCGCGGCGGTGCGAGCGCGCGACGAGCCCCCGCGTGCGCGTCACCGTGGCCGCCGCGGGGGTGAACACGGAGAGATCCGGATCGCCGTAGGCCGGCCGCACGCGCACCTGCACGGTGGCGCCCGCGGGCACGATCACGCGGTAGACGTCGATCGGGTCCTCGAACCGGTCGAGCGAGCCGACCAGCACCGTCGGCGCACCGGTGAAGATCGGCTTCGCGCGGGGGCCCAGCACGCGCCCGTTGACGAACTCGAGGTCGTCGTTGGGCTCGTCGGGGTCGGCGGCCGGCGCTGCGTGGGTGAGCGCGCCCGGCAGGTTGAGCACGCCGAAGCCGGTCGAGGCCTCCCAGCCGGGCTTGCCGACGTCGCGCGCGCCGAGGCGCACGACCTGCGCGGCCTGGTCGGGCGTGAGCTCCGGCCGCGCCGCGCGGATCCAGGCGACGGCGGCCGACACCATCGGCGCGGAGAACGACGTGCCGGACACGAGCGCGAACCCGTCGGGGTTGCCGTCGGGATCGAAGGCGGTCGGCACCCCGGCCAGGATGTCCTCGCCCGGCGCGCTCAGGTCGACGGCCGAGTTCTGGTTGGAGAAGTAGGTGGCGCGGTCGTCCGGGCCCGTGGCCGCGACGGTCAGCACGTGGGGGAGGCTGGCGGGGAACTCGGCGGGATTGCCATCGCCGAACTCGTTCCCGGCGGCGGCGACGGGGACGACCCCCCTGGCGATCGCGCGCTGGATCGCCTCGTATTCCGTCCGGCACGCCGCACTCGAGCCGTAGCTCATGTTGATCACCGCGGCCCCGGCCGCCACCGCCTCCGAGATCTGCCGCGCGGAGTCGGCGCAGGAGATCTCCGAGGGCAGCGGGACGTTGAGCGCGCGCGCGTCGGGCCAGATGCCGATGAAGCCGACGCCGTTCTGGGGCGCCGCGGCGACCGTCGCGGTGGCCGTGCCGTGGAAGTCGCTCAGCGGACGGCCGCCGGTGCTCGTCGTGTTGGAGCCCACCACCTCCGGGTGGTTGACGTCGAGCTGGGAGTCGACGAACGCGATCAGCGGGCTGGTCGGTCCGACCGGCGGGGCCGCGGCGCCCGCCACGACCGCGTCGCGCCAGCCGGCCTGCGGCACCACGGTCAGCGGGTCCGGCGCGGGCACGGGGGCGGGGGTGGGCACCGGCGTCGCCTCCGGCGGCGGGGGCTCCTGGAAGCGCGTGCTGGTGCGGTTCGCCTCGGCGTAGGCGAGCAGGCCGCGGGCGCGCAGCGCGGCGGCGAAGGGCCGGGCGCGGTCGCGCGCCACCTCGTACGCCCGCCCGGCCACGTGCCGGGCGCCGTGTGCGCGCGCGATGCGCGCGGCCGCGGGGCCCTGCCATGCGACGCCCACGAGCCAGGTGCGCGCCGCCGTCCCCGCGGACGCCGCGACGGCGCCGCGCGGCAGCACGACGGTGGCCGGCACGCCGGGCACGCGCAGCGCCGCGGAGGCGGGTGCGGCCATCGCGATCGTCAGCAGCGCGGCGAGCACCGCGACCGGGATCCGAGCCCTCACCGGGCGCGATGGTACGGGTGCCGCGACGTCGGTGCGCTGACCGCGCCGGTCACGCCGGCGCATCGGCGCCCGTCGCGGCGTGGCCGCCGCTCGTCCCCCGGATCGGCTGGTGCTCGTCGGAGCAGGCGAAGTCCATGACCCGCACGCTAGCGTCACGTCGGTGGCGATCCTGCCGTCCTGGCGTGTCTCGACGCGAATGCCCGTCCACCGGCGACCCGCGGGGCGCCTTTCCCGGCGGTCGGCCCCGCGCCGTCCGGAGCGCTGAATGGCGCGCGTGCTGATCGTCGGCTGCGGGTGTCGCGGCCGGGCGCTCGCGGCCGACCTGCGCGGCGCCGGCCACGCGGTGCGGGGGACGACGCGGGATCCCGGCCGCACCGCCGCCATCGCCGCCGCGGGCGCCGAGCCGTACGTCGGCGACCCGGATCGCATCGCGACGCTGATGGACGCGCTGACGGGCGTCACCGTGATCTGCTGGCTCATGGGCACGGCCGCCGGCGACGCCGACGATGTCGCGGCGCTGCACGACGGCCGCCTGCGCATGCTCTTCGAGAAGCTCGTCGACACGCCCGTCCGCGGCGTCGTCCACGAGGCCGCCGGGCCGCTCCCGTCTGCCGTGCTCACGCGCGGGCGCGCCGTCGCGGCGGCGGCGCACGAGACCTGGCGGATCCCGCTCGAAGTGCTCGAGGTCGATCCCGCGGACCACGCGGGCTGGCGGATCGCCGCCGGCGCCGCGGTGGCGCGGCTGCTCGGCACGTCGCCACCGGACTCGCCTCCGGCACCCCGCGTTGATAGGACTACCGGCGTGGATCGGGACGAGATGGCCTTCACCGTGGAGGCGGCGGACGGCGTCGTCCGGCCGCACGGCGAGCTCGACCTCGCCACCGCCGGCGTCGTGCGCGCCGCGCTCCGCGAGCAGGCGGGCGCGCACGGGCGCGTGACGCTCGACCTCGCCGGCCTCCGCTTCCTCGACACGTCCGGGCTGCGACTCGTGCTGGAGACGGTCGAGGCGTCCGAGCGCGACGGCTTCGGCTTCACGGTCCTGCGCGGGCCGGCCGAGATCCAGCGTCTGTTCGACCTCGCCGGCGTGACCGCCATGATCCCCTTCACCAACGGGACCGACGCGGACCGGCGGTGACCACCGCCCGCTCCGCCGCGGACGCCGCCGGCCGGCTGGAGCTGCTGATGGCGGTGGCGGCGGTGGCCGACGCCACCCATCCGCTGGACGACGTGATGCCGCGCCTGCTCGGCGAGCTCGTGCCCGCCATGGCGGACCTCTGCATGATCGAGGACGCGGACGGGCGGCCGGTGGCCGTCCGCTACGGGGGGACGGACGCCACGGACGTGGAGGCCGCGCTGCTCGCCCGCTCGCCGACCGCGGCCGATGCGGCGTTCGCGGGTCCGCGCGTACTCGCGAGCGGTCGCGCGGTGCTCCTGCGCACGATCGACGACGGCGTGCATCGCGCGGCCGCGAACGACGACGGGGAGCTCGAGCTGTTCCGCCGGCTCGACTTCGCCTCCATGATCGTCGCGCCGCTGCGCGCCCACGGATCGGCGCTCGGCAACGTCGTGCTCGCCGCGGGCCCGGGGCGCGACGCGTACGACGACGCGGATCTGCGGTTCGCCGAGGCCGTCGCGCTGCAGCTCGCCCGCGCGCTCGACGGTGCCCGCCTCGCGGCGATGACGCGCGAGCTCCAGGCGCTCGTGGAGAACATGGAGGATGCGGTCAACGTCCGCGCGCTCGACGGCCACATCGTGCTGGCGAACGCCGCGTCGGCGGCGATGCTCGGCGCCGGCGAACCGGGCGAGCTGCCCGGCACGCCGCTCCCGGAGCTGTGGGACCGCTTCTCGCTGTTCGACGCCGACGGCGCGGCGCTCCACGACGAGGACCTGCCCTGGTACCGGCTGCTGCGCGGCGCGGCGCACGTCGAGCCGCTGCTCATGCGGCGCGTGACGCGCGAGACCGGCGAGCAGCAGTGGCTTCTCAACAAGGCCACCCCGATCCACGACCAGGCCGGGGAGGTCGTCCTGGTGATGAGCGTCACGGAGGACGTCACGACCGCCCAACGGGCGGAGATCGGCCGGCGGCTGCTCGTGGAGGCGGGCCGCCTGCTGAGCGGCTCGCTCGACGTGGAGGCCGTGCTCCAGGAGGTGGCGGAGCTCGCGGTGCCGACGCTCGCCGACTGGTGCGGCATCGACCTGCCCGGCGCATCCGGCGTGCTGGAGCCGGTCGCCGTGGCGCACCTGGACCCCGACCGGGTGGCGAAGGTACGCGAGCTGCGGCATCGCTACCCCGTCACGGTCGACGGCCCGTCCGGGCCGGCGATGGTCCTGCGCACCGGCGCGCCGCTGCGCGTGGACGGCGTCACGGACGAGATGCTGCAGGCGGAGGCGACGGACGCGACGCATCTCGAGCTGCTGCGGCAGATCGGGCTCGCCTCCATCCTGGGCGTGCCCCTGCGCGCCGGCGACCAGCGGCTCGGCGTGCTGCTGCTCGGCGCGACGCAGCCCCACCGCCGCCTGGACGACCACGATCTCGAGCTCGCCGAGGCGCTGGCCGGTCGGATCGGGGACGCGCTGCGCAACGCCCGCCTGTACCAGGAGCGCGACGCCATCGCCCACCTCCTGTCCGCCGGCCTCGCGCCCGACCAGGCGCCGGAGGTGGCGGGCTGCGAGGTGGTCGTGCGCTACCGGCCGGCGGGGGAGGGAATCGAGGCCTGCGGCGACTTCTACGAGATGGTCGACACGCCCGCCGGCGTGATCGTGCTGATCGGCGACGTCGCGGGCAAGGGCGCCTCGGCGGCGGCGCTGAGCGCGGTCTGCCGCGTCACGCTGCGGACGGCGGCGCGGCTGACGGGCGACCCGCGCGCCGCGCTCGACGAGCTCAACCACGTCCTGCGCCGGCGCCGCCGGCTCAGCCTCTGCACGGTCGGGGCGCTCGCGCTGCCGGCCGAGCTGCCCGGCACGGCCTCGCTGCTGCTCGCGGGTCACCCGCCGCCGCTGCTCGTGCGCGACGGGCGGGTGCAGGCCGTGGGACGGTCCGGCCCGTTGCTCGGCGCCGTCGAGGCGGCGGACTGGCCGGCGGAGAGCCTCCGGCTGCACCCCGGCGACACGCTCGTGCTCTACACGGACGGCGTGATCGACGCCGCGCGACCGGACGGCGAGCGCTTCGGCGAGGCCGGACTCGACGCCCTCGTGGCCCGCGCCGGCGCGGAACCGGAGTCGCTGGCCGGCGCGCTCGACGAGGCGCTCGCGGGGCTGCGCCTGCGCGACGACGTCTGCATGCTCGCCATCCGCTGTCCCGGCGCCGTCCCGCTGCTCGCGCGCGGCACGCTCGACGGGGACGTGGAGCGGCTCGTCACCCTCTCGATCCCCGGCGGCCCGACGGCGCCGGCGGCCGCCCGCGACGCGCTCCGCTCCACGCTCGGGGGCCGGGTGCGCGGGACGCTCGAGTCGGACGCGCTCCTGATCGTCTCCGAGCTGGTCACGAACGCCGTGCGCCACGGCGGCGCGCGCACCCTGGACGAGACGCTCGAGCTCCATGTCGCGCTCGTCGGCGAGGCGGTCCGGCTCGAGGTGGTCGATCCGGGTGACGGCTTCGAGCCCGGGGCGCACGGCCCGCGCCACGACGGCGGCTACGGCCTGCACCTGCTGGACCGGCTCGCCGCGCGCTGGGGCGTCGCGGGCTCCGCGCCCACCACCGTCTGGACGGAGCTCCGCTAGAGTCACTTGAAATACCTGAAATCCGGTTGGAATTACGAGGAGTGAGCGGAATGGCCGGCTACGCGAAGGACGTGCTCGTCGACACCCAGTGGGTGGAGGATCATCTCGAGGACCCCGCCGTGCGCATCGTCGAGGTGGACGAGAATCCGGCGCTCTACGCCGACGCGCACATCCCGGGCGCGATCGGCTTCGACTGGCGCAAGGACCTCCAGGATCCCGTCAGGCGCGACTTCCTCGACGCGCGGGCGTTCGGCGAGCTGTTCGGCTCGCGCGGCATCTCGAACGACCACACCATCGTCCTCTACGGCGACCGCAACAACTGGTTCGCCGCCTACACGTACTGGTACCTCAAGTACTACGGCCACGACGCGGTGAAGCTGGTCAACGGCCCGCGCGAGAAGTGGATCGCCGAGGGCCGGCCGACGTCCACGGACGTGCCGCGGCACGACGCCGAGACGTTCACCGCGCAGGACGGCGACGCCGCGATCCGCGCGCTGCGCGAGGAGGTGCTCGCGGCACTGGACGGCGGGACGCGGCTCGTCGACGTCCGCTCCCCGCAGGAGTACTCGGGTGAGCTGATCGCGATGCCCGGCTACGAGCAGGAGGGCGCCCAGCGCGGCGGCCACATCCCGGGCGCGGCCTCGGTCCCGTGGGCGCAGGCCGTGCGCGAGGACGGGACCTTCAAGTCGGCCGACGAGCTCGCGGAGCTCTACGGCTCGAAGGGCGTCACCAACGGCGCGGACATCATCGCCTACTGCCGCATCGGCGAGCGCTCCGCGCACACCTGGTTCGTCCTGCACGAGCTGCTCGGCCGCGACCGGGTCAAGAACTACGACGGGTCGTGGACCGAGTGGGGGAACCTCGTGAACGTCCCGATCGAGAAGGGCTCCGGGAGCTAGCCGGGAGCCGGCACGCGGTCGAGGAGGTCGGCGACGATCCGGGCCGTCGCGCCCCAGATGAGGTCGTCGCCGACGAGGTACGTGTCCGTGCGGAAGGCCATGCCGCGGCGCACCATGCGGCGCCGCGCGTAGCCGCTCCGCACCGCCTCGAGCGGCAGCTCGAGCACCTGCGCGACCTCCGCGTCGGCGACGGCCCAGGCGAAGCCGGGCTCGATCAGGCCGACGAACGGATAGATCGCGTAGTTGGTGACGAAGGTCGGCGTCGGCTGCAGCGCGCCGACGAGCTCGACCGCCTCCGCCGGCAGGCCGAGCTCCTCGTGGGTCTCCCGCAGCGCGGTCGCGCACAGGTCGGCGTCGCCCTCGTCGCGCCGGCCGCCGGGGAAGGAGATCTCGCCGGGATGGCGCCGCAGGTCGTCGTGGCGGCGCGTGAACACGGCGTGCAGCGCCCCGGCCGCGTCGGTGTAGAGCGGGACGAGCACGGCGGCGTGCTTGCCGCCGGGCACCCGGATGCGCGCGGCCGCGCGCGGCTCAAGCAGCGCGCCGCGCAGTGCGTCGGCCGTGCTCGCCCGGGCGCTCAGCTGAGCTCGACCCGCTCGTCGAACGCGACCTCGCCCTCGAGCGTCCGGTGCACCGGGCAGCGGTTGGCGATGACGCGGAGCTTGTCGATCTGCTCGTCGGACAGGTGCGCGGGCATCGTCATCACGAGCTCGAAGCGCGTGGGGCAGCCCCGCTCGGCCGGCGTGTACTCGACGTCGACGGCGAGGCCGTGCACGTTCCAGCCCTTGCGCCTGGCGTACATCTCCATCGTGATCGCGGTGCACGAGGCCAGGGAGGCGGCGAGCAGCTCCTGCGGGCTCGGGCCGTCGTCGTCGCCGCCCGAGTCCCGCGGCTCGTCGGCGATCAGGTGGTGCTTGCGGATGTCGACGTCGTGCCGGAAGTTCTCCAGCTGTCGGGCCCGTGCGCGCATGTCGGCATCGTAGATGGTTGTGCCCGCACCCAACCCGGCCGTCCGGTGGGGGCGCTGCGGATCAGTCCAGCGGGTTGAACACGAGGCCGGTGAGGACCTTCGGGAAGAAGTAGGTCGACTTGGGCGGCATGACCTCGCCCGCGGCGGCCACCTCGCGCACGAGCTCCACCGGCGTGGCGCCCATGAAGAAGCCGGCCCGGACGTCGCCGCGCAGCACGCGCTCCCGCGCCTCGGCCGTCGAGCGCGCGTAGTCGAGCCCGCGCAGGTGCGAGATGTCGTCCTCCGTCATGCCGAGCGCGCCGTC
>Ga0105245_10006185_pt1 | contig 10536 bp, 12 predicted proteins | sample KBSM54metaG_FD_81523 | JGI IMG/M metagenome (GOLD analysis project Ga0105245, IMG submission 81523) | Miscanthus rhizosphere microbial communities from Kellogg Biological Station, Michigan, USA - KBS M5-4 metaG | ecosystem: Host-associated > Plants > Roots > Rhizosphere > Soil | place...
CGGCTTCAACAGCTTGTCGATCAGCACGACCGCAAGGCCGTCGATGTCGAAGTTGTGCGATCCGTCCAGGAACACGAAGTCGTAGATCGGGCTGCAGTTGCCGCTCTCGTCGCTGTTTCGCTCGATCTGCTCCTTCAGGAACCAGTTGTAGGAGCTGTGCTCGCGCACGATCGTGACCCGGTGCGCGACTCCGGCGCGGGCCAGCACCTCTTCCGCGGGCGGGTCCCAGTACGTCGCCCCACCGTGGTCCACCGTGGTGAGGTGCCCGCGGCCATTCGCCTCCAGGGCGGCGGCGATATAGGCGGACGACACGCCGTGCGCGGTCCCCAGCTCCAGGACCTGCTCCGGCTTCGTCTCGGTGACGTGGTCGTACATCCTGCGCCCGAACTCCACGGGCGTGAACGGAATCCCGGCGACGCGGTCGGCCACCTCCTCGAACTGCATGCCTAGACTCTTCCAGATGCCGGCACAGGCCTACGCGGGCAAGGAATGCGTCTGCCAGCTCAGGAGGGGCGTCTGCGATCAGAGCTGCGTCCAGGGGATGCTCGACACCCCCTTCTACATCGCGTGCCTGCGCCTGACGGGACGGCGCTGCGTGGTGATCGGCGGCGGCGACGTGGGGCTCGAGAAGGTCGAGGGGCTGCTCGCCTGCGACGGCGAGGTGACGCTGATCGCCCCCGAGGCGATCGAGCCGCTCCGGGAGCTCGCGTCCGAGGGCTCGATCCGCTGGGAGCAGCGCGACTACGCGGGCGCCGAGGACCTCGAGAGCGTGTTCATGGTGATCGCGGCGACGAGCGACACCGACGTGAACATCCAGGTCTACGACGACGCCGAGCGGCGTGCGATGCTCGTGAACGTCGTCGACGTCCCGCCGCTCTGCAACTTCATCCTGCCGGCGATCATCCGAACCGGGCCGCTCGCGATCGCGATCTCCACGGCCGGCGCGTCTCCCGCGCTGGCGAAGCGCATCCGCGACGAGATCGCCGACGAGTACGGCGAGCCCTACGCGCGCCTCGCGCTTCTCCTGAACGAGGTCCGCGGCTGGGCGAAGGGCACGCTTCCCACCTATCAGGACCGTAAGGTCTTCTTCGAGTCGATCGTTAACGGCGACCCCGACCCGATCGAGCTGCTCCGGCACGGCGATGAGCAGGCTGTTCGCGATCTCATCGCCGCCGCGCAGCGCGTCCACCAGACTGCCTGACGAGCTGACACACATCGACGAGGCCGGGAGCGCCCGGATGGTCGACGTGGGCGACAAGGCCGTGACCGAGCGGCGGGCCGTTGCCCGCGCGGTCGTGCGGATGGCTCCCGAGACGATCGCCGCCGTGCGCAGAGGCGACGCGCCCAAGGGCGACGTGCTCGGCACGGCTCGCATCGCCGGCATCCAGGCCGCGAAGCGCACCTCAGAGCTGATCCCCCTGTGCCATCCGCTGCCGCTCTCGTTCGTGGACGTCCGGCTCGCGGTGGTCGAGGACGGCGTGGAGATCGAGACCGAGGCCCGCACGACCGGGCAGACCGGGGTGGAGATGGAGGCCCTCACGGCGGCTTCGGTGGCGGCCCTCACCGTCTACGACATGGTCAAGGGCATCGAGCGGGGAGTGGAGATCGCCGAGCTGTACCTGCTCGAGAAGTCCGGCGGCCGCCACGACTGGCGCCGCGGGCCGTGAGCGAACGCGCGGCGGTGCTGACCATCTCGACCTCGCTGGCGCGCGGCGAGGGCGAGGACGTCTCGGGCCCCGCACTCGTCCGCCTGTGTGAACAGGCCGGGCTCGAGGTCCAGCACGAGGTCGTCTCGGACGATCGCGAGTCGATCGTCGCGGCGCTGAAGCGGCTGGCCGACCACGACGGCGTGCGCTTCGTGTTCACCACGGGCGGCACCGGGCTCACCGTCGACGACGTCACGCCCGAGGCCACGCTGTCGGTGATCGAACGCGGGGCGCCGGGCTACGCCGAGGCGATCAGGGCCGACTCGCGGCAGCACACCCCGCTGGGCCTGCTCACTCGCGGAGTGTCGGGAGTGCGCGGGCGAACGCTGATCGTGAACCTGCCGGGCAACCCCAAGGCGATCGAGCAGTCCTGGCCGATCGTGGAGCCGACGCTCGAACACGCGGCCCAGCTGCTGGAGCGCAGTTAGGGGCCGAGCCCCTTGTCGCGCAGCTCTCGCCGCGCCGAGTCGGACTTGCCGAGTCCCTCCAGGCCCATCCCGCTCAGCACCGGCTGCGCCTTCGTGAACTGGACGTCCGAGTACTGGACGACCTCGACGAGGTTGCCCCACGGGTCGCGGAAGCGCAGGCCGCGGCTGGGCTCGGGATCGATGCCTGAGTCCAGAAGCCTCTGCCGGACCTGCGCTCGATCGTCGACCACGAGGCCGAAGTGGCGATGCCGGTCGGCGGCCGGGTCGTCGCCCTCCGCCAGGGCCAGGAACTGGTCGCCCATGTCGAGGAACGCCATCCCCGGCGTCCGGCCGCGCAGGTCCAGGTCGAAGATCCGGCCGTAGAACTCCACGGCCTCGTCGACATCCCCCACGGCGAGGGCGATGTGGTTGATCCCTACCATCCGGGCCACCTGCTGAGCTTACGCCCAGCAAGGTGACATGGAAGTTGAAGGCATAGTTCTCGCGCAAGGCGGGAATCACGCCTCAAGGACGGTGGGGAGCCGTCCGATGTAACGCCGTAGAACTCCAGCCGACTGGAGGGGGAACCAGTTGTTGTCCGCGCTTACGCGGCGAATGCCGTTGCTTGCCTGTGCGCTCGTGCTCTCATGGGCGCCCGCCTCACACGCCGCCGCTCCGTCCGACTTCGTCGGGATCACGTCGGAGGACCTCCTGTATGCCAACGGGCAGTACCGCGGCGCCACTCTGAACCAACAGCACGGCGTCGGCGTGCGCCTCATCCGCCAGGTGTTCAACTGGGCCGAGATAGAGACCTCGCCTGGCCACTACGACTTCAGCCTCTACGACTCCCTCATGCGCGATGCCGCCGCGAGGGGGATCGCCGTGCTGCCCGTCCTCCACAACGCGCCGCCGTTCTACTGGCGAGGCAGCAGCGGGCGGCCCTGGTGCCCGCCGCGACAGCTGTCGACGATGGCCGAGTTCGCGAAGGCGGCCGTGCGCCGCTACGGGCCGAACGGCTCGCTCTGGAGGGAGAACCCGTCGGCACCCAGCCTGCCGATCCGCTCCTGGCAGATCTGGAACGAGCCCAACCTCGGGGTCTACTGGTGCAACCGGCCCAACCCGCGTGAGTACGCGAGCATGCTGCGCGTCGTCGGCAAGGGGATCAAGAGCGAGGATCCGCGCGCCAAGATCGTGACCGCGGGACTTCCCGACAGCAAGCTCAAGTCGGCGATGCCGCTCGACAAGTTCATCTCGCGCCTCTACAGGGCGCGCGGAAAGCGGTACTTCGACACGCTCGCGATCAACGGCTACGCGACGGGCAACGCCCAGCTCTCCGAGCTGCTCCATCGCGTTCGCCGCCGCATGAACCGCAAGCACGACAGGCGGGCGGGGATCTGGATCACCGAGATCGGCTGGGGCGACGCCGGCCCGGCGCATCGGTACAACGTCGGCTCGGCCGGGCAGGCCGCGCGCATCGCGAACTCGTTCCGGCTGTTCGGGAAGCTCGGGCGGAAGCTGCACCTGCGCGGGGTCGTCTACTACTCCTGGCGCGACCACCAGCCGTACCCGCCGAAGTACAACGACATGTGGGGCCTTCACACGGGCCTGCTCGACCTGAACGGCAACCCCAAGCCCGCGTACTACGCCTTCGGGCAGGGCGCCGCCAAGGCTGTCGCGGCTCTTCGCTGAGCGGCGCCTCCGCCGCCATAGGCTTCCGCCGTGATGGATGCGGCGATCGAGCTCGAGGGTGTCGAGCGGCGCTACGGCGAGCGGGTGGCGCTCGCCGGGGTGAGCGTGAGCGTGCCCGAGGGGGCGACGCTCGCGGTGCTGGGCGGCAACGGGGCGGGCAAGACGACGCTGCTCCGCGTGCTCGCCGGCCTGCTGCGCCCCCATGGCGGGCGGGCGCACGTGCTCGGCGCGGCGCTCCCGGACGAGCGCTGGAAGCTGCCGGCGCGGGTCGGCTACGTCGGCCATGAGCCGCTCCTCTATCGCGAGCTGAGCGGGCGCGAGAACCTCCGCTACCACGGCGATCTCCATGGGGTCCAGCACGGCCGGATCCAGGAGGTGCTCGAGGAGCTCGAGATCGCCGGCCGGGCCGACGAACCTGTCCGCGACCTCTCGAAGGGGCTCGTCCAGCGGCTGGCGATCGCCCGCGCCATCCTCCACGAGCCGACGCTCCTCCTGCTCGACGAGCCGCGCGCCAACCTCGACCCGGCGGCCGCGGAGCTGGTCGAGCCGCTGATCGGCCGGTCGTCGGGGCGCACGCGGGTGCTCGTGAGCCACGACGTGAGCGGGGCACTCGAGGAGTCCGACGTGGCGCTCGGGCTCAAGGGCGGCCGCCCGGCGCCGGTGGACGCGGAGCTCTACCGGTGATCGCAGCCGCCCGCACGATCCTGCGCAAGGACCTCCTGATCGAGTGGCGCACGAAGGAGTCGGTGCCGGCGATGGTGCTCTTCTCGATCACCGTCTACGTGCTCTTCCACTTCGGCCTCGACCGCGACTCGCTCGACGGCGAGCTCGCCTCGGGCGTGCTGTGGGTGACGCTGCTGCTGGCCGCGGTGATCGGCGTATCGCGGCTGTTCGCGGCCGAGCGCGAGCAGGGCGGGATCGACGGGCTGCTGCTGTCGCCGGTGGACCGCACGGCCCTGTTCGTTGCCAAGGCGGTCGCCCTCTTCCTGTTCCTCACGGCCGTAGAGCTCGTGGCCGTGCCGGCGTTCGGGCTGCTGCTGCTAGGCCCGGGCCTCGGCGGCGCCTTTCCAGAGCTGCTCGCGGTGCTCGTGCTCGGCAACCTGGGCGTGGCCGCCGTGGGAGCGCTCGTATCGGCCCTCGCGGCGGAGACGCGCGCCCACGAGCTGATCGTGCCGATCCTGCTCCTGCCCCTGCTCGTCCCGGTGCTGATCGCCTGCGCGCAGGCGACGGAGCCGCTGTTCCGCCAGGAGGCCGGCCCCGAGGACCTGGGCCGCTGGCTTGGGCTCCTCACTCTTTACGATGTTGTCTTCGTGCTTCTCTCAGTCGCGGTCTTCGACTTCCTACTCGAGGACTGATGTATTCCAAGGGCCTCGCTCCACTCGCCGCAGCAACCGCCGTGACGATCACCACGGCGTTCACGCTGGTGTTCTTCTACGCGCCGAACGACGCGGACCAGGGGTTCATCCAGAAGATCTTCTACGTGCACGTGCCGATGGCGATCGTGGCGCTCGGCGGGTTCGTCGCGGGCGGTGTGTTCGCGATCAAGCACCTGCGGAGCGGCGACTCGTCGTGGGACCTGCGCTCCTACGTCGCGATCCACCTGTCGATCATCCTCGGCGTCGGCGTGCTCGCCACCGGGGCGATCTGGGCCAAGGCCTCCTGGGGCCACTGGTGGGTGTGGGACGAGCCCGTCCTGGTGTCGTTCCTGGTGGTCTTCCTCCTGTACTGCGTCTACTACCCGCTGCGGTTCTCGATCGAGGACCCGGGGCGGCAGGCGCGCTACTCGTCCGTGTTCGCGATCGCCGCCGGCGCCTTCGTGCCGCTTAACTTCGTGGCGGTGAGGATGGCCGAATCCTTCACGCACCCGCGCGTCCTCTCGCAGACGGGCGGCGATCTGCCGGGCGACATGCGGCTCACCTTTCTGGTGTCGCTGCTCGGGATGGTGCTGCTGTTCGTGACGCTGTGGAAGCTCGAGCTGACCGCCAAGCATGCGTCGATGCAACTCAAGAAGCTGAGGAACCGTGCCCGCGTTGCCGCTTGACGAGGCGGGGAAGTACGTGGCCGGCGCCTACGTGGTCTTCGTCGCGCTGATCCTCGTGTACGTGGCGATCATCGGCACGAAGATCGCGCGCATCGAGCGCGAGATCTCCGCGATCGTGGCTGCGGAGGAGGACGAATGACCGGCGAGCTGCTCGCCATCGGCGCGAACCACAAGACCGCGCCACTCCCGCTGCGCGAGAAGCTCGCCCTGCCGGACGGAAGGGCGGCGCGGGTGCTGGCGGAGCTCGTGGGGCACGACTCCGTGCACGAGGCGGTGGCGATCTCGACCTGCAACCGCACCGAGCTGTACCTCGTCACCGGCGATCCGGTCGAGGCGGAGAGCGTGACGCTCGGCATCCTGTCGCGGCAGGCCGGGCTGCGGCCCACGGAGCTGCTCGGCGCGATCTACTCGCTGCGGGGGAGCGCCGCGGTGGAGCACCTCTTCTCGGTCACCGCCGGGCTGGACTCGATGATCGTCGGCGAGGCGGAGGTGCAGGGGCAGGTCAAGCGCTCCTACGAGATGGCGCTGGTCGAGGGCGTGAGCGGCCCGGTGGCGAACCGGCTGTTCCGGGACGCGCTCGGCACCGGCAAGCGCGTGCGCAGCGAGACCGACGTGTCTCGCTCGAGCGTGTCGGTGTCGTCGGTGGCGGTGAAGCTCGCCGCCGACTTCCTGGGCGACCTCACCGACCGGCGCGTGCTGGTGATCGGCGCCGGCGAGAACGCCGAGCTCACCGCTCGCGCCCTGCGCGACCGCGGCGTCGAGGCACTGTTCGTGGCCAACCGGCGCTACGACCGGGCGCTGGGGCTTGCTCAGCGCTACGGCGGGCGGGCGATCCCGTTCGACTCGCTTCCGGGTGAGCTCGAGCACGCCGACATCGTCGTGAGCTCGACGGGCGCTCCGCATCAGATCGTCGGACGCGAGGAGCTCGAGTTCGTGGCCGCCTCGCGGATGGGGCGGCCGCTCGTGATGATCGACCTCGCCGTGCCGCGCGACATCGAGCCGAGCGTCAGGGACTGCCCTGGGATCGCGCTCTACGACATGGACGACCTCCAGGCCGAGGTCGCGCGCAACCTGAGCAGCCGTCAGGCCGAGGCGGAGGAGGCGCTCGTGATCGTGCGCGAGGAGGTCGCGCGCTTCGGCGACTGGCTCGAGAGCCTCGACGTGGTGCCCACGATCTCGGCACTGCGCCGGCGCGGCGACGAGATCGTCGAGCAGGTGCTGCGCGAGAACGAGTCGCGCTGGGAGTCCCTGTCCGAGGCCGACCGCGAGCGCGTCGCCACCCTGGCGAGCGCGGTGGTGAGCCGGCTGCTCCACGAGCCCACGCGCATCCTCCGCGACGCGGCGGGCGAGGGCACCTCGTACCGCTACGTGCACGCTCTCCAGGAGCTGTTCGGGCTCGAGGGCGCGCTGAGCGCGCTCGAGGACGCACCCGCCGAGGTCACGCGGCTCGACGCCCGCCGCCAGCGCCGCACCCGGTGATCCGGCTGGGCACGCGCGGAAGCGCGCTGGCCCTGGCCCAGGCGAACTGGGTCGCGGAACGCCTGCCGGGTGAGGTGGAGCTCGTGCCGATCAAGACGTCCGGGGATGAGTCCCCCCGACTCAAGGGGTCAGACCCCTTAAGTGTCCGCGACTCAAGGGGTCTGACCCCACATGACAAGTCGCGTTTCGTCAAGGAGATCGAGGAGGCGCTGCTGTCGGGCGGGGTCGATCTCGCCGTGCACTCCGCCAAGGACGTGCCGGCCGAGCTGCCCGACGGGCTCACGATCATGGGCGTGCCCGAGCGTGCCGATCCGCGCGACGCGCTGTGCGGCGCCGGGTCGCTCGACGAGCTCGCCGACGGGGCCGTGGTCGGCACGGCGAGCCTGCGGCGCCGCGCCGCGCTGCTCGCGCTGCGGGCCGACCTCGACGTGCGCGAGCTGCGCGGGAACGTCGACACCCGCCTTCGCCGGCTGTCGGACGGCGACTTCGGCGCCATCGTCCTGGCGCAGGCCGGCCTCGACCGTCTCGGCCGCGCCGCCGAGGGCTCCCCGCTCGACCCGACGGCGATGGTCCCGGCGCCCGGGCAGGGGTCGCTCGTCCTCGAGGGCCGGGCCGACGACTCTGCGGTGTTCGAGGCCGTGCGGCCCCTGACCGACCTGGACGCGCTCGCCTGTCTCGCCGCAGAGCGCGCGGTCGTCCGAGGCCTGGAGGCCACCTGCCACACGCCGATCGGCGCCCACGCGGTGCTGGGCCACGACCGGCTTCGATTGACCGTCTTCGTCGGACTGCCGGATGGCTCTCAGTGGATCCGCGACGAGCTCGACGGCCCCGCCGACGACCCGGCCAACGTGGGCGAGAGGGTCGCCGAGCGGATGCGCGCCGCGGGAGCGGCGGAGCTGCTCGAGGAGGCGGAGCGCGCCGTCGCCGCGGGATAGCGGTTCGGTGGCCGAGCGGCGCCGATAGCGTTTCGCGGGTGAGCGGCATCGTGTATCTCGTTGGTGCCGGCCCGGGGGACCCCGGGCTCATGACCCGTCGCTCGCTCGAGCTGATCGCGGGGGCGGACGCGATCCTCTACGACCGGCTCATTCCGCCCGGCGCCCTGGAGGGCGCGCGGCCTGACGCCGAGCTGCGCTACGTCGGGAAGGAACCGGGCGCGGCGGCGCTCTCCCAGGAGGAGACGAACGAGCTGCTGGTCGAGCTCGCCCGCGCAGGCAAGCGCGTGGTGCGGCTGAAGGGAGGCGACCCGTTCGTGTTCGGGCGCGGCGGTGAGGAGGCCGAGGCGCTCGCCGCCGCCGGAGTCCGCTTCGAGGTGGTGCCCGGGGTGACGGCCGGAGTCGCCGCCCCCGCCTACGCGGGCATTCCGGTCACGCACCGGGACGCCGCGTCGGCGGTCGCATTCGTGACCGGACACGAGGATCCGGACAAGCCCGACACGGCGCTCGACTGGGAGGCGCTCGGGCGCTTCCCGGGCACGCTGGTGTTCTACATGGGGATCAGGAAGCTGCCGCTGATCGCCGAGCGGCTCACCGCGGCCGGCCGCGACCCGGGTGAGCCGGTCGCGGTGGTCGAGCGTGGCACCCATCCGGGCCAGCGCACCATCGTGGACACGCTCGGCGGGATAGCCGCGCGGGTCGAGGCGGAGGAGGTCCGCCCGCCGGCGATCACGGTGGTCGGCCCAGTCGCCGAGCTTCGCGAGACGATCGCCTGGCTCGAGCAGCGGCCGCTGCACGGCGAGGTGGTGGCCGTGACGCGCGCACGGGCGCAGGCGAGCGGCCTCGCGGCTCGGCTGCGTGAGCTGGGCGCCGAGGTCGTCGAGACTCCGGCGATCCGGATCCAGCCGCGGCCGCTCGAGGGCGAGCTCCGCGAGGCCATCGAGCGGATCGAGGAGTACTCGCTCGTCTGCCTGACCAGCCCGAACGGCGTGCGGCTCCTTTTCGAAGGTCTCGGCGATCGTGGCCGCGACGCCCGTGCCCTCGCCTCCGCCGCCGTCGCGGCGATCGGTCCCGGCACCGCCGCCGAGCTCGCCCGCCGCGGCATTCGCGCCGACGTGGTGCCGGAGCGGTTCGTGGCCGAGGCGCTCGTCGAGGCGCTGGAGAGCGTGCCGGTCGAGGGACGGCGCGTGCTCGTGGCCCGTGCGGCGGAGGCGCGCGACGTCCTCCCGGAAGCCCTGCGGGCACGGGGCGCGGAGGTCGACGACGTGGCGCTCTACGAGACCGTGGCCGAGCCGCTCACCGAGGCCGAGCGGGCGGGTCTCGAGCGCGCCACCTACGTCACCTTCACCTCCAGCTCGACCGTGCGCTTCCTGGCCGAGTCGGGTGCGCGGCCCGGGCCCGGCGCGCGGATCGTCTCGATCGGGCCGGTCACGTCAGCCACCGCCGAGGAGCACGGGCTGACCGTGGACGTCGAGGCGGAGCGGCACGACATCGACGGGTTGGTCGACGCCCTGACCGCAGACGCGACCCGGCGACGGGTTCCCGCGTGATCGTCACGCTCCTGACCGACTACGGCCGCGAGGACGACTTCGTAGGGGTGTGCCACGGGGTCATCCGGCGGATACACCCCGAGGCGAGGATCGTGGACATCACCCACGGGATCGAGCGCTACGCCGTGAGGCAGGGCGCGCTCGTCCTTCGCAACACCCTTCCGTACATGCCGACCGGGGTTCACGTGGCGGTGGTGGACCCTCAGGTGGGCACCGAGCGGCGCGCGATCGCGCTCCGTACCGGCGACGGCCGCATCCTCGTGGGCCCGGACAACGGGTTGCTGAGCCTCGCCTGGGAGCGCTGCGGAGACGTGGAGCAGGTCGTCGACGTCACTCGCTCGCAGCATCGGCTCGAACCCGTCTCGGCGACCTTCCACGGCCGCGACATCTTCGCGCCGGTGGCGGCGCGCCTAGCCGGCGGGCTGGCGCCGGAGCGCGTCGGCCCCGAGCTCGACCCCGCGGACCTCGTGCGCATGGAGGTGCCGCCCTCGGAGGCGCGTGACGGCGTGCTGACCGCGAGCGTGCTGGTCGTCGACCGCTTCGGCAACGTCGCGCTGAGCGCGCGGCCCGACGACCTGTCGGGCATCGGCGTCGCCCTCGGCGGCGAGGTCGAGCTGACCGCCGGCGAGGGGCGCTTCCTGGCCCGGCGGGCGCGCACCTTCGGTGACGTGCGCGTCGGCGACATGGTGGTCTACGACGATGCGTCCGGCTGGGTCGGCGTGGCAGTCAACG
>Ga0105245_10006186_pt1 | contig 10535 bp, 6 predicted proteins | sample KBSM54metaG_FD_81523 | JGI IMG/M metagenome (GOLD analysis project Ga0105245, IMG submission 81523) | Miscanthus rhizosphere microbial communities from Kellogg Biological Station, Michigan, USA - KBS M5-4 metaG | ecosystem: Host-associated > Plants > Roots > Rhizosphere > Soil | place: Michigan...
GAAGCGGAAGAAAAAGGTCAAAAGCAAAGTACTGATGTGGCTACCATCAACGTCGGCATCGGTCATGATGATAATACGGTGGTAACGCAAGCCCTCCATACTGAACTGCTCTTCTATACCCACGCCAAGCGCCTTAATAAGGGTGACGATCTCGTTGTTGCCCAGCATGCGGTCCAATCTGGCCCGTTCGACGTTCAGCACCTTACCGCGCAGCGGCAAAATGGCCTGGGTTTTACTGTCACGGCCACCTTTAGCTGAACCACCGGCCGAGTCACCCTCGACGATGTAGAGCTCCGATTCGGCCGGGTTGCGGCTGGAGCAATCGGCTAATTTACCTGGCAAGCCCGAGCCCTCTAAAACGCCTTTACGGATAATATTCTCGCGGGCGGCGCGGGCGGCCTTGCGGGCGCGGGCGGCCAGCAGAGCCTTACCGACAATCTTACGGGCGATGTTAGGGTGTTCCTCGAGGTAATAATTGAGGTATTCGCTCAGCACCTGGCCGACATATGCGCTGACTTCAGGGTTGCCCAGCTTGTTTTTAGTCTGACCTTCAAACTGGGGATCTGGCAATTTAACTAAAATAACAGCGGTCAGACCCTCGCGCGTATCCTCACCGGAGAGGTTCTCTTCCTTCTCTTTAATCAGACCGTTTTTGCGGGCGTAGTCGTTAATAACACGGGTCAGAGCAGTTTTAAAGCCGGTTAAGTGGGTACCGCCGTCGGGGTTAAAGACGTTGTTGGCAAACGCTTTGATGGTTTCGGTGTAGGCATCGGCGTACTGCAAGGCAATTTCTACCTGTGAGTCTTTGATCTCTTTATCGACGTAGAAAACGTCCTCGTCAACCACGTCTTTGCCAAGATTGAGGTGTTTGACGTAGGAACGGATACCGCCCTCGAAGTAAAAACTGTAGCGCTGGCCAGTACGTTCATCGTGAAGAGCCGTGCGAACACCCTTGGTCAGATAGGCCTGATGGCGCAAACGGTCCAGAATGGTGTCGTAATTGAACTCTGTGCTTTCAAAGATGTCTTGGTCGGCCCAGAAAGTGATTTCGGTGCCGCTCAAGTCGCTTTTGCCAGCCATTTTAAGATCAGCCAGCGGCACGCCACGAGCATATTCCTGCGTAAACATCTGACCGTCGCGGTGCACAGTAACTAATAGCTTGGCGGAAAGTGCGTTAACCACACTGACGCCAACACCGTGTAGACCGCCGGAAACCTTGTACCCGCCACTGCCGAACTTACCACCGGCGTGGAGTACCGTTAGAACCGTTTCTACGGTACTTTTCTTGGTCTTAGGGTGAATATCAGTCGGGATGCCACGACCATTGTCGATTACCGTGACACTGCCGTCGGTGTGGACGGTAACGCTAACTTCGGTGGCGTGGCCAGCTAGAGCCTCATCGATGCCGTTATCAACTAATTCCCAAACCAGGTGATGCAGCCCCTCTATACCGGTGCCGCCAATATACATACCAGGGCGTTTTCGGACCGGTTCTAGTCCTTCCAACACCTGAATTTGTTCCGCGCTATAGCCTTTTGTTTGAGCCACTATCTGAACTACCCTCTTTTAGAACGTTACCACCATGTCGTTAGCTCTATTATAGCCCATCAATCTGTTTGTGCCAAGTAAAAAAGCCTTGCGTGAACACACTGTTTGGTGGTTTAATTAGCAGTAGCGGTTTCGTTTAACAAAAAGAAAACATGCCAAAGCTGAACAAATTATTAGCCAACCTACCTTTTAACCCGAGCTTAATAGAGCAGGTTAGCTTCTATGCCAAGCGCTTGAAGAAGGAAAAAGCCATCCGTCGTCTCGGCTTTGTATTGCTGCTGCTAGCCATGTGCGTGCAACTATTTGCGGCTATGTCGCCGCCTCGATCCAGTTTGGCCCAATCCAATAACGATTTAATCCTTGGCGGCTTCACTACTCATGACCAAGCCGTACTGCACTGTCTTGACGGCAATGAAGATTACTACAAGATACTGCTCTACTACGGCATTAACTGTACCAACGTGCACGATGCCACCGAAACCTGGCTAGGCCCCCATGACTACAACGACCAGCTCTATTCAATGGGTCGTAATCCTTATAGTCTGCCCGGTGAACAGCCGGTCAATATCCCCGGCACTAACAATGGTAATCCTCTGTATCTACGCTTCTTATGGGGCTGGGGCAATGCACCGCCTTACCATGTATTGCAGGGTCACACTGACAGTGGACTGTTATTCTTCCTCATGTATGATTGCGGTAACTTAGTGTTCGTCAATGTGCCATCGCCAGCCACGCCACCACCTAGCCAGCCACCGTCACTAACTCTTAATAAAAGTGTCGTACCCGGTTACCCTGCGGCTAACTCTACGGTCAAGCCCGGTACTCAGCTTGGCTACCGCTTGAACTACGGTAATGCATCGGGCAGTACGGCCGTCGCAGTCATTCTGGAGGACGGTTTCCCTGCCAATACCAGCTATGTCTCCGCCAACCAAGGGGCAGCCACTACGCTCAACTCGCCCAAGACCGAACCTGGCAATGCCCACTGGGGTAGTAACCAGTTTGCTCAGTGGATATTCAATCAGTTGGCAGTTGGCCAGAGCGGTAGTGTCGATCTGTTTGTAAAGGTTAATGACGACACACCCGATGGCACGGTTATCTGTAACCAGGCCTTCACGGCAGCGCTTAATAACATCAATTTTGTTGGTAGCAATATTATTTGTCACACGGTTAAGCGTTCAACACCACCACCACCCAAGATAGGTAACGCCGAATGCAGTGGCTTAACGGCCAGTCTCATCGCTACGCGAACTTACCGCTTTGTGGCCACTACTGCTGGTGAAAACTACACTGTTAAAAGCTATGATTTTGACTTTGGTGACAGCACTTCCAAAACCATTACCACTGACCTACGCGCTGGTACCACCGACCACCAGTACACCAAAGCCGGTACTTATACCACGAAGGTAGATATTGTTGTCAGTGTTCGAACTGCAACTGGCAAAGTTAATAAAACTATCCACTGCCAGACCAATGTGACCGTCACCGATACGCCACCGACCAAGCCCTGTGAAGATTTCCAAAGCAGCGATAACCTAGAAGTCTGCTTGACGCCTCATAAGACAGCCAAGAACACCACTCAAGGTATTGCCAATGCCAATAACACGACTGTAAAGGCTGGTGATGTCATTGAATACACCCTGTCGGTAACTAATATCGGCAAGGTTAAGGTCCCCGGCTTTATATTCCGTGAGAGCTTAAGCGATGTGCTGGATTACGCTGATGTTGTTGATCTGCACGGCGGCAAAATGGACAGTCACCAGATAGTCACTTGGCCAGCTATAGACGTCAAGAGTAAACAAACCGTTCAAAAACTCATCACCGTGAAGATTAAGAATCCTATCCCTTCAACCCCCGTTTCGTCATCTGATCCTGGTCACTTTAATTGTGTTATGACCAACGTCTACGGTGATACTATCAATCTAAAACTATCACCTAATGCCGTGTGCGTGGCCGAAGCAGTTAATCGTACCTTGCCAAATACCGGACCAGGCACCAGCGTAATAGCGGTAGTATCGCTAACCATTATCGTCGGTTACTTCTTTGCCCGTTCGCGTCTGCTGAGTGAAGAAGTAGATCTAGTACGCAGCGACTATGCTGCCACAGGAGGTTTGTAATGTCAGAACAATTACGTCACGTCGAACATGAAGCAAAGCCAGAACACGGTCGCGAGGCACTACCAAAGCAACCGGAGGTATCGGTTGAGCACGAAAAACAGAAACAGCACGAAGTACTGGAGCACGCCAAAAAAGCCGTTGAGCAACAGGCTAAGAGCAAAGAAGATGTCAGTGTTGAAAGTGGCACGCACCGCAACGAACAGCCCTTGTTCGTAAACCATGAGCTTAAGAGTATTGCCCTTAACCGCACTCTGGCCCGTGTACGCCGTCATTTATCGGCACCTGACCGATTACTCAGCAAAGCCATTCATCAACCAGCTGTGCAGGCTGTGAGCGAAGCTGGCGCCAAGACAGTCGCCAGACCTTCGGGGCTGCTATTTGGCGGTGCCACTGCTCTAATTGGCAGCAGTTTGGCGCTTTATCTAGCCAAACACTATGGCTTTCGCTATAACTATTTTTTGGTCTTAGTTCTTTTCGTCGGTGGTTTTGCTGTCGGACTTGCCCTGGAGTTTGGTCTCTGGCTGCTGCGCCGGCGCCGCGTCAATCTTTGAATTAGTCGCTGCTTCCTCGTCACGATTGTGTAAATTGCCCTGATTATCTATGTAGATGGTATCCTCGGCAGTAGCACTACCGGCTTTCAGTTCAATTTCACCAGAGTGTTTGGTGATTGCTGCCGGTGGTACACCTAGATTTTGTTTAAGCTCCTGAGCGATACTGGCGATTTCCTGTTTCTCCAACTGATTACTAGAAATGTTTGTTGATGGTGCCGCTGGGATTGATGGCAAAGGTTGGTTGGTTGCCGCTGGAGCTGGTGCGCCAGCTGGTTGATTAAACGGATAGCTAGGGGCTTGGGCTGGCAAGGCACTAGTGGCTGGACCAAATGGGTTGCTCTGCCCAGTCGGTTGGCCGACTGGTAGATTGGCCGGCGGCTTAAACGCTTGACTAGCAGCTCCAGGCGTAGCCGTGCGGCGTTTGGCTAACCATTCGTCTAGGAAAGATGAGTCAGACTGGGGGGCGGCCCGGACGCCTGGCCCGGCCGGTAGACCGGCTGCTGCTGGGGTCGTGCTGCGGGCTGGAAAAGCGTTAGGTGAGCCGGGTGCGCCAAACGGCGAACCCATGCCAGCTGGTGGTAAATCGGGCGTTTTTAAGCGGTCAAAAATCTCTTTAGCAACCACCGCCTTGGGGCGACCGAATTTAGCATACGACAACTGTTTGAGCGCCTGACCGAGTTGTTTATTGGGTGTGCCTAGTGGCGGCATAATAGCCATACTGAACGGCTGAGCTGGTATACCGCCAATCAGCATACGCGCCACGGCGTTGTAGTTAGGCAAACGCTGCAAATCGTCCATATCAAAGACCGGCGCAAACTGTTTAGCCAGGAATTCGGCATCATTCGTACCGACTCGGAAGGATACAATGGAGCCAACATTACCAAAGACGGCATCGCGGATTTCGTCGGTCAGCTGGGTCGTAAACTGGTTAGCTACAATCAGGTTCAGCCCATATTTACGGGCCTCACTCAGAATATCGGCGAATGAGTCGGTTGAAAAGTTTTGGAACTCGTCGACATAGAGCGAAAAGTCTGGCCGCTCATCGTTAGGTACGCTGGCCCGGCTCATAGCGGCCGCCTGAAACTTCATCACAAAGATCATACCCAACAGTTTGGAGTTGAGTTCGCCCGTGCGGCCCTTACTAAGATTGACCAGCAAGATCTTGCCTTGGTCCATGACCTCACGCAAATTAAAGGCACTCTTACTCTGGCCGATGATGTTGCGCATCATTTCGTTGGACAAAAAGGCGCCAAACTTACTAACAAACCAACCTAGCACCTCGCTCTTGTGGTAATCGCTGGTCTGGGCCATCTCCTTGTTCCAGAAATCCAGCACCGTCTGGTCAGTCACGTGAGCCTTGAGCTGCCGTTCATACTGCTTGTCGGTAAAGACTTTAGGTATATCGATAAAGGTACCGCCCTCTGGATTGGCCATAACGGTCAGAGCAGCGTTTCTAAACCAGTGTTCGTAGCGTGGACCAATAATCCCTTGGTGCTGAGGATCATACAGCTTATAGAGCATGTTAATGGCTTCCTGGATCAGAAAGTCGCGCTGGTCCGGCGTGTAGAACTCAAATAGATTAAGCCCTAGCGGGTAATCCATGTCGGCCGGGCTGAAGTAGATGACATCCTCTGTGCGTTCTTTGGGTACCATCGCCAGCAATCGCTCGGCAGCATCACCGTGCGGATCAATAAAGGCAAAGCCCTTGCCACTTAACATATCTTGCAGTGCCATGTTCTCCAGGAAGGTCGACTTTCCGGTACCGGTCTGACCGACAGCGTAGACGTGACGGCGACGGTCATTCTCACTTAGGCGAATTGGCTTCTTGACGCCGCGAAAGATGTTGTAGCCTAGCAGCATACCTTCGTCCGGAATATTACGCGGCCCGTCGACTTGCTTACTCGCTTGGCGCTCCAGTTGTGAAGTTGGGATGTTACGCTGGTCTGGGAAGTGGAACAGCGTGGCCAGCTCGACTGAGTTGAGCACATTTTGGTTATTTTCTGGTGGGAAAAAACGCAGAATGTAGGCTGTCACGAAACTGTCTATATCTTTAGCCGGTGAATACTTAAAGCCGTTCTTACCAGGCGCATCGAACAGCGCGAAACTAGCTACCACATTATTTAGGATGGTCTGGGCGCGCTGCGAAATGTTGGAACTAGCAACGACCCTAATAAGCACTTCGTAACCGGGGTGCCGAGTCTTGTCGTCGATCGCATCTAAAATTGATTGATCTTTGCTGGAAAGATCGGGCTTGTCGCCACCTCCACCTTCTTTGTGCTCCGGTGGCTTAGTGATAGCGGTAACGAGTTGGCGACTCCATTGGAAGGCCTTATCAGCTCCCTTCTTACTATCCTTGCCCTTGCGCTTCTTGCTGGCCACTGCCGAAGCTTTCTTTGACCAGCCTGTATCAGCCGGACGCATTAGTATCTGAATGCCAGCGCCATCTTCTTTGTCGAGCGTTGATAGAGCGTTTAATAGTGACTGCATGGCGTCGCGCTTAAGGTCCTGGTAGGTGGCGATTGGGTACGCAAAGTTCTCTTTGAGAGTCAGTTCGCCGCCAATGGTACCACTGATCTTGCCGACCGGACTAAAGATGTTATGCTCAGCAACCTCTTCCAGCCGGGCTGATGGATAGGCGCTGACTACTGCCTGTTTAACAACATCGACTAAGGCCACCGGTACAGCCGCATAGTAATGGACAAAGCCACGGGCGCCGACAATTTCAAAGCCAAAGTGTCGCTGACCGTAGAAACGGCTCTTAAAGCCCTTCTGTAAGGTGATAGCGATAATGTTGTAAATAACCTGGGCCTTGCTAATATTTTCGTCCATCAGATCGCGCACATCGCGACCGGCCAACTCGGTATCATCACTCGATGGCGGCAAATGAATTAGCAATGGCACCATCTTCAAGCCACGCTCAAAGTTCTTCTGCTCACGCAACAGTTTACGGGAGTGGAAATAGATAATTAAACCAATACCGACCATCAAGGTAAGTAGGCTGAACGCAATTATCAGAAAAACATTCATAGGATTTATTCGTCCGTTAAGCGAATGTCTTTGCCATACCGCTTTTTCATGTAATCAGCTTTGAACTCGTTAAGCTGTTTATTCTGTTGATGCGGATCCTCACGGGTACGATTCACGATGGCTTTGGCCTTATCCACCCATTCCTTCTCTATCAGATCGACGTCGTCAGCCACCGGCGGTGCAGTAGCGCCAGGTGTAACCGTAGCCGCGGCTTGATCGGCGCCCATCATCTGGTAGGCGGCATTAGCAGGTGCTGCAGTAGAGGCAGCTGACTGCGCTGGCAGTGGTGGCAAGCTACTGCCTGGCAGCTCGGCCTGTTTACTCTGCTGCTCGGCGTGCAAAGGGCTAGCTTCAGTCGGTGGCAAAGCCGGCACAGCCTCATTATTAACGGGTTGCGGCAATTCAAAACCGGGTTGATTGTCTGGTGACGTAGGAGTCATAACTTCTAACTATTATAGCAGCTTGACCAGATGGATGTAAGCCAGAACAGTCCAGTCGACTGTTACTGTAGTCACGAATGAAATGTCGTTGCTTTAGTCATAGATCTTGAGTACGGCCAGTTGGTTTTAGCGACGCGTAAAGTTGGTGCGGCTGGTATATACCAACAATGCCAGCACAAAAATAATCATTATCAAACCGTCGCGAACCGTCAGCTGATCAATTGAACGTAGTATTAGCAGCATTACCGGCAGCCAGGCCGCCGCTGCGGCAATAAATAGCCTCTTTTTAGATGATAACCGCTGAACACCTGGCGTAAGCTTCATCAAACTGTTAATTGTCATAAATAAGGCTATAAATATCAGCCCGAATGGCACGACAACAACTAAAAGCGGTGAACGATATGGATCAGTGCTAATAAGTACCAAAAGCAGTACCAGATAAAAAACCAGGAGCCAGCTTAGCCGCCTAAACGAAGCGAGGTATTTCATAGCTTCATACTACCTACACTGGGACCAGAGACAAAATTATAAATCATACTTTTGTAAGGATTTGGCATAAAAAAGTGCCAGGGATGGCAAATCCGCTCTAAAAAATTAATATATAGCGCTTGCCATCCGATGGCTTAGACTGACCGCTCTTAGCTGCTTTAGGCGAGCTATTGAGCGCTGTTTTCTCCTCCCGTTTGAAGAGATTTGTAAGGTTTTGGTTTTAAAAGCTTACAAATCAAGGCTACTTCAACAACGCTTAAAAGTCAACATATTTTCATTGTATTACGTACAACTAGTACCTGTTAATTGATATAATATGTTCAATTTTTGTTGTGTTGATTAATAGTTTTTATAACAACTTCGTACCGTAAAACGCTTATACTTCCCTTTATTTAATGCTTAGTTATGGTATAATAAGGTAAATTTTAGTAGGTATTATGGCAGTATCATTTCTTAAGGATAGAGCAGCTGAAGAGCTGCATCAACAAGGCCTCGTGCACGCCCTGGCTGGCAATTTTAGCAAAGCGCACTCGTTGCTGGCCGATGCGCGCCGGACGGTCCACGAAAGTTCTATAACATACGACTTGCCTTCAAGATTGCTGCAACTGGCTGGTATTGAACGTGACAATGCCTTTACCTTTACCCGTGAAGCCATTGCGACTGATAATGAATCACTCCTAGATACTAGCTATCGTAAGCTGTTCGGTGTTAGGGATAGTACTGCCACTCTAGTAAAACAAGGTAAACTGGCCTTTACGTCTGAAGATTGGGCGCATCTGGAGAGTGAACATGGCGCTAACCTAGACTTAATGTTTCGTGTGGCCACCGTCAATAAGGTGATATTCAATAGTGCTGTATCTGTTATACCAGTTCCCGAAAAGCACCTGGCTGGTGATCCTGAGTGGGATGCTTGGCAGCATCTGCCAAACGGTTCAAACCGATATTTTAGCGCCAGTCACGCCATGAATGTGGCTCGTTATGAATTCATTGAGGGCCGCGCTGAGAATGTAGCTCTGTGGGTACATCGGGCCGTTCTTCAACTGCCGGCGGCGATAGCTTATGATCCTAGCAATGTGATCGACGTCGCCCGAACTATAGTCGGACGCCGCCACACTACGCGTGACATGCCAACTGCCCTGGCTTCAGTAAGTAGTCGTCCATAATTTTGTTAATATTGCGGCTATTGCCAAGGCTCTGGTAAGCATTAACTACCATAACAGCCAAAAGTTATACACAGGTTTGTTAAAAATTTAACATAATCGTTATTGACAGGGCTTTGAGGGGTCGTTAAGATAAGCCTAGCACTTGAATAAAAAAAGTGCTCAAAAACAAAAAGACATCTGTAACAACGGCTTCTCGCAAGCCGTTGTTCCATGAAAAACCAAACAGACTCAAAACCAAAACGCCAAACTAAAATACTCAACCCAACACAGTAAAAATCCGCCAAAACCAGGCGGATTTTTACTTTTCAGGTCATATTTTTATAAATCAAAAAGCATTAGTAGCAACGATTCCTCGGCTTAATTAAAATACCTATTAGCTATGGGTGTAAGGGTACGCAGCATCATTGAAACCGGGCTTGGTGGCGTCATTGCCGATGTCGAGTGTCATATCAGTAATGGCCTGCCCAGCATTCTAATTGTCGGTCTGGGCAACAAGGCGGTCGACCAGGCTAAAGAACGCCTGCGCAGCGCTTTCACCTCTGTTAAATTGGAGTTACCACGCAAACGAATCACGCTCAATTTGGCGCCGGCTGACCTGCCAAAAGAAGGTGCGGCCTTTGATTTGGCACTGGCAGCCGCCATCCTAAGTAATAGCGGTCAGGGCGAACTGCCACCCAAGCATTTAGTAATTGGTGAACTGGGGTTAGATGGTACTATCCGGCCAGTTCGTGGCATGATTGGTAAGCTACTGAGTGCACGTGATTTAGGCTTTTCTGATTTCTACATACCGGCCGCTAACCTAGCCCAGGCCATGCTGGTACCGAACTTGAATCTAATACCTCTCCAGGATCTGCGGCAGTTATATCTTGATATGAGTAATACCGTGCCGGCTAAGCGCATCAAAACCGGTGCGGGTAAAGTTCAAACGCAAGACCAGCACCCGACTGACCAGGATTTCAGCGAAGTCGTCGGCCAGGCCAGAGCCAAGCGTGCCCTAGAGATTGCTGCTGCCGGGGCCCACAACGTACTACTCAATGGACCGCCCGGAACTGGTAAAAGCATGCTGGCGAAAGCCATGCCGAGTATTTTGCCACCGCTGACGCATGAGGAAATGCTGGAGGTCAGCCACCTGCACAGCCTCAGTGGGCCAGTCTACGAAACCATTATCACCCGTCGCCCCTTCCGCACGCCGCATCATAGCGC
>Ga0105245_10006197_pt1 | contig 10522 bp, 10 predicted proteins | sample KBSM54metaG_FD_81523 | JGI IMG/M metagenome (GOLD analysis project Ga0105245, IMG submission 81523) | Miscanthus rhizosphere microbial communities from Kellogg Biological Station, Michigan, USA - KBS M5-4 metaG | ecosystem: Host-associated > Plants > Roots > Rhizosphere > Soil | place...
CCGGACGGCGGCACGCCGCCTGCTGGTCCATTCTCTAGTCGGAGCACGCGGCGTGCCGCACGTCCCGTCGCTGTGCGGAGCCGTTTTGCAATCTATGCGACAGTCGTTAGGCCGCCCTCCTTTCGCCGTGCCGCGCTTTCTATGAGACAAGGTGGATGATTGCCGCCGCGCCGCAACGCGAGTGAGCGACCACTTCGGGCCCTCTAGCTGTTTGATCACGGTTCACAGTGCACACTCATGAGCCTCCGTGGCGTTTCGGAAGCTAAGGACCCGGACTAACGGCGCCGATTCGAGGTGTCAGGCTTTTGAACGCTTGTCGAGGTCCAGCCGCGGCTAGAACGACCTATCCGTTTTCTGTATCGTGTTAAGAGAACCGCTGCTGAGGAGACAACCAATGAGCACTGCTGAGGGGTTACAGGTTCTCGGAACGGCCATCTCTCTCCTTGTTCTTGGTTTCGGGATCGGCACGGCGCATGCGAGCCGGCGTCGTTCTAGCCGCTCGCTTCAATCGACGCTTGAAGGCGTCAGGAAAGCGTTAGCAGACATCGAGGTCAGTTCCATTCGCGTGACACCCACCACGGCATACCTCGGCATGCAGGTAGTTATAGATTTTGACATCACCAGTAATCTGTCCGCTCCGTTTGAGGTCTGGCTTGGAGCAGACATTCAGTACGCACCGGATCAATACTTCTACGACGTTACTCAGGACAAAGTAGCGTCCCTTGAACCCGGACGGCACCTCTATTCACGTTACCTCACTCTCGCGGCCCCACTGAGCCCCGGCTCTTGGACTATCAATGCGGGTGTGTGGTTCGGCAAGAAAAGTGATCCAGACCACTCAATTCGCCTTGTCTTGCGTAGTGTTGAGATTTCGCTCGGCTAACGCGCAAGTTGCTGTTCACGGATCGCAGCGATCGCGAGCGGCCTAACCGCTGCAAGAGATTGACAACACGGCGTTTACGGCCCCGCGCGCCTATTGGCGCGCTAGCGCTGCGGCTCCGGGCGGCGGCACGCGCGCTGCGAGGCCAATCCACAGTCGGCGCAACGCGCGTGCCGCTCGTCTCCGTCGCTGTGCGTAGCCGTGTTGCAATCTATGCGACAGTCGTTAGGCCGTCGACGGCAGCGCATTACGTATAGTAGGGGCGCGCCTCCGTGCTCGAGAGCATTTCTGTGCCGTGTGAGCCACCCTCGCAGCGCCGCAAGGTGAGGAACGGCTCGCAACTTGTTTTGGCGGCCCCCACGCGCGATCAAGCGCACTGCGGCCCCTTCACACCCGCTCGACCGCCCGCGGTAGGCCTCCGTAAACGCGCTTGATCGCGCTTCACAGCCGCACATTCCGCCAAAACAAATTGCGAGCCGTTCCTCACGCGCCGCCCACCCTGGCGCATTCGGCGAATCCTGTTGCGTGTCACGCCGCTCGCAAGCGTCGCGCCTTGTTGCGGTAGCACCTGCGGCGCGGCGAGCGGCGCGCCACGCAACAGCATTGCCTCGGTGCGCCGCCACCGCGCCGTCGCTGCTCCCGCCCTTTCGTCGCCACATTCGCGCCTGTAGGCGGCCATTCGATACGCCGAGTACGCCGCCGCAGATCGCGCGTTCCGGGTAAAATGGTCGCCGAGGCGAGGCTGTGGCCGAAATCATCGAGTCAAATTACGAAACGGTTAGCGCGAAATGCGAGCACTGCGGGACAGTATGCGTTTTCAGTCGCGTCGACGACCTTCAGAGTGTCGGAGTCGTCTCAGGGGAGAGTGTGCCTTGTGACGCATGCGGGCACGACTTTTGGATCACCTGCGATACGCTCAATACTGCGTATCAATTCCTCATAGACGATGCCAAAGAGCACTTCCATCTAAAACGATACATGCCGGCCATCGCGAGTCTCGCACAGGCGTGGGAAGTATTCTTCGCGGAGTACGCTTGGGGCCGTTACGTCTACGCTCCATTCTTTGCGGGCGATCCATATTCTCAAGACATTGACGAATTGAACTCGCTAAGCCGGCAACTCGCTTCGGCTACGCGAAGGTTCGCCTTCGTTGCCATGAGGAACCTCCTAATTAACACTGTGGCACGAAGTATCCAACCGACTTCTGTCGAGCAAGCTACCTCGGCTATCTCACGAATTGCACTCGAGAAACTTGATAGCGATGCTCCACAATCGCTGTATGCGGAAGTTCAAGAGTTACAAATTCGCGAGGCGCTCGAGCAGCTCCGCGACGTCACCGTGAACGAACTGCGTAATCATGTCATCCAAAAACACGCGTATAGGCCCCGACGTGCGGAAGTTGAGCCGTGCCTTCGTGAGGAAGTCAGAGTTCTTTACCGCCTCAAACATCGACTGAATGTGATGGATTTTACAGAGTATCAAATGAGCGCGGCCTAACACCTGCAAGAGATTGTCAAAACGGCGTATGTTTGCCCGCGGCGCTATCGCGCCGCTAGGGTGGCGGCTCCGGACGGCGGCACGCGCGCTGCGAGGCCATTCTCAAGTCGGCGCACCGCGCGTGCCGCTCGTCCCGTCGCCGTGCGGAGCCGTTTTGCAATCTATGCGACAGTCGTTAGGCCGATGATGGAGGGCGGCAGAAAAACCTGATACCCTCGTTGCAATGGGAAGTTACCGCCGTGAACTCTACACCCAATAACTTGGTGCCGGCCCATTTGGACGAGCTTCTCCTGTTGTTGCGAGACACAGACCTCGAAACAAACGTCGACGACGCAGCAAGTACCGGAGATCCTTCCGATCTTGTTGCGGCTTTCGGCAAGTATTTTTCAGCATCCCGCGAGTCCACTAGGGCTGTTCTTGGCCTCGATATATATAAATACAGCAAGTATGATTCCGACCGCCAGCGTCTTATACCGGTACTATTTCAGTATTTACACTTACAGGCACGTACGCGTTGCATAGCGCACGAAAGATATCTGTTTCAAAACAGCGATCTTGAGCAGTCCTTCGTGCCAACCGGAGATGGTGGGTTCCAAATTCTAGACACGCCGCTCCACGCTCTCGTGTTTGCGATCTATTTTCAGCTGCATCTTCATGCTTACAACGCATCATATGTCTTTCCGAAGCTCAGACGTTACCTGGGACCATTGACGATTCGCTATGCGGCAACATACGACAAGATCTTTCATTTGGATTCGAATTTCTTTGGTGCGGCCATCATAAACAACGCCCGGATTCTCGCACGCGACACATTGAACCGTTTCCTTTTTGACTCGGCATCAGTCGGATGGTTCGAAGAGCGGATCGGTAGCCTTGAAACATTAACCGTATTCGGCAATGACGAACTTCCGCTTATACACGAGCTGGCCGGCTACGACCCATCCTATCTCGATTCTGCAGTGCTCTTCCCAATTCGTCGGCCCGTGAAGCCTTTGGTCAACAGCGCATTTCGCGTTGTCGCTGTCCAAAAGATCGGTACGATCAGCGCAAAAGGTTCTGAGCTCGATGTTTATAATGCATATCTGCAAGTAAAAGTCACTCGTGTGCTGGGCGGTGGCCGGAGAAAGCCCGTAATTGTGACCCTAGGGAATCTAAACACTGCTGGTATTGCCGAATAACTCACGGCCTAACACCTGCAAGAGATTGACAAAAACGGCGTTTGTTTGCCCGCGGCGCCATCGCGCCGCTAGGGCGATCCACGCGCGGTGGCGGCACGCCGCACCGCAGATCCGCATCAAGATGGGCAGGCGGCGTGCCGCCATCTGCCGTCGCTGTGCGTAGCCGTTTTGCAATCTATGCGACAGTCGTTAGACCGACCGGGGGAAGTACGAGTCTGCGCACACGGGCTGATGGCTCACCTGCCCGTTACTCGATGACACGGCGCCCTAGTCTAGAGCTATACTCGTGGAGATAGCTCACGCCGTAAACCGCAACGCACTAAATCCGGAGAGAATACATGGTCAAATACTTTGCGAGATATGGGATTCCAGGCCTGGCTCTCTTCGTCCTCCTCGTGATTCTCTCGAGATTCGACTTCCAGTTAGCCGAGATTAGCAAGAATTTCGCAGCCACTATTGCCATCATAACCGTCGTCGGTGTCTTGATTGTCGCGATATTGGTGCTGGTACTTCACCACAAACGAGAGAGCAATGAGTCTAGCGTCTCGTCCGAGGCTATTCTCCTGAAGTATAACCAACTGGTCACGGGCCTGCCCAGCCCAAAGCAGAACATCTGGGCAATTGAGGATATCGCAAATTCGGAACACCCGCAGAAGCAACACTTTCTCCGGGAACTGCAGAAAAGTTCGACTCTTTCCTACATTGAGCAAGACGCAATCGCTCTTGCTCTTGCTAACCTTGCGTCGCGGAAGGTCACGAAGGATGCTTACGATCGTCTGCACAAGAAGGAATCTGATAGGTGGCAGAGAGATGTCGTAAGCGACGGCCAGGTTGACATGACTTGGATGGCACTCTGGGGGCTAAAGATATGGCGATACCTCAACCGGAAGGATCATCGTCAGTATCGTGCCGTCGAGGAAGCTCTGGCTCGCGTTTCTATCAATCGCGAGCTGGACGAGGAGACGCTTCGTTTGTTCAACTCGCTAGAAATAATGGGCGGTTAGCTTTTGCAAGGAACCCTGACGGCCCCACACGTGCTGTTGCAGCATCGTACCGGGGCAATTCAACTCTAGGTCTGCGTGGGGCTCTTCATTAGGAACCTACTTCCCAGCCCGTGTGCGGTCTAACTGCTGCAAGAGATTGACAAAGCGGCGCTTGTTTGGCCGCGCCGCAGTAGCGGCGCTAGAGCAATCCACGCTCGGAGGGCGGCGCGCCGCTCGCATTTCCATTCTCTATGCGGAGCGACCGGCGCGCCGCGGTCTCCGTCGCTGTGTTTAGCCGCTTTGCAATCTATGCGAACGTCGTTAGGCGCACGGAAATCACTGTATGCGAGGCTATGGATTTGATCCGGATCAAAGCGTGCGGCCGATGCCAAAATCGGGCGATAACATGACCATTATCAGTGACTGTTAACGAGAAAGGGTGCCACGCCGTTCGTTAAGAGCGTTCCATTTTGGAAATGGCGGTCACCGTTTCGTCGGTCCGAAAATCGGTAATCCGTCGTGAGCGCGCTAGCAGTGTAAGGATGTCCTACGGCTCGCTAGCGTGGCAGATTCACGATTTCGCGGAATCAGTGTAGAGTCAAGGCTCATGGATATGAGCGTCCTAGCGGTCGATCCACCGCCTTCGCTTCCGTGGCTCTTCTTGTTTCTTGCCGTGTGGCCATTATTAGCTTTGTATTTTAGCCGTCGGCACGCCGACACACGTCTTCTCATGTTGCTTCCCATCTCCGTGTCGGCGGCCGCAACTGCGTTCGCACTTTCTCGAGTGGCGCAAACGCTTTCTCTAACTGGCTCGGCACCGCATGCCACGGCAGCTGGCCTAGCCGAAGGCCTGGTTCCGATCGTGGCCGGATGCACATTCGCGTTGCTCACGCTGGCACTCGTAGGGTATCGAAGGCTCGTTCATATTCCGCTGCGGCGCCGAATGCCCGCGCTGCGGCTACTCGTCCTCACGCTGCTCACGGAAAGCGCGCTCCTTGTTTACCTCGCCGCGGATTCCACGGCATTTTCTTCATTCCTAGTTCGTACCGCAATGTGTATAACTGGCCTGGCAGTCGTTACGGCGATTATCGTGGCGGCCCAAATTAGTGTGGGTGGAGAGGCCGCTGGTCAGGTTGTGGCAGGGCGGTCATGCGTCCCATTCGCTGTCGGCAGTGCCGCGCTTGCCGCTACCGTAGTCATAATCATTAATAAGTTCGCATCGTTCGCACGGGGTTTGTGAATCGCGGCGCCTAACCGCTGCAAGAGATTGACAAAACGGCGTTTGTTTGCCCGCGGCGCTATCGCGCCGCTAGGGCGATCCACGCGCGCTGGCGGCACGCCGCACCGCAGATCCGGCTCAAGATGGGCAGGCGGCGTGCCGCCGTCTGCCGTCGCTGTGCGTAGCCGTTTTGCAATCTATGCGACAGTCGTTAGGCGCACACGAACACGGGTGCCGTCGTCTTGCGTCGCTTCCCGCTCTTTGCTACCGTCCTCACTTTGGCTAGCCTCGAATATCGGATCGACCTACGAGCCGACGATTACATCGCAATGAACCTGCACGCCACGGGCCGGCGGGGCAGTGAACGATTCCCCGTTACGTTGGCGGGCTCGAGTTTTCTCATACTAGTGTTCTCCCTCAAAGCACTCACCGCGATGTCGTGGCTGGCGGCAGTTGGTGTTGCCGCAATTGCCGCGCTCGCAGCTTCCTTTACGGTGTACACGACGAGGTCCACGCGTCTCGTGGCACGGCTTCGCGGTCACTACCTCAACTTTCCTTTTGGCCGACTTCTCGGAGAGCAGGTAATCCTATTCGACGATGACGGCATTCACAGTAAAGGTCTCCACTTCGAATCGTTCAGACGGTGGACGGCGGTCACGAAGGCGATATTTACGCCGTCATATGTCTTTATTCACACCATCTATAGCGTCATATACATCCTGCCGCGCCGCTTCGTTGCGACCGCGGACGAGCTTCGTACCTTTCTCGCTCTACATATACCGGTGCTTTCCTCAGGTGACCCCGCTCTCGTGAACGAAAGGCGCGGTAGTGTCAGAGCTGCTCCGCCGGAGGTTGCCAATGGCGGCGAGACGCCGAATGTTGTTGATGCCTTGCTCGCAGAACTTGAACGATCCGGCGGCGAGGATCAGGCGACGGCACATTTCGCGCGGCTAATTCGGCTAGCCAAGGCCGATTCGGCCACGCTTTCGCGATTACATCGCATATTGGACGCCGGCTTACGAACGCATCTAACCAAGGAGGAAGCCGCCGCTCAAGGTGGGGCATGCAGCTTTTGTCTACGGCCGCGACAGGACGTTTACTGGCTAATAGCCGGCTCGTGCGCAATGATCTGCGATCAGTGCGCAAAAGCCGCCGAGGCCTACATCGCCGAAGCAGAAATATCGCGTGCGCCCACCGTGACTCGGTGGTGGCTGCGTTTACGTTATTCTCGACATTTGAGCCATTTTTCGGCGCGCACTAGTCGAGGTGGCGCCTAACAGCTGCAAGAGATTGACAACACGGCGTTTACGACCCCGCGCGGCTATCTCCGCGCTGCCTCAGCGGCTCCGGACGGCGGCACGCTCGCTGCGAGGCCATTATCTAGTCGGCGCAGCGCGCGTGCCGCTCGTCTCCGTCGCCGTGTGAAGCCGTGTTGCAATCTATGCGACAGTCGTTAGCCGGACGCAATAAGCGCCGTTCCGCGTACACGGCGTAGGTTGAAGTCGCCGGTTGCAATACAATTACGACGTGAAGACTATTGATCGGCTATCTCTCATCGATCGGATTGGCCGCGAGCTTCAGTCGCGCATGAAATACGCCGAGATCTCGATATTTCTTCGTGACTTTGGTGTCGACACTACGAAAGAGACTTCACCAATCAACAGTAAGTGGGTTTACACCAAAGAGTTACTTGCTGAAGAGAAGCCCGATACGATCCTACGAATCGCAGATGAGTTGGGAATTCCTCATGGTTATACCGTCACTCCCACGAGACAGGTGACGGAAAGCAGGTTTTGGGAGCCGAACCATTTTCGACTCTTTCTGAGCCACCTTTCGACGTTCAAGAAGCAGGTCGGCCGCCTGCAGCGCGCGCTCCGAAGGTACGGGATTTCCGCCTTCGTTGCTCATGTTGACATCGAGCCCACAAAAGAGTGGCAGGACGAGATCGAGGCAGGTCTCTATTCCATGGACGCTCTCGCCGCAGTTCTGATGCCGGGCTTCAAGGAGAGCAACTGGACAGATCAGGAAGTGGGCATCGCGATCGGGAGGGGCGTGTTTGTCATACCTGTTATTCGTGGGCTAACACCATACGGGTTCATCGGGAAGTTTCAAGGTTTGCAGGCGCAAGGAAAAACTGTCGCAGACGTCGCGAGAGAACTTTTCGGCATTTTAGTGAACGCTAACCAGACGCGCAGCAGAATGCTCAGTTGTCTCGTCAATACCACTCTTCAGGCCGCCTCAGAGGAAGAATTGCTTGAGAAACTCGAGATCGTGGCGACTCTTCCGGCCGACGCAACGTCGCATCTCGAGCAGCTCAGGCAAGGAGCGATGCAGGCCGTCGCGCTGAAAGGCTCGTCAACGGGGGTTTCTAAGCTAAACGAAATTCTCAAAGCGCGCGGTCTTGCAACGTTGTCTCTTGCTTCTTCCGCGACGTCGCCATCGTGGGACGATGAGGAGGTACCCTTCTAGTCGTTATGTCGCCGCCGGCTAACAGCTGCAAGAGATTGACAACACGGCGTTTACGGCCCCGCGCGGCTATCGCCGCGCTGCCGTGGCGGCTCCGGACGGCGGCACGTGCGTTGACAGGCCAATCCACAGTCGGCGCAACGCCCGTGCCGCTCGTCTAGCGTCGCCGTGTGAAGCCGTGTTGCAATCTATGCGACAGTCGTTAGGCCGTCGACAGGCCTGTCCAAATGAATCCTCGCTCTGCTCGTTGTAAGGACGATACTTGTTTGCCGGGCCAGCCGCCCCCGCAGCGCCGCAAGGTGAGCCGCGGGCGCGACCAGCTTTGGGCCCCCCTCCCAAACCGCAGGTTGTGCAGAAAAGCCCTTCACACCCGCTCCGCCGCGCGCGGTTGCTTTTCTGCACAACCTGCGGTTTTCCCCCGCCGTCGCTCAGTCGCGCCCGCGTCTCACGCGCCACCCGCCCTTGCGCATTCGGGCAATACTGTTGTCTGTCACACCGCTCGCATGTGTCGCGCCTCGCTGTGGTAGCATCTGCGGCGCAGCGAGCGGTGCGCCAGTCAACAGAATTGCCCTCGGTGCGCCCCGCCTGCGCCGGCGCTGCTCCCACCCGACGCTCGCGCGTCGGCGAGCGATAACGCGGCTGCCACGTGAATGCGCGGCGCGGTTTTGGCAGTCATTAGGCCGACCCTTTGAAAGGACAACGACCGCTTCAGCAAGCGACGATTCCGTTTGCATTCTTGGGTGTAGCTAACTGCTTAGCCCCTCCAAATAAGTAATTATCGAAAGCCGGCACACTTGCCCGCTTGAAATATGGCATACTTCACATGTACCCATAAATCTAAGGAGGCGTTTCCATGCGCATCGGCATGCTTGCGTGCATAATGACCGCGATGACCTGGGTGGGAGCGGTTTCTGCTCTCGGCGCGGAGGATCGTTGTGGAGATGTCCTCGCCCATGGCATCTTCAATACTTCGCAATACTTCAATGACACGTCTTACAAACGCGACGTCGATGCCTTCGTCTATAAATCTGAGTTCAGGACGCATAGTGAAGCCAACGACGCCGGGTTTTCCGTCGGCTTTCCGATCTACGATGTACCCATAAAGATCGGGGGCGATTTCTCGAGTTCGCAGCGAGAAACGTGGCGCAGTGAACACAAAGAGCTGGAGTCCGATCATCGTAGCTATCATGAGGTTAGAGCGGCGGCGCTCAGTCATGCCGACACTGGCATTGTCGAGGCGTGGCGTGCTTGCATGACAGAGCGTATCAAGGCGAACGCGCAAGGCTTGAGCGCTGGCGTAGAGCCCGTTGGCGAGCGTTACGTGTACTTCTGGACACGCTATCGACCCGCCGGCGAGGGTGATCAGGCCAAGATTGCAACTTTGCAGATGACAGGCGTCAAGGAGATCAATACCAAGGCCCCCGCACTCCGGAAGGGTCAGGTTATCTCGCAGGCTGTCAACGGCATCGGCGGCACGTACGAGATTTCCGACTCCAAGAACGTTTCTTTCACGCTCACGACTGACAAACGCGGAACCGTCAATGTCGCGTTTAGTCCTGCGGGCTATTCACAGGCGCTATCGCGAACTGTCGCAGATACAAAACTAGGTTCGGCAGGTTTCATCGTCGGTGAAGTCCGAACATTTGCGTTCGGTGGGGAAGCCAACGATCCGGTCATCAAGACATTGCGTGGCCAAGGGTGGCTACCGTGTTTTGGGCAAGAGTTAAATGTACTTCAATATCCCGAGCTTTACAATACAATCCACGAAACTTGGGGAAGTAGTGCGCCTCATATTTCTTTTCGGGTACCGGATCTAGCAGGCGTAATCCTTCGTGGGTGGAATCATGGCGCGGGGAGGGATCCCGACGTCGCTGGGCGGGCTTCTATGTATCCGAATGGCGAGCATGGTGACAAGGTTGGTACGTATGAAGCAGATGCTCTTCAGTTTCACTCGCATGACTTTGTCGATTCCACAACGCTAGACAAAGATGCACGGCCGTGCGGCGCTCATTGCGGTGCACTTGTGGCTGCGACGAAGAATCCGCAGCCGCCAATTAATTTTCCAGGTCATGAAAGTGTCAGAGTGTCGGAGGAAACGCGACCAAAGAACGTTTATGTCTTCTACGCGATCTATATCGGACGCCCCGTGCTACCCGAGACTCCGTAATCCGCGGCCTAACAGCTGCAAGAGATTGACAACGCGGCGTTTACGGCCCCGCGCGGCTGTCGCCGCGCTGCCGTTGCGGCTCCGGACGGCGGCACGCGCGCTGCGAGGCCATTCTCGAGTCGGCGCACCGCG
>Ga0105245_10006198_pt1 | contig 10522 bp, 10 predicted proteins | sample KBSM54metaG_FD_81523 | JGI IMG/M metagenome (GOLD analysis project Ga0105245, IMG submission 81523) | Miscanthus rhizosphere microbial communities from Kellogg Biological Station, Michigan, USA - KBS M5-4 metaG | ecosystem: Host-associated > Plants > Roots > Rhizosphere > Soil | place...
TACTTTTGAGTTGGCGACAGGGACTGTCGTGCACTCAAGGGAGAGGAGATTGAACTAAATTATGAAGAACATGCTTCTGCAGCTCAAAGTTTGGAAGGATCAGCGCGGCCAGGACCTCATCGAGTACGCTCTGATGGCCGGCTTTGTGGCCGTTGCGGCCGGTGCAATTATGCCGGGCGTTGCGACCAGCATCAGCCAGATCTTTTCGAAGGTTGCGTCGGTTCTCAGTTCCGCCAACGCCAGCTAACTTACCAACCCTTTTGCCCTGCGGGGAGCGGGCAGGCTCTGCTTGTTCGCTCTCCGAAGGTTTCCCGCCGATTATCCGCTCTATCTACTTTAATTCCCGCTTTAGCTCCAGGTATTTAGGAAACACCAAGGATTGCAGCAGCGGATCGCTATCTGCCCCCGGCAACGGCCACAGGGCAATCAACTTCCTGGCGTCGTCCTTCTGGCCGGCCTCCAGCAAGGCGGCGGCGTAAAGAACACGAGAGAGGCTGTCCGCCGTGGGCGGCGTCCGGTCATAAGCCTGTTTGAGCGTTGCCGAATCTTTGGGAAGCTTGGATAGATCCTTCCACAACGCCAGTTGCGCCCGCGCGACATTTTCAACCGGTCCGCTCACATTTGACAAACGAGAGACTGCGGCGTCAGTTCGGCCCGTGGAATACTCCCAAACGGCCTGGCGCCAAGCCACGAGATCGTCTTTCTGCACGACGCGGAAGGTCAAGTATTGCAAGAAGAGTTTGTCGGCTCCCGGAAGATCGCCTTGCAGCCAGCGCGAATAGGCGGCCTTGAGCAGATCAACGCCGCCGAGCAACGTGTTGCTCTTGGCATTCGCGTCCAGGAACCTTCGCTCCGCGTCCACGAACTTTCCGTTCAGAAAGTACGCTTCGCCCTGAGAGTCCAGAGCATTAGCGGCATGAGCCGGGTCGCGTCCATAACGCTCGAACGATTTTTGCGCCGATTCCAGATCGCCGGCGAAAACCTGGGCGTACCCCAACTGGTTCCAGATCTCGATTTCGTCCGGCGCTTCCTGGAGGATCGCCTGGTAGTACCTTACCGCTTCGGAAAAATGGCGGGTGTTCATTTGCCGCGCGGCAAGCTGGCCCAGCAGCGCCAAATCATGCGGCACTAGCTCCGCCAATGCAGTGAGAGCCCGGTCTTGCGCGGGTACATCCTGGCGCAATGTGGCGGAATCGAATTCCAGCTGCGCACGGTCCACCGGTGAACGTAAGGATGTTTGCCCGAGAGCCCGCGCGGCTATATCGTAAGCTTGCTGCTTGTCTCCAGCCGCGACGCGGGCTTGCACCCAACTCGACCATGCCGCGCCGAAACCCGGGTCGAGCGTGACCGCTTTCTCATAGTCTCCGCTGGCCCACGCGGCAACGGCCTGCGGATTGGTGGAAGAAAAGGCGTGCGCGGCGGAATCGATCTGCTTGGCCAGAAGGTCCAGAGCAGGTAGTGGATCGCCATCGCTCGCCAGGGTCTGAAGCGCCTTGTGAGTCTTGGCATCCTCGACCACAAATTCGAAATGAAAACCTTGACGGCGTTTTTCTACATATCCGTGGACCAGTTGCGTGGCACCAAAAGGGAAGGCATCACGCCTGGAGTCGACGTGTGCTGGGACCGAGCGGGCAGCTCCTCCCAACAGTTCGTCGTTTACGATCCTCGGTCCGGCGGAGGAGATCCAGTCCAGGCTCGCATCGCCGCTCAGGTTTTCGAAGGGCAGGAAGGCGACACGCTGCACGCTGGGTCCCCCGGATCGGGAACAGGCGGCGCAGGCTGCGGCCAACAGCGCCAGCGATAGGCTTCTCTTGTTAACTCGCAGCAGTTTCAGAGGACCTTATACTCCGCGGCGAGAATCTCTTGAAACTCCAGGTTATCTTGCAGCGAGGAAAACTCCGGTTCGGCCTTGAACTTATTGCGGTCTTTGAACCCGCTTTCAAGCGCCTTGCGAATGTATTGCAGGCTGCGGTCGGTCAGGCCTGCTTTGGCGGAACTTTTCGCAAGCAGGAAGTAATAAGTCGCCCGCTCCTCGATGCTGCGTTCCTGGACTAGCACGCCCTGGTTGCTGTGCTGCTCGAAGATCTCGGGGTCGATAGCCAAGGCTTGCTCGTACGCTTTCATCGCTTCATCGCCCTGTTTACGAGCGAGATAGGCGGTTCCCAGATTGCTGAGGATCGAGGCGGAATTGGGCGACAGACGTAACGCGCTTCGGTACTGATTCACCGCGCGCCGGTAGGATTTTTTCGCGTAATACACGGTTCCCAAATTGTTGATGGCTTCCGAATAGTTCCTGTTCAGCTTGATCGCGCGACGGTAATACTTTTCCGCATTGTCGAGATCCTGAAGCTGATGGTAAGCGATGCCGGCCTTGTTCGCCAGGATCGCACTGGTTTCGGCCCCGGGCTTATAGAAGTCGATGGCCTCCCGGTACATCTTGCGGGCCATCATGATATCGCCCCGCAGCTCGGGCGTCAGGGCGGGGTTAGGCGGTTGGTTTTGATTGGGCGAGGACGCGCGAAATCCGTCCGAGGTTGGCACCGTCGGTGCTTGAAACGCCAAGCCGGTACCCAACACCAGCAAGGAGACGAAAGACATAATGGAAGCCTCCTTTCGTTACTTATCCTAACTGTATCATCGGCGGAGTTTCGCCGCGACTGGAGGTCCTACTGTTTAAACTGCGGCGGCGTGGACCCGGAAACGGCGCCTGTTAGGATCTCTTCCAGCGATGCAGCCTGGTATCCCGCTGGAACGTCGAAAATAGAGCCGTCCACGGGATCGGCCGAAAGCTCTACCACTTCCTGGTTGAACGTAACAAGGGGAGCGCTCGGATCCAGGCCGGCGGGCAAGGCTTGGCCCGCCTGTTGGGGCGTCTGTGTGCTCAAAAGAGCCAGTAGCGGCATGACAACTTCGCAATGCGTGCGTAGTGAGACCGCGCTATTCGCGGTCATGTCTTCGACCATCGTGCGGATATTGTCGCCCATCCCCGGCATAGCGCTGAAGATTTGCTTAATGGTGTCGGCCACATTCATGGATGAATTAGCCGATGTTCGATATCTCTTAAATTCCTGCAAGGCCGGTACTCGCTCGGTCTCCTCTGGCTTGGGGATCCATAGCTGCATCACCATTTTCAGGAATGGCGCGGGCGTGGGCGGGCCGCCGGGTACAGCCATATCTACGGTCAGAACGAATTCTCGTTCTTCTGTCTGGATTCCCTGAATCGTGGCGCTGCGACCCGTGCTGCGAGACTCCAGGTTCGTCTTCAGGGAAGCCAGCATGGCGCGCGCTTGCTCCGGCATTGCCGAAAGCGCGGCTTGAATCTGATCGCCATACTGAGCCGATGAAATCTTTGCGAAACGCTTGTGCGCCGGATCTATCAAGATCGATTCCTGGCTGGTTAAATCCGCGATCGAAGTGAGACTGCCGACAGTAGAATACGCCTTATTCCCTTTGATCTGGATCTCCATATCGCGCATGCCGCCCAGTGCTTGATCGAGTGCGGCCGCCGGGATGATGGCGCTGGATTGAATGTCCGTGTGGTAACGCAGATTAGCGTCGCCCCACATCATCGGTGCGAATAGGACGAGGAAACCGGCGCGGAGACGAAGTGTCACTTATTAAAAATATCCCTAAGCCGTCCGAAGAATCCTTTTTTCGGCTTGTCCGATTCCGGTTGTTGCGGAGCTTGCGGAGTCACAGGAATACTTCTGGGCGTCGCGCGTGGGCGGACCGGTTGCACCGGTTGCGTACCCTGGACCGCCGCCACCTCCGTGCTGCTTTCCGGCGCCGGACCCGCCGCGGGCGTGCTCTGCTGTTGCACCGGATCCCAGCTGGAAACCAAAGTCCGGCCGTTGCCGTGAATGTGGCAGATCTGCAGCGGCTGGCTCCCGGCGATGAACACCTCGCTACGAACCTTGGGGCAATTGGGCGTGGCTAACTCGCCGGTTTCCTCGTCGATATCGGCGGTGACGATTCCGTCCGGCGGCTGGAAGGAATGCACGTTCTTGTATTCCGCGTGCTGATGCGCCCGTTTCATAAACTCCGTCCAGATCGGCAGCGCGCTTTTTGCGCCTTCCAGCTTGAAATCGCGATTATCGTCGAAACCCACCCACACCACGCAGATGATCTTGGACGTGAATCCCGCGAACCAGCCATCGCGCGAGGTCCCGGTCTTTCCCGCGGCGGGAAGCAGGAAACCCATGTTACGGGCGCGTGCGCCGGTACCGCTGCCGCGCAGCACGTCTTCCATCATGCTCTCGACCAGGTAAGCCACACGCGGATCGATGGCCGCTTTCCGCTCAGGCTTGGCCTCAAACGCGCTGGCGCCATTTCCATCCCGGATGGCTCTTATAAAGCCGTTCTTCAGCAGGTCGCCGCCATTAGGAAAGACAGTGTAAGCGCTGGCGATCTCCAGCGGCGTTACTTCATAGGCCCCCAAGGCGATGGCCGGGGTCGGCTGGATATTATGATTCAGTCCCACCGCCCGCGCCACTTCGGCGACCTTGTCATATCCCACCATCGCGGCCACCTTCACCGCGGGGATGTTCTTCGAATGCGCCAAGGCATAGCGCAAAGTCATCAACCCTTCGAACTTGTCGCCGAAATTGGTGGGGGTATAGGAGCGCGTATCGTGTTCGTACCAGAAGGTGGTCTCCTCATCGACCACTGTGGATGCGGGCGTCAAAACCGTGTGGCTGGAAGGATCGAGCGCGCTCATCATCGCGGCCGTATACACGAACGGTTTAAAGGACGATCCCGGTTGCCGCATCGCACTGGCGTGATTTAACTGGCTGCTTCCGTAACTGCGTCCGCCGACCACCGCCAGAGGCTCGCCAGTTTCAGCTGAAAATGCTACAAGTGCCACCTGGGCGGCAGGGAACTCGCTGGTGCCATATTTCTTATTACGGCGTTTCCATTGCGCATCGGTCTCGACAATTCCCGCTCGAACGGCTTCCACGGCGTCATGCTGAAGCTCCAGGTCGAGCGTCGTATAGACGCGGCTCGAGCTATTGTAGAAATCGCGATTCTGAAAGCGGGTTTGCAGCTCTTCGTTGACCAGGTCCACGAAATATGGCGCGTCGCTCGATTCCACTTCACCATGATTCACCTGGAGCGGGCTCACCACCGCTTCCTGATATTGGCGTTCGGTGATGAAATCGTTCTCTCGCATTTGTTTGAGAACGATGTTGCGCCGGGCCACCGCCCGCTCCGGATGAATGAACGGATTGCGCGCACCGGGACTCTGGATCAGGCCCGCCAGCATGGCCGCTTCGGGCAAAGTAATCTTGCTCAGATCCTTTCCTAAGTACACTTGCGAGCCTTCGCCGAAACCGTGGATGCTGAAGCTGCCCTGATTGCCCAGGTAAATCGAATTCGCGTAGTAGTAAAAGATCTGCTGCTTGGTGAGCTTCTGCTCCAGCTGCATCGTAATTATGGTCTCGGGGACCTTACGCCGCCAGCCGCGCTCGGTGCCGAGCAACAAGGTCCGCGCCAGTTGTTGGCTGATGGTCGAAGCGCCTTCCAAACGCTTGTCGTCCATCAAGTCGCGCCAGGCCGCACGCATGATCCCGATCGGATCGAAGCCGGCATGCTGGAAAAAGTGTTTGTCCTCGGCCGCCAGCAGCGCGTTCACCATCACCTTCGGAATATCGTCGAAGGCCACGATGCGGCGCTTCTCGCGCTTCTTGTCGTAGAGATTGCTGATCAGTTCGGGCTCCAACAGGTATTGGGTACGCTCGGTGTGATCGCGCAGGGAAATGATTTGCGTCACCTTCCCGCCCGCGATCTTGATCACCGCGCCTTCCTGATCGTACGCCTCGTTTCCGGGATTGACCTCCACCGCGTCGGGACGAACCAGATACCAACCCATGCGATTGGTGTTCTGTGACGAGTAGCCGCAGCGCTTCAGATACGCCGCGATGTCGTCGCGTGTAATCGGCTCGCCGACGGTGACCGGGCGGGGAGCCGCATAGAGCAGCGTCGCACTCGATAACACACCGGCCCGCAGCTCCGCGTCGACCATACGCGAGTAGTGCAAATAGTAGTACGCGAAGACGCCGGTGGCCGTCATCCCGAGCACGAGGAACGCGATCACGAAGGTCCGGCCCCACGCGCTTTTCAGGATCCGGAACGCCGCGGAATTTCTGGATATACGCAGTTTTACCGCCATTTGTCTAGCTATGACTCCGCCTTCACTTCTTGCTGTCGTCCAGCGACACGAGTTCTTTCCACATGTCCTCGTGTGGCTGCCAATCCGGGGCCTGATGACCGGTGATCTGCAACTCGTCGACCTTCAGTGTGCCGTGGCCGAAGGGGCAGATATATTCGGTGCGCGGACCGCCAAAGAGGATATGAGTCCAGGAACCGGTGAGGATGGGCATGCGCAATTTTCGCAAACACGTCCGGCAGCGGAGGCGCTGATCCCAAATCACCACCCGGATCACTCCTGCCACCAATAACGTGTAGCCCATCATGAGGAAGGTGTAGGTTAGATCGTATCCAATCGGCTCTGTGTGGAACCGCATTTTGGGAGGAGGAAGCAGATACGGAAGGCCGTGGCCTACACGATATAGGAACAGCCCAGCCACCGCTAGCTTGGCACTCAGGTAAGCCCAATACTTCATATACGCTTGGACACCCGCCCTCGCTCTTAGTCTCCCACATTTCGCAAGATTAGATGAGATATTCGCTGCCCCAAACGTTTCGCTCAGCAGGATTACAACTGCTTCATTCCCAGCAGCTTGGTGGTTTTCAGCCATGTGGAAAAGGTTGGAACTGCGCGAAAGCTCCATTGGTTCAATCGCTTAGGCTTTGGCCCACCACTTGCCATTAGGAGTGCGAGGCGATTGCCATGACGCAAACAATGGCGCGAACCATCCTGGCGGTATTGTTGGCTGGAACGGCAGTTGTGTGGGCGCAGCAGCCTCCGCAGCAGCAGGACGACGACGGTTATGCACCCGAGCACGGCGTGGCTCGCATCAGCCTGGTCAATGGCGACGTCTCCATGCGGCGCGGCGACTCGGGCGACGTGAGCGCAGCCGTGATGAACGGGCCTCTGGTGGTGAACGATATATTGTCCACGGGCGAGAACGGACGCACTGAAATTCAGTTCGACTTCGGCAACATGATCCGCGTGGGTCCAGGCAGCGAAGTACGCATGGGCGAACTTGAAGACCGGCGTTATCTGGTCCAGGTAGCCATCGGCACCACGACTTTCCGCGTCCTGCGCGACAGCGGCGCAGATATCGAAATCAGTACGCCTACGGTTTCCGTTCGGCCCGCGGAGCAGGGAAGCTATCGGGTTACCGTTTTTCCGGATGGGACCACTGAAATTACCGTGCGCGCCGGCCGGGCCGAAGTTTTCTCGCCCCGTGGAACGGAAACGCTTACCGTCGGGCGCACCATGGAAGCCCGCGGCACGCCTGATGACCCCGAGTACATGATTAACGCGGCCATTCCACAGGACGAATGGGACCGCTGGAATGTCGACCGCGACCGCATTTTCGATCGCACTTCCAGTTATCGCTACGTAAATCCCGACATCACAGGAGCCGAGGATCTGGACGCCTACGGCCGATGGAACAACGATCCGCAGTATGGAAACGTCTGGGTTCCTAACGTGGACCCAGACTGGGCGCCGTATCGCGTGGGCCGGTGGGTGGATGAACCCTATTATGGATGGACCTGGGTGAGCGGCGATCCCTGGGGTTGGGCTCCGTATCATTACGGCAACTGGTACATGAGTAGTTTCGGCTGGGCCTGGTATCCGGGGCCGTTCTACGGCCGCCACTATTGGAGGCCGGCACTGGTCGGATTCTTCGGATGGGGCGGTGGCGTGGGCCTGGGATTCGGTTTCGGCAATGTGGGCTGGGTTCCGCTGGCGCCTTACGAGCGCTACCGTCCGTGGTACGGACGAGGCTTCAACAACACGACCATCGTCAACAACATCAGAATTGACAACAGTTTCCGCAATGCGCGGTTTGTAAACGGCCGCAATGGCGTAACCAGCATCGGCGCCAACGATTTCGGGCGGGGACGTTTTGTCAATACGAACAACTTCGTTCGCGCTTCGAATAATGATCTGGCGCGGGCGGGCTCGGTGCAGGGCAGGCTGCCATTCAACGCGTCGTCTGGGGCGCGGCGCATGTCGGACGCCCGGGTGAACACGGGATCGATACCGCGGGTGAACGCCAACACGAACTTTGCCCGGCGCGGCGGTCAAAATACGCAGGCGAGGCCGGCGCGGACCTTCGGGCAATCCTCCGGACAGACTTCCGGACAATCCTTCGGACAACCCTCTGGACAAGCTTCGGCCCCGCGCATGAGTAATGCCGCACCGGCGATGGGTCAACGCAATGGCGCGGTGAATAATAGCTCGAATAACAACTCGAATAGTGGGGGATGGCGGACGTTCCAGGGCGGGCGCCCCGATTCGCCCAACGTCGGCGGTGGAGGAGGACGGAACAACCCGTCGGCTGCTCCCACCGGCCCCGCGCCGCAGGTGGGCAATTTTCCGCAGCAAAACCAGCGGCAGCCGGCCGTTCGTGAAAATTTTCCGCGGGAAAACGCTCCGCGGGAAAACTATCGGCAGAACGCGCCCCAGCAGCAGCCTGTTCGCATCAGCCCGCCCATCGTTCGCGAACGAGCGCCCGCGCCACAGGTGAGCCGTCCCCAACCCTCGGGTGGCGGATACAGCGCGCCTCGCCCGCAAGGCGGCGGTGGAGGCTTCCCAGGCGGCGGTGGTGGTGGAGGGAACCGCGGCGGCGGTGGAGGTGGCGAAGGGAACCGGGGCGGTGGTGGAGGCGGCGGTGGTAGCCACGGAGGTGGTGGAAATGGTGGCAACCGTGGCGGAGGCCACAACCGGTAATTCGCGGATTTTCAGATTTTTCTTCCCTCAAGAAGGCCCGGTGGTGAATTGAATCAAGCCACCGGGCCCATTTTTTTTTAGGATGCCGGCCCGATTCGTCGATAAGACGGAATGAAGGTCATCGCCGTCTTTGTGCTGTCAATGCTGACGGCTTACTCGCAAGATCGCCCGCGCCGCAATTGGAACATTTCCGTCGCGTTCTTTGCCGGGGCGCAATTGATGGACACTATGAGCTCGCGCGGAGGCATGGAAACCAACCCTGTCCTTGGCAGGGGTCAATTCGGCATGCGGCAGATGGCGATTAAGGGCGGTATCGCCAGTGGCGTGATATTGGCTGAGCGGATGATCTTGCGGAAGCATCCCGATACCCGCCGATTTTGGACCTGGGTGAACTATGGGACGGGAACGGCTATCGCCGCAGTGGCCGTGCGGAACTGGAACCTGCCGCCCTACATTCCGCCGGCGATGGTGAACCCCAGCGCGAAGTTCTAAAGTCGCCAAGCTGAACCGGCTTCCGAAGTGAGCCTAGACTAAACGGTTGCCGCTTCTTTCAAGTTGTGCAGATGCACAAGAGCGTTTCGCACGCGCTCACATTCGTTCCGGGCATCCTCAACAATGATCAGTAGCTTCTGGTAGCCAACACTGTCCGCCGTCGCTCGTTGCTGCGACAACTCGCCAACAGCAGCCGTATACCGCTCCGTGGCTACGTGATACTGCGAAACCAATACTTGTTCTTCCGAGGATGACGGGTCTACAACCATAACCTATCGTAACAGGCACAGAGAACCTGGTTGCGCTAATCGCGAGTGGAGCGTAGATCTTCGATGGCAGCCCATACCTCTGGCGGAGCAAAGCTCCACATGCTGTCGGCCTAGTGGCTCGCGCGATCATTCAGAGCCGTAAATCTGGAATGGATCCAGACTGCCCGGAGTGCCTCGCGGGAAGTCGATACTCTCACTTCGGCTCTAAGGATTGCTCATCTGGATCGTTAGCGAGCGGTGGAACCATATCCCACTGTAATTGTGATTGCTGTATTCAGCCTTGACCGACGAGCGGGGGTTAGAAAGAGCCGCGTAGAGAACTAGGAAACTAGGGACTGCCCTAGTTTATGTTGCGCCAGCAGCTTTAAGGCGTATACTCCAGGCTCCGTGGAAGTCTACAAACGAGAGACCCGAGAGGTTGTTAAGCGCTTCCTCATCCACCAACTCAGTTTTCCTAGCTGCATCGCCGCGCTCGATGCGGCACTGGCGGGCGTGATCCCACGATTGCTTCCAGGGCAGCTTAATGAGGTTCGAGCCGTGATGCTGGCCAATAACAACCAAGTGATGGAAGAGATGGCTAGGCGGTCTCTTCAGAAAGCCCAGAAGGATATAACGACAGTGGCGCAACAACGGTACGTTGACTGCAAAGAGTGTGGAGCAAGAATCACGCTCCAGATCCACACCGGAGAGGCCATGCCGGGAGACATCACGGGCGATATCCTGACGTGTCCAACTTGCCTCAAGGGATCTACGTATTCCGGCGAGGACTTCAGGACGGAGAAGCTATTCTGACTACCGAGCGCAGCTAATTTCAAAGTAGCCCACTACCCTATAAGACGACATAATATCTGTTATCGGAAGTACTCCATGCGCCCAATTTTCCCATGGCCAACCA
>Ga0105245_10006201_pt1 | contig 10517 bp, 9 predicted proteins | sample KBSM54metaG_FD_81523 | JGI IMG/M metagenome (GOLD analysis project Ga0105245, IMG submission 81523) | Miscanthus rhizosphere microbial communities from Kellogg Biological Station, Michigan, USA - KBS M5-4 metaG | ecosystem: Host-associated > Plants > Roots > Rhizosphere > Soil | place: Michigan...
CAGCTTGATCAGGATCACCCTGACGTCAGTGGCCATCGCCACCATCATCTTGCGGTAGTTCTCGGCCTGGCGCTCGTCGCGGCTCTCGAAGGCGATCCCGGTCAGCTTGGTGACGCCGTCGACGAGCTGGGCTATCTCCTCGCCGAACTCGGCCCGGATCTCCTCCAGGCTGGCGCTGGTGTCCTCGACCGTGTCGTGGAGCAGGGCGGCGCAGAGCGTCTCGGTGTCGAGCCGCATCCCGGCGCAGATCTGAGCGACCCCCACCGGGTGGGTGATGAACTCATCGCCGGAGTGGCGCAGCTGGTCGGCGTGGCGGTCGCAGGCGAAGTCGAAGGCGTGCTTGATCGCGATGCGATCGATCGAGGCAACCGACACGGCGACGCCGCCGTCGCCATTTGCGGCAGCGTCAGTGCCGCCCGAGGAGTCGAACTCCTCGACCACGGCATAGAGATCAGCCAGGAGCTCCTGGCTGGCTACGGTTGTCGGTGTGCTTCGAGGTATTGGCGAGCCTCCTCGTGACGGGCGCTGTAGGCGCGGTATGACGCCGAGCGCTCCAGATCTGTCCCATCTGAGGATACGACCCCCACCACCCCGCCGCCAGCAGCGGGCTCTCCATGTATCAGTCCGAGCTCACCGAGGATGCGGAAACAACGAGCGGCGGTCTCGGGGCTCCGTGCCTGCGGCGCGCTGCCGGCCAGGGCCTCGCGCAGCTCCTCCCCACTCGCCTCACCCGCTTCGCGCAGGTCGCGGAAGAGCGCGATCAGGGTCGGCCGCTGGGCCAGCTGCGCCGCTGCGGCGCTGAGCGCAAAGCGCCACTCGGCCTCACCCCAGACGCGGTGCAGGTAGCGGCCCTCGACCGGGCTGCGCGAGGCGAGTGCCAGTAGATCGGGGCTCGGCGGCGGATCGACGAGGACCACGTGATCGAAGTCGGCGACCAGTTCGGGGTCGCGTTCCAGCTCGGCGTAGTCGGCGACACGAGCTCCCTCGCAAGCCATACCGGCCCGAAGCCCAGCATCAGCGGCGAGCGCAAGCACCTCCCCGCCACAGGAGGCAAGCTCGCTGATCACCGCGGCGGGGGCGTTGGCACTGACGCAGACCTGGCGTTGAAATTCTCCACCAGCCGCCGAATCGAGGGCCGGCGGCACCGCCGGATCCCGCGCCAACTCTGCCTCAAAGCGCTGCCACCACTGAGCGGCCTCGAGCACCCTTTCCTCGGCGGCACGCGGGTAGACCTCGCCCAACACCACCTGCGGCTCAACCGCCCCGTTCCAGTGGTTCACTTCCAGCCGCACCGCCACATCGACTGGATCGTCCTCACCGACACCAAGCGAGGGCCGCCCAAAAGCCACCCCAAGCGCCTTGTGCGACCCACTGTGCAAGCTGAACCGCGCGTGCTTCCCTTCGCCCATGGTCCGCACATCCCGCACCCGGGCCGATGGCACCAACAGTCGAACCCCTGGATTCCCCATCCCAAACGGCGCCAGTTGCTTCAGCTCTTCAGCCAGATCCAACCCCAACGAAGCCCCACCAACAACCGCATCAATCCGCTCCGTCCGCTTCAGATCCTCAGGCCCCAACACACTGTTCGCATGCGCGGCGAAAGCCTCACGAAATGCCGCCACCTGGCCCGCCTTCAACTCCAGCCCCGCAGCGGCCTTATGCCCCCCAAAGCTGCCGAGAAAGTCAGAGCAAGCCTCGAGTCCCGCCAGTAGGTCGAAGCCCGGAATGCTCCGCCCCGATCCGCGCCCTGACCCATCAGCCTCGAGCGAGATCACCACGACGGGCCGGTGATAACGCTCCACGAGCCGCGAGGCGACGATCCCGATAACCCCGGGGTGCCACCCCTCCCCCGCCACAACCAACCCGGACGCTTCTCGTAGCTCATCCGGCAAGTCCCGCAACGCCGCCTCAGCCTCGTTAGCCACCTCCCGCTCAGTAGCCCGCCGCTCCCCATTGGCCCGACTCAGCTCATTGGCAATCTCCGCCGCCCGCGCCTCGTCGTCCGTCAGGAATAGCTCCACTCCGGCATCAGCTCGATACAGCCGCCCCGCAGCATTGATCCGCGGCGCCAGCCGGAAAGCAAGATCACCCTCGTCGAGCCTGGTCGGCTCGCATTTAGCCGCCCCGATCAAAGCTCGAATGCCGGGCCGCCGCGCTCGCCGCACCTCTTCCAGCCCCCGCTTCACCAGCGTGCGGTTCTCCTCCACCAGCGGCACCAAATCGGCCACCGTCGCCAGCCCGACCAAGTCGAGATCGCCGTGAGAGGTGGCCGGGACGGGGTCCTCAAAACACTCAAGCGAGGCTCCCGCCGAGCGTTTTGAGGACCCCGTCCCGGCCACCCCCCGCAGGGCCATCGCGAGTTTCCAAGCAACCGCGGTTCCGCACAGCTCAGCGAACGGATAGCTCTCATCGAGCCCGGGATGGAGGATCGGGCACTCGGGCAGCTCGTCACCGGCCTGATGGTGGTCCGTCACGACGACCTCCATCCCTAGCTCCCGAGCAAGCTTGACCTCAGCAACTGCAGTGATCCCGCAATCAGCGGTGACGATCAGCGACGTGCCGCGCTCCGCCAGCTTCCTGACGTTCTCGGAGCTAAGTCCATAGCCGTCAGCAATCCGATCCGGAATCAACCAGTCGCACTCAGCTCCAAGCCCACGCAGCGTGCTGACCAAAATCGTCGTTGCGCAAACCCCGTCAACGTCGAAGTCCCCGTGAACCGTGATCCGCTTGCCAGCGGCAATCGCGGCCAGAACCTGCTTCACGATCGGACCCATCGCCGCAAACTCCCCCGGCTCGTGCCACTCGTCAGCCGCGAGAAACGCCCGCGCTTCCTCCGGCGTCCGGTAGCCGCGCCGCACCAGGGCGATCGCCACCGGCTCGCTCAGCCCCAGCTCAACCGAAAGCGCCTGTGCCTCCTCGTAGGAATACGGCTTGGCCTTGTACGCGTGCAGGGTTTTCGCCACGCAAGCAGGCTAGGAATCGCCGAGGACGACTCCGGCGCGCTATCAGCCCGCAAACTGGGTTAGTCGACGAGACGTTCTTGGCGCACGCCGATCGCCCAGATCACAGCGAGACCGATGACGACACCGGGGATCGCGGTGAGCGCGGTGGTGACGTCGGTGTCACCAAGCCCTTTGCCACTGATGATCTCGATGATGCCGCCGAAGATGACCGCGCCGAGCGTGGCGCCGATGAAAGCGCCGACGATGCCCTGCCAGAAGCGCTCGGGCAGGAAGACCGTGAAGTGCCAGAGGGCGATTCCCATGGTGAACCAGACGAGCAGAGCCACTAGCGCTTCCTCCCGTGTTTGCGACGCTGCTGGCGGCGGGCGCGGCGCTTCTCGTCGCGCTCGCGGCGGGCAACCTCGGCCGGATCGGTGGCTGGGGGCTCGCCGTTGCTGGATGGCTTGCCACCGTCGCCTTCGCCGGGCGGCTCGACGGTCGCCACGGCACCCGCCTTGGGCTGCACCTCGCGCTGCGCTGCCACCTCTTCCTCGATCTCGACGTCGGTCTCGCCGTCATCGCCGAGCCTAGCCAGGTCGGTCTCGTCGGCAAAGGCCGGCACGCTGCCGTCGATCGCGACGATCCGCTCGCGGCGGCGGATGAAGCCGGGCTCGCGTTCCTTCCAGGCGGTCAGCACCGGCGAGGCGATGAAGATCGACGAGTAGGTACCGGAGATGATTCCGACCATCATCGCGAAGGCGAAGTCCTGCAGGGTGGCGCCGCCGAAGATCAACAGTGAGACCACCGAGAGCAGAGTGGTGAAGCTGGTCGCCAGCGAGCGGGTCAGCACCTCGCTCATCGAGCGGTTGACGATCTGCGAGAAGGCAGCGCGCGGCATGCGCGGCATGTTCTCGCGTATTCGGTCGAAAACGATGATCGTGTCGTAGAGCGAGTAACCAAGGATGGTGAGGAAGGCGGCGACCGTTCCGCTTGTCACTTCCCTTCCGGTCAACGAGTAGATGCCCGCCGTGATCAGGATGTCGTGGAAGATCGCGATCAGCACCGGCACGGCGAATTTCGGGTCGAAGCGGAAGGCAATGTAGGCGCAGATGATCAGCAGCGAGAAGATCAGCGCGTTGCGGGCGCTGTTGGCCACGGTGGTGCCGAAGGTGGGGCCGACGCTGGTGCTGTTGAAACCGTTGGACTGGATCCCGTATTCCTTTTCCAGTTCCTTCTGAAGCTTGTTGATCTGGTCCGGTTCGAGCGTCTTTGACTGGATCAAGTAGGCGTTGTCGCCGAGACCGGGATTACTCGTTTTCTGCACCTCGCCACCAGAGATGCCCGCGCCGTCGAGCGTTTCGCGCACCCCTTCCTCGTCGGTCTGCTTGACCAGCGCGACTTCCACCCGGGTCCCTGACTTGAAGTCGATCCCGAGGTTGAGTTGCTTCGTCGCCAGCGCCAGCGCGCCGATCAGCAGGATGACTCCCGAGATCGTGAAGAACCAGCGGCTCGCGCCCATGAAGTCGAAGTGCCAGCGAATTCCTTCTTTGGTCGCGCCTAGCGCCGCCGGCGAGCGCAGCAATCGCGAGCGGCTCATCGCGCCGAGCAGCGCCTGAGTGAAGACGACCGCGGTCAGCAGCGAGACGATCGTGCCGACGCCGAGGACGAAGGCGAAGCCCTTCACCCCGGCCGTGGCGAGCACGAAGAGGACGAAGGCAGTGAGCAGGGTGACGACGTTGGCGTCGATGATCGTCGCGATTCCGCGCCGGTAGCCAGCGGAGATCGCGCTCGACATCGAGCGTCCAGCCCGCACCTCCTCCTTTATTCGCTCGAAGATGACGATGTTGGCGTCGGCGGTGACGCCGATCGTCAGCACCAGGCCCGCGATCCCCGGCAGGGTGAGGGTGATCGGGATCAGTTTGACCAGGGCGAAGAAAATCACCCCGTAGGCGGCAAGAGCGCTGACCGCCACCAGGCCGAGGAAGCGGTAGAAGATCAGCAGGAAGAGGACGGTGAGGATGAGGCCGATCAGGCCGGCCTTGATGCCGTCGTGCAGCGCTTCCGATCCCAGCGTCGCCGAGACCTGCGACTGGCTGATCAGGTTGAGGTTGATCGGCAGGGCACCGCGCTGCAGGAAGCTGGCCAGGTCCTGGGCGTCTTCGATGCTGTTGAAGCCGCCAGAGATCTGAGCGCCGGTGCGGCCGTCGATCCCGTCCGGGTTCTGGGCGTAGTTGATGATCGGCCGCGTCTTGACTTCGTTGTCGAGCACGACGGCGAAGTGGCCCGAGGTCGCTTCGGCGGTTTCTGTGCTGCTCGGCCCAATCGCCGAGGCCGCCCCCCGCTGGGCGATTTGCCGGGTGACTTCCTGGAAGTTCTGGCGGCCGCTGTCGGTGAATTTGAAGGTGACGTTGGGCTGGCCGGTTTCGTCGACTTCCTGCTTCGGGCTGGTGATTTCCGTGCCCGAAAGAGCCGGGTCGTCCTTCAGCGCGAACCAACCGGGTTCGGCGTTTTCAAGCACCTGGCCGTTGGCATCGCTCGGCTTTTCGGAGACGACGATCGTGCCCTGGGGCACTTTGAGCACCGTGCCGACATCCTTCGGCCGCTTCCTGCCACTGGGCGTGACGTAGAGATCTTCTTCGGTGTACTCGGGCCCGTCGATCAGCTTGTGTTCTTTGTCATTCGAGAACAGGTAGTAGGTGGCCGATGAGCTGCATTTGGGGCAGGCCGGTTTCGGCTTCTGTTCGGAGGCCAGCTTGACCGCGGCGTACTCGGTCGGGAAGGCGCCGGCGACGATCAGCTGCTGGTTTTCGCGCTTGGTCGGCAGGCGGCCGGCTTCCTGCCATTCTTTGGTCGCGTCTTTGATCGGCCCTTCCGGCGGTTCTCTGCCGGGATGGCCGCCGATCAGGAACTCGCGCCCGATCAGGTTCGGTTCCCAGTCGAAGAAGAAGAGACGGGCCGGCTTGGTCGCGCATTCCGTCGCCTTGCCGACGCTGGTCGCGCCAGGGATGCCGACCTGGATCTGGTCGCTGCCGACCCGCGCCACTTCGATCTCCGAGACGCCGAGCTGATCACAGCCGGAGCGGATGATGTCGACGGCCTTTTCCATCGAGCCGTTGTCGAGCGTCGGCTGCTGAGGCGTCGGCCGACCCTGCAGCACCAACTGCACGCCGCCCTTGAGATCGAGGCCCAGCTTCGTCGGCTTATTGGCGATGACGATGCCGGAGACGACGATCAGGCCGAAGACAAAGAGCAGGATGAAGAGGTTGCGGCGCCTTTTGCCCATGCCGCTCTCAACCCTCCGGGGTGAGGACGATCAGCAGTCCCCCATCGTCGTCATAGGCCGGAAAGACGTCGGCTACCGCCTCCGCCGGAAGATCGCCCTCGGCGTTGACCGAGACACGCCTGCCGAGCGAGCGCACGCCCCACTCCAGCGAGGTCGCGATCGGGTCGGCGCTGCTGCCGCCGTTGCCTTCCCGCGATTCGTCGCCGCTGTTCTCAGCCCGCCATTCGAGGCCAAGAACCTCCTGCACTGGGCGGCCAATCACGTCCTCGTCGGTCAGCCCGGTGAGCTCGAAGCTGCCGCGTCCCGCGTCGATCACCCGCGCCTGCTGATCGCAGACAAAGAAGGCGGCGTTGGGCGCCGGGTAGTAATCGTCGAGCAACTCGAAGACGAAGCCGAAGCCGCACTTGGAGCAGCCCTTCGGGCGCGCGCTGAAGCCCGCGGTTCGCTCCGCGCTGACCTCCCTGTGGCCGCAGTTGGGGCAGATGAAGAACGGCATCCCAGCAGCAGGTTACTCAGAAGAGGCTGTTCGCTCCTTCGGGGGTCGGCAGGCCGAGGTGCTCGTAGGCCCGAGGAGTGATCACGCGACCCCGCGGAGTGCGCTTCAGAAGGCCCTGTTGAAGCAGGTACGGCTCGAGAACATCCTCGATCGTGTCGGCCTCCTCTCCGATTGCCACGGCGAGGGTCGAGAGGCCGACCGGCCCGCCGGCGAACTTGTTCGCGACGACGTCCAGTAGTGCGCGATCACTGCGGTCGAGCCCGCCGGCGTCGACCTCGAGCATCGCCAGCGCCGCGTCGGCGACGGTGGCGTCGATCCTCCCCCGCTCCTTGACCTGGGCAAAGTCGCGCACCCGCTTGAGCAACCGGTTGGCCACGCGTGGCGTACCGCGGGAGCGTTCGGCGATCGTCTGGGCCCCCTCGGAATCGATCTCGACCCCGAGGATGCCGGCCGAGCGCACGATTATCTGCGCCAGGTGCTGGGGCGCGTAGTGCTCGAGGCGGTGGGAGAGGCCGAAGCGGTCGCGGAGCGGCGTCGTCAACAGGCCGGCGCGGGTGGTGGCACCGATCAGGGTGAAGGGCGGTAGCGGCAGGGTGACCGTGCGGGCGCCGGCGCCCTGGCCGAGCACGACCGGCAGCTCACCGTCCTCCATCGCCGGGTAGAGCGTCTCCTCTACCGCGCGCCCCAGCCGGTGGATCTCATCGACGAAGAAGACACTGCCGGGCTCCAGCGCGGTGAGGAAGGAGGCGACGTCGGCCTTGCGCTCCAGCGCCGGGCCGGCGGTCTGCACCAGCGGCACGCCCATCTCCTCGGCGACGATGTGCGCGAGCGAGGTCTTGCCGAGGCCGGGCGGCCCGGCGAGCAGCACGTGGTCGAGCGGCTCGTCGCGCCCGCGCGCCGCTTCGATGAAGATCGCCAGCTGCTCGGTGACCTGCTCCTGGTTGACGAAATCGGCCAGGGTTCGCGGCCGCAGCGAGCGGTCGAGGTCCTCGTCGGGGGCGTCGGCCCTGGCGTCGTGGACGCGGACGTCCTCGGGCGGGGTCTCGTCGCCGGGCGGGAAGGGCCCGTCGATCCCGGGCGTGCGGATGCGATCGCTCATGCCTTGCTCCGCGAGGCGCCGGCTTTGCGCAGCGCGGCGGCAAGCAGCTGCTCGGCGTCGTCGCCGTCGATTCCTTCAAGCAGTTGCTCGGCCTCCAACGGCGCGTAGCCGAGGTTGACCAGGCCGTCGCGGGCGAGGCCGCGGGCATCGCTGCCGTCCGCCCCCAGCCCGGTGACCTCGTCCTCGAGCGCGCCGGCGACCTTCTCGCGCAGCTCGACGATGATCCGCTCCGAGGTGCGCTTGCCGATCCCGGGGACAGCCTGGAAGCGTTTGGCATCGCCGGCCGCGATCGCCCGCAGCAGCTCGCGCGTCGGCCCGCCCGAGAGCGCCGCCATCGCCACCTTCGGACCGACGCCGCTGACCGAGATCAGCTCGCCGAAGAGGTCGCGCTCCTCCTCGGAGGCGAAGCCGAAGAGCGCCAGGGAGTCCTCGCGGGAGATCAGCTCGGCGTGGAGGAAGACCTCGCGGCCCGTTGCTGGCACCGCCTTCAGCGTCTCCGAGGAGACGGCAAGCCGGTAGCCGACTCCGCCGGCGTCGACGACGACGTGATCCGGGCGCCGCACCATCACTTCCCCGCGCACCGCGGCGATCATCGGGCCGCCATCCGCTGCGATGCGGTTTCTTCCGCCGCCAGGGTCGCCGCTTCGCGCCCGGTAGCGCCGCCGTGGCAGATCGCCACCGCGAGCGCGTCGGCGGCGTGGTCCGGCGTCGGCGGCTCGGGCAGGCCGAGCAGGGTGCCAACCATGCGCTGCACCTGTTCCTTGCCGGCGCCACCGGAGCCGCAGACGGCCTTCTTGATCGCCTGCGGCGTGTAGGTAAAGCAGCGCACCCCGCGCTGCGCCGCGGCCAGCATCGCCGCCCCACTGGCTCGCCCAACCGCCATCGCCGAGTGCACGTTCTTGCCGAAGTAGAGGTCCTCCAACGCCATCGCGGCGGGCTGGTGCCAATCGATCAACTCGGCCAGAGCAGCGTGTATCCGCTCAAGGCGCTGCTCCATCGGCGCGTCGGGCGAGGTCTCGACCACACCCCCGTCGAGCGCGACCATGCGGCTGCCCTCAATCCGCACAACTCCGAAGCCCAGGTTCGCTGCGCCTGGGTCAATTCCCATCACGACGTGCATAAGGAGTGATTCTGGGACTAGCTTCGGATGCCTTCAGGCCGCATGAGCGTCGGGAATGGGGTCTCCGGGAACTCCCCGCGAAGCCGGCCCGGAGACCCCATTCCCGACGCCCGTCCGATCGCTAGGCAGCCGCCAGCTTGGCGAGAACCTCTTCGGGGACGTCGAAGTTGGCATGCACCTCGTTGACGTCGTCGTGCTCCTCCAGCGTGTCGACGAGCTTGAGCAGCCACTCGGCGTCGGTGCCCTTGACCATCACGGTGCTTTTCGGCTCCATCGTCACCTCGGCCGACTCGACCTCGACGCCGCCACCCTCAAGCGCCTCGCGCACGGCAGCGAGGTCTGCCGGCTCGCTGATCACCCGCAGCTGCTCGCCGTCCTCGCGCACGTCCTCGGCGCCGGCGTCGATCGCGACGATCAGGTCGTCTTCGCCGTAGCGGTTGGCATCGACGACGATGACGCCGCGTTTCTCGAAGATCCAGGCGACCGAGCCCGGCTCGCCGAGGTTGCCGTGGTGCTTGGTGAAGGCGTGGCGCACGTCGGCGCTGGTGCGGTTGCGGTTGTCGGTCAGGGCATCGACCAGGATCGCCGCGCCGCCGGGGCCGTAGCCCTCGAAGAGCACCTGCTCAATCGCGTCGGCATCGGTGCCGATCCCCGAGCCGCGGTCGATCGCCCGCTGGATGTTTTCCTTCGGCATCGAGGCTTCGCGGGCCTTCTGCACCGCGGTCGCCAGGGGCGCGTTGGCATCCGGGTCGGGCCCGCCATCGCGTGCTGCGACTGTGATTGCGCGAGCCAGCTTGGTGAAGAGCTTGCCGCGCTTGGCGTCGGCCGCGCCCTTCTTGTGCTTAATAGAAGACCACTTCGAGTGTCCAGACATAGCTGGCATTGTATGAGTGTGGAAATGGTCACCGAGTCACACAGAGGTGGAGTGACCAGGGGACTGGCCGCCAGCCTGATCTTCATCGTGATGCTGCTGGCCGCGCTCTCGATCTGGACGGCGATCCCGCTGGGCTGGCTCTACCTCGGCTCCAAGGTCTCCCACACCCAGTTCCCAAGCTCCGGGCCCTACTTCGTCGTCGCGGCCGGCATCGTCATCTCGGTGCTCATCGTCGCCTGGCTGATCGGCCGCCTCAACCGCCTCTACATCCAAGTCACCGGCACCAACCAACTCACGCCGATGCGCGCCACCTGGCTGAAGAGCATGCGCGACTCCTCCCCCCGCACCGGCGGCACAACCGTCGTCGAGGCCGTCCTAATGGGCTCGGTTCTATTGGCCGGAGCCACCCTGACGGTCTGGTTCTTCCTACTCGCGGGATCGCCAATACCCAACCAGTAGCTACGTCGTCCTGGGCGCTCCTCCCGCGGGTGGCGCCGTAGGGGGACCCGCCCCTGAGGACGCTTTAGCGACCGGAAGGGGTGGGGGGTTCCCTGCGGCGACATGACCCGCGGGCCGGGGCGTCAGACGACGAACTTGCCGTCTTCCTGCATCACGACCCCGTCGACTTCCAGCTTGCCGCCGAGGCGCAGGTCGCAGACCAGGTCGGTGTGGACGGCCGAGTCGTTGACGCCGCCGGACTCCG
>Ga0105245_10006202_pt1 | contig 10516 bp, 5 predicted proteins | sample KBSM54metaG_FD_81523 | JGI IMG/M metagenome (GOLD analysis project Ga0105245, IMG submission 81523) | Miscanthus rhizosphere microbial communities from Kellogg Biological Station, Michigan, USA - KBS M5-4 metaG | ecosystem: Host-associated > Plants > Roots > Rhizosphere > Soil | place: Michigan...
GAGCACCAGCGCGGAAAGCGCATTTAGAGTATTGAACAGAAAGTGCGGATTGATCTGATAGCGCAGTGCTTTTAGCTGCGCAGTCTGGGCCTGGGAGCGAAAGCTGGCGGCGTCGCGTTCGGCGTGACGGACCCGGGCAGCGTAGGAAAGTGCTACATAGAATATGCACCAGGAGACGATAAAGAAATACCAGCTGACTGCCAGATCAGTAATGACGGCGGTGGCGCCCCCGTGCGAATGCATTTGCGAGATTTCCTGCAATAGGGAATCTGGCGGCGATACCAGATAGAATGCTGTAAAATTGGCGCTCGCATAGACGATGGAGGCGGGAATTGAAATCAGTAGCGCGGTAGTGACCAGGGCGCGCATGGAGCGTGCTTCCTGTCGGCGCAGCACCAGGTACATCAGCAAGGTAATGACGATACCGATCGCGGTAACGGGGACGCGACGAAGCATCAAGTTGAGCTGGCCTGGCTCGGCGCCAATCGCCATACGCAGCGTGTTGATCACATAGTAGAATGCCCACAAGGCCAGGATGGATTTGAGCGCCACACCTCGGTTCACATGGGGAATGTGATCGGGTGATTCGGTACTATTCTTCTGAGACAGGACGGCAGCCATGACCCAGCCTATCGCACACACGTGCCGGATGCGGTAGGAGTTCCCGCCGCTGGTCGAATCCTACCGTTATTTCGTCGAAGGCTCGGTCGAACGATTCCATCCCTGAAGCAAAATGCTTCAGGCAGGTGAAGCGCCGGGCAGGCATGGCAAGATTGTGGAGGATTGCGTTTTGGGGGCCCAGAGTGAAGTCAGCAATTTTCACAAGGCCGCGGCGGCCTTTCGGCCGCTGGGACTGGACAATCGCGCCCTGAATGCGCTGGTCCGAGGGGGAGTCTGCTCGATGGATCAGCTTTCGGCGCTGACCGAAGCGCAAGCGAGCAGGATATCGGGCCTGGGTCCAAAAACGCTTCGTCAGCTCAGACCTTATCTCAAGCATGAAGAAGCTACGGGGGACCCGGAGGACAGGACCCTTTCGATAAAATTCGACGCCAGCACGATCGCGGATATCGATGTCTGGATCGACTCCCAAGTAGCCATAGGCTCGCGCCCGCTGGCCGTGCGGCATCTGGTGTCAGAAGCCCTTAAAATCGTCTTGAAGCCAGAACCAGCATAGGACGAAGCCCAAGCCCGGCTAACCAGGCACCGGCGCGAGGCGACTGTCTCGGCATGGCGCGACTGAATAGGCTTAAAAACTCCGTCCCGGGTTATTGCTTGTGAATTGTGCAAGCACAATCAATGGCACTGGCCAATGCGAAGCAATAACATTGCTTTGTATTGGCATAACTGTGGCAGTTTATTTCAGTAAAATGTCAGAGTCATATAAATGTCACTTTTCATACGGGAAAAACGCATAACACCTTTTCCATTTTGACATGCTGCAACGCAAAATGGTTGGATTTCCGCAACTCTCGCTGATCGCGAGTCATCAGACAATTGCGGGGATTAACACATGTCTTATTCCTTCCGTCGTCCGAATGTGAAATCGGCGCTTCTGCTCGGTGCCGCAACGTCTGCCGTTATTTGCGGGGTGCAAATTGCTCAGGCCCAGGAAACGATCACCGTCACCGGCACGCGCATTCCAAACCGCGATTTCGTTAGCGATAGTCCGTTATCGACGATTACGGGTGACCTGATCCAGTCCACCGGTTCGCTTGAAGTCACCCAGTTGCTGAACACACTGCCTCAGGTGGTGCCCAGCATCAGCGCCGGTTCGAACAATCCCGCCAATAATGGCCAGCAGAATATCGATCTGCGCGGCCTCGGCCCAAAGCGCGCCGTGGTGCTAATCGACGGCAGGCGCGCCGCGCCCTCGAACGATGACGGCACAGTGGACCTGCAGACCATCCCGGCCTCGCTGATCAGCCGCATCGAAGTCATCTCCGGCGGCGCCTCCGCCGTGTACGGCCCCGACGCCATTACCGGCGTCGTCAACTTCATCATGAAGCACGATTTCCAAGGCGTTGCCACCGACTTCCAGTACGGCGTCACCGACCGCGGTGACGCCAATACCCTGAGCGCCTCGATCACCGTCGGCGGCAATTTCGACGGCGGCAAGGGCAACATGGTGCTGACCTACGATTACGGGTATCGCCGCCCGGTCAATGACAGCGCCCGCCCCTTTGCCTCGCAGGCCACCACCGCCACGAGCCGCTCCCCCACCGGCTCCTACAACCCTTCCACTGGCAACCGCCCCAGCCAGGCGGCCCTCGATACCTATTTCGCGAGCCATGGCGGCGCACCCGCCGGCACCGTGCTGAACCCTAGCGCGCTGGGCTTCAACCCCGACAACACTCTGTTCAACTTCGGCGGCGCCAATGGCTCGAACAGGGTCTACAATTACAAGGCGGACCTGAGCTTTCCTGCAAAGCTGTTCTGCGCCGATCCAACCACTCCTACCAACTGTAAGACCTACTCCTACAACTTCCAGCCACCGAACCTGTTGGTCCTGCCGCTGCAGCGCCAGAACCTCATGGCCATCGGTCACTACGACGTCACGCCCGATATCCAAGTCTACATCGACGCGCGCTTCACCAACTACAGTTCGACCACCTCACTGGCGCCTACGCCTGCGCCGACCCATGCCATCACTTCTCCCGACGGCGGCAAGGCCACCAGCGGCTTTATCGTGCCGGTGACCAATCCCTTTATTCCCGCCGACCTCATGACGATCCTGAATTCGCGCACAGGCGATGCCACCAACTCGGCCAGCACAATAATTCCCGGCGCGGGCGCGACGGAGGATTTCCTCCTGGTTACACGTTTCCTGGCGGAAGGACCCAGGCGCGAGGTCTACAACAATTCCATCTTCCAGCAGACCGCTGGCTTGAAGGGCAAGCTGCCCTTCACCAATCTGAACTTCGACGTGTTTGCTTCCTACGGTCAGCTTGACGAAATCGACACGCAGTTCGGCAATGTCTCGAACTCGGCGGTGGAAAACCTGCTGTTCGGCCTGGGTTCGGGCGACTGCACCGGATACAGCGACTTCAATCCCTTCGGCGGCAAGTATGGCCCGCTGTCGCTGGCCTGCATCCAGCGCATCACCAAGAATTACACTCGCACCACATTCACCGATATTGAAGCGACAGTGTCCGGCGATCTATGGGACATGCCGGCCGGCTCGACAAAGTTCTCGCTCGGCGCCGATTATCGCGAGAACACATACAACTTCATTGCCGATCCGCTGCTAGGGTCGGGAGATGTTTCTGGCTTTACCGCCAGCAAGGACGAAAATGGTGCGACATATGACAAAGAAATATTCGGCGAGTTCTATGTACCGATCGTGAAGGACCTGCCCTGGGCCGAATATGTCTCAGTCACGTTGGGCGCCCGCCTGACCGAGCAAGCCAACACCACCCATGGCAATGCCTGGACCTGGAAGGCGGAAGGCGACTGGGGTATCGTTCCCGGCGTGACGCTGCGCGGCTCCTACGATGTTGCCACTCGCATGCCCAACATCGGCGAACTGTTCTCGAGCAGCTTCTCGGATTCTCCGTCCGCGGCGGACCCGTGCAACTTCGACAGTCCGTTCCGGACCGGCATCCATGCCGCCCAGGTCACCGCGCTTTGCAACGCCCAGGGCGGAGCAGGCACGTCGACCTTCCAGCAGGCCAACGGCCAGGTCACGGTTCTGTCCGCCGGCACTTCGTCACTCAGGCCGGAAACCGCCAACACCTTCACAATCGGCGCCTCCTACCAGTCGCAATTCTCCGATCCCTGGCTGTCGAGCTTCTCCGCCACTCTGGACTATTGGAACATCGACCTGCACAAGCCGATCGGCATCGATTCGTTCGACATCCTGTATGGCTGCTTCAACTATGACGGCTCGAACCCAACCTATTCGAACAGCAATGCCAATTGCCAGAAGATCAGCCGGTCCGGCGCCTCGATGTACATTTTCGGCAACGAGGCCAACCTGGCCAAGTACAAGCTCGACGGCATCGATCTGGCGATGAACTGGAACGTCAACCTGGCCGATACTGTGGGCGCCGACCCGATGTGGGGTTCGCTAAACTTCAATTTCTCCGGCACCTACCTGCTCAGCTATGTCGTGCAGGGTTCGGCCACCGGTCTCGGCGTCAACTATGCCGGCACCATAGGCGCCACCTCGCCGATTGGCCTGAACACAGACAGCGCCTACCCGACCACCAAGTTCCAACTCACAACGACTTGGAAACTGCTGGACAAGCTCTCTCTGAGCGCGCGCTTAAACTATCTCGACGCGATGAAGAGCTCCTTATCGGTTGTTGGGTGGACCGGTCTAAACTTCGGCGTCGGCAAGGTCGGCGGCACCTCCGCCACCACCTATGTAGATCTGTTCGGCTCCTACGCCCTGACGGATTATCTGACCCTGCGTGCCGGCGTTAACAACCTCGCCGATCTGCAGCCTCGCCAGTACAATCCCAGCCAGCAGGACGGCACGGACCCTGCGAGCTACGACATCCTGGGTCGTCGCTTCTTCCTGGGCGTCAGCGCCAAGTTCTGAGGTTTTGGCGAAACCGAAAATTGGCGAAGGGCGGCCGCAAGGCCGCCCTTTTGCTTTTCCCGGGCGCGGCCAGGCTATGCTAAATCATCTACGATGAGTGAGATCCAGTTGCCCCGCAGTTCCCAGGACGCCGCCGCGCTGCTGGAAGAAGGCCTACGTTGCAGAACGCAAGGCCGCCTGGAGGAAGCGTTAGCGGCCTTTACGCGCGCCGCACAGTCGCCGCCCTGGCCGCTGAATGCCTTTCTGGAAGCGGGCGTCACCGCCGCCATGCTGGACAAGACCGCCGCTGCCGCCGGATGGTTCCGTGCCGGCATCGAGGCTTGGCCGGAACGCAATGAGCCCTATTACTTCGAAGGTGTGCTACTAGCGAACCAGAACCGCCATGCCGATGCCGTGATCCGCTTCAGCAAGGCCATGAGCCTGCCGCCGCCCAATGTCGATGTGGTGCGCGCTCTAATCTTCTCACTGCGCCGGGAAAAGCGGTTGGACGAGGCGGAAAGCTTCGCCAAGGCCTGGGCCGAGACATTTCCAGACGATGCCGACGCTTGGGCGGCCCTGGCCCATATCCTGACTGAAGCCGGGCGGCTGGAGGATGCGCTGAAAGCGGCGCGGACGGCGAAGGCCATGGCCCCCTCCAGCGACTGGTCCATCCTGGAAGCACGCGCCCTGCTCCTGCTGGGGCGCGCTGACGAGGCTGTGCAGGAACTGGCTCATGCCCGCGCCCAGGATCCTGACAATGCGGCAGTCTATGTCCATCTCGCCAATGCCTTGAAAGTGACAGGCCAGATCGACCAGGCGCGGGCGGCCCTGACCAGGGCGGTGCAGCTCGACCCCCGCGATCCCGACATCTATTTCTCCCTGGCGGAGATCACTCGCTTCGCGCCGGGAGATCCGATTCTGGCTGTGATGGATCGGCTGGCCGCCGAGGCGCAGCACAGACCGGGCGGCGTGCCAGTGAAACTGCATTTCGCTCTGGGCAAAGCGCTGGACGACATCGATGAGGTGGACAAGGCGTTCCATCACTTCGCCGAAGGCAATGCAGCCCTCGCCGGGCGAACATCCTATAATGAATCCGCGACCCTGGCGATGTTCGAGCGGATGCAGGCGCTGTTTTCCACCGAAGCCATTGCCGAACTTTCAAAGGGCGGCTCGCCCTCTCGGCTGCCGATCTTCATCGTCGGTCTGCCCCGCTCCGGCACCACGCTGGTGGAACAGATCCTGGCCAGCCACCCGGACGTGAAGGCGGCAGGCGAAATCCTCTTCCTGCCGCGGGCAGCGGACGCTGCGCTGGGCCTTTCCACCAGCACGATGGGGGCAACGGAAGGTCTGGACGCCGCAGCAATGGCGAAAATCGCCACCGCCTATCTCGCCCGCCTTCAGCCAATGGCCGGGGGCAAGGCCCGCGTCACCGATAAGCTGCCCGCCAATGCTATGCTGGCGGGCGCGATCCATTGCGCGCTACCGCATGCCCGAATCATTCATTGCCGACGCGATCTGATGGATGTGGGCCTTTCCTGCTTTATGACCCTGTTCGGGGAGCGCATGCCCTTCACCACCGACCTGGCAGTGCTGGGGCGCTACTTGCGCGCCCATGAATCCCTGATGACACATTGGCGCGCGGTGCTGCCCCCCGAGGCGATGCTGGAGGTGGCCTATGAAGCCGTGGTGGAAGATCTTGAATCCCAGGCGCGGCGCATCTTGCTGGCTTGCGGCCTTCCCTGGGATGATCGCTGCCTCAATTTCCACCGGACCAGCCGCCCAGTGAACACTGCCAGCCTGGCCCAGGTGCGTGAGCCTCTCTATGGCCGCAGTGTCGGGCGCTGGCGCCGCTATGAGAATTTTCTCAAGCCGTTGCGCCAGGCCCTGGGGACGGCCTGATGGTGACTTTTCCGGACACCAAGACGGTTACCCAGTTGCGCCAGGCCGAGCAACTCTTGCGCGGCGGCCAGTTCGCCGCGGCGGCGGAAACTTGCCGCATGGTACTCGCGTACGCGCCCAAAGCTGCCTCGGCGTTGCAGATGCTGAGCATGGCGCTGGCCCAGTCCGGTGATCTTGCCGGTGCCGAGGACGCAATCCGCCACCTCCTAAAAATCAATCCCCGGGCAGCCGGCGCGCACAGCACTTTGGGAAACATCGCAATGCTGAGGCGCGAGCCCAAGGCGGCAGAGGATGCCTATCGCGCTGCTCTAGCCCTGGCGCCCGAACATGCCGAAACCTATTTTAACCTCGCATTGGCGCTTAAAGCTCAAGACAAGATGGTCGACTCGCTGGCGGCGCTCAACAAGGCATCGGACCTCAAACCCAGTTATGACGATGCCATCACCCAGTCGGGGGTGGTGCTGATGGCGATGAACAATCTTGTCGCCGCGGTCGACGCCTTCCGCCGCTCCATTGCTTTACGTGACGGCCAGTTCGAGGCCCACTACAATCTGGGCATGGCGCTATACCGGCTGGACCGGCTGGAAGAGGCCAAATTAAGTCTGGCCCGCGCCGCTAGCCTCAATGATCGCAGCCCCGAGGCATTTCTTGCCCTTGGCCGGACCCTTAATCAGCTCAGGGAACGGACATTGGCGACTTCGGCACTGGCCCGAGCCGCAGCCCTTGCTCCGGATAATGCTGAGGCTCACGGCCTTCTCGCCATCGTGTTTCTGGAAGATGGCTGGACCAAAGCGGCATTGGACGAGATCGGAAAGGCCATTGCACTAGCTCCCAAAAATGAACTTTATCACATCACTCATGGCCGCATTCTGGCAGACCTCAACAAGCTGGAGGAAGCCGAAATTTCTTACCGTCGCGCCGTCGAGATCGCACCGGATTCCATAGAGACGCTGGGCGCGCTGGGCCGGCACTACCTGAGCGTGGGACGCATGGCAGATGCCAGGACGGTGTTCGAAAAGGCTTTGGCCCTGCATAGCGACGACATTCATCCCCATCTCGACATTGCGCGGGTGGAGAAGTTCAAAATCGGCGATCCCCGGCTGGGACCGCTGGAATCCTTCGTCGCGACCCAAGAGTGGCTAGGCGCCCGGGACCGCGCTGCGCTGCATTTCACTCTGGGCCGCGCCTATGACGAAATCGGCGATTACAGCAAAGCCTTCCATCATTTCGAAATCGCCAACGCCGCCCAGCGCGAGCATCAGCCCGACACCGAAGCGGCGGATGCAGCCTGGTTCGAGAGCACTCGCAAGGTTTTCTCCCGGGACTTCTTTACCGCCCGCGCTGGCAGCGGCGCAGGGAGCCTCGTGCCAATCTTCGTGCTGGGCATGCCACGTTCCGGCACTACCCTGATCGAACAGATCATCTCCAGCCATCCCGCCGTGTGCGGCGCCGGCGAGGTCCAGGATCTAGAGATTGCCACCAAGATCGTCCGCCACCGCCACAAGCTGGCCGCAGACATGCCGGAAGGGGTACGGGACTTTACCCTGGAGCAGCTACGTGAGTTAGGCGACACTTATGTAGGGCGGCTGCGTGAGCGCGCTCCGAGCGGTGAGCGCGTCACGGACAAGCTTTTGGGCAACTACAACCGCATCGGCCTGATCCACGTCGCCTTGCCCAATGCCGTGATCATACACTGCAAGCGCAATCCGATTGACAATTGCGTTTCCATCTACACCAACCACTTCGTCGATGCGCTGGAACATGCCAACGACCTCGCCAGGCTGGGACGCTATTATCGGCGTTACCATGCGTTGATGGCGCACTGGCGTGAGGCGTTGCCGGGCCGCTTTCTAGACGTGCAGTATGAAGACACAGTCACCAATATCGAAGCGATGGCCCGCAAGGTCATCGCCTGGTGTGGGCTGCCCTGGGATTCAGCCTGCCTCGAATTTCAGAAGAATGTGCGGCGCGTCGCCACGTTGTCGATCACGCAGGTGCGCCAGCCGGTCTATACCTCGTCTGTCGAACGCTGGCGACATTACGAGAAACATCTGGGCCCGCTGCTGGAGGCACTGGGCAACCTTGCGCCGCCCGGATGAGCCTGCCGCCGGCCATAACCGCCCAGCTCGTCCGGGCAGATCAATTGTGGCGCGGCGGCCGCCGTGATGACGCTGAGAAGGCCTGTCGCAGCATCCTGGCATCTCATCCTGGAACCGCTGAAGCGCTGCATCTTCTCTCTCACCTGACGCAGCTGAAGGGCGATCCAGCAGCAGCGGAAAGCCTTGTGCTCCAGGCCCAGGCGCTGTCTCCCCAGGACGCCACCATCGCCAACACGCTTGGCAACATTCTCTTTGCCCGGGGAGATGTCGCGGGAGCGGAAATGGCCTATGCCCGTGCTGAGGCTCTCCAGCCGGCCTACGCTGAGGCAAACTATAATCACGGCCTGATGCTGCGCGAACTGGGACGTGCGGACGAGGCGCTGGCGGCGCAGCGGCGGGCCGCCGCCCTGCGGCCCTATCCGGAAGCCCTGACTCAGATCGGTGCAATGCTGGCGGATGCCAGCAAGTATGACGAAGCTTTGCCACCTTTAACCGAGGCCTTGAAACTGAAACCCGATTATTTCGACGCACTATATTACCGGGCCGCGAGCCTCACTGCGCTGCAAAGATATGAGGAAGCGGAAGCGGCTCTACGTGCCGCCCTTTTGCAAAAACCGCAAAGCCCGGAGGCACTTCACGCCCTAGGCGCGAACCTGAATTACCTCAATCGCGAAAGCGAAGCGCTTCAGGTCTTCGAGAAGGCGATCATCGCGGCGCCGGCACATCTGGCAGCGCATCTCGACTACAACGCCTTGGCCCATACCTTGGGGCGCAAGGACCTCGTCCTGCGCTCTTTCGCTTATGCCCGCCAGCATCTCGGGGACAATTCGACGCTGATGCTTGCCGAAGCCGAACAACGCTTGCGGCAGGACGATGTGCAGTCGGCGGAAGCATTGCTGCGGCGTGTTCTGCTTCTGGGGCCCGAGCGGGGAGACGCCATGAACGCGTTGGGTCGTGCGCTCACTGGTTTGGGCCGCTTCGACGAAGCTGCCACTTTCTTTGAACGCGCGGCGGCGCAGGAGCCCGATAACTGCGCCCATCTCCGCGAGCTGGCCATCGCTTTGATGCATGCCCGCAAGGCCGCGGCGGCGCTACCCCTGCTGGAAGAGACGCTGCGCTTGGCGTCTGCCGATCAGATGGCGCTGGCACTGCTGACCCTTGCGTGGCGCGAAACTGGCGATCCGCGCTATGCGACGCTGACCGACATGGACCGATATGTACGGGTCTATGACCTGCCGCCGCCGCCAGGCTTCTCTGACCCCGAAAGCTTCAACCGCGTTTTGGCGGAGGAACTTTCACGACTGCATACCCGTAAAGTAGAACCGCATGACCAGACGCTGCGTGGGGGCACTCAGACCATGGGTAAGTTGTTCGGCCGCGGTGTGCGGGAGGTAGAGGCGCTGCGCGAACGCATCGGCGAAGCGGTGGCCGATTATATTGCGCGCATGCCTGATGATCCCAATCATCCCTTTTTCGGGCGCAAGCGCCCCCGATTTGCCTATGCCGGCTCCTGGTCCTGCCGCCTCACCTCCAGCGGTTTTCACACCAACCATGTACACCCCGAGGGCTGGATCAGCTCGGCCTACTATGTGGCGCTGCCCGATGTCGTGCGCGGACAGGACCGGCAGGGTTGGATAACCTTTGGGGAATCGAACCTCAACCTGGGCGAAAGAGATTGCTCAGTTGGTGCGGTTCAGCCAAGGGTGGGCCAGTTGGTGCTGTTTCCGTCCTATATGTGGCACGGTACCTTGCCGTTCCGATCTGACACGGCGCGGCTGACAGTCGCTTTCGACGTCGTGCCAGCCTAGAGCACGGGGTAACCGAAAGCCTCGAATTCTTCCACGAATAGTTTGTTGATGCGCTCAATCTGGTCTGGCCGCAGCACGGCGCGGGGATCAAGCGTATCGGACATCAGGCCTTTTTTGACATGCGGAAGCGGCGGTACGACCTCCACGCCTAGGCTGCGGACAAAGGCTGCAAAGTCACTTGTCAGAGA
>Ga0105245_10006204_pt1 | contig 10514 bp, 13 predicted proteins | sample KBSM54metaG_FD_81523 | JGI IMG/M metagenome (GOLD analysis project Ga0105245, IMG submission 81523) | Miscanthus rhizosphere microbial communities from Kellogg Biological Station, Michigan, USA - KBS M5-4 metaG | ecosystem: Host-associated > Plants > Roots > Rhizosphere > Soil | place...
CGCCGACCCCGCTGCGCGCGTACACGCGTTCTGCCACGCGGCGCCGGGCGAGTGGCACGCGATGGGCGTGATGCTCTCGGCGGCCGGCTCGCTGCGCTGGCTGCGCGACGTCGCCGCGCCCGGCGTGGACTTCGGCTCGCTGGTCGAGGAGGCGGCCCGCTGGGAGCCCGGGGCCGAGGGGCTCACCTTCCTCCCGTACCTGGCGGGCGAGCGCACGCCGCACGCCGACCCGGACGCGCGCGGCTCCTTCACCGGCCTCTCCCTGCGTCACGACCGCGGCGCGCTCGTCCGTGCCGTGCTCGAGGGCGTCGCCTACGGGCTGCGCGACTCGCTCGACCTGCTGGTGGAGCTGGGCGTCAAGCCGGAGCGCGGGCGCGCCTCGGGCGGCGGCGCGCGCTCCGAGCTCTGGCTGCGGATCGTCGCCTCGGTGCTCGAGCTGCCGCTCGAGCGGGTCGAGGTGGAGGAGGGGGCGGCCTACGGCGCCGCGCTGCTGGGCGGCGTGGCCGGCGGGGTGTGGGCGGACGTCGGCGAGGCCGTGCGGGCGTGCGTGCGCACGCGCGGCGAGGTCGAGCCCGACCCGGCGTGGATCGCCGCCTACGCCGAGGGTCGCGAGACGTTCCGCGCGCTCTACCCCGCGCTCCGCGCCGTGCGGGGCTGAGCCTGGATCCACCGATTCTCGCGGCGCCTCGCCACCGTGGCGCTTCGCCAGAGCGGATCGGCCGCGAACCAGGTGGATCACCACATGAGATCGCGGCCGATCCACTCTGACTCGCCCCACGGCGCCGAGGCATCCACGATGATCGGTGGATCCAGGCTGACGGCTACGCCGCGTCCGACGGCCCGGTCCAGCCGCGCAGCGCGTCCGCCAGCCGGGTCTCCGAGGCGCGGATCCGCGCTCCGGCGCGCCGCGCCGCGCCGGGCCGGCGGCGGAAGGACGCGACGGCGAGCGCGCGATGCTCCGTGCCGAGGCGGTCCAGCAGCCCGACGATCGCCGTGGTGTCCGCGTTCTCGCCGGCGAGCGGCGACAGCCGCCGCGCGGCGTCGCGGTAGGCGCCGGCCAGGCGGTTCGACACCCGCGCGCGGCCGCGCGCGGTGCTCTGCCGCGCGAGCGCGCTGCGGCCGCCCGCGCGGGCACGGTTGAGGCCCGCGACGACGGCCGGCAGGCCGATCGCGAACGCGGCGCGGTCGTCGGCGGGGATGGGCGCCGCACGGCCGGGGTCCACGCCGTCGAGGGCGGCGTCGCACCCGTGGAGGAGCGCCGCGGAGGTCTTCGCGATGCACGCGATGGTCACGACGCCGGACGTGGTCGGCACGGCGTAGACGTCCATGTCGCCGTTCGCGAGGCTGGCGTAGCGCAGTGCCTCACGGCCGGCGACGCGCACGGTGTCCGGGTGCGGCACGATGCCGCCGGCGTCGTCGACGAGCGCCGTCGGGAGCAGCGACGGCCCCTGCGGTGCGAGCACGGTGACCGCGACGTCCGTCCGCGGCCCGCGCGCGGCGAGCGTCCCCGTGCCGAAGCCGGGGACGGCGGGCGCCACGGCCAGCGGCCGCCATCCCTGCGGCAGCCTGAGGCGGAGGTCGCCGGCGGCGAGGGTCGTGGGCTTGGCGGGGGCGGCCGCCGGCGGCTCCGCCGTGTCGTCCGGGGTCAGGGCGATGCCGAGCGCGATCCCCGCGCCCGCGTTCAGCGCCGCGGCGAGGAGGAGCAGGACGGCCGCGCGCGGCCGCCGGCGCGCGCGGGGGGGCCAGGGCGCGGTGCGCTGCAGCCGGGCGATCACGGGCCGGAGCCCGAGTTGTCGAAGCTCTGGCCCGACCCGTCGCTGTCGAAGGTGGGGGCCGGCGTCGGCGCCGGGCGGACCGGCGCGGGCGCCGGTGTGGGAGCCGGAGCGGCGACGGGAGCCGGAGCGGGGGCCGGTGCTGGGGCGGGAGCGGGGGCCGGCGCGGGTGCAGGCACCGGGGTGGAGACGACCGGCGCGGGGGCGGGCGTCGCCACCGCCGTCACCGGCGCCGCGGGCGTCACGGGCGCGGGCACGGGCACCGACGGGACGACCCGCCGCGGCCGCGGACGCGGGCGCGGACGGGCGAGCGGCCGCGGGAGGGCCGGCACGCTGGCGAGCGCGAGCGGGGCGCCGGGCGCGGCGCTCACCGGTGCCTGCGCGGCGACGGGCGCGGTGACGGTGTCGGCGGCCGCCGTCGTCGCCGAACCGCCGTCGGCGCTGCGCAGCGTGAAGACCGCCACGAAGGCGAGCACGGCCGCCACGACGGGCGCGAGCTTGAGGCCGGACATCATCGATGCGGCGAGGCGGTGTCGTCCATGACGAGAGGCACGCGAGGCCTCATCCTAGGCGCGGTGCGGCGCGCGGACAACACCGGCAGGCCCCGTCGCGGGCACTACACTTCCTGAAGCCATGGCGCAGCACCTCGGGAATCGGCCGTGCGGGGGGCGCTACGGCGACCTCGTCCAGGCGATCGGCAACACCCCACTCGTCGAGCTCAAGCGGCTCTCGCCCAAGCCGGGCGTCCGCATCTGGGCCAAGCTGGAGTCGCACAACCCGACCGGGTCGGTCAAGGACCGCGTCGCACGCGCGATGATCGAGGACGCCGAGGACAAGGGCGCCATCGCTCCGGGCCAGACGATCCTCGAGCCGACCTCCGGCAACACGGGGATCTCGCTCGCGATGATCTGCAAGCGCAAGGGCTATCCGCTCAAGGTCGTCATGCCCGACAACGTCACGCCGGAGCGCACGCAGCTGCTGCAGATGTACGGCGCGGAGATCGTCTACTCGCCCGGCAACCAGGGCTCGAACGGCGCCGTCGCGATGGCGCTGGAGCTGGCCGAGGCCGACGCGTCGTACTACATGCCCTACCAATACGGCAACCCGGCGAACCCCGCTGCGCACTACAACGGCACGGCGCGCGAGATCCTCGAGGAGCTCGACGAGGTGGCCGCCTTCGTCGCCGGTCTCGGCACCGGCGGCACGCTGATGGGCAACGGCCGCCGCCTGCGCGAGGAGCTCGGGGACGCCGTGAAGATCGTCGCCGCCGAGCCCATGCAGGGCGAGCCGGTCCAGGGCCTGCGCTCGCTCGACGACGGCTTCATCCCGCCGATCATCGACCTGTCGCTGCTCGACCGGAAGATCTTCGTGACCAACCACGACGCGATCGTGTGGACGCGCAAGCTGCTCGACGAGGAGGGCATCTTCGCGGGCGTCTCGTCCGGGGCCATCGCCTCGATCGCCGTGCGCATCGCCAACGAGCTCGACGAGGGCAACGTGGTGTTCATCGTGTGCGACGACGGGTGGAAGTACCTCTCGTCCGGCATCTACACGCGGCCGGTCGAGGAGATCGAGAACCTGGACTCCACCGTCTGGTGGTGATCACCCCGGCGGGGCTGTCGCGCCGCCGGCTGCTGGAGGCGGGCGCGCTCGCCGGCACCGCCCTGCTGCTGGGCGGCTGCGGCCACGGCCGCGGGCGCCCGGGTCGCGACGCGCAGACGGCGGTCCTGCGCGGGCTGCTCGCGCGCGAGGCGGCGGTCGTCGCCGCGCTCGCCCCCGCCGCGGAGGGCCTGGCGGGCGCCCGCGGGCGGCGCGCGCGCCGGCTGCTCGGGCAGGATCGCGTGCATCTGGCCGCGCTGTCGGCGGCGCTCGGCACGCCGGCGACCGCGGCCCCGTCGCCTGTGGTGCCGGCGGTGCCGGAGGCGGCCCTGGCCGTCGCCCTCGCGCGCAAGGAGGCCGCGCTGGCCGCCTATGTCGACGCGCTGCCGCGGCTCGGCGACGGCGACCTCCGCGTCACCGTCATGCAGATCGCCGCCGCGGAGGCGGAGCACGCCGCCGTCCTGCGGCTCCTGCTCGGCCGCGCGGCGGCGCCCGACGCGTTCGCGGGGCTCGCATGAACCTCGTCGGCGAGCGCGTGCTGTGGCACTTCGCGGAGGCCCGCACCGACACGGCGCTCACGCGCGCAGGCCTGTGGCTCGAGCAGCTGGCCGTGCTCTCCTACGCGCGTGCGGCGGAGGTGCTGACCGGCGACGCGCGCGCGCTCGCCGAGCGCTTCGCCGCGCACGAGCGCGAGCACGCCGCGGCGATGGAGAGCGCGCTGCAGGGCCTCACCGTGAGCGCGCGCAACCGGCCCGTCGGCGTGGACGTGGACTGGCACCTGCCGGGCCTGGGCGACGGCGGGCGCGACCACACGTTGGCGCAGCTCGCCGAGCTGGAGTCGTGGCTCCTGACCGGCTACCAGGACATGGGGCGGCGGGTCGGGGAGCTCGAGCTGCTGCGCACCGTGGGCGGCGTGATGGCGGGCGGCGCGCAGCATCTCGTCGCGCTCCGCGCGGCGCTCGGGCGACCGCTCGCACCGCACGCGCTCGAACGCGGCGGCGCGGCCGGCCTCTCCGGATGACCAACCTGAGGGTACGGTGAACATCCCCTGCACGGGCGCGTCCCGCGATAGGCTGGGCTGACCGTCAATCGAGGGAAGCGGACGCCACCATGCCATTCAACATCGGCCCGATGGAGCTTGTCATCGTCTTGGTGATCGCCCTCGTCATCCTCGGGCCGAAGCGCCTGCCCGAGGTGGGCAAGTCGATCGGTCACGGCATGCGCGAGTTCAAGGACGCCATCAGCAGCGCGGACAAGCCCGATCAGGACGACGAGGACGAGTCCCCCGCGCTGAAGACGACCGAGCGCGCGTAGCGCACTCGGCGCGCACCAGCAGCCGCGGGCGCCCCTGCTAGCGTCGGGCGGCGCCATGCGGATCCCGCGCTCCATGCTCGACCGCATCGTCGCGCAGGCCCGCGACGAGGCTCCGAACGAGTGCTGCGGCATGATCGCGGCGCGCGACGGCACGGCCATCACGCTGCACCCCGCGCGCAACGCGGCCGCCAGCCCGCTGCGCTACGAGATCGACGGGATGGAGCAGTACCGGATCCAGTCGGCGATCGAGGACGCCGGGCACGACCTGGGGGCGATCTACCACTCCCACACGCGGTCCGCGCCGCTGCCGTCGCAGACGGACATCAACCTCGCCTTCTATCCCGACGCGCTCTACATCATCGTCGGCGTGGCGGGCGAGGAGGCCGACGTGCGCGCGTGGCGGATCGCGGACGGCTCCGTCGAGGAGGCCGGGCTCGAGATCGAGGAGGGATGACGGTGGACGCCCCGCTGGTGTGTCCCGGCTGCGGCGCCGGCGGTGCGCCGAGCGAGCGCTTCTGCACCCGGTGCGGCTCCCCGCTCGTGATCGCCGGCCCCGCCGGCCCGCGCATCCCCGATCCCCTCGACCCCGACTCCGCGCGCGCCCGCGCGCGCAAGGTCCACCCGCCGTACGCGGAGGGCGAGCTCGTGCGGGTGGCCACGGCGCGTCACCAGGCCGAGGCCGAGATGCTGCAGGGACTGCTGCTCGACGCCGGCGTGCCGTCGCTCGTGCGGCGCTCGGGCGGCTTCGACGTGCCGGACTTCCTCGCCGCCGGGCCGCGTGACGTGCTCGTGCCGAGCGGGGGAGCCGCGGCCGCGCGCGAGGCGCTGGGGCGCGACGCGGAGCCGCCGGCGCCGGTCCTCCCGGCGGGCGAGGGCCGCGCGCCGGCGTGGGTGCGCGCGCTGGCCGTCGCGCTCGCCGTGCTGGTGATCGCCGTGGTCGCGGCGGGGGTGTTCGCCGCCGTGTTCTCCTGAGCCTGGATCCGGATCACGCGCCGCGCCGCCCGCATCACGCCGCCACGGCGGTGCGCCGGCCGGCGAGGAGCCCGGCCGCCGTCACGGCGGCGGCACCCGCGAACACCACCGCCAGCGCGGCGACCTCGTTCCAGCCGCGGTCGAGCCCGACCGCGATCAGCGCGCCGCCCACGCCGGTGAACACGGCCACCCCGACCGTCTCCGCGAGCTGCAGGGCGGCGGACACGAGCCCCTCCTCGCCCGGCGTCGCCTGCGCCAGGACGAGCGCGCCGATCGAGGGGTAGGCGATCCCGATCCCGAAGCCGGACAGCGTCCAGCCCGCCACGCCGATCGCCACCGGCACCCGTGCGATCAGCACCCCCGCCGCGGTCACGCCGAGCCCAGCCAGGAGCACGCCCAGGCCGACCCGCGCGCGGCGGCCGCGGCCCGCCCCGGCGTCGCGGCGGTCCAGCCGCCCCTGCACGGCGGCGCCGCAGGCCCAGCTCAGCGATGCGGCGGTGATGACGGTGCCCGCCGCCGCCGAGGTGAAGCCCCGCAGCTCGGTGAGGGCGAGCGGCATGAACGCGTCGCAGCCGAGGAAGCCCACGGCCAGCAGCCCGCGCACGGCCACGCCCGCCGGCAGCCCGCGCCGCGCGTGCAACGTGCCCGGCGGGAGCAGCCGCCGCAGCGCGGCGACGGCGAGCGCGACGCCGGCGGCCGCGGGGACCGGCAGCAACCGGGGGTCGCGCAGCTCGAGCGCGGCCAGGAACAGCCCCACGCCGGCGGCGGCGAGCAGCGCGGGCCCGAGGCTGCGCCGCTCCCCGGCCGGCGCGGCGCGGTCGAGCGTGCGCAGCCCGGGGAGCGTGAGCCCGACCGCGACCGGCAGGAACGGCAGGAGGGCGACGAACACCCAGCGCCAGCTCGCGTGGTCGGCCAGCAGGCCGGCCGCCGCGGGGCCGATCAGCGACGGCAGCACCCATGCGGTCGACATGAACGCGAGCATGCGCGCGTACATGACGGTGGGATACGCCCGGCTCGCCGACACGTACACGACGACGGTGAGGGCGCCGACGCCGAGACCCTGCACCGCGCGGCCGGCGAGCAGCATCGCCCATGACGTCGCCAGCGCGCCCAGCACGCTGCCGCCCGCGAAGATCGCCACCGCGGCGATGTACGGCCGCGCGGGCCCCGTCGCGTCGGCCGCTCGGCCGGCCGCCACCGTGCCGACGATGCTCGCCAGCATGAACGCCGAGAAGCTCCATCCGTACAGGTCGAGCCCGCCGAGGTCGCGGGCGATGGCCGGCATGGCCGTGCCGATCCCGAGCGCCTGGAACGCGACGATGGTGACGCCCATCAGCACGCCGACGGAGAGCGCGCGGTAGCGCGGCGCGAACACCGAGTCCGGCATCACAACGGCCCGGCGCCCGCCAGGCGGCCGAGATGCGAGCGCCAGGCGGCCTCCGTGTGCCGCACCGGCCGCCCGCGGAACGCCCGGAACAGCGCACCGCTCGCGCCGTGACGATGCGGCCCGCAGGCCAGCGCGACGCAGGCGGGCTCTCCCTCCTCGCGCGCGAGCAGGTCGAACACCGTCCCGCCGAGCAGCGCCGCGTCGCGCCGCCCGGGCGGGAACGCCGGCGGCCCGCCCTCCCGCAGCCGCCGCGCGACGGCGGGCCGCACGTGGCGCACCTGGCCGGAGAAGTACTGCGCGGCGCCCTCGACCAGCCACGCCCAGCGCAGCCAGCGGGCGAACGTGCGCGGGCCGAACGGCGGCGGCATCCCGGGATGGTTGGCGGCGACGTAGCACCGTGCGAGCAGCGCCGACGGCGCGAGCATCAGCAGCTCCAGCGAGCCCTCCACGTTGGACGCCCGGTGCGCGAGCAGGCGCGGGGCGAGCACGTGCAGCGCGTCGACGGCGGCCCAGCCGACGAGGTAGCGGCGGCCGGCCGGCGCGGTGAAGCGCCGCTGCAGCGGCAGCCACGGCTCGGCGGCGTCGAGCTGGGCGGCCGACCCGTGGAGGACGACGGACAGCTCGCCCAGGCGCACGGGGAACCGCTCGTCCAGCCGCGCGCGGGTGTGCTCGAGCTGCGCGAGGACGCGCTCTGCGTCGGCGGCGTCGCGCTCGTCGTGGCGCGCGACGAACGTGGCCGAGGGCGTCTCCAGCCAGGCCACCGGCTCAGGCGCCCGGACGGGCGGGACGCGCGAAGCGTTCGCTGCGGAGGCCGGCGTGGCGCGCGGCCGCCGGCTCAGGCGTAGGCCGGCACCCCGTTGGACTCGGCGATGGAGGCGATCTCCTCCGACGCCCGCTCGAACTCCTCGTCCGACAGCACCGGCGTACCCTCGAACGGCAGGTCGCGCGTGATCTCCAGCCAGGAGCGGCAGCCGCCGTAGTCGTCGCGGACCTTGACGGTCACGGGCCGCGGGATGCGGTAGGTCCGCAGGAGCATGACGTGGAGCGGATGGCGGCGCTTCCACGCGAGCCGCTTCTCCGCGTAGTCGCACGTCCACACGTAGAACGGGGACAGCGCATCGACCGCGCGCCGGTCCGTCACCGTCCAGGACCCGGCGACCTCGGCCCAGGCGCGGATGCGCACCCGGTCCGGCTGCGCGACCGCGCCGTCGATGCCGAGCGCGTGCGGCGGCGGCTCGCCGTCCGCCCACACGCCCTCCTCCAGCGCGCGGCGCATCTCGGGCTGGTGCGATTCGCGCACGCAGTCGGCCCGCTGATGGTCGAACGTGGGATAGAGGAAGAAGCGACGGTGGTCGAGCGCGAAGTGCTTGTCCGGCTCACGGATCCCGCCCTTGCGGAGGGTGACGAGCTGCTCGCCTTCGGCAAGCGCCCGCACGGTGACTGCCCATTCCTTGAACGCGATCGGCATAGAGAGAGAGGTCGGGAGCGAGAGGGCCTACGTACCTGCAACCTTCGGTGCGCAAACCTGCGCGTGAGGGCGCGTCGCCTTGGCGACCACGCTGCCCCCCGAAGGACGGGCACATCCTAAGCACAAGCTTTTCGATTCCAAAATATCCCTGCAAAACCGCATAGTCATTCGGATGACCGCAGAGCGGACTGACACGTTGTCAGAGTTTTACCCCCGCCAGTCCCTCGACCGCCTCGAGTACGCACGCGAAGTCCTGCTCGGCGAGCCCGCGGCCCATCGCCGCGGCGTACAGCTCGTGCGCGAGCGCCGCCGACGGGAACGGCGCACCCGCGGCCAGGCCCTCCTCGAGCGCGAGGCCGACGTCCTTGACCATGTGCGCGAGCTTGAACAGTGGCGTGTAGTCGTGGGCGAGCATCGGCGCGGCCTTGAGATCGAGCATCGTGGAGTTCGCCGAGCCGTTCGCCATCACCTGCACGAGCGCCTCCACGTCGACGCCCGCGGCGCGGCCGACCACCAGCGCCTGCGCGAGCGTCGCGCAGTTCGAGGCGCTCACGGCGTTGGAGATGACCTTGACCACCTGGCCGTCGCCCATCGGCCCGACGTGCAGGATCACCTCGCCCATCGCGTCGAAGAGCGGGCGCGCACGCGCGAAGGCGCGGCCCTCGCCGCCGGCCATGATGGTCAGCGTCCCGGTCTCCGCCTTGGGTGAGGACCCGGTCACCGGCGCGTCGAGGAACATGTGGCCGCGCTCCTCGAGCGCCCGTCCGATCCGCCGCGCGTCGGCCGGCGCGATGGTCGAGCAGTCGACGAACAGCGTGCCCTCGGCCGCGCCGTGCACGGCGCCGTCCTCGCCGAGCAGCACGCGGTCGACCTGCGGCCCGTCGACGACCATGGAGATCACCGCCGCAGCGCCCTCCGCCGCCTCGCGCGGCGTCGCGGCGACGCGCCCGCCGTGCTCCTCCGCCCAGGCGTCAGCCTTCTCGCGCGTGCGGTTCCAGACCGTGACCTCGTGGCCGGCCCGCACGAGGCAGGCCGCCATCCGCGAGCCCATGATCCCGAGACCGATGAACCCGACGGCCTCACCCATCCCCATCACCTCCCGGCGTTCTGATCAGCGCCGGGAGGCTACCTGCCCCGCGTCAGGCGGCGAGCGCGAGCTCCTCGGTCTCCACCAGGTGCTGGTGGGACGGGCAGTAGCCGTTGAGCGGCAGCGGCATGCGACGGCATGGCGTGCCCTTGCGGGTGGTCGCCCGGCACTCGGCCTGCCTGCCCGTGAGCTGGAGCACCGCGCGCGGCCGCGTCGCGAGGTAGTCGGCGGCGAACGACAGATACCGGTGGACGACCTGGTAGACGCGGTACTGCGCACAGATCGGGAAGTAGATCCGGATGTCGTTGAACAGCGTCCGGGTGGGCCGCGCGAAGTAGTGCCGGTCCGTGGTCAGCCTGAGCACCGCAGCCTCACACGCGCGCAGCACGCGCTCGTGATTGCCCGGTCCATCGGCCCACAGGGGCTCCTCGATGATGTCGTCCGCCAGTTCCCGGTAGATCGAGCGGCTGATCTGGTACATCCGATCCCCCTCGGTATGCGATGCCGTCGCCGCGCCCTGGAGCAGCGCTGCGCGCCGCAGGGTTGCGCTCGTTCGTGTAGTTCGGGACCGAACGCAGTGTTGAGTTCACGTTGAGCGCTGAACGTTCACGTCCATCTGGCGAACGAGGGAGCCTCCGAGCCGGCCGCCACGATCGTGTGGCGCTCGTCGAGGCGGGGATCGAGGGCGGGGAAGTCCGCGCGGGCGTGCGCGCCGCGGGTCTCCTCGCGGTGCAGCGCGCAGGCGGCGACGAGGCGGGCCAGCGGATGCTCGGCGCCGAGCAGGGGACGCAGCCCGGCGGCATCGCGCTCCAGTCCGGCGTGCCGCCACATCGCCTCGCGGACGGCGCGCGACGGCGGGGGAGCGGGCTCGGTGGTGGTGGCCGTGGGCGTCAGCGGGGGTCCGGGCGGCGGCTC
>Ga0105245_10006206_pt1 | contig 10512 bp, 12 predicted proteins | sample KBSM54metaG_FD_81523 | JGI IMG/M metagenome (GOLD analysis project Ga0105245, IMG submission 81523) | Miscanthus rhizosphere microbial communities from Kellogg Biological Station, Michigan, USA - KBS M5-4 metaG | ecosystem: Host-associated > Plants > Roots > Rhizosphere > Soil | place...
CGTCCCTTGTCCTTAAGAATCCCAAGAACGCCTTGCGCGCCAAGATGGTCCCGCGAGCCCGCGGCTTCAACGCGCAAGCGGGTCGCTGACCACGCTCATGGCCTCGAAATCGACGGAATAGATGATCGAGCGACCATCGCGGCGGGCGCGGATCAGGCCCGCGCTTGAGAGAAGAAGGAGCTGCGCTGACAGCGTATTGGGCGCGATCTCCAGCTTGCGGGAGACCTCGCCCGCCGCCAGGCCGCCAGGCCCGGCCTTCACCAGAAGCCGGAAGACATCGAGCCGGGATTCCTGTGCGAGGGCTGAAAGCCGCCGGATTGCGTCCGCCATTTCCATACTTCAATAATTCCTGAAATATGGAAATGAGTCAAGCACAAGCAGTATTTTTTGCGCCGCATTGCCCAGGTGGCCGATTTCCGCCCTCTAACTGGCTCAGGCATAATGACGTGAGCGGGATCGGCGCGCGGGCGGCCGCGCCGGATCAGCCTGCGATTTTCCCCGGATTGTGCCTTGGGTTCCTGCATTTTGTCGACTTACAGTGCGTCCCATGCACGAGCAAAACCTCACCGCGCTGGCGATCCTGCTGGCCGCAGCCGTCGCCCTGGGCCTGATCATGAACCGGGTGCGGATGCCCGCCACCGCCGGCTTCATCCTGGTCGGGGTCGGGCTGGGGCCGTCCGGCCTGGGGCTGATCCAGCCCGACGGCGCCATCGAAACCCTGGCGGAACTGGGCGTGCTGATGCTGCTGTTCATCATCGGCATGGAGATGCGGCTGTCGGCCTTCGCCCGCGCCCTGCCCCTGGCGCTGTCCATCACTCTGCTCACCATTGTCATCATTACGTCATCGGTGACGCTGTTCACCGTCATCGTCCATGGCGAAATGCTGGGCGGGGCGGTGATCGGTGCGATGCTGTCGATCTCCTCCAGCGCCGTCGCCTTCAAGATGATGGAGGACGCCGACGAGAAGGACACCGCGGCCGGCCGCACCGCCCTTGCGATATTGATCGCGCAGGATCTGGCGGTGGTGCCGCTGCTGCTGATCACCGACGCGCTGGGCACGCCGATGACGCTGGTGGCGCTGTGGAGCCTGTGCTGGCGGGTGATGCTGGCGCTGGGGCTGCTGGCCGTTGGCATCATGGTGCTGACCAAGATCAAAAGCTTCCATGTCCCGGGCTCAGAATATCTGATGAAGGATGCCGATGTCGGCACGCTGGGCGTGCTGGGCATCTGCTTTCTCTGCGCCGCGCTGTCGGGCCTGCTCGGCCTGTCGCCGGCGCTGGGCGCCTTCCTGGGCGGGCTGATCCTGGGCCATTCCACCTTGCGGCGCAGCGCGCTCACCATGGCGCAGCCGGTGCAGGCCATTCTTCTTTTCGTCTTCTTCCTTTCGGTCGGCCTGCTGATCGACCTGGATTACCTGATGCAGCACGCCTTCATTATCGGCGCGGCGCTGCTGGTGGTGACCGGCGGCAAGACCTTCCTCAACTGGCTGCTGATGATGCTGGCAGGCGAAACCTTCCTGGTCTCGCTGGAGACGTCGCTGTTCCTCTCGCCGGTGGGGGAGTTCAGCTTCGTCATCGCCGGGGCCGGACTGACGGTGGGGGCACTGTCGACGGAAGGCCACAAGCTGGCCATCGCCGTCATCGCCATGTCGCTGCTGGCGACGCCAGTGTGGTTCCTTTTTGCCCGCGTCTTCCACCGCCATGCGCTGGGTCGGCTGCGGATCATGGGGCTGGACCTGGCGGAGTACCGGCTCTGGTATCCCGGCAATGCCGCGCCCGCGCCGGTCACGGGCTATGTGCCTGCTCGTCGCCGCCCCTCTCCAGACCATAAGGGTCCTGGTGAATGATCACTTCAGCGTTGGGATAGGCGTGCAGGATCGCCTTCTCCACCCCATCGGAAACGGCATGGGCCTCGATCAGGCTCAGCGCCGGGTCCATCTCCAGATGAACCTGGATGAAGGTGGATAGACCGGCGGCGCGGGTCTTGAGCTCATGCACGCTTTTCACCGCCGGATGCGCCAGCGCGATGCGGGCGATGCTGGCGCGGTCCGTATCGGGCAGCTCGCGGTCCATCAGCTGATCCAGGCTGACCCGGCCCACGCCCAGCGCCCCGGCCAGCATGATCGCCGCGACCGCAATGGCGATGATGGGATCGGCCAGCGCCCAGTGCAGCAGTGTCGCCAGCACGATCGCCAGCACGACGCCGAAATTGGTGATGAGGTCGGCGACATAATGGGTGGCGTCGGCATGCACCGCCAGCGAGCCGGTCTTGCGCACCACCATGCCCTGATAGACCACCAGCCCCAGCGCCAGGGCGATGGAGATCGCCATCACCGCCAGCGCCTGGCCGCCATTCTCCACCGGCTGGGGATCGAGAATGCGCTGCGCCGCCTGGATCACGAGGAACAGCGCCGAAGCGGCGATGAAGGCGGCTTGGGCCAGGCCCGCCAGCGGCTCGGCTTTGCCATGGCCGAAGCGGTGCTCTTCATCGGCGGGGGTCAGCGCGGTGCGGATGGCGAAAAGATTGAGCGAGGAGGTGAAAAGGTCGAGCGCGCTGTCGGCCATCGAGGCCAGCACCGCCACCGAATGCGAGGTGAAATAGGCGAAGGTCTTGATCGTCACCAGGATGACCGACACCGCCAGCGAGGCGATGGCGGCGCGGCGCATCAGGGTGCCGGTTCTAGCGGTGCTGTCCGTACTCAAGTTGCGTCCATCCGTCCTGTCCATTTTCGGACAATGGCTTGCCGTCGCAAATGCGAGGCAGTCGCCAAACTGTTGCCATCGTTCGATTTTTTATCATGCCTGGCGGGCTTAGAATAGGCGAGCCAAGGCCGTGGGGCCGAGGGAGCATCGGGCATGGTACGGCACGTTATAATCGCCGCCTGGCGCAACATGGAGGCCAATAAGCTGATCTCGGCCATTGCCATACTGGGCCTGGGCGTCGGCATCGCGGCGTCGCGGCTCGAGCTAACGTTTGGCGCGACAGCAGCGGCGCTGGCGCGGCTGGGCGAACCTTAAGTCAGGCGATGCCTTCTGCCTGAAGCGCGGCGCGGACGCCGGGCCGGGCGACCATGCGCGCCTTGAACGCGGTCAGGCGCGGCAGTTTGCCGATGTCGATGCCCATTTTCTCGCACCAGCGCAGCATCACATAAAGATAAGCGTCGGCCGGTCCGAACGCTGCGCCCATGAGATAGTCGCCCTTGAGGCGTTCCTCAATGAAGCCGAGACGCCCCAGGATTTTCTCGCGCGCCTTTGCTGCCGCGTCATCGGATGCGCCCTGAAACAGCGGCGAGAAGGATTTGTGAATCTCGGAGGTGATGAAGGCCAGCCATTCCAGCAGCCGGTAGCGTTCGTCGCCTTTGGGCGTCAGACCGGCCTTGTCGCCCAAATAGGTCAGCAGCGCGACATTCTCCGTCAGCATCGCGCCGTCTTCCAGCTTTAAGGCGGGGACGTAGCCCTTGGCATTGACGGCGTAGAAATCCTCGCCGCTTTCTGTCCGGTGTTCCTTCAGATCCACCTTCTCCAGGTGAAGCTTGAGCCCGCCTTCGGAGGCGACGATGTGGGAAGCGAGCGAACAGGCGCCGGCGGCATAATAGAGCTTCATGGATCATCCTTCGGATTGCGCAGAAAACGCCTTGCGGGGCGGAGCGTTCCGCCCCTCACGGAAACAGCCGCTCCGTCGTCCAGGGCGCGCGCGCATCGGCGCGGGCATAGACCAGCCGGTCATGCAGACGGAAGGGCCGGTCGCGCCAGAACTCGATCCGCAGCGGCATCACCCGCCAGCCGCGCCATTGGGGCGGTCGCGGCACTTTGCCGAGGCCATATTTCAACGCTTTTTCGGCAATGGCTTTCTCGAACACCCATCTGCCTTCCATTGGGCGCGACTGGGGTGAAGCCCAGGCGCCGATCTGGCTGTCCCTGGGGCGGGTGGCGAAATAGGCATCGGCCTCGGCGGCGCTGACTTCGGCGATGGCCCCCTGCACCCGCACCGCCTTGCGCAGCGACTTCCAGTGGAAGTTAAGCGCCGCGCGGGGATTGGCCGCCAGCTCGCCGCCCTTGATGCTTTGCGCGTTGGAATAGAAGACAAAGCCGCTGTCCACACTCTTGAGCAGCACCATGCGGACATTGGGGGCGCCCGCCGCATCGGCGGTGGCCAGCGCCATGGCGTTGGGGTCGTTTGCTTCCGACTTTTCCGCCTCCGCCAGCCAGGCACGGAACAGGGCAAGGGGATCGCCGGCGGGCGCGATGCCGCCATCATCCAGGGGTCCGCCGGTCTCCATGGTCATACGGGGCGGATAGCACTTTCGCCGGGGCCACGGTAGCCTTGTGCTATGAAAGCGCTTCGCATACCGGCCCTGCTCTTGGCTTTGCTGCTCGCCGCCTGCGCCGCCGAAAACGGCCAACAACTGGCGGCCACCTTCGACACCGGCGTGCAGGCCTATGATTCCGGTGACCATGCCAAGGCCTACAAAATCTGGTCCGCCATCGCCGACCAGGACATCGCCGCCATGCGCAATGTCGCCATGATGCTGCGCAAGGGCGACGGCGTGGCGAAAGACCCGGCCGCCGCCGAGGACATGTATCGCCGGGCCGCCGAGGCCGGCCTGCCCACCGCCCAGGCCGACCTGGCCGATATGCTGCTGAAGGGCGAGGCTGGCCCGCCTAATCCCAAGGCCGCCCTGCCCCTGCTGGTGGCCGCCGCCGCCGCCAACCATCCCGTCGCCCAGTATGAGCTGGGGCGGATGTACGAGACCGGCCGGGAGGGACTGGTGCCGCAGAATCTGGATACCGCCCGCCAGCTCTACGCAGCCGCCGCCAGCCATGGCATGAAGGACGCGGCGGAGAAGTCCAGGCAGCTGGGGCCGCCGGCGCCCTCACCTACACCCACCATCGCCACGCCTTAGCGAAATAACCGCGCCGTCCCTATATTCAGAGTTCGAGATTCGCCCCGCGCGACACAGGCGCGCCATGAGACAAAGTTTATGCGTGATCCCTATGAAATCCTGGGCGTGCCCAAAGGCGCCAGCGAGGCCGACATCAAGAAGGCCTTCCGCCTGCTGGCCAAGAAGCACCATCCCGACAAGCATGCCGGCGACGCGGGGGCGCAGAAGAGGTTCCAGGAGATTTCCGCCGCCTATGACATTCTGGGCGATGCGGACAAGCGCGCCCAGTTCGATGCCGGCGCGATAGGTGCGGACGGCAATCCCAAGGGCTTTGATCCGCGCGGCGGCTTTCGCCAGGGCTCTCCGTTCGGTTTCGGCGCCGGCGGCGGCAACAAGGATTTCCATTTCAGCTTCGACGATGCGGCGGAAGGCGGTTCCAGCTTCGAAGACCTGCTGGCCGGGATGATGGGCGGCGGACGCGGGCGCGGGGGTTCTCAAGGAGGGGCGCGCGCAGCGCGCGGCGAGGATTTCACCGCCCAGACCACCATCAGCCTGGCCGAAGCGGTGGCGGGCGGCAGCCGCCGCATCGTCATGCAGAATGGCGAGCAGATCGATGTCAAAATCCCGCTCGGGGTGAAGGACGGTCAGACCATCCGGGTCAAGGGACGGGGCGGCGCGGGACGCGGCGGCGGCCCCAATGGCGATGTGCTGCTGCAAATTGCAGTGGCCCCGCATCCCTTCATCACCCGCGACGGCGATGACCTGCGCATGGACCTGCCGGTGACCCTGAAGGAAGCGGTGACTGGGGCGAAAGTGACGGTGCCTACATTGACCGGCGCCCTGACCCTGAGCGTGCCCCCCGCTTCCAACACCGGTACCGTGCTGCGGCTCAAGGGCAAGGGAATTCCCGCCCACGGCAAGGATGAGGCCGGCGACCTGTATGTCCGGCTTGTCATCTCCCTGCCCGACCTGCCCGATCCCGCCCTGAAGGCGTTTGTGGAGGGGTGGAATCCAGCCTACGACCCGCGCGCGAAACTGAAATAGCCTGATATTTCAAGGCTGGCGAATTGGGGCTGAATGGCTAAAGTCCGCCCCGCACACGGAGAAGAACACGATGGGGTTTGATGGCCTGATGACGGGCAAGCGCGGGCTCATCATGGGCGTCGCCAACCAGCACTCCATCGCCTGGGGCATCGCCCAGGCCCTGCACCAGGCCGGCGCCATGCTGGCCTTCTCCTACCAGGGCGAACTGTTCAAGAAACGCGTCACGCCGTTGGTCGCGCCGATGAAGCCCGCCGCGCTGATCGACTGCGACGTCACCAACCAGGGCTCGCTCGACGCCGCCTTCGCCGAGCTGGAGAAGGTGTGGGGCAGCATCGACTTCCTGGTCCACGCCATCGCCTTTTCCGACAAGGAGCAACTCAAGGGCCGCTATGTCGACACCACGGCGGAAAATTTCCGCATGACGCTGGATATTTCCTGCTTCTCCTTCACCGCGGTGGCGCAGCGCGCCGAGAAGCTGATGACCAATGGTGGCTCGATGGTGACGCTGTCCTATTACGGCGCCGAGCGCGTGATCCCGCACTATAACGTGATGGGCGTGGCCAAGGCGGCGCTGGAAGCCAGCGTGCGCTATCTCGCAGAAGACCTGGGCAAGAAGAAGATCCGGGTCAATTCGATCTCGGCCGGGCCGATCAAGACCCTGGCCTTTGCCGGCATCGCCGATGGCCGCTACATCCTGAAGTGGAACGAACTCAATTCGCCCCTGCGCCGCACCGTCAGTCAGGAAGAAGTCGGCCATTCGGCGCTGTTCCTACTGTCGGACCTGGGTGCCGCCGTGACCGGCGAAAACCTGCATGTCGATGCCGGCTATCATGTCGTGGGCATGAAGGCCGAGGACGCGCCCGACATGACGGTCACCAAGAGCGAATGACACTGACGTTACCGGCAGGGGTAACGCTCTATTTCGCCCGCCATGGCCAAACCCAGGCCAATCTCGAGAAGCGCTTTTCCGGTTTCAAGGACACACCGCTGACCCCGCTGGGCCTGGCGCAAGCGGCCAGTGTCGGCCATGTCCTGGGGCGCGAACTGGGCACGGCGGACGGTTTTGAGTTTGTCACCAGCCCCATGGCCCGCGCTATCGCCACCATGCGGATCGCGCGGCAGACCATGGGCCTGCCGCCAGACGGCTTTTCCACCGACAACCGGCTGAAGGAAATCAATCTCGGCGTCTGGGACCAGCTCACCGACGAAGAGGCCCGGACGCAGTCGCCGCTGCTGTTTGAACAGCGAGGCAATGACAAGTGGCATGTGCAGGTGCCGGGGGGAGAGAATTACGCCGAAGTGGCGGCGCGGCTGACTGACTGGGTGCAAGAGCTGAAACAGGACACGGTGGCGATTAGCCATGGCGCCGCCATCCGCATACTCAGGGGCCTGCTGGCGGGGATGGACTGGCGGGGGATGAGCGCGCTGGAAGAGCCGCAGGGGGTGGTTTTTCGCGCCCAGGACGCGGATGTCGTGAAGCTGGAACCGTGAGGCAAATCGGGCTAAACCCGACCCATGTCGCACAACAGCTTCGGTCACCTTTTCCGCGTCACCACCTTCGGCGAAAGCCATGGGCCGGCGATCGGCTGCGTGGTCGATGGCTGCCCGCCGGGCATCGCCCTGAGCGAGGCCGACATCCAACCCTGGCTGGATAAAAGGCGGCCGGGTCAAAGCAAATTCGTGACCCAGCGCAAGGAGCCGGACACGGTGCGGATTCTCTCCGGCGTCTTCCAGGACGAGCGGATGAAGAAGCAGCTCACCACAGGCGCGCCCATCGCCCTGCTGATCGAGAATGTCGATCAGCGGTCGAAGGATTATGGCGACATCCGCGACAAGTTCCGCCCCGGCCATGCCGATTACACCTATTTCGCCAAGTATGGCTTACGCGACTATCGTGGCGGCGGGCGCTCCTCGGCGCGCGAAACCGCCAGCCGCGTCGCGGCGGGCGCAGTGGCGCGCAAGGTGCTGGATCAGCTTTTCGGCAAGGTCAGTGTGCGCGGCGCCCTGGTGGCGATGGGCGACAAGCAGATCGAGCGCAAGCGCTGGGACTGGAAGCAGGTGGGCAAAAACCCCTTCTTCTGCCCGGATGCGAAGGCCGTAGCGGCATGGGAAAAATATCTCGAAGCCCTGCGCAAGAAAGGTTCCTCCATCGGCGCGGTGATCGAGATCGTGGCCGACGGTATTCCGGCCGGGCTGGGCGCCCCGATCTATGGCAAGCTGGACGGCGAACTGGCCTCGGCGCTGATGAGCATCAATGCGGTCAAAGGTGTGGAGATCGGCGACGGTTTCGCCGCCGCTTTGCTGTCGGGTGAGGAAAACGCCGACGAGATGCGGCGCGGCAAGAATGGCCCGAAGTTCCTGTCCAACCATGCCGGCGGCGTGCTGGGTGGCATCTCGACCGGCCAGCCCATCGTGGCGCGCTTCGCGGTCAAGCCGACCTCGTCCATTCTCTCACCGCGCAAGACGATTGACGTGGCGGGCGAGGAAACCGAGATCGTCACCAAGGGCCGCCACGACCCCTGTGTCGGCATCCGCGCCGTGCCGGTGGGCGAAGCGATGATGGCCTGTGTGCTGGCTGACGCGGCGCTGCGCCATCGCGGGCAGAACGGCTAGCTATTTCCAGTTCATCCCAGCCATTGCCGGGTCCATGACGAATTGCGGCTCGGACGGATCGGACGGTTTCTCGCCTTTCATGAAGCCGTCCGCGTTCATTACCGCCTCGCGGGCGCTGACACAGGCCTTCACCTTGTCGGCCAGGACGGGGAAGGAACCGGCCCGGTCGATCTGGCCCAGCACGCAGGTATCGAAGAAGGTGTACTGGTTCTCCTCGCCGCAGCCGAAGCTGGTGCGGTCCTGGCGCGCCGCGGTGAAGACGATGCGGTGTGGGCCCTGCAGCGCCGGCACGAAAACGCCGGAATAGCAAGCCGAGATGATCGCCACAGTGGGGCGGCCGCCGCAATTCTTGTTGATCAGCTCGGCAAGCAGGTTGGGACCGACGACGCGCTGGCCGATGACGATGCCCTCCTGGCTGCCATGGCTGGTGAAATAGATCAGGCAGCCGCCGCGCGCGCGCGCGGTGACCGCCGCCAGCCCTTCGGTGATCGGGCCTTCCGCTGAATTCGGGACATTGTCATAGGGAAAGTCATGCGCGTCGGCGGAGAATTGCCGGATATTGGCGGAATCGAAGCCCATGGCGACGAACTTTTTTCCCAGCTCGCGGCGGGCATTGTCGAATACCGCCGAGGGCGTGCCGGAATGGGCGTGCCAGTCCCCCGCCACGATTATGGCAGCCCAGTCGGCGAAAAGGTGTTCAGGTTTGGGCGGCGCGGCGGGCCTGAGCAGCAGCGACGCACCGAACCAGCCCGTCACCAGCAGCGCGAGGGCGGCAAGGACTGCCAAAAGTGCCTTCTTCCAATCCAATCTCAGCCCCAGCACCCTCATGCTTCGACAGGATCAGCATGAGGGATTTTGTAAAAGAATTCCCCACCCTGAGCCTGTCGAATGGTGAGGGCAGAAAAGCAAAAGGTCCAGTGGACCTTTTGCCTGCCCGAACGGCAGCTAGCGCTTGAATCCAGCCACCAGCTCAATATGCGACGAGAACAGGAACTGGTCCACCGGGGTCACCGGGCCGAGGACAAAGCCCGCCCCGGCCAGAATCGCCGCATCACGGGCGAAACTGGCGGCGTCACAGGAGACATAAGCCACACGGCGGACTTTTGACGCCGCCAGCGCCCGGCTTTGCGATTCGGCTCCGGCGCGGGGCGGGTCCAGCACCACCGCATCGAAGAGCGCGAGTTCGGCCGGGCCGAGCGGGTTCTTGAACAGGTCGCGGGCCTCGGTGGTGACAGGCTTGAGCCCTTTCGTCTCGCGCGCGGCGGCGGCCAGGGCGTCCAGCATCGGCTTGTCGCTTTCGACCGCATGCACTTTCGCGACCGCCGCCAGCGGCAAAGTGAAGGTGCCGAGGCCGCAGAACAGGTCCAGCACCGTCTTGGACTTCGCCGTCATCGCCAGGACTTTTTCCTGCAGCGCCGCCTCCCCTGCCCTTGTCGGCTGTAGGAAAGCCTGGTGCGGCAGTTTCACCTGTGCGGTGCCGATGGTCACGACCGGCGCGGCATCTACCAGCACCGTCTCGCGGTTCAGGACCAGCCGGGCGACGGAAAGACCCTTCAGCGCCTGTGCGAATTGCGCCACCAGGTCGGGCGCGCGCTTGCGCTCCCAGCGCAGGGCGCCGTCAAAACCATGGTCGCATTCGGTGACATGCAGTTCGGCATATTCGCCTTCATGGAAGATGGCGGCGAGGCGCGGGCGTAGTTTCTGGACGAGATCGAACAGGCCGGGCGTCAGCACCAGGCATTCATGCATATCGACAATCGCGTGGCTGCGGGCGGCGTGGAAGCCGATCTCCATCCCGGTGGCGGTGCGGGCGAGCTTGAAGACGGCGCGGCGGCGCGAATGCGGTGGGGTTTCGATGACGGGCCCGACTTCGGCACTCACACCGGACCTGGCCAGCGACTGCACGACAATGTCGCGCTTGGCGGCGATGTAGGCGTCATGCGGCACATCTTGGCTGACGCAGCCGCCGCAAG
>Ga0105245_10006208_pt1 | contig 10511 bp, 10 predicted proteins | sample KBSM54metaG_FD_81523 | JGI IMG/M metagenome (GOLD analysis project Ga0105245, IMG submission 81523) | Miscanthus rhizosphere microbial communities from Kellogg Biological Station, Michigan, USA - KBS M5-4 metaG | ecosystem: Host-associated > Plants > Roots > Rhizosphere > Soil | place...
ATCCCGATCGCCTGCTGCACGGCGTGATCGTCGCGTCGCCTTTCGCGGCGGGCACGCTCAAGAATATCGACGCGGCGAGAGCCGAAGCGACGCCCGGGGTCGTGAGGATATTGAAACGCGCCGATATGCCGCCGCTCGGCGAGATCGGGATGCCCGCCGCCGTCACACACATGCCGCTCACCACGGACGAAATTCTGTGGGAAGGGCAGCCGGTCGCGATCGTGCTCGGCGAGACGCTCGAAGCCGCGGAGGAAGCCGCCGCTCTCGTCCGCGTCGAAGTCGATACCGTATCTGCGGCCACCCCCGGTCATGGTCAGCTCGAACGGCCGGAAAACGGCTTCGCGCCGGCGCATGACATCAAGGGAGACGTCGTCGGCGGGCTGGATCGGGCCGAAACGACCGTCTCGGAGCAATATTACCAGCCGACACGCAACCACAATCCGATGGAGACCTCCGCAACGGTCGCAAGCTGGGATGGCGACAGCCTGACATTGTGGGACGCCTCGCAGATGAGCCTCAATCCCCTCGCGGTGATGAAGGCGGCGTTCGGCCTTTCGCAGGACAAGGTGCGGGTGATTTCGCCGCATACCGGCGGCGGATTCGGGGTGAAGGGCTATGTCTGGCCGCACGTGATCCTCGCGGCGGCGGCAGCGAAAGTTGCCGGCCGGCCGGTCAAGATCCAGCTGACGCGCGCGCAGCAATATGGCCAGACGGGTCATCAGCCCGAGTGCCGGCAAAAGGTCACGCTGGGCGCGATGGCGGACGGGACGCTGGTGGCGATGCGGCATGAGGCGATCAACACGACGTCTATCAAGGACACGCAGTTCGAACAGTCCGCCACCGCGACCCGGACCTATTATGCCTGCCCCGCGATCGAGCTGGACCAATATGTCGAGCGCATCAACCTCATCCAATCCACGCCGATGCGCGCGCCGGTCGAGGGACCGGGTAGCTGGGCGCTGGAAAGCGCGATGGACGAGCTGGCGATCAAGCTCGACATGGACCCGCTCGATCTGCGGCTCAAGAATTTCGCTGAGGTCGATCCCTTCGATGGAAAGCCATGGTCCTCCAACAAGCTGCGCGAAGCCTATGCCGAGGCGGCGGAGTTATTCGGATGGCGGCGCAGGGCGCAGATGCCGCGGCGCGACGGCGTCTGGGCGCTGGGGCGCGGCATGTCCATGGCGAGCACGTTCTGCGCGCGATTTCCCGGCCAGGCGCTGGTGCGGATCCAGGCCGATGGCCAGGTTTATGTCGAGGCCAGCGCGAACGACATCGGCACCGGCAACCAGACGGTGTTCCAGCTCGTCGCCGCCGAAGCGCTTGGGACCGAGCCGGACAGGGTGAAGGTCCGCTGGGGCGATACGCGCTATCCGCCGGCCGGCCCGGTCTATGGCAGCTCGCAGACGATCGGCATGGGCGGGGCGGTGCGGCTGGCCGCGCTCGACGCGCGGGCCAGGCTCGAAGCTTTTGGCGCCCCGGGCACGGGGCCGATCGACCTTGCCGCCGTGATGCGTGCATCCGGACAGGCGGAGATCGTCGGTAAAGGCAAGTTCGATTTTGGCGACGCACCGATGAGCTTCAACGGAAGCGGCACGCCCTATGCCATGCAGTCATGGGGTGCGAATTTCGTCGAAGTCGGCGTCGACCGCGATCTCGGGCTGATCAGGCTGCGGCGGGTTGTCGCTCGATACTCGGCGGGGCGGATCATCAACCCCCTCACCGCGCGCAGCCAGATGATCGGCTCGATCATCTGGGAATGGGGCAAGGCGACCATGGAAGCTTCGCGGGTCGACCATCGCCATGCCAGGTTCCTCGCCAAGAACCTGTCCAACGTGGCGATCCCGGTGAATGCGGACATTCCGCACGATGCGATAGACGTCGGCTTCGTCGAGGAATTCGACGAGCACGCCGGGCCAACGGGCGCGCGCGGCATCGGTGAACTTGGCGGCACCGGCGTCGCCGCCGCGATCGCCAACGCCGTTTATGACGCAGTCGGGGTGCGCGTGCGCGAAGTTCCGATTTTGCCGGCGCACATTCTGGATGCGCTTGGATAGCGGAAATAGCCCCCAACAAGCTCGGCGCGGTGAGAGCAGCTGCGCTTCCTGATCATCTCCACCTTAGTGCAAGGGTCCTGCCATGTTTGCCACAGCCATCCTGTTCGCTCTATCGCTGCAAAGCGCCAGGTCACCGGCATCGCCGGCGCCCGAGGCCGCACAGTCGGAGAGTTCCGAGGAAGTATTCGATCGCGTGGTCAGCCTGTCGGATGTCTGGAAGGCCTGCACCAAAACGGCCGTAGCGGAATATGCGAAGGCGACCGACGAGCCGGTGGATACCCTGGTCAAAGGCGCTTACGGCAAGTGCGCGCCACGTCTGGATGCCATTCGCGCATCATTGCGCGCGGCAGAGGGCGGGAAGTTCATGACCTCGGAAGAAATCGAGAAGGTCGTGACGCATCTGTCCGACAGCTGGAGAGACAAGCTCTTTGCCGCTGCCCTGGATGTTCGTTCCCGTCGTAAACACTGAATTCGAACGACGGGATCAGCGCGCCTGAACCCATAGGAGTCGAATGCCGGACGGCCCGGAGGCCGTCCGGCGTTCGTCACCGCGGATCGTCAGGCTGCCTTCGCATTCACCGGAATGCGACGGACATTCTCATTCGATGCCACCGACTTGGGAAAGGTGACGGTGAGCACGCCATTCCGGAACGAGGCGCTCGCTTTGTCAGGCTCGATGCCCTTGGGCAGGCCGATCCGGCGCTCAAAGCGGCCATAGCTACGCTCGGAATAGCCACGGTCCTTGTCCTCCACTTCGGACTTCTTCTCGCCGCGCAGCGTCAGCACGCCGTCCTCGAACGCGATCTCGACATCCTTTTCATCAAGCCCCGGCAGTTCGGCGATGACGCGGATTTCCTTGTCAGTCTCGCCAAGCTCGACGTTCGGCCATGCGAAGCCGCGCTCGGAGCCGGGAAGCATCGGTGCGCCGAAGCCACGAAAGACGTCGTCGAACAGGCGATTCACCTCGCGATGCAACGAGAGCAGCGGATGGTCGGCCTGATCGCGCTGCGCGCCGACCGACATTGGGAGCCGGTTCTCCTGCCGGCTCCAGGGAATCAGGTCACGGATAGCCATGGTCCCTTCTCCTTGTTCAGGCTGAAGTTAGGGCGACCCACCAAAGTCGCCGGAAGGCGCCTCTGGTGGGTCGGTTCAAAGGTCAGGCCGCCTCGCGCGCATCATCTTTCGGCGCTTCGATCCGATCATTCGCGGCGCTGCCGCCGATCGCGATCTTGCGAGGCTTCATCGCCTCGGGGACCACCCGCTGCAGCGCGATACTGAGCAGGCCGTTCTCGAAGTCGGCCGACCGTACCTCGACAAAATCGGCAAGCTGGAAGCGTCGTTCGAACGGACGCGCGGCGATGCCGCGATGAAGGTACTGGCCCTCATCCTTGTCCTCGGCGCGCTTGCCGGTAACGGTCAGTTGATTCTGCTGTGCGACAATCTCGATATCGTCGGGACGGAAGCCCGCGACCGCGAGCGTGATCCGATAATTGTCTTCACCCTCACGAGCGATGTCGAAGGGCGGGTAGCCATCGGCGCCATCGCCGCGGGTGCCCGTTTCGAGCAAGTCGAAAAGCCGGTCGAAGCCGACCGTGGAACGCCGATAAGGCGTAAAGTCGAAATTGGTTCTCATCTCCAAATCCTCCTGATGAAGCGATCTGGGCATGACGAGCACCGGCCGTAAGCTGGCGCCCTCGATGTCCAACCGGACCCGGTTCGGCGTCCGGCGGCGAATGACATAGGTAGGCGATTTCAGAGATCAAGGCCTCCACCTTCGCGGGAGATTTCGCGGCGAAGATACCTGCTGAACATCGCGTTTTTGGCGCGGCCTCGCGCCTCCGACCGGGAGCGATTTGAACGACCCGGCCGGTACCCACGCCAGCGCCTGTAAAGAGCTCTGGACATTATATACATGACAAAGCACACTGACACAGGTACGCAGGTCAGCGACAGGCCGGCGTTAAAGAGATTGATGCGCGACGCTCACGCGGCGCTGTGCCGAGCGCACAGCAGCCTCAATCTTCTGAGAGATCGGGAGCTGATCCCGTATGAAGAATTCAGAGATTCGGTCGAGCAACTTTTGGGGGAGCTTGTGGCGCAAAAGTGGATTGTGCGCCGCGCTCCCTCTGGAAGGAAAAAATAAGATATTCGATCAGCTGCATAACATAGACAAAGTAACGCTCCTGCTGGCGCAGCTTTTTCAGCGTAACGTCCTGTACCGTAAGTTTGCCTAGATCCGCCTTATCCTGCTGCTGGCAGATGTTTTCGACATTGGCGAATGATATGGCGTGCGGTGTTTGGAGCCAGTTTCCATGAGCGTATTGGTTTCTGATTTTTAGGCAATGCCTCAGCGCATCTATCATGTCTTCAAATTCTTGTCTTTTTTGATGGTGCCGTAGAGATATAAAGGTAATCGTTTTGGCCGTGGTAATGCGCGCACTTTCACCGCGCTGGCCGTACAGGGTACGGAATGCAAAATCCTGGTCATCGATGATCCACCGGACCAGCAACGCTAGTAGAATCTCAAGCTCGCCGTATCCTACGACGAGTGAGCCGATTATCGCACCCTCTTGTGGGTGGGCGACAAATGCGGGCATAATGGAGCGCACTATGACAAACCCCGATCAGCTAGAAGACGACGTGCTCCGCCGCATGCTGAACACGCCCCCTAAACCGCACCCCAAGCCGAAAGAGTCAACCGAGCCTCGGCGGCGGGGACGGCCGATCGGGGGCGGGAAAGCGCCCTGCTGAGGGGCGGCGACCCGGTAGGAAGATCGGAACTTAAGGCTTCGTCGCCGGCGTAGAAATGGCCGGTCTCGGTTCAATCGTGATGCGGTCCCATGGAACCACGTTCAGGATGGTCCAGACAACTGCCACGACTGCGGCCAGCACGGCGGCCCCGCCGAGCAACCTCGACTGCCAATGACTGAGTCGATCGACTTTCGTGCCTTGCTCATCCAGCTTAGTGCGAAGGCTGCCGACATCGCTGGAAAGTCGGTCCACCTTTTCACACAAGACCGCGACGGTCTTCTGAAGGTCCATGATGCCCTGCAGAGTAAAATCCGCAGTGTAGCCCTGCGAGCTAGGCGTAACCTGCGGCAAGGTGCCGGGAGTCGCCGTGCGGTTTTGGTCGGTCTCCGGCCCGCTTACTTTAGCCATTAAGCTCTGCCTTGAAGACGGCTTCCATCCAATCCCATAGCGACTTGTTCCAATACCCCCAATAATCAGCGGTTATTTGAGCAATCATTATACTGGATCGCTCGTTTTCTGGAACTTCCAACGCAAGGAGGATATCCTTTGCGCTGCCGCTTGCACGGAAAGCCAAAGCGCGCTCGTGCAGTTGATAGTGTTCTGAGAATTTCGCCTTCATCTGCGCGCAAAGCGTCGGCTTCGGCTGCTCAAACGTGACAAGATAAACGGACATCAAGCTCCCCATCAGGCTGCGCACAGCCACAAACGCACGAGGTAGTGAAGGCTTCCTCAATACGCCAACAAAATCAGCTGAGAGGTGTTCTCGCAGTGATAAGAAATCCCATAAGGGGGATGGCGGCCGGGTTGAATCGAGCGAGATGAGGCGCCCGCTATCGCTTCTTGCCGCCCCTGAACGTGCGCTTCTTGCCAAGCGCAGGGTGCTTAGGCTGCGACTGGACCAATCCGCCGATAGGTGAGGCGCTTGCCCATGGCGCCGACCAGCGCGATTGTGGCGCGCTCGTCATCGTTCACGCCATTGGCAATGCGGTGCGTGTACCGGAAATCAAACTCAGCCATGTAGCGTTGCAGGTGCTGCGAACCGCAGTGCTGATAGATGCCCTTCATCCCGCGCTTGAAGATGCCGAAAAAGCCTTCGATCGTGTTGGTGTGGATCGTGGCGTCGCCCTTGCGGACATACTCGCCGCGAGCGTGATCGACATGCTGATGACCGGCGTACGCCTTGCCGACCGTTTTGTAGTGGTGGGCGCCGTCCGTCATCAGGTGGGCATCGGGCGACATGTGCTTGGCCAGGATCGGCGCAATCGACTTGGCGCTGAAATTGCCCTCGAACACGATCGAGGTAGCGCGGCCGGTTGAGCGATCGACCAGCGAGATAACCTTGTTCATGTTGTGGATGGGCGTCTTGCTGTTGCCGGGAACGCGGCCGATGTAGGTTTCGTCCACCTCGACCGTGCCGCCACCCGAGCCCATGTTGCCGTTGTCGTCGGTCGTCATCGCCTCGCGGATGCGGTGCGCCATGAACCATGCCGTCTTGTAGGTGACGCCGAGCATGCGGTGAAGCTGGTGGGCGCTGATGCCCTTCTTGCTCGACACCATCAGGTGATTGGCGAGCAGCCACTTGTTCAGAGGAACCTTGCTGTCCGAGAACACCGTGTTGACCGTCACGGTGAACTGCTGGCGGCAAGCGTTGCACTGGTGGACGCCTTTGCGCACCGAGCCTTCCGGGTGCTTCTTGCTCGGCTTGCCGCGCTGATCGGGGAGCTTCTTGACGTCCACGGCGCCGCAATGCGGGCAGAACGCACCCTCAGGCCAGTGCAGAGCCTCAAGATGCTCGCGAGCTGCGTCGGGATCGGTGAAGCGAGGGGCGGTGAGGTCGGTCATGCATTCTCAGTGCCCTCCCTCGGCTGCTTTGTCAAGTATATAATGTCCAGAGCTCTTGACACTCCAGTCACGCACCTGTAAAGAGCTCTTTACAGACAGGAGCCTGACCTTGGAAAATCGTCTGAAGGCAATGCGCGAAGGACGGGGATGGAGCCAGGGCGAACTTGCCCGGCGGCTCGGCGTCTCGCGCCAGACCATCAATGCGGTCGAGACCGACAAATACGATCCCAGTCTGCCCTTGGCTCTGCGCATGGCGAAGCTGTTCGGCGTCAATGTACCCGAGCTGTTCGTCGACCATTGGGAACCGGAAGAGGAATGATCGAAATGACGAACGACATGGCCATGCCGAAATGGCAGAATTTCGCGGCCTGGAGCGCCGTGGGAGCAATGGTCTCCGCCCTCTTTATGTGGGCAGCCATCATGTACCTGAATCAGGCCGCCATGGCCGCGATACTCCAACCTACCAAGCTCACAGCAGTGTTGGGTCTTGTCGTGATATTCTCAGCGGCGATGGCTGGCTTCAGCAACAGGAAGCGGACCATCAGCCTCGCGAATATTATTGGTTTCCTGATCCTGAACCTGGTGTCCATCGCCGCCTTTCTGCTCGCCACAGGGGGCTTCCGTTCGCTGGCCCATACCGGCGCGATGAGTATCTCGGACTGGGTCGCCGCCGCGACAGGCGCGTTCCTTGTCTTCGGGGCCACCCTCGGTGCCCTCATGACCGCGAGCACGCGCACGAAGCTCAACCTCGTCGTCGACGAGGAGGCCGCCGAGGAGATGCGAGAGCGCGGCCGGTCGTTTTTCTACAGCTTCGCCTGGATGGCCGCTTGGGGTCTGTTGCTGATCGGGCTGAGCCTTGCCGGGCCCGGGGGGCTATTGTCTCCTATGGCTGTCGGCGCCGGCGCGCTGTTCCTGATCGTCATCATCACGCTGCTGACGATTGCCAGCTGGCGGCTATCGGACGAACTGGGGCGCACGCTGTCGCGCGAAACCGGCAATGTGGCCTTCTACCTGACACTCGTGCTCGGCGGCAGCTGGGCGATGCTGGCCCATCTCGGCTTCGTGGTGGCGCCCGCACCGCTCGATTGGCTGACGCTGCTCACCCTGCTCTCGTTCGCTGCGGCTTTCATCGCGTTGGGCAGAAGGAAACTGCTGACGCGTTAGTCCCTTTATCGTATTTGTCCGATTAGACTTTGACCTCAGGCCGACTTTGCCCTTTGGTCGCCCCATCGGTGATCGCGTCGCATGTCATTGGCGCGCAAGGAGACACACTATGACTGGTACGCATTGGACCCGGCTGCTGGCCGCCGGTATCGCCGCAACGGTGGCGATGGCGCCAACCGGCGCGCAGGCCCAGGCAGAGCCCGGCGCCAGTCCGGACATTGTCATCACCTCGGTCCGGTCCAAGCTCAGCAACTGGCGCCAGGCGGAGACGCGCCATGTCGTGCTGCTGAGCGACGGCGACGAGAAGGAGGTTACGCGCCTGGCCCGCAACCTCGAATGGCTGCATTATGTGCTGTCCGGGCTGATGGGGAAGAGCACTGCCGCGGACGACGACCTCGTCCCGATCCGAGTCACCCTGATCGGCGATGTCGCGCAATTCGACGACATGAACCTGCGCAACCTGCGTTGGCAACAAGGGCCGTTCAACGATCTGTTCCAGATCGGCCGCTATTATGATCCGCGCGAGGACGGCGCAGTGATGGCGAGCACGCGCGTCGATCAGCGCGTCGTGGTCGAGCATACCAGCGTGAATGCGAAGTCGGTGCAGGGCCTGCTCTCGTCAATGGCCGCGGGGACGAGCGACCCTAGTCTGCGGGCCGACCTGGCGGCCGGGATCAGCACGATGGCGCTCGCCGGGATGCAGGGCCCCGGCGGCACCGGCCTGACCTTCGGCGAAAAGGCGGTCCAGGTCACCGCCGAGCAGCTGCTCTATGCCGGCTATGCCCAGCATTTTCTGCTGACCTATTTTCCCGCGGCGTATCCGCGCTGGTACCTTGACGGGTTCGGCCAGGTCTTCTCGACTTTTGCCATCACGGGCGACAAGCAAGTCGAGTTCGGACGCGCGCCGCAGGGCGCGCTGACGGTGGTGTATGAATTCGGTGCCTATCCGCTCAAGGATGTGCTCAACGACGCTTACCTGGCGCGGAAGCCGAGCGATACGCGCTGGACGCCGATGCATGCCTGGATGCTTGCCCACTTCCTGTTCTTTTCGGATACGCGGCGGCCGCAGCTCCGTCAGTATCTGCTGGCGCGTGCGCGTGGCGAGGATGCCGCGAAAGCAGCTGCGGTTTTCGGCGATCAGACGCAGCTTGCCCGCGAGCTCAGGGCTTATTTCGCCGCGCGCAAGCCAGCTTATAAAGTGACCTATGCCAGTGCCAATATCGAGGAGCCAACGGTGCGCCGGCTGCGCGAAAGCGAAGCGGCATTCGTGAAAGGCCGGCTCGAACTGGGCGCGCGCGTGGTGATCCCGCCAGCACCACCCGCCAGTGCTGACCCGGCGACCGCCAAGGCGATGACCAAGGCGCGCGACCAGGCGCTCGCCGATCGGGCGCACTGGCTCGATCGACTGCGGGGCACCGCCGCTAAATGGTCGGGCGAGCTTGGCGCCCAGTTGCTGCTCGCCGAGGCTGAATGCCGAAGCGGCAACGCCGCTGAAGCCCAGGTCGCGATCCGTCGCGCCGAGGCGCTCGCGCCGGCCGACCCACGCGTCCTCGTCTGGAAGGGTGAGGCGATGATCCTGCAGGCGGCCACATTGGCGGGACCCGAGCGGGACAATATGGTGGCCGCCGGCCGCAAGCTGATCCTCACCGCGAACAAGGCCGATAACGACGCGGTCGAGCCGTTGCTCGCTTATTATCGCAGCTTCGCCGTGGCTGGCGAGACACCCGGCACCAATGCAGTAGACGCGCTTGACCGCGCCTCGCAGGAAGTGCCGGCCGCCCCCGAAACGCGCCTTGCGCTCGCCCAGGCGCTGGCACGGGAGGGAGAGCCTGGGGTCGCGCAGAACGTCATCCTTCCAGTGGCCGCTGGCCCGTATAACTCACCCGAGCGGCCGGCCGCAGAGGCGCTGCTGAGCAGCCTTCGCCAGGGCGCGCCGGCCGCCTCCGGCGGTGGCGCGAGCATGAACATGAGCGCACCGGTGGACGAGAAGCCCTCGCCGGTCCGCTAGGGCGCTGATCCGGTTGAGGGGCGCCCGTCAGCGCCCCTCGGCCTCGCGGTTATTCCACCGTCACCGATTTGGCGAGGTTGCGCGGCTGGTCGACATCGGTGCCCTTGGCGACCGCGACATGATAGGCCAGCAGCTGCACCGGCACCGCATAGACGAGCGGCGCGATCAGCGGGTGGACCCTGGGCATCTCGATCGTCGCGATGGTGTTCTCGCCGGCCTGGGCGATGCCGTCGGCGTCCGAGATCAGCACGACCTGCGCGCCGCGCGCCTGCGCCTCCTGCATATTGCTCACGGTCTTGTCGAACAAAGGACCCGACGGGGCGATCACGATCAACGGGACTGACTCGTCGATCAGCGCGATCGGCCCGTGCTTCATCTCGCCCGAGGCATAGCCCTCGGCATGGATATAGCTGATTTCCTTGAGCTTCAGCGCGCCCTCAAGCGCCATCGGATAATCCGGGCCGCGGCCGAGATAGAGCACGTCGCGCGCCGCGGCGATCTTCGGCGCCATCGCCTCGATCTCTTCGTCATGGCTGAGCGCATGGCTCATCGCCTCGGGTACGGCGCGCAGATGCGTGACGATCTCACGCTCCATCTCACGGGTCAGCTTGCCCTTGGCGCGGGCGAGGTTGATCGACAGCGCCGCCATCACCGCGAGCTGGCAGGTAAAGGCCTTGGTCGAGGCGACCCCG
>Ga0105245_10006209_pt1 | contig 10509 bp, 11 predicted proteins | sample KBSM54metaG_FD_81523 | JGI IMG/M metagenome (GOLD analysis project Ga0105245, IMG submission 81523) | Miscanthus rhizosphere microbial communities from Kellogg Biological Station, Michigan, USA - KBS M5-4 metaG | ecosystem: Host-associated > Plants > Roots > Rhizosphere > Soil | place...
AAATTAACCTTTCATTAACCATTTGCCGCGGAATTGCCGCGCGGCGCCAACGTCTCCGCCCAAATCCAGACGAACCCCCGCCCGCATCCGGAGCGATCCTGTCCGCAATACTGATTCGTGCATTCCCTGGAGGATGTCATGACGACCGAACGGATCGCGCGCACGGGCTTCGTAAGCCGCGGCGATCGTTTGCAACGCCGTTGCGGATTGTTGGTGCAATTGATTGCGACGCTGGGCCTGGTGATCTCGCTCGCGGTGGCCGGAACAGCGGTCACCATCGGCATGGCCGGCGCCGCCGGCATCTCGGTGAGCAAGCGCTGAGCGCGCCGATAACCTACAGACAGGTGTCGCTGTTGGTCGTGCGGCCCGAGCTGCATGGCACGCGCTTGTCCATCTGCTCGATGTGCTTTCTGGCTTCTGCCTGAGCGGCCGCATCGAACAGGCCCTTCGAAGGGAATTCGGTCGCGCGCCGGAAGTCGGCAATGGCCCGGTCGGTATTGCCCCTGTGCTTCGTACAGCAGGCCGCGAACGCGGGCTGGTTACCGGCCATGCGCCATAGTCCCGTCACGAACGGCACCTAAATCCCCGGCCCGATTCACGATATTCTGTGGCGGCACACGAGAGTCGTACCCGGCTCCGGCCGGCCGTCCCTGCGAGCGACAATGTTCAGCCTGTTCGAACGCCTGCTGAAGCCTGCCGTGGCGCCCGACCGGGCGGAGCCGCCGGCCAAGCTGGTGGCCTTTTACTGGCACTATGCGAGACAGGCGAAAGGCCTGTTCATCGCCCTGTTCGCGGCCGGCCTCGCCGTCGCGCTGCTTGACATGCTGATTCCGGTATTCATGGGCCGCGTCGTCGCGCTCGTGACCGCGAGCAATCCGCAGACGCTGTTCGCCGACAGCTGGCACTTGCTGCTCGGCATGGCCGGGGTGCTGCTGATCCTGCGTCCCTGCGCGATGGTGATGCAGAACCTGGTGATGCATCAGGCGATCGCCGCCAACATGTCGAACCGCATCCGCTGGCAGAACCACTGGTATGTGGTGCGGCAGTCGTGGAATTTCTTCCAGAACGACTTTGCCGGCCGCATCGCCACGCGCGTCATGCAGACAGGCCCCGCCATTCGCGAAAGCCTCGTCTCGATGATCACCAGCGTCTGGTACATCATGGTCTATGGCACCGGCGCGCTGCTGCTGCTCGGCGCCGCCGACCGCCGCCTCGCGATCCCCGTGGCGTGCTGGTTCATCGGCTACATGGTGCTGCTGCGCTACTTCGTGCCGCGCATGCGCGACCGCTCGAAGGACATGACCGAGGTGCGCTCGAAGCTCACCGGGCGCATCGTGGACAGCTACACCAACATCCTGACCGTGAAGCTGTTCGCGCGGGCGCGCGACGAGGACGCCTATGTGCGCGAGACCGTCGAGGAGCACACCTCCAAGTTCTACAAGTCGCTGCGCCTCAACACCGCGTTCGGCTTCTCGCTCGCGTTGCTCAATGCCAGCCTGACAATCGCCAACGGCGGGCTCGCGATCTATTTGTGGACGATCGGCGAAGTCCAGGTCGGCATGGTGGCGACCGCGTTACCGCTGGCCTGGCAGCTCGTCGCCATGTCGGGTTGGATCGGCTACCAGATCACCAGCATCTTCGAGAACATCGGCGTGGTGCAGGAGGGCATGCTCACCATCGCCCGCCCGATCACGCTCGCCGACAAGGTCGACGCCGCCGCGCTCACCGCGCCGCGCGGCGAGATCCGTTTCGAGGACGTGCGCTTCGGCTATGGCCGCGCGGTCGGCGTCATCGACGGGCTGTCGCTCACCGTTGCGCCGGGCGAGAAGATCGGCCTGATCGGCCGTTCGGGCGCGGGCAAGTCCACGCTCGTCAACCTGATGCTGCGCTTCTTCGACGTCGAGAGCGGGCGCATTCTGATCGACGGTCAGGACATCGCGCAGGTGACGCAGGAGTCACTGCGCTCGCAGATCTCGATGGTGACGCAGGATACCTCGCTGCTGCACCGCTCGATCCGCGAGAACATCCGCTACGGCAAGCCCGACGCCACCGACGAGCAGATCATCGCGGCGGCGCAGCTCGCGCATGCCGAGACGTTCATCCACGAGCTCGAGGACTGGCGCGGGCGGCGCGGTTACGACGCGCACGTCGGCGAGCGCGGCGTGAAGCTGTCAGGCGGCCAGCGCCAGCGCATCGCAATCGCGCGCGTGATCCTGAAGAATGCGCCGATCCTGGTGCTCGACGAGGCAACCTCCGCACTCGACAGCGAGGTCGAAGCCGCGATCCAGCAGAGCCTCGGCACACTGATGGCCGGCAAGACGGTGATCGCCATCGCGCACCGGCTGTCCACGATCGCGCGCATGGACCGGCTGATCGTGCTCGACCGGGGCAGCATCGTCGAACAAGGCACGCACCACGACCTGCTGCGCCAGGGCGGGCATTATGCGGCGCTCTGGCGGCGCCAGTCCGGCGGATTTATCGATGCAGCGGAAGCGCCGCAGGCGGCGGAGTAGCTAGCTCGTTAGCAGCCCGTCGATCGGCTTCACGTCGGCACTGCCCGGGAACACGGTGTTCGACAGCGCGGCGGTGTCCACGCGCAGGTGATCGCGCAGCACGCCCTTGAGCACCGCCCGCAGGTCGGTGGTCGGGGCAAGGTCGCGGCCTTCGAAGAGGTTCGCGGTTTTCAGTCCCGGCCAGTCGGCGATCACGCGTCCGCCGTCGAGCGCGCCGCCGAACATCAGCGCGACCGTCGCCGTGCCGTGGTCGGTGCCTTCGGTGCCGTTGATCTTGGCGGTACGGCCGAACTCGGTGACGAGGACCACGACCGTATCCTTCCATGCGCTCGCGAGATTTTTCTCGATGGCGCCGATGGCGCCGTCGAGGGCGCCGAGCAGCTGCGACAGCCGGCCGTTGGCGATGCCTTCGTTGAAATGCGTGTCCCAGCCGTCGAGCGCGAGCGCGCCGACACGCGGCCCGTCGTCGCGCGCAAGGAACCGCGCCGCAGTGCCGGCGGCTTCGGTGAAGTAGGCACGGATCTGGTCGAGGCCGACCGGCTGCGGCCCGAGTATCGGCTTGTCCATGCCGTCGGTGCGCGCGATCTGCGCGGTCCTGGCGCCGCCGTCGAGCGCCCGCGCCAGTGCCGGGTCGGTGTGCTGATAAAGGTCGAGCAGGCGCGCCATGGTGTCGTCGCTCGCCGGCAGCACCCGCGTGGGCGACCACGTCAGCACCGGTGCGGTGCCGCGGATGACGAGGGGCATCACCGGCCCGACGCCTAACCCACCGCCGGTGCGCGCTGCGGCGCGCCCCCCCGGCGCGAGCGCCGCGAACGCGCGGTTGAGCCAGCCGCTCGCGGCCGCGCCCGGCCGCTCGATCCCGCTTTCGAGCACGTCCTGGCCGTCGAAGTGCGAGCGCTCGCGATAAGGCGACGCGGCCGCATGCACGACCAGCGCCTGCTTTGCGCCGAACAGCCGGTGCAGGTTGCGCATCGCCGGATGCAACGCGAAGAAACTGTCGAGCTTGAGCGCCGGCGTCTTGCCGTCGAGCAGGAGGGCATGGTCGCCGCGCAGCGCGACCCAGTCCGGATCGCCGACCGGCGCGACAGTCGCGAGCCCATCGAGCGCACCGCGCAGAATGATCGTGAGCAAGCGCGGATCGCGCCCTTCGGCGCGTGCGAGCTTCGGCAGGCAGGCCCAGGCGAACAGCGCGCCCGACCCGAGCAGCAGTTCACGGCGCGAGGACAGATGCATTGCCATCACCTCCGCAGGAATTCCGGACTCATCAGCAGCAGCGCGAATGCCTGCTGACGGCTTTCGGCGCGCGCCACGGCGCGGCGCGTCTCGTTCGAGGCGAGCGGCCCGATCGCGGTGTCGAGGATTGCGAGCGGATCGCTTTCGTCGGGCAACAGGCGCGCGAATTCGTTGGCGACATCGAGCCGGCGCGCAACCCCGTCGGCCCAGGCCATCTCGTCTTCGGGGAAGCCGTTGGGCGCGGGCGGCCGCCACAGCGGTTCACCGAGCTGGGCCTGCGCTTGCAGGATGCGCCCCAGCGGCGGGCGGATCGAGGTCAGGCGCAGGCCTGACGCCACCCATTCCGACGGCCGCTTGAGCTTGCGGCGCTCCGGCGCCCAGGCCTCCGGCGATTTCACCAGCGCCTTGGCGACTTCCTTGAGGTCGCCGCCGGTTTCCGTGAATGTCGCCTCCAGACGATCGACCAGCGGCTGCGGCGGCTCGTCCGACACGAAGTGGCGCGCCAGCTTGGCGGCGATGTGCTTGGCGGTCGCCGGATGGCGCGCGAGATCGTCGAGCACCGCGCGGCCCTGCTCGAGTCCGATGTCGGGATACGATTTTCCGAGCACGATCTGCTCGCCCGGCTCATGCATGCGTTTGTTGAACACGAACTCGCCGCCGTGATCGGGATTGCCGCGCAGCGGCAGCCAGGTCCAGCCGGTGAGCACCTTGGCAAAGCGGGTGACGTCGGTCTGGGTGTAGCCGGCGCGCACGCCGAGCGTATGCAGCTCGAGGATCTCGCGCGCGAGGTTCTCGTTGATACCCTTGTCGAGGTTGAGGCCGGCGATCGAATTCGGACCGATCGACTCGATGTTGTCGAGATAGAAGATCATCGCCGGATGGCTCTCGACCGCGAGCAGCATGTCCCCGAAGCGCCCGAGCACGTTCGGACGGATCGCCTCGCGCTCGTAGGGCCCGACCATCGAGACGATCTTCTCGGCCGAGATACAGAAGTGGTTCGACCAAAACCACACCAGGCGCTCGACGAAGCCGATCTCGGCGCCGGTCGCGGCGTCAATGCGCACCTTGGCTTCGTTGAGGAACAACTGACGCGGCAGCTCGATCGGCGCATTGGCGGGCGGAGCCGCCGCTGCCGGCGGATTGTCGCGCGCAGCCATGGCGTTGTCGTCCGATGCCATGCCCTGCGCCATGCGCTGGGCTTCCGCGGCTTTGCGCTCGCGCTGCGCCATCTTCTCCTTGGCGGCGCGCTCGGCGCGGAAGTCGAACAGCGCACGCGCGGCCTGGCTGCTGTTCGGCAGATTGGCAGCGGGAACGGACGCGGCGTTGGAGCGGTCGAGCTCGGCCAGCAAGGCTCCGCGTGGATCCGCGCTGATGGCCTTCAATGACGATCCGGTCGGGCCGAGCCCGAACCGGTGCAGCGCCAATGCTGCGTCCACCATCCGGCTATTGGTCATCGCGATGTCACCGAAGCGAGACTCGTCGCCATTATACGCCTCTGGCGGCAGGCGCCCTACCCTTTGAACGGCCCGTTGAAGATGAAATAGGCGCCGATGGCCACAAAAATGAACCCGACGGCGTAGTTGGCCGTGAATGCTTCGCGAAGATAAAGGACCGAGAAGCCGGCAAATATGACCAACGTCACAACTTCCTGGATTGTTTTGAGCTGTGCTGTCGAATAGACGGCGCTGCCGAGCCTGTTGGCCGGTACGGCCATGCAGTATTCGATCAGGGCGATGCCCCAGCTCACCAGAATCACGTTGATCAGTGGTACTTCCTTGAAGCGCAGATGGCCGTACCACGCGATCGTCATGAAAACGTTGGAACCGATCAGCAGAAGGATCGGCCAGACATAGGGCGACAGCAGAATCTGCGGCATGGATCGGCCTGACGTTGGTGAGCGGGCGCGCATCCAGATAGCAGAAGAGCACCGCCCGTTCGAAGGACATTGTGCTAGTCCCGCGATCAGACGTTTGGCTTTATGATCGCCGCAATTCGCGGGCAACCGTGCCGGGAAAGAGCGACCAAAGGAGACGGGCGATGCAGTCCTATCGGCAACTCGGTTCCGTGGCTTGGGCGCTCGGTACAGCGCTCGCCATCTTCGGCGTCGTCGCTGCCGGCGCGCAGAGCCAGGCGCCGGCCGCTCAGCAGCCGCCGGCCGGCCAGTCGCAGCAGCTCCAGCTCGCGGCGCCCAAGTCCTACGAGCCGATCCCGGTGAAACCGGCGGAGCCCTACAAGGACGCAAGCTTCGACGCCTTCCGCAAGCAGTTCGCTGACGTGGTCAAGCGCAAGGACCGCGCCGCCCTGCAGCGCATGGTCGTGACGCAGGGATTCTTCTGGGAAAGCGAGAGCGGCGACAAGATCAACAAGAAACGTTCGAGCTTCGAGAACTTCGCAACCGCCGTCGGGCTCGACGACAAGGACGGTGCCGGCTGGGAGCTGCTCGCGCAAGCCGCGGTCGACCCGACACTGGAGCCGGTCGAGGACCGCAAGGACACGCTGTGCGGTCCGGCCAGCCCGCAGCTCGATGAAGACAAGTTCGAGGCGTTGCTGAAGACCACCGAAACCGACGCCGAGGAATGGGGCTTCCCCAACATCCCCACCCTCGAGGTGCGCGCCGCGGCGCAACCGAATGCCCCGATCATCGAGACGCTGGGCATGAACCTCGTGCGCGTCTTCCCCGAGGAGCCGACCGGAAATCAGCCGCCAGAGATGTTGCGCGTAGTCGGACCGTCCGGCAAAGTCGGTTTCGTGCCGCTGACGGCACTCTCACCCATCGTGTTCGACCAGTTATGTTACGTGAAGCAAGGCGGCAGCTGGAAAATCACCGGATACGCCGGCGGGGAGTAGCGCGCGCCGGTCGAGCGGCGGCCGTTGCATGACTCCCGCCGACACCGTTCATCCCTTTCTCGGCCGTGACGCCGCTGCGCTGATCGAAGCGCGCGGCCGACAGCGCGGCGATCATCTCCTGTTGATCTGGTCGCCCTATGACGGGGCGGGCGAGACGTGGAGCTACGCGCGCTTTGCCGACAGCGTGGCGCGGCTCGCCGGCGGCCTCGCCGCGCGCGGCATCAAGCCCGGCGACCGCGTGTTGGTGCATCTCGAGAACTGCCCCGAGACGCTGCTGGCGCGCTTCGCCTGCGCGTGGCTCGGCGCGACCGCGGTGCTGAGCAACGCGCACTGGATGGGTCCGGAGATCGGCCCGGTGGTCGAGATGCTCGGCGTGCGCGCGGCAATTACGCAACCGAAGCTGTTCTCGCGCGTCGCTGATCATTGCCCGCGCCTGGAATGGATCGCCGTCACCGACACTGACGCCGGTGAAGCGCCAACCGCTCAGCCCGCCAGGTCGGAGCGCTTCGCGAATTTGTACGGCGCACCGCTGCCGCGCCGCGCGCCCGATCCGACGGCGCCGGCGGTCATCCTGTTCACCACCGGATCGACAGCGCGGCCGAAGGCGGTGTTGTGGACGCACGCGAACCTCCTGTGGGGCGGCAAGGTCGGCGCGCTGCAGCAGGGGCTGCGCGAAGACGACGTCTATCAGGTGCATCTGCCGCTGTTCCATGTCGTCGGATTCACCTGGTCGCTGATCCCGGCGCTATGGGCGGGCGCGACCATCGTTCTGCAACCGCGCTTCTCCGGCAGCCGCTTCTGGCCGGCAGCGCTGGCGCATCGCGCGACCGTCGCCTCGCACGCCGGCACCGACGGCTTCCTGCGCGACCAGCCGGTACCCAAGCATCACTTCCGGCAGTGGCTGTTTGCGCGCCACGATCCGGCGCGCGACGCGTTTTTTGGCGTGCGTGGGGTCGCCGGCTGGGGCATGACGGAAATGGTGATCCCCGCGATCGCGAGCGACGCCTCGCTCGATCAGCGCGTGCATTCGATCGGCCGCGCCTATCCCGGCTACACCGTGCGCATCGAGAACGACGCGGGCGAGCAAGTTGCGCCCGGCGAAGCCGGACAACTTCTGATCAGCGCCGTGCGCGGACTCGCGATGTTCCAGGAATATGTCGACAACCCGCAGGCCATGGCCGAGGCCTTCGACGCTCGCGGCTTCTTCCGCACCGGCGATCTCGTCACGCTGCACGAAGACGGCTGGATCGAATATCGCGACCGCATCAAGGACATGATCAAGGTCGGTGGTGAGAGCGTGTCGGCCTCCGAAGTCGAGGCCGCGATCATGGCGGCGGGCGGCGTGCGCGAGGTGGCGGTGGTGTCGCGGCCCGACCGCGTCTACGGCGAAGTCGCCGTCGCCTACGTTGTGCTCAGGGATGACCTTTCGTCGCAGGCAGCGGGCGTCGTTGCCGCCATTGAGGCGCATTGCGCCAAATCGCTGGCGAAGTTCAAGGTGCCGCGGGCGATCCACGTCGTTCCGGAACTGCCGAAAATCGGCAACAACAAGATCCACCGCCCCGCCCTGCGCGAGATGGCACGCACGGTCGAGCCCGTCACCCGGTCGGCGTGACCCACGGTTATTCCACTTCGGTTGAAATATTTGTGACTTGAGCCCACACGGGCGCTCACTGAGCATGCCGGCGCCCGCGCGATGCTGCGCGGCATTTGGGGGAGACGTCCATGCGCACCACGATTGCCGGCGCGGCGCTTGCCGCGCTGATCGCACTCACCGGAACAGCCGACGCACAGCAACAGCAACCGCCGCTGTTCGCCACCCGCAAGGTCGACGGGACCGACAACGTCTACATCTTCCGCTATCAGGGCCATCAGGCGATGTTCATCGTCACTCCCAAGGGTGTGATCGCGACCGACCCGATCGGCCGCTACCGGCCGCAGGCCGTGACCGCCTATCTCGACGAGATCAAGAAGGTCTCGAACCAGCCCGTGAAGTTCCTGATCTACAGCCACGCGCACTACGATCACATCGCCGGCGCCAAGCCGTTCAAGGATCAGGGGGCGCGCATCATCTCGCACAAGAACGCCAAGGCGCGGTTCGAGTGGCTCAAGAAGTCGGGCGCGCTGCTCGACTCCGTCGTCATCCCGGATGAAGGCATCGGCGACAAGAAGACCATCTCGCTCGGCGGCACGACGCTCGAACTGATCTATGTCGGGCGCAACCACTCGGACTCGAGCCTGGTGATGCGGTTGCCGAAAGAAAAACTGATCTTCGTGGTGGACTTCATCCCGATCGAGGGCGTGCAGTTCCGCAACATGCCGGACAACATCTCGCCGATGGAATACGAAGACTCGCTCAAGAAGGTCATCGCCCTCGACTGGGACCGCATGATCACGGGTCACCCCTATGCGGGCGGCCGCCTCGGCACCAAGAAGGACGTGCAGGACCACCTCGGCTACATGCAGGAGCTCTCGGCCGAGGTGAAGAAGGCCGCCGACGCCGGCAAGTGCATCGACACTGCGCAGAAGGAAATCAAGCTGCCCAAGTACGAGAAGTGGGGCAACTACGAGCAATATCTGCCGGGCAACATCGAGCGCTACTGCTACTGGTGGAGCCAGGGCTACTGAGCTGCACTACGCGAGATCGGGAGGCCGCGGGCGTGCCGCGGCCTTTCTTTTCAACCGTATTTGACCTTGAGACTGAGGATCACCAGCATCAGTGTCAGTGTCACGACGTTCGAGCCGATCAGCGGCCAGTCGCCGAGTGCGATGCCGTAGATCAGCCACAGCACGAGGCCCAGCGTGAAAGCCGCGGTTGCGGGGAGCGAGATCGAGCGCGTGTCGCGATCGCGCATGAGCTTCAACGCCTGCGGCAACCAGCACAGGGTCGTCAGCGAAGCCCCGCACAGCCCAATCACGTCCACGACGGAGAACGGCATGGGCGGGGCCTACGCAGGAATGATTGCAACGGTGTGACTCGTAGGCCGCCCTTTCGCCCGGCGCGGCGCTGGTGCATGTTCGCCCCGGCGCGCGGGTGCGCCCAGGAGCGGACTTTTGCAACTCGTCGCCAATCGCGAATGCGGACAATGTACGGTGTGCTGCAGGGTCCCGGCGATCGACCACCCCGACCTGCAGAAGCCGCCCGGCGTGACCTGCCCCAACTGCAAGATCGGCGGCTGCAAGATCTATGAGACGCGGCCCGAGCCCTGCCGCGGCTTCTTCTGCGGCTGGCGCTACCTGCCCGACCTCAAGCAGGACTGGCGCCCCGACAAGAACGGCATCCTGATCCGCTTCCAGCCGGCCCCGCGCGGATACCAGCAGCCGTCGGCGTTCCAATTCCTGGTGTTCGGCGGCGGCGACGTGGTGACGCCGGTGTTCACCGGCTATCTCGCCACGCTGATCGGGCGGCGCGTGGCGGTGTTTCTTGCGCTGCGCGGACCGGATGGTTTCTCGGACGTGTCCGTGCTGCTCAATGAATATGCCGCGGAAGCCGTGGCGAAGCGCGACCGCAATGCCTTCGTGAAGATCGTGCGCGAAGCGCTGGCCGCCATGGCCAAGAACAAGTTTGAGCCTGCCGTGCTCAAGCACGCGCCGCCGGCCGCGCAGCGCCAGTAGGAGGGCAGCGCCTGACATTCCTGTGTGTCAGGTAATGTCAGCAGCCTCCGCGACCGGTCTTCCATCGCGCGCGGACTCTGCCCATATTCCCGGGACAATGGCGAAATCCCCCGACAAGCCGAAGAAGGCCAAGGATCCGGCCAAACCGACGCGCTCGAAGGCGGCGCGCGAGCACGTGCCGCCGATCGAGCCCAGGCTCGCCGAGCTGCTCAATCCGGCGATCGGGCGGGGCGAGGCCGGCATTGGATCGGGCACTGGCCTGCAGCCGCCGCCCGGCAATTCCAAGGACCGGCGCGCCGACGCC
>Ga0105245_10006210_pt1 | contig 10508 bp, 9 predicted proteins | sample KBSM54metaG_FD_81523 | JGI IMG/M metagenome (GOLD analysis project Ga0105245, IMG submission 81523) | Miscanthus rhizosphere microbial communities from Kellogg Biological Station, Michigan, USA - KBS M5-4 metaG | ecosystem: Host-associated > Plants > Roots > Rhizosphere > Soil | place: Michigan...
AGCCCGGCGGATCCGGGCTGCGGTGAGGCGGGAGTTGATCCGGTTGGCGAGCGGGAACTTCTGGCCCCACGGCATCAGCGTCACGGCCTTCTCGACGGTGACCGCCTCGACCGGGCTCTCGCCTGCGAAGAGCCGGCGTGCGACGGAGCCGCGATTCGGGCCGGCGACGAGCCGCCAGAGGTGCCGCCCGACGTGCCCGCCCGTCTCGACGAAGAGGACGCGATGGCCGCGCTGGGCTGCGCGGATCATGATCTGCTGCCGGTTCGTCGGCAGCCCGGCGTGCCACTCCTGGCGCGACGCGCAGACGATGGAGAACGTCTGCTCGGTCATGCCCTCTTCTCCGCGAGCGAGCGCTCGTAGACATCGAGGGTGGCGTCGACGACGGAGGAGATGTCGAAGCGCCCTGCCTCGGCCTGCCCGCGCTCCCCCATCTCGCGGCGGCGATCAGGGTCGGCCAGGAGCTCACCGATCGCGGCGGCCAGGCGCTCCGGCGAACGGGCCGGGACGAGGACCGCTGCGCCGGCGCGCTCCGCGACGGATGCGGAGCCGGCGGCCGCCGTCGTCACCACGGGCACGCCCGCAGCCATTGCCTCGATGACGGGGATCCCCCACGGGTCGCTGCGCGTCGGGAGGACCAGCAGGTCGGCGGCGGCGTAGTAGTCCTCCGGGCTGTCGACGGGGCCGGTGAAGTGGACCCGGCCGCCGACGCCGAGCGCGTCCGCCTTGCGCCGGTATGCGCTGGAGTCGCCCTCGCCCTCGCCGACGACGACGAGGTGCGCATCGGTCCCCGAGCGCGCGAGCGCAGCGACCGCGTCGGCGAGACCCTTGCGCTCGAAGGAGTGGCCGATGAACAGGATGACGCCGCGTTCCGGCTCGATCGCGAGCTCCTGGCGGAGCCGGCCGTCCTTCGCGCCGGCGAAGCGGGCCACGTCGACCGCGGGCGGGATGACTTCGATCCGGTCGGCGGAAACTCCGTGCACCCTCATGAGGTCGTCGCGCACCTGCTCCGTCACCACGGTCGTGTGCTGGTAGCGGCCCGGCCGAAACTGCAGCCGCTCGATCGTCCGCACGGCCGCGACTTCCGGACGGAGGAGCGGAGCGAGCTTCGCCCGGGCGCCTGCAGCCCGGTGGCCGCGCCCTGCGCGCTCGGGCCAGCGCGCCTGTTCGGCGGCCATGACTGCCGGGACGTGGATCACGTCGTGCTCCCACGCCGAGACGCCGAGCGCATGGATGAGGTCGTAGCGGTCGCGGTCTGCGCGCAGCGCCTTCGTCGCGCGCGCCGCGAAGCTGGCGCGGAGGAGGGGGAAGCCGAGCCGTGAGCGCGAGCGCGTGAGCGGCACGATGTCGTGGCGAACGACGCCCTCGACGTCGACGCTCGTGCCCGGGTCGCAGTAGCAATGCACGTCAACGCCTCGCGCGGCCAGGCCCTCCAGGAGGAACACGCTGTCGCGCTCGAGGCTCCCCGAGCGATTCAGGTTCCGGTAGACGAACGCGAGGCGCACGCTAGGCCGCTCCGAGCTCGGCGTAGGTCTCTCGCCAGCGGCGGGCGATCGTGTCGGGGCCGGCCTGCTCGGCGATACGGCGCCGACCCGCCTCTCCGAGCCGTGCCCGGAACTCGGGGTCCGCCGCCAGCATCGCGATGGAGACGGCAAGCGCGTCGATGTCGCCGGGCGGGACGAGCAGGCCGTTGTCCTCGTGCTCGACGTAGTCGGCGACGCCGCCGACCGGCGTCGCGATCACCGGGAGCCCGAAGGACATCGCCTCGAGAAGGACGAGCGGAACGCCTTCGCGCCGGGACGGGAGGCAGAGCACCTGCGCCTCGGCGTAGCACTCCGCGAGCTCGGGCCCATCCTTCACGCCGGCGAACTCGACCGCGGTGGCGACGCCGAACTGCTCGACGTCCTCGCGCAGGACGCGCTCCTCGCCGTCGTACTCCTCCTGACCGACGAAGCGCAGTGTCGCCTCCGTTCCGGCCGCGCGCGCCTGTGCCAGCGCCGCGATCAGCTCCGAGCACCCCTTGCGCTCGCCGTAGCGTCCGACGAAGAGGAGGCGGAGAGGCCCGCCCGCTCCGCTGGGCCGGTTGCCGTTCGGGACGATGCGAATCGGATTCGGGATCCAGTCGGCCTCGATTCCGATCCGGCCGAGCGCCTCCACTGAGGTCGGTGAGAGCGTCACCCAGTGATCGACGAGGCGGTCGAGGCCCCGCAGGGCGCGGGCGCGTCCGCGCGAGCCCTCCGGAATGACGTGAAGGTGCCCGAGGACAGTGTGCCCCCCGGCCTTGAGCACCGAGAGGAAGAGGGCGTCGCGGGCGAGCCCCGTGGCGGTGTGCGACACGGAGTAGTGGACGAGCCGCGGGGCTTTCCGGGCCCAGCGGAGGAAGCCGGGGAGCACGCGGGCCTGGATCCGGGCTGCGTCCAGAGAGAGGCGGCCTCCCACCTCACCGGTCTCCGGACGCCACAGGTCGAACGCATCGAAGCGGCACCCGATCTCCTGCTCGTGGGCCAGGAGCCACTCGGCGAACCCTGCGACGCCGCCGACCTGCGGGGGGAGCGGCGCGACCAGCCCAACTGTCTTTTCAGCCACGGCCGTCTTAGTAGGCCTGCCGCCCCCTGAACACGGCAGGGATCGTGCGGGCGATGAGTCTCAGGTCGCCCCAGAGAGACCAGCCGCTGACGTAGACATAGTCGAGGTTGAGCATCTCGCCAAACGGGATGCTGCTGCGACCGGACACTTGCCAGAGACCGGTCATCCCGGGCTTGAGCGTGAGCCGGTGCCTGCCCCAGTCCTCGACGCGCTCGTCCTCGTCGAGCGGCAACGGCCGCGGGCCGACGAGGCTCATGTCCCCCTTGAGCACGTTCAGGAGCTGGGGCAGCTCGTCGATCGAGAGCCGCCGCAGCGTCTTCCCGAAGCTCGTGACCCGCGGGTCGTTCGGGATCTTGAGCATCCGGGCATCGCCGTTGGTCACGTGCATGTTGAGGTGGGCGACTTCCTCTCGGCGCGTGTCCGCGTCGGCGACCATCGTCCGGAACTTGAACATCAGGAACGGCTTGTCCCCGGAGCCCATCCGCAGCTGGCGGAAGAACACGGGCCCCGACGAATCGAGCTTGATCTTCAGCGCGATGAACGCGAAGACCGGTGCGAGCAGAACGAGCACCGCGCCGGACAGAGCGAGGTCGAGCGTTCGCTTCAAGAGCCTCGAAGAATGCGACAGCTTGAGCTGTGGCAGGGCGATCATCGGCAGCCCCTCGACGGTGTGGATCTCGACGCCCGGTCCGACGATCTCGAAGAGCCTCGGGACGATGTCGATCTGCACGGAAAGCCCCTTCAGCGAGCGGATGAGACGCAGGAGCTCCTCATGCGACTCGTTCGAGAAGGCGATCATGACCCGTTCGACGTCGTAGGCGCGGACGAGCTCCGCGAGCTGCTCGGGCGGGCCGAGCAGGGTCAGGTGCTCGAGATCCGCACGCGGAGCCTTCGGCGAGGCGTCCACGAACCCGACGAGGTTGATGCCGTACTCCGGGTGCTTGAGAAGCTTGCGAGCGACGAGCTGCCCCACGTCTCCGGCCCCGACGATGATCGTGTTCTGGAGAGACGAGATCGTCTGGCGGCAGACGGCGCGCGCAGTTGCGCGGCCGGCGGTCACGAGCCCGACGCCGGCGCCCCAGAAGAAGACGAGCTCGCCGAGCTCAGGCGACCACACCCCGGTCAGCCACGCGCCCGCAAAGAGGATCCAGGCGCCGATCGTGACCAGGTGGAAAACGCCCACGAACTCGTCGGCGGTCGAATGGTCGGTGCGCTCCTCGTCGTTGTCGTAGAGCCCGTAGAGCTTCGCCACAACGACCCAGCCAGGGAGCGTCGCCGCGAAGAACAGGACCCGTCCGGCGCTGACGCCCGCGCCGATGAGTGCCTCCGCAAGAACAAAGGCAAGGGTTATCCCGGCGATGTCTGCGGCGGCAAGCGCCCTCCGGACGACCCATCCGCGCCGCCGCCCACTGTGCGTGCCGGGCTCCTTCAGGAGCTCGGCGACGGTGAATGCTTCGGCCTTGTCAAGGACGAGCGGCGCCGCAATGGCGGATCTGTCTGCGTTCACGTACGTACCCCCCTCAGGTAGATCCCGGCTGCTACTGCGCTGCGGATCCGCTCCGGTGACGCCGAGCCGTCAGAAAGGTTCTGCCAGCGACCGGCGTGCAGCAAACGAAGACGATCCTCGCGAAGCGATACGTGCACGAGTGTGGCGCGCGCCTCACGGGCGAATTCGGCCGCCGCCTCGGCCTCCTCCGCACTGTCGACCACGACCGCCGCCGGCTGGAGGAGCCGGAGAAAGTCGGCCGTGTCCCCTTGCCCCGCCGGGAACGCCCGCACCTCGGCAATCCCTTCGAGCGCTCCCTCGACTGCCTCGGCGAGAAGCGGATAGCTGGACACTACTGCGACGAGCGGGAATGCCGGCTCCGCTGCCATGCGGGTCTCCGCGCTCACGCCGTCCGCTCCATCTCGAAGACGCCGGACGACTCGAACGCCGACCGGTAGAAGAGCCCGGCCGCCCTGCGAGAGGGCAGGTCGAGCTTGTGGAGGATGTTCTGCATGTGGCGCTTGACCGTGAACTCCGAGATCGAGAGCGCCTGTGCGATCTCCCGGTTGCGCGCGCCTCTCGCGACCAGCGCGAGGACCTCGCGCTCCCGGGTCGACAGCGTGACGGCTCGCTCACGCGCCCGGTCGCGCTCCTCGAGGCCCTGGACGGCGTCAACCATGAGCGTGGCAAGGCTGCGCGAGAGCGGCGCCTCCCCGCGGACGACTCCGCGCAGCGAGCGGATGAGCCCGGCCGGCGAGATCTCTTTCGGGAGGAAGCCCTTGGCGCCCGCCGTGACCGCGGCGAGAACAGCGTCCGGTGTCGCGTCGAATCCCCAGACGATCATGCGCGTCTCGTGGAGCGGTGCGAGGCCCGCCACGGCTGCGACGCCGCCCTGGGGCGGAAGATCGAGGTCGACGAGCGCGATGTCCGGCGCCCGCTCCTCGAGCGTCTGCGAGAGCTGCGGGAGCGTGGTGGCCTCGAAGACCTCGAAGTCGCTCTCGCGCCCGAGCAGATGCCTGGCGCCGGCCCGGAAGATCGGTCCAGCGTCGGCGACGACGATGCTCGTTCGCCTCATCGAGCCGGCCGCTTCCCTTCGGCCGTGCCCGCGGCAGCCGCAGACTTCAATGCCGCTCCTCTCCCTACCGTGTTTCCGACGCCAGTCCCGCTGGTGATTCCCCGGTGAAGAGAACCATCGATAGGTGTCTCCCGGCCTATCGAATGATGGTCATCCCCTCCGGGATAATGACTCTAAAGCAAACTCCCGGAGCTTTCAACCCGTCCTCGAACCAACGAGCGTGGTGCTTTCGTGGGGGTGGTTCCCTTCGAGCATCCCGGGTATCATTTTCAGTTCGTGGTCCGGGGACGTTTTCTGCGGCTGATCGGGGGAGTGGGTCTTCTGGCCTGCGCATGCCTGTTCTGGCTCGCGCCGGCGGCATCCGCAGCCGGGTCGCCGCAGGACAGCGGCGTCTACGACCAGTACACGGAGCAGATCCCGACCGCAGGCGGGTCGCACCACAGCGGCACGACGGGCGGCGCGGGCACGGGCTCCGGCCCTGGGACTTCGGGCGGCGCAGGGATCGTCCTGCCCGCCAACCTGAAGAAGGACGGCGGGAACGACGCGAAGACGCTTCGCGAGGTCGCCACCTCAACGCACTACGGCGCGCCGAACGGCACGCTGCCGCTTCCGGAGAGCTCGTCGAGCTCGGGTGCCGGCCTCTCGGCCGCGTTCGGAGCGGCCACGGACGGAAGCGACGGCCGCATGGTCGGCCTCTTTGTCGCTCTCCTCGCCGTGACCGCCGTCTCGCTCGGCTTCGCCGCGGCAGCCCGACACCGGGCCTAACGCGGTTCGAGCTCCTTCGGGAGCTTCGTGACGTCGTCGCGGACGAGCACGACATCGGTCCGGCCGGCGAGCATGATCGCGATCGTGGGCGGCACGCCTTCCACCTCCGTGACCTCGACCTGCTCCGCGGGAATGGTCGTGCCGGCGCCGCCCGTGTCGTTGCAGGGCGGGATGGTGCCGTTGCCGAGCGAGTCTCCGGGGACGGCTTTCACCTCGACAGCCGTGCCGAGGTAGTTGTGTCCGTCGTAGGAGACGAGCATCGCGCAGCTGGCCGCCACTCCGCCGCCGCCGGTCACCTCGGTGGTCTGGCCTCCGCTCACCTCGTTGCTCGCGCTGCCGCAGGCTGCGAGCGCGAGAGGAAGGGCGAGGAGCGCGAGGGCGAGAAGACGAGTCGTTCGCTGAATGGTCATGTCGGCTTTGACCGTGTACGGAGTCGAATTGTTCCCTTCCTGCTCAGCGCGACGAGGCGCTCTGGGGCCACGCTCGCAAAGGAAGCCGGGCTTTGCCCCGCGAAAGCCGCCGCCGTCCAGAGCGTCTAGCGCAAATCCTTGTTCGACTCCATGTCGAACCACATGGCGAAGAGGAGGAGCTGGAGCCCGGAGATGACGAGCAGCGCGACGAGGACGATGGAGGCGCTGGTGATCGGATTGCCCGCGATGCGGAGGCCGACCTCGAGCCAGCCGAGGACAAAGCCGGCGCCGAAGAGGAGCATCCCCAGCGAGTAGAAGAGTACGAGGGGATGGAAGTCGCGGATGATGTACTTCTCCTTCATCCGCCAGAAGAATCCTTTCGTCAGGAGCCAGGAGATCTTCGGGACGACGTGGCGCAGGCGGATGCCGCTCCGCTCCCCCACGCCGTAGATCGGCCGCGAGGGGAAGTCGCGCACGCGACGGTTCCAGACGTTGAGGTGAACGAGCAGGTCATTCGGGAACCCGTAGCGCTTGTAGATGCGGTCGAGGTCGAGGAGCTTGAGGGTCGGGAGGTTCACCGCCGTGTAGCCGGACTGCGAGTCGGCCACGTGCCAGTAGCCCGACGCGATCTTCGTCAGAAACGAGAGCACCGCGTTCCCGAGATAGCGGGTGCGCGGAATGAGCTCCCAGGCCTGGCCGGTGAAGAGCCTGTTCGCCTTGGCGTAGTCGACCTGGTCGGTCGTGATGCCCTGGACGAGCGTCTCGAGGTCGTCGGGGTCCATCTGGCCGTCGGCAGCCATGACCGCCGTGACGTCCATCTCCTCGGCGATCGCCCGCTTGTAGCCGGTGACGATCGCTGCTCCCACGCCCTGATTCTGCTCGTGGACGATCAGGTCGACCCTCGGGTCGGCGTTCTTCGCCTTCTCGACCGTGGCGTCTTTGGAGCCGTCGTCGACGACGATGATCCGGTCGACGAAGTCGGGGATGGTCGAGACCGTCGAGGCGATGAGCGCCTCCTCGTTGTACGCGGGCACGACAACGGCGACGCTCTTTCCGTCGTACATCGCGCCGACTTTAGCTTTCGGGTCGGTCAGGACCTCACGTCGTACAGGGCGAAGCGGTCGTCCTCGTAGACGACGGGGAAGCGGTCGAGGAACGCCTGCGGATGGCTCCGCTCATTGTTCACGAGCACCCAGTCGGCGCCCCAGCGCTCGAGGATCGCCTCGCGCTCCGCGGCGGAGATGCCCGCGTCCCAGAAGAAGCGCCTCGTGTCACGGGTACGCGCGAAGACGTGGTTCGCGTGCACCTCGGCGACGTGCCCGGGCGCCGAGGCGTTCACGTATACCGGCGCGTACGCCGCGAGGCGGTAGGCGGTCATCCGGTCGGAGAAGACGACCTCGTTCGGGGAGACGTCGGCTCGCACCGCGTCCACCATCCCCGGCGTGAGGAATGTGTCCGCGCCGGGGCGCTCCACACGGGACAGCCCGGCGATCGCCACCGGTAGGACGAAGGCCAGAGTCGCAAGGAGTGCCCAGCTGCCGGGGTCCGGGCCCCAGGACGGGCGCCACGCCGCGAAGACCAGCGCGGCGAGCCCGCCGACGACTCCGGTCCAGACCGCCCAGCTCGGGCCTCCGTCCGTGTAGACCCACGTGAACTCGCCGGGGTAGAGGAGAACGAGGAGCGCTCCGACCCCTCCGGCGATCGCGACACCCCAGCCCCGGAAGCGCGAGAGCGTGACGCAAGCCCCGACCACGGCGACAGAAACCGGGAGGAACTCCGGCAGGCGGCGGGCCTGCGAGAGGGAGAAGACGTCCGCGAAGATCGTGAAGAACGGCGGCACGAGCACGGCGACGAGGACGGCGACCGAGCCGCCGAGCACGAGGGCAGCCCAGAGCCGTCTCGCCGCGAAAGCGGCGAGCGGAATCGCGATCAGGCCGGCAACGATGACCGGGCCCGCCCGCGCGATTGCGTCCGGCGACATGCCGAACCAGGGCCCCAGCTTCGTGACGAGGCTGCCGTAGTTCGCGAGCTCGTGGTCGCGGAGCGAGTTCGAGGGCGTCACGGAGCTCGAGCTGCTGATCACGGGATAGAAGAGGATCAGGAAGAGGATGAGCGGCGCGGTCACCGCGCCGAGGGCGATCGCCGCCCGCATGAGCAGCGGCTCCCAGGCGCGGACGAGGACGAGCCGCGCAAGCAGGAAGCCGAGCAGCAGCATCGCGATGAAGGGCGTGTACGACGGATGGACGAGGGTCAAGCCCATGCTCGCCGCACTCAGGCAGAGGAGCGCGACGCCTCCCCCGTCCCGGAGGAACGCGAAGGCGAGCGCAACGATCGCAGGGACGAGGAGCAGGTGGCTGGCCGCCTGTGGCTGCGTGACCGTCTCGAAGAAGCCTGTGCCGGCGAGGTTCTCCTCCCGTCTCGCGAGCCCGAGGTTCGCCAGCTGGACGGCCGCGAGCGCGAGGCCTCCGTACGGCGAGCGGAAGACCGCGTTGCCGGCCGCGTATGCGAGAAGAAGGGCGAGCGGGACGAGGATCGCCGGGAGGTAGACGACAACGTCGGCGACGTCGACTCCGGCCAGGCGCGCGACCAGAGCGTCCACGGCATGCCAGAGCGGGAACGCGTATCCGGGGTGGAGGCCTCCATCCTTGAACTCGTCCACGCTCGACAAGCCGTTGAGCACGTCGAGCTCGGCGAGCTTCCGCGCACGGGCCATATGGAAGAAGCCGTCGCCGTTGACCGGGCCTGCGGCCCACCACACCACGACGGAGAACAGCGCCCCCGACGCGAAGACGGCCGTGAAGGCCCGGCGTTCCGGCCTTTCGACCGGGCTCACGCCGTTGCGCAGGGCGGCCGGAACGGCCACGACGACGCTCACCGAGGCGATCACGATCCCCATGAGCAGAATCGACCCGCCGGCCGCGAAGACGAGTGCGAGCCCGAAGGCGTCGATGGCGAGGCTGAGCGCGAAAGAGCCCGCGAGCGCGATCCCCGGCGAGGCGGGCCAGCCGATCGCCCGGAGGAGGAGGGCTCCCGGCGCGAGGAGCACGCACGTTGCCGCCGCAGCAAGGCGAATCGCGAGCCCGGGGCCGGTCGTAGGCAGGAGGTGGGCGAGGAGGAGAAGTGCCGGCGCAAGCGCGATGATGCCGACGAACCGTCCGCGCGTCCGGACCGCGAGCGGGGCCGCCAGGGAAGCTACACGGCCGCTTCTTCCCTCCACCGACCCGATTCTAGGTCGCTTATCCCTCTCTCGGCCGCATGAGCGCCGGGCGCAAGCTGTCCCAGATCATGATCGCGCCGCCCGGGATCGAGGCGGCCACGGTCACGGCATAGAAGAGGAACCCGGTGGCGAAGGCTGCGTCGGCGTCCACCCCGAAGCGTCCGAGGAACGTGATGAAGAAGGCCTCGCGCACGCCGAGCCCGTTGATCGTGAACGGGATGAGCATGACGAGGAAGAGGAGCGGTCCCATGATGATGTAGACGAGCGGGGAGACGTCGATCCCGACCGCTTCGCCGCACAGCCAGATCGACATGATGCGGATGAACTGGAGGACGACCGTCGCGCCCAGGACGACGAGGAGGGCGCGCGGCTGTGACCGATAGCCGTGCAGCGCCTCCCACAGGCTCCTGAACCCCCGCGCGAGCTTGCGGGTGCCTCCCCGCTCCTGCAGCCAGGCGTTCGTCCGGCGGGAGAACATGATCGCCAGGGCCAGCGCCAATCCGACGGACAGCGCGATCTCGAGGACGAGCACCTCGCCGATGTTGTTGTAGCGCCCGATCGCGAGCACGAGGCCGATGGCGACGAGGACGAGAGTTCCCACCGAGCCGACCACGCGTTCCATGAGAACGGCGCCCGCGACCTCCCCTTTCGCCTCGGGCCTGCGGCGCGCATGCGCGGCGATCCGCACCGTGTCGCCGCCGATCGATGTGGGCAGCACCTGTCCGGCCGCATAGCCGATGAAGTAGAGCTTCGTGAGCCAGGAAAGCGGCTCGTGGATCCCCTTCGACGCAAGGAGGGCCTTCCACCGCCAGGCCATCCCGACGGTCGTGACCAGGAAGATGACATAGGAGGCGAGGAGATACCAGCCGTTGCTCGACCCGATCAGGTCGAGCGTCTGCCGGAGGTCGATCTGCCAGATCAGGTAGGCAAGGACACCCCCGCTGACGAGTACCTGCAGGGCGATGCGGACCG
>Ga0105245_10006211_pt1 | contig 10507 bp, 16 predicted proteins | sample KBSM54metaG_FD_81523 | JGI IMG/M metagenome (GOLD analysis project Ga0105245, IMG submission 81523) | Miscanthus rhizosphere microbial communities from Kellogg Biological Station, Michigan, USA - KBS M5-4 metaG | ecosystem: Host-associated > Plants > Roots > Rhizosphere > Soil | place...
ACAACGTCGCCGGGCAGGCGGCCCAGCTTGATCGGAAGCTTGTCGCCCAGCGTGACCAGAATCCCCGCCGCAACCAGCACCAATCCGAGGATGATCAGCATCCGCCCCACGCTTTAAGGATAGAGGGTGTTCGATAATAGGGCAGTATGCCCACGGAAGCCGCGTTGCCTTCGTCTCTCGCGCCCACCCCCACTCTGAAATCCGAACCAGGCATGGCTGACGAGTTCAACCCGCGCCTCTCAGCCGAAGCCCGTTTCGATCAGGCTGCCGATCTCCTGGGCCTCGACGACGGCATGCGAAAAGTTTTGCGCTCGCCGTCGCGCGAGATCATCGTGCACATTCCGGTCATGATGGATGACGGCCGCCTGGAAGTATTCACCGGCTATCGCGTGCAGCATTCCATCGCGCGCGGTCCCGCCAAAGGCGGCATTCGCTACGCTCCCGACGTAACACTCGATGAAGTCCGCGCCCTGGCCGCCTGGATGACGTGGAAATGCGCGGTGACCAATATTCCTTTCGGCGGATCCAAGGGCGGAGTCATTTGCGACCCGTCTATCCTTTCCCGCATCGAACTGGAGCGCATCACCAGGCGCTACACCGCGCAGCTGTTCGAATTTATCGGTCCGGAAATCGACGTGCCTGCGCCCGACGTCAACACGAACGACCAAACCATGGCGTGGATCATGGACACATATTCCATGCACGCCGGCCACACCGCGACGGGCGTCGTCACCGGCAAGCCGATCGATCTGGGCGGGTCTCGCGGACGAACGGAAGCCACCGGCCGCGGCTGCATGATCGTGATCGATCAGGCGCTGAAGCGCTTGGGCCTGGAGCGATCGTCCACGCGCGTAGTGATTCAGGGGTTCGGCAATGTGGGCGGCATGGCCGCGAAGTTGATGGCCCGCGCTGGATTCAAGATCATCTGCATCGTCGAATTCGACGGGGCGGTTCACAATTCCCAGGGCCTGGATATTCCGGCGCTGATGAAGCATCGCAAGGAAACCGGATCCATTGTGGATTTTCCGGGCGGTCAGAACATGGACCGCGAGGAAGCCATGTTTCTCGAAACCGATGTGCTGCTGCCGGCCGCACGCGAGAACGTGATCACGTCGCAGAACGCTTCCAAGCTGCGGACCAAGATTCTGTGCGAAGGCGCCAATGGGCCCACTACGCACTTCGCCGATCCCATCCTGACCAAGAAGGGCATTTTCGTGATTCCCGATATTCTGGCCAATGCCGGCGGCGTCACCGTGTCGTATTTCGAATGGGTCCAGGATCGCCAGGGCTACTTCTGGAATGAGCAGATGGTCAATGATCGTCTGGAAGAGATCATGGTGAACAGTTTTAATGACGTCGTGGCCTACGCGGAAAAACACGGCGTCAACAATCGCGCGGCTGCGTACATGCTGGCCCTGGACCGGGTCGCATTCGCCATCAAGCTTCGCGGAATTTACGCATAACCAAGGGGACAGACCTTATGAAGGTAGCCATCATCGGCGCTACAGGAAATGCCGGCTCGCGGATCGCATCCGAGCTTGTGAATCGCGGACACCAGGTCACCGGAATCGTGCGCCATCCCGAAAAGGGTCAAGGCGGCGCCGGCCTCACGCTTCAGAAGGGCGACCTCAAGGACCAAGCCGGGCTCGCGAAACTGCTGGCCGGTCACGATGCCGTGGTCCACAGCGTGCGCTTTCTCGATACGGACGAACGGGCAGTGGTCGGCGCGACGAAGAACGCTGGCGTCAAACGATTGTTAATTGTCGGCGGAGCTGGGAGCCTCGAAGTCGCTCCGGGAACTGCGCTGATTGACACTCCCAACTTCCCGGAAGCCTATAAACCTGAGGCCTCGGCTGGGCGCGATTTTCTGAATGCGCTGAAGCCTGAGCGCGATCTGGATTGGACCTATCTTTCGCCCTCCATTATCTTCAGTCCCGGCGAACGAACCGGAACATTCCGCGTGGGTAAAGACCAGGTTCTCACCGCCGCGGACGGCAAAAGCAGCATCTCCATGGAAGACTACGCCATCGCTCTGGCCGATGAGATCGAGCGGCCACAGCACAGCCGGCAGCGCTTCACCGTTGGCTACTGAACGCAAGAATGCGATGATGGTGGTATACCCGGAGAAGGGATTATGTATCTTTCCGACGAATTTCGCTTAAAAGTTGGCTTGGCCGAGATGCTCAAGGGCGGGGTCATTATGGACGTGACCAACGTGGAGCAGGCCAAGATCGCCGAAAAGGCCGGTGCCACCGCGGTGATGGCCCTCGAACGCGTTCCCTCGGATATTCGCAAAGAGGGCGGCGTCTCCCGGATGGCTTCCATTCGCATCATTCGGGAAATCATGGCCACGGTGTCGATTCCGGTCATGGCCAAGGCCCGCATCGGCCACTTCACCGAAGCTCGCGTGCTCGAAGCGCTGGGCGTCGATTACGTCGATGAGAGCGAAGTTCTCACTCCCGCCGACGAAGAACATCACATCGACAAGAAGACCTTCAAGGTGCCGTTCGTCTGCGGAGCCCGCAACCTGGGCGAGGCTTTGCGCCGAATTGCCGAAGGCGCCGCCATGATCCGCACCAAAGGCGAGGCCGGTTCCGGCAATATCGTCGAGGCCGTGCGTCATATCCGTACCATCGTCAAAGAGATGAAGCATCTCACCATCCTGGGCAAGGAAGAGCTGGTGCACGAAGCCAAGAACCTGGGCGCGCCCCTGGAACTGGTGGAATGGGTTGCGGCCAATGGAAAGCTGCCCGTGCCGAACTTCTCTGCGGGCGGAATCGCTACGCCGGCCGACGCCGCGCTGGTGATGCAGCTCGGGGCGGAAGCGGTATTTGTCGGCAGCGGCATCTTCAAATCGGAAGATCCCGATTCGCGCGCCCGTGCCATCGTCAAAGCGGCCACCTTCTACAACGATCCGGTCAAGCTTCTGGAAGCCAGTGAAGAACTCGGCGAAGCTATGCGCGGCCTGGATATTTCCAAGCTCCCCGAGAGCGAACTGCTCCAAACCCGCGGCTGGTAGTAGGTCTGGCCTTCAGGCCGGACGCGAGAACCATGAAAACCATCGGCATCCTCGCCCTCCAGGGCGATTTCCACGCTCATCGCAAGGCGGTGGAGCGCGCTGGAGGTCATGCCATCGAAGTCCGCACCGCACAGCAGCTCGATTCCTGCGACGGCCTCATCGTGCCGGGCGGCGAAAGCACCACCATGCTGAAACTGCTGGAGATCGAGAACCTCACCCAGCCTCTGCGCCGGTTCGCCGCGCGGAAACCGATGTTCGGAACCTGTGCCGGAGCCATACTCTTAGCGCACTCCGTGACGAATCCCGCGCAGCCGAGCCTGGACCTGATCGATATCGACGTCGAGCGCAATGCGTACGGGCGTCAGCTCGACAGCCGTGTGGCTCGTGTGCAAGCGGACAGTGGGGAAATGGAAGCCGTCTTTATCCGTGCGCCGAAAATCCTTCGGGTCGGCTCCGGAAGCCGGATTCTAGCCACCTACAACGGCGATCCGGTGTGGGTGGAGCAGGGCAGGCACATGGTGACCACGTTTCACCCTGAGCTGACTCCCGGCTCGCGCGTTCACCAACATTTCTTGGAACTCACTTAACGTTTACGCGCTTGACGTCGGCGGGCACGTTCAGCTCGAACGCGGAATCCGGCAGCGTGGGATTCATCTGCACGTCGGAATACTTGGCCTGATCGTAATCCCCCGAGGTCATGGTGACTTTGCTCTGCAGCGGAATACTGTCGCCCTCGGGAATCCAGAGATCGATCTTGACCACCTGCTTCTTGAGGTCGTTATCTTTCGGGCTAAGCTCGATCCGCGTCGTAGGTTTTCCCTCGATCGATTCGGTTCCTCCGGCGCTGATGTTGAAATCCCGGCGCAGATCGGAGCTCGACACCCCGATTCCCAACATGAGCAGCTGGTCTACCTGTTTGCCCAGCTTGCCGAACTTGCTGGCATCATAGACCTCCACCCGCTTGGCATCGGGATAGTAGACTTCTACTGTTTTCCCGGCGAAGCGGACCATCTGTCGATTCCTGCCGAAAAACTCCACCATGCCAATGGTCTGACCATTGGCCCGCTTCAGCCGCCGGGCGCCGTCTGATTCTTCCTTCTCGCTGAGCACCTTGGTGAACTGCGTGCGCTTGATCTTGGCTGAGAACGTCTTAAAATTGCGAGCGGACTGATCCATCCGCGCCAGGATGTCAGGGAGAGCCTCGGCGCGCAGACCGGTCAACGCAAGAGCGGCAAGGAATGTGGCGCGAGCAATGCGAGCCATGGATTTACGGCTTGGTATAAGCCATGTAGCCGGTGATTTCGCCTTCGATATCGTCGCGGACCGGCGCGACGTGCGTGATGGTGGTGTGAGTCTTGAAACGTTGATTCACAAGGTCCGTGGCCTTCTGCGGCCGGTCGGCCTCAGGCACGTTCGCCAGCAGCTTCGGCTCGATCAGGTACCCCTGCTGCGCCGGAAGCATCTGGATACTGGCGGCCCTGGGCTGATCTTTGAATACATCTCGCGGCGTCAGAAAGATGAACACCAGGATGAGGGCCACGATCACGTCGTATTGCCACGAAGCCCGTGGAAATTCCCAGAATATGAGCCGGCCCAGCGCTTTCATCACTTCCAGTCTACCAGCATCAGTCGGCCGGTCAGATCGTCCGGCGCACCAGTGAGAGGAACTCGTCCCGCGTGGCCTTGCTTTTGCGGAACATCCCCAGCATGTTGCTGGTCACTGTGCCTGAATGCTGTTTTTCCACGCCCCTCATCATCATGCAGAAGTGCTGCGCTTCCACCAGTACGGCCACGCCGCGGGGCGCGATCGCGCTTTCCACCGCTTCGGCGATCTGCTGCGTCATCCGCTCCTGCAATTGCAGTCTCCGCGCGAACATGTTCACAATCCGCGGGATCTTGCTCAGCCCAATAACTTTATCCTTGGGCAAATACGCCACGTGGACTTTTCCGTAGAAGGGCAGCAGGTGATGTTCACACAGGCTGAAGAACTCGATGTCCTTCACGATCACCATTTCATCCACCTTCACGCTGAAGACGGCTTCGTTGATCAATTCCTCCAGACTGGTGCTGTAGCCGCTGGTCAGAAATTGCATGGCCTTTTCCGCACGTTCCGGAGTGCGCACCAAGCCCTCGCGCGATGGATTCTCGCCCAGCAATCGCAACATCTCACGGAGGTGCCCGGCGATTTCGCCCTCTTGCGTGGGCATCACCTTCACTACAGCCTTGTTTTTCATGCCTTCGGAACCTCCAACTCAAAGCTATTGCGTCCAGTTTCGGAAATTCGCACCCGCGCCAAACGGGCCGGCAGAGTCCAATGCTCGGCCAGCGTTTCACGCACCAGCGTCGCCAGGTTCTCGGTTGTCGCCACGGTATGCGCGAATTGCGGAAGGTCCACGTTAAGGTTCTTGTGATCCAGCCGGGCCAGGACGCGACCGCGAATCAGGGTGTTCATCGCCTCGCGATTCACCACTTGGCCGTCACGGTCCACCGGGCCGTCTACCGTGATCTCCAGCACGTAGTCATGCCCGTGCCCGTGCGGATTATTGCACTTGCCATACAACCGACGGTTCTCCTCGGGTGTTAACGCGGCCGTGTCCAGCCGGTGTGACGCCGAGAAGCGATAGCGCGATGTGAGCGTCACTGCGGGCCTCCGTAATCGACATACAGATCCGCCGTCTCGTACAGCCGGACATTGTGCAGCTTGACGCCCTTACGCGCGATCACAGGCTCGATCCGCTTCCAGATCTCGAGAGCGATGTTCTCGGTGGTGGGAATCACCCTGTCGAAGGGCGGGATTTCTTTGTTCAAGAACCGGTGGTCCATGGGATCCACCACCTCCCGGTTCAGGATCTCCTTCAGTTCCCGCAGATCGAATACCATCCCGGTGACGGGATCCGGATCCCCCGCCAGCGTGACTTCCAGCACGTAATTGTGGCCATGGCCGTTGGGATTGGCGTTGTTGCCATAAACTGCCTGGTTCTGTTCGGCGCTCCACGCGGGATTCGCGCACACGTGCGATGCGGAAAACTCGGCTTTTCGGGTTAATAACATGCTTCCCTTAAGTTGGATGCGGCAGCCCCTATCCGGGCTCCGCAAGATCCACTAAAATAATAGCGTGAAGAGCAATACGGACCGTATCCTGATCGGCCTGGTGGCGGTGCTGGCGATTGGGCTCGCCTGGGTAGTCTCCGGCACGCTGGACGATGGTATCGTGCGAATCGGCGATCCGGCGCCAGATTTCAAGGTGGTCACGGATAGCGGCAAGACCCTCACCCGCGCGAATTTCGGCGGCAAACTCCTGGTCCTGCATTTTTGGGCCACATGGTGCGGGGGCTGCGTGGAGGAGATCCCTTCGCTCGAGGTCTTCCAGCGCGAATACGGCCCCCAGGGGGTGGTTGTTCTGGGCGTCAGCGTGGACGCCAATGAGAAGCTCTACCGGCGCTTCATGGACCAGTTCAAGGTATCCTACGCGACCTCCCGCGATCCTTCCTGGGACATCGCCGCCAGTTACGGGACTTTCCAGCTCCCGGAGAGCTACATCATCGATAGCTCCGGCAAGGTGGTGCAGAAGGTGATCGCAGCCCAAAACTGGCAGAATCCAGATTTCATCCAAAGTATTAAGAAATTCCTGTGAACTTACTGATTATAAGTGCGATGTTCCTCGGAGCGGCGTCCGCCGCGGACATTAAGTCTCTCCCCAACCAGGCAGGAAACGGGAACATCGACCTGGCGGGCAAGGTTTTCATCGAAAACAACGATATCCAGCAGCTTCTGGGCGCTCCGATGGACCCGGGCTACATCGTGGTTCGAATTAAAGTAGAGCCTCGGATGCTACAGGCTATCCGCATCAGTGCAGACGACTTTACGCTAGTCTCCCGCAAGGATGGCGAGCGTAGCGACGCGCTGATGCCCAGCCAGATCGGCGCTGCGGCCAACCTGATCTTGAAGTCCAAAACCACATACGCGGGCAGCCCCGGCGTGAGCTCTACCGCGGTTGGCGTTACTCCGGCATCCAAGCAAGGCGCCTCAGATAACAGAGATAACAGCGCCTTGATCAAGATCCTGGAGTCCAGGATGCTTGCGGATACGGAAACCAAGGAGCCCGTCGAAGGCCTGCTCTATTTCCTTCTCGAAGGAAAGAACAAGGTCAAAGACCTGGGCCTTCTCTACAAAGGGCCGGCGGGCCGCTTGGCGATGGACTTCAAGTAGCGTCGGGCACGGGAACGTTCTTAGCATCCCGCCACAAGCGCTCGAGATCGTAATACTCGCGGGCCTTCTCCGAAAAGATGTGGACCAGGTAGTCGCCGTAATCCACCAGCACCCATTCGGCATTGTCGTAGCCTTCGATGCTGTTCGGGATTTCGCCGAGCTTCTTCAGGCGGTGATGAACTTCGTCGGCGATGCTTTGAATCTGGCGGGTGTTGGCGCCGGTTACGATGACGAAGAAGTCTGCGAAGGTAGTAACTTCTCGTAAATCCAGCACCTTGATGTTGCGGCCTTGTTTTTCTTCCGCGGCTCGTACTGCCTCCAGCCACATGGGGGGCGGGGGAGCGGCGGGCTTCTTTCGTGGGCTTCCCAGTTAGCGGGCCTCCTGCTGGTATCGTACTACGTATGTCCTCGCTACGGGTATTGATCCCGGCTGAAAAGATTCAGGCGCGCATTGCTGAGTTGGGCGCGCAGATCGACCGCGACTATCCCGCCGGGCCGGTCTATCTGGTCGGAGTGCTGAAAGGCGCCATTATGTTCATGGCCGATCTGGCGCGCGCGATGAAGACTCCGGCCCGCCTGGAATTCGTGGTGATCGCGAGTTACGGCACAGGCAAGACGTCGTCCGGCGAGGCGCGGCTGATCAAGGATCTGGACCATCCCATCGAAGGCTTCGACGTAATCGTGGTGGAGGACATCGTCGATACGGGCATCACGCTGACCTATCTGATGCAGGTCCTGCGGCAGCGCAATCCCAAATCGCTGCGAATCGCGTCTTTGCTGGACAAGCCGTCGCGCCGGCAGCGTCCGGTGGAGGTGGACTATCGCGGCTTCGAGGTCCCCGACCAGTTCCTGGTCGGCTATGGATTGGATTATTCGGAGGACTATCGCAACCTGAAGGATGTGTGCGTTCTGGATGGATGATAGCCGCAAATGAACGCAAATGAACGCGAATCCCTGATTCACAATGTGGTGGGGGCCGTCTACGAAGTCTCTAATGCTCTTGGTGTCGGTTTCTTGGAGAAGGTTTATGAGCGTGCTCTCGTGCAAGAGTTGCGCGTGCGCGGAATCCGAGCGCAGACGCAGGCTCCATTTCCCGTTCTGTACAAAGGAGAATGTGTTGGAGAGTATTTTGCGGATATTCTCGTCGAAGACTGCCTTTTGGTCGAACTGAAGTGTTGTGAGGCCTTCTCAAAGGAACATCTGGCCCAATGCCTTAACTATCTGAAGGCTTCTGGCAAGAACATTGCTCTTCTGGTGAACTTTCAAAAGCCTAAAGCAGAATGGAAGCGCGTGGTTCTAGGCCTTTAACATTTGCGTTCATTTGCGGCTATTTCAACAGCGGCTTGACCACCTTCAAAACCGTTTCCGACACAATCGCTGCGCCCTCCGCCGTCGGATGAATTCCGTCTCTCTGCAAATACCGCAGATCCGGCGTTACGATATCCGAAAGCAGAAACGGGATCAGCTTCAACTTATATTGAACTGCCAGATCCTTGTACATCTTCTCAAAATCTTTGATGTACGCCGGACCATAATTCGGAGGCAGCGTCATCCCGGCCAGGACGACCTTCGCTCCCACCTCCTGGAACGCCACAATCATCTTCTCCAGATTCTGCTTGGTCACTTTGAGCGGCAGCCCCCTCAGCCCGTCATTTCCGCCGAGTTCGAGCAACACCACCGCCGGATTCAGCCGTATCGCCGACCCGATTCTGGAAACGCCGCCCTCGGTCGTGTCCCCGCTGATACCCAGGTTCTTTACCTGCCAGGCGTAACCCTGCTTGTCGAGCGTCCGCTGCATGTCGTCGGGGAAACTTTGCCCGGCCGGCAGCCCGTACCCGGCGCTCAAGCTGTCACCGAACACCACCAAGACCTTCCGGGTCTGTGCCAACGCCGGCGCCAGACTGAGCGCGGCGATCAGAATCCATCGAAGAATTACGTTCATTTGCGGCCTACCACCATAATAGAAGAAGTGTCTATTCTGGCCGCACGAAACCTCACCAAGTCCCTGGATAGCGGGAGCCATCGCGTCGAAATCCTCCGCGGGATCGATCTCGAAATCCCGGCCGGCCAGTTCGTGGCGATTATGGGAGCCTCCGGCAGCGGTAAGAGCACCCTGCTCGGCTTGCTGGCAGGCCTCGATACGCCGACCTCGGGAACCATCGTGATCGACGGCGTGGACATCACAGGGCTCAGCGAGGACAAGCTTGCGCTGGTGCGGGGACGCAAGATCGGATTTGTTTTCCAGAGCTATCAGCTGCTTCCCACGCTGACCGCCGAAGAAAACGTTCTGCTGCCGCATGAGCTGGCCGGAGGCGATGTAGCCACCGGGGTGGCCCGGGCACGGTCGCTGCTGGAGAGCGTCGGCCTGGCCGACCGCATGGATCACTATCCCGTCCAGCTATCCGGAGGCGAGCAGCAGCGCGTCGCGCTGGCGCGGGCCTTTATGGTGAAGCCACCTGTCCTGATGGCCGATGAGCCCACCGGAAACCTGGACAGCGTCAACGGCGCGCATGTGCTCGATTTGCTGATCTCCCTGAACCAGCGCGAAGGTACCACCATGGTACTGGTGACGCACGATATGGCTCTGGCGTCGCGCGCCGACCGCATCGTCACCTTGCGCGATGGGCAGATCGTGTCTGACGAAGTTCGCGAACTAGCCCGATCATGAGGCTCTCGATTCGCACAGCCTTCCGCATCGCCTGGCGCGAAACGCGGTCTTCGATGTCGAAATTCCTGTTCGTCGTGGTCGCGGTGGCCATCGGCGTAGGTGCGCTGGCGGGGGTTCGCGGATTCAGCGAAAGCGTCCGCAGCATGTTGAACAGCGAGGCTCGCACTATCATGGCGGCCGACTTGAGCGCACGCCAGTTTGCGCGGCCGAAGCCCGAGCAACTCGCCGAGCTCGACAAGCTTGGAACCCGCGGTGTCGATCGGACTCTGATCACAGAGACGGTTTCCATGGCGGCCGCCACCGCCCCGGATTCCACGCCGGTCCTGGTCTCGATTAAGGCTGTTGATCCCGCAAAGTATCCCTACTATGGAACGGTCAAACTTGCGCCGGAGATGACGTTGGCGCAGGCGCTGAAGGCCGATACGGTGATCGCCGGTGAAGACGTTCTGATCCGCCTGGGCGTGAAGGTCGGCGATCCGGTTCGTCTGGGATCGGCGGATTTTCGCGTGACGGCGGTCGCGCTCTCGGAGCCGGACAGGATGTCGGGAAGTCTGAACGTCGGCCTGCGCATGATGATCTCGCGCGAAGGGTTCGAGCGCACCGGGCTGATG
>Ga0105245_10006213_pt1 | contig 10506 bp, 9 predicted proteins | sample KBSM54metaG_FD_81523 | JGI IMG/M metagenome (GOLD analysis project Ga0105245, IMG submission 81523) | Miscanthus rhizosphere microbial communities from Kellogg Biological Station, Michigan, USA - KBS M5-4 metaG | ecosystem: Host-associated > Plants > Roots > Rhizosphere > Soil | place: Michigan...
CGCAAGCCCCGTCCCGATCTTGTCCATTGTCGCCCGGAGCTGCTCGGGCGGAAGATGCCGCGACAACTCGAACAGCAACTGGCTGGCGAGCAGCGCATATTGCCGCGGGAAAGTCGCCCGTCCGGCGGCGCTGAGGCGAAAGCCCTGCGACGGTCGCCCTTTGGTCCGGAGCGTCTCCGCTCGTTCGACCAGCCCTTCGCCTTCCAGCGCGACCATCTGCTGGTGCGCCGCATTGCGGGAGATGCCCAGCATCGCCGCGAGCGCCTGAATCCCGAGCGGCTCTTCCGACCGCAGCAGAATCTCGAGGATCCGGTCTCGGCTCCGGCGCGCTTCGCTTGTCGCCATGTCGTTCATCGCGCTCGAATCTATAGCAATTCCCGGCTTTGACAACTTTGTAATGAATGAAGTTGACAAAGTAGCTTTCTGCGCCGAAAAATCCGCGAAAAGGGGAGAAGGAATATGCTCAAAATAGCCGTCCTGCTGTTCGCAATCGGCGCCGTTGGTGGCCTGGTGATGGCCGCGTCCGTTCTGCGCGGACGAATGGCCCCGTGGGCTCTGTCGCTGCTTCACGCTGCGCTTGGCGCGGCCGGCCTCGTGCTGACGGCGATCGTTGTCCTTGGCGGCTCGACCGACGTCGCGAAGATCGTCCCGACCGCGCTCCTCATCCTGGTCGTGGCGGCGCTCGGCGGCTTCTTCCTCGCTTCTTTCCACGCCCGCAAGCAATTGCCCCCCAAAGCCGTCGTCGTGCTCCACGCGGGTCTGGCGGTCGTCGGCTTCCTGCTGCTCGCCGGCGGCGTCTTCAGCCTGATTTGAGCCCCCGATGCTCGGTCATCCGGTCCATCCGGCAGTCGTCCATTTCCCGATTGCGTTGCTGATTTCGGCGACGGCTGCCGATCTGGCCCGGGTGGCCGGGCTCACCACCGACGTTCACCTCGCCGCGATCCTGATGGCCGGCGGCCTCGTCATGGGCCTGGTGGCCATGGGCGCCGGCCTGTTCGATTTCACAAAGCTCGAAGAGACCGTCGTGCCGCATGCGTTGCAGCACATGGCTGCGGTCGGCACGGCATGGCTCGGCTATGCCGTCGCGCTCTACCTCCGCCGCGACGCTCTAAGCGGCGGAACCGGCGTGACCACGGCCAGCCTTGCCATGAGCGTCGTCAGCGCGCTCGTCCTGACCCTGGGCGGATGGCTCGGCGGACGCCTCGTCTATAGCTTTGGTGCGGGCGTCGTTCGCCGCTGAAACGCTTACCAAAAGCGCTGGATCGCGATCGCCGGAGTGACCGACGACGCCATATTATGCCCCTTGGGGACGATCCACACACCGGCGATGAGCCCCGCCCGGTCGCTCCAATTATATTCGACCGCGGGAGCGAAGCCGACGTTCCAGCTCCTGGGTGACCGCTCAGTCACCAGCGGTCCGTCGCCGTCGCGTCCGCTCACACTGGTTCGGCCCCAGAAATCCGCCTCGACATCGAGCGCCAGCACCCATTCCCTGGTCAGGCTGTACTCGGCCCCGGCGATCAGGCTGGTCTTGTCGCCCGGTCGCGCATGCCCACGAAAGTCGGGACCCGTTCCGTAGACGCTTCGCCCGCTGACATCGTGGCTCAACGGAAACCGGTGAAGGACGTTGATCCGTCCACGCAGCAAACGATTGCCAAACAGAAAATATTGCTGGACGTTGATCCCGATTTCGGGGGCGAACGAGCCGCTTCCATGGCCCTCCTTCGACACGCTGAGATGATCATCCTTTCCGGTCGGGAGCACCAGATTGGTCACCACGGCGATGCTCGGCACTCGGCGGTCGGGCGTGAAATGATTGAGGCGGACCTGCGACAGCAATTTGAAATCGCCCATCGCAAATTCGCGATTGTGCGCCTGCGTGCCCCACGAAAAGAACGGCTGCACCCCGACCGTCCAATTGTCGGTGAGGCCATATTGGTAAAAGCCGCTCGTCCCCGGGTTGTGATTTCCGCCCGATATTGAATCGAAAAAATAGGGCTCGGTGTAGAGGTGGCCCTTAGGCAAGGTCTCGGCGTTCGAAGCGAGAAGCGGCCCCGTCCAGCGCGAATCCTTCATCGCGGCCCGATAACGGTCGGCGGTCGCATCGGCGGCAAGCGCCGGAGTTGACGATGCAAATACGGCCAGGGCGGCCGTTACGATCCACTTCAAAAGACCCTCCAGGAGGTTTGCCAAGCCTGCCGTCTAGGTGCTGGCGACGGCTGCGGCTTCCGAATTCAAGCCTTCAAACTCAGCAGAACAAAAGCAGATCAAACCCGCTGTTTGCCAATAAAATCTGCAAGGGCAGCCATAAGCGTGGCTGACATGCCGTTCGCCCATTCGTCGACAAACGGCTTGCTGCTTGCGGGCCAAAGTTGAATCAGTGCTGCCATCCACCCGGAGGGGAACATATTTTGAAGACGATCCGTTCGCTCGCGCTCATCTGCGCGTTCACCGCTTTGTCGACGCCAGCGCTGGCCAAGCCTGCCGTCGGCCCGACGCGCTATTTCACCGGCAACGACCTGTTCGGCCTCGAGGTCGCGACCGACCCTCAAATCAGTCCTGACGGACGCACCATCGCTTATGTCCGCAAGTCGAACGACATCATGACCGACAAGGCGCGCAGCACGATCTGGCTGGTCGATGTCGCCACCGCGCAGCAGCGTCCGCTCCTCGCCGGTTCCGGCACCTATTTCTCGCCGCGTTGGTCGCCCGATGGCTCAAAGCTCGCCTACGTCGCAGCCGACGGCGGCGGCACGCAGCTTTATGTGCGCTGGATGGCGAGCGGCGACAGCGCCCGCATCACCGGCCTTCCCGACGGGCCCGACAGTCTCGCCTGGTCGCCCGACGGCCGCCGCATCGCTTATTCGATGTTCGTCCCCGACGATGGCGCCAAGCTCGGCAAGGCGCCCGACAAGCCCGAGGGCGCCAAGTGGGCCGAGCCGCTCCAGGTCATCGACGCGGTCAATTACCGCGCTGATGGCGCCGGTTATTTCAAGCCCGGCTACCAGCAGATCTTCTGGGTCCCGGCAGATGGCGGTGCGCCGACCCAACTGACCTTCGGCCCGACCAACGCCGGCGCGCAAGTGTCCTGGACGCCCGACAGCCGAGCGGTGGTGTTCAGCGCCAACCTCAACAAGGATTGGGAGCGCAACACCAACGAGTCCGAAATCTACCGAGTTTCAATCGACGGCGGAGCGCCTGTCGCGCTCACCAGCCGCAAGGGCCCGGACAATGAGCCGGTGGTTTCGCCGGACGGCCGCCTGATCGCCTACACTGGCTATGACGACGAGGCGAAATCCTACGAGGATTCGAAGCTCTACGTCATGAACCTCGATGGCTCGGGACGGCGCCTGCTCACCGGCAGTCTCGACCGCTCGGTCAATGGTCCGCTGTGGTCCGCGGACAGCCGCTCGATTTACGTCCTGCATGACGAGCATGGCAGCAACCGCGTCGCTCGCGTCGGCCTCGACGGCTCGGTCCACGACGTTGCGACCGGCCTCACCGGTGCGGGCCTCGACCGCCCCTATAGCGGCGGCGAGTTCAGCGTCTCGCGTACGGGCGCGATCGCCGTCACCACCGGCGACAACCTGCACCCGTCGGACGTCGGCATCGCGACCGCCGGCGCAGTGCGCAAGCTCACCCACCTCAACCAGCAACTGGCAGCGAAGGTCATGGGCGAGCCCCAGAAGCTCGTCGTTGCATCCAGCTTCGACCAGCACCCGATCGACGCCTGGATGATCACCCCGCCCGATTTCGACGCCGCGAAGAAATACCCGCTGATCCTCGAAATCCATGGCGGCCCGTGGTCGGCCTACGGTCCCAATTTCTCGACCGACGACCAGCTCTATGCCGCCGCCGGCTATGTCGTCGTCTACGCCAATCCGCGCGGCTCGACCTCCTACGGTCAGGCCTTCGCCGACTTCATCGACAAGAATTATCCGAGCCACGACTATGACGATTTGATGAGCGCGGTCGATGCCGCGATCGCCACGGGACACGTCGACCCGAACAACCTCTTCGTTACCGGCGGCTCGGGCGGCGGCGTCCTCACCGCGTGGATCGTCGGCAAGACCGACCGCTTCCGCGCCGCAGCCACGCAAAAGCCGGTGATCGATCTCGCCAGCTTCGCGCTCACCACCGACTTCGCGTCGAGCTTCTCGCCCTACTGGCGCAAGGAGCGGCCGTGGGAGGACCCGCAGAGCTATTGGAAATATTCGCCGCTTTCGCTGGTCGGCAACGTCAAGACGCCAACGCTCGTCGTGGTCGGTAGCGACGATTACCGAACGCCCGTCAGCGAGGCCGAGCAATATTATACGGCGCTCCAGACCCGCGGCATCCCGACGATGCTGGTGAAGGTGCCGGGTGCAAGCCACGGCGGCATCGCCGCCCGGCCGAGCCAGGCCGCCGCCAAAGCCAGTGCGATTCTCGCCTGGTTCGACCGCTACCGCACCGACAAGCCGCAGCCGGCCAACGTCGCCGCGAAGGACGGGGCTTCCGCTCCGGCGGTTCGCTAACTATCCGACCCTGCAACTTTTTCTCCCGCCAGCGGTGACGCTGGCGGGGATCCATTCTCTGGGGAGAGACCATGAAGACCTTCCGCCTCCTTGCGGCGACCGCAATTGCCTTGACCGCCGTTCCTGTCCTTGCCGCCACGACCAGCGGCATCAGCGCCCAGCGCCTGTCCGACGTCGACAAATATATCTCGTCCAACGACTTCGAGGGCCGCGGCCCGGCGACGCGCGCCGAAACCAAGACGATCAACTACATTGCCGACCAGATGCGCCAGATCGGGCTCAAGCCCGGCGGCGATACCGTCAACGGCCAGCGCAGCTGGTTCCAGAACGTGCCGCTCCTGAAATCCGACCTCGCCGCCGATCCGGTCGTCACCATCCAGGGCCCCGGCGGTTCGATGAGCCTCACCCAAGGCAATGAGATTGCGGTGAAAGCCCCGCTCAACGGCGCCAACCAGATCAGCATCATCAATGCGCCGATCGTCTTCGCCGGCTACGGCGTCTCGGCGCCCGAACGGAACTGGGACGACTTCAAGGGCGAGGACGTCCGCGGCAAGATCATCGTCGTCCTCATCAACGACCCTGATTTCGAGGGCGGCGAAGGCGACTTCGGCGGCAAGGCCATGACCTATTACGGCCGCTGGACCTACAAATATGAGGAAGCCGCGCGCCGCGGTGCCGCCGGCGTTCTGATCGTTCACGAAACCGACCCCGCCTCCTACGGCTGGAACACGGTCAAGAATTCCAACACCAACACCCAGTTCGACATCGTCCGCCAGAACCCGGCGGGATCGCACACGCCGTTCGAAACCTGGATCCAGCGCGACGTCGCGGTCCGGCTGTTCAAGAATGCCGGGCTCGATTTCGAGCAGGCGAAGGCCGCGGCGAAGACCAAGGCATTCCAGCCGATCGACCTCAAGTCGACGCTGAGCGCCACCGCCAACGCCAATGTCGCGACGATCACGTCGCACAACGTCGTCGGCTATCTCCCCGGCAAAAAATACCCGGACGAGACCGTCATCTACTCGGCGCACTGGGATCACCTCGGCATCGGCAAGCCCGACGAGCGCGGCGACAAGATTTATAATGGCGCGCTCGACAACGCGACGGGCATCTCGCAGATCCTCGAGCAGGCCCGCGTCTTCGCTCGCGAACCGCGCACCGACCGTTCGGTCGTGTTCCTCGCCGTCACCGCCGAGGAGAAAGGCCTGCTGGGCTCCGAATATTATGCCCAGAACCCGATCTTCCCGGCCGCCAAGACCGCCGGCGTGCTCAACACCGACGGTGGCGCGATCTGGGGCCGAGCGAAGAACTTCACCATCTCGGGCAATGCCAAGCTCGGCCTGCTCGATATGCTGATCTCGGAGGGCAAGAAGCAGGGCCGCTACTACAGCGCCGACCCGCATCCGGAGGCCGGGCACTTCTACCGCTCCGACCATTTCTCGTTCGCCAAAGTCGGAGTCCCCGCCATCAGCTTCGGCGACGGTAACGACCTGGTGAATGGCGGCACCGTGCGCGGCGAAGCGCTCGGCAAGGAATATGTGACCAAGCATTATCACCAGCCGAGCGACGAATGGTCGCCGCAATGGGACTTCAGCGGCATGGCCGAGGACACGCAGCTACTGCACGATCTCGGCCGCGATCTCGCCAATTCGCGCGATTGGCCGAACTGGTCTCCGGACAGCGAATTCCGCGGGACCCGCGACAAGTCGGCTGCGGAGCGCGGCGGCTCGGCGCCGGCTCCGTCCAAGGGCGAGCGCGGCTGAGCGTGGCGCTGCCGGGACGGACGTTCCGGCAGCCCCGCAACGCTTGTTGAGCTATTGCTGAAACGGGAGTAGTTCGCCCTTTGTTCTAAAGGGAGAACGCGCATGGCCGATCTCATTTTCTACACGAACCCAATGTCGCGGGGGCAGACGGTCCGCTGGATGCTGGAGGAGGTCGGCCAGCCATATGAAACCGAAATCCTCGACTATGCGTCGACCATGAAGTCCGAGCCCTACATCTCGATCAACCCGATGGGGAAAGTCCCGGCGATTAGACACAATGGCAAGGTCGTGACCGAGGTCGCCGCGATCTGCTGCTATCTCGCGGACGCCTTCCCCGAAGCGAACCTCGCGCCGCCGACCGATCAGCGCGCCGATTATTATCGCTGGATTTTCTTCACCTCTGGTCCGGTCGAAGCAGCGTTCAGCAACAAGGCTGCAGGATGGGAGCCGACGCTCGAGAAGCAGCGCATGTTCGGCTATGGCAATTACGATCTTGCCATCAACAATCTCGAGCGGGCGCTGAGCGGCAAGGAATATCTCGCCGCCGACCATTTCACGGCCGCTGACCTGTTCGTCGGCGCGAACGTCAATTTCATGCTGGCCTTCAATCTGCTCGAGCCGCGGCCGGTGTTCGTCGATTACGCCCAGCGCATGACCGACCGCGACGCCTACCGCCGCGCCAAGGATATCGACAGCAAGGCCGCCGCCGAGATCCAGGCGAGGCAGCAGCCCCAGCCGGCGTAAGGGCTTTCCCTCCCTCCAGGGGAAGGGTTAGGGGTGGCTGCGAGCGGAGCGAGTTCGCAACGTTCAACCTACCCAACCCCCTCCCCGCCGGTGAGGGGAGAATGGAGGCGATAAGATGGACGAACAACGCCGCCAGCAAGCCGTCTACCTCTACGACCGCTTCACCCATGACGGCATGGAACGCCGCGCGTTCATGGCCGAGATGGCGAAGCTCGCCGGAAGCGTCGCCGCCGCCGAACTGCTGATTTCCGCAATCGCCGCCTCGCCCGCCGCAGCCGCCATCGTCGCCGAGAACGACCACCGCATCTTCACGCGCACCGACAAGCTCGTCGGCGGTTACAGCGCTTATGTCGCCGAGCCCAAGACTCGCTCGCTCAAGGCGACGGTCATCGTCATTCACGAGAACCGCGGCCTCAACGATCATATCCGCGACGTTACGCGCCGGATCGCCGTCGAGGGCTTCCGCGCGGTCGCGCCGGACATGCTCTCGCCGAGCGGCGGCACGCCGTCCAACGAAGACGCCGCGCGCTCCGCAATCGAGAAGCTTGACGTCGGCAAGTCCGTCGACGACGCCGTCGGTTTCATGAGCGAGCTCAAGAAATCGAGCCGCGGCGGCAAGATCGGCGTGGTCGGCTTCTGCTGGGGCGGTGCGTTCGTGAACCGCCTCGCCGTCGCGGCTGGCAACAAGCTCACCGCCGCCGTGCCCTACTACGGCCCTGCCCCCGATCCATCCGCGGCGCCCAAGGTCCAGGCAGCGATGCTTATCCACGATGCCGGCCTCGACGAGCGCGTCAATCGCACCTCCTTCCCGTGGGTCGAAGCGCTACGGGCCAACAAGAAGAAGGTAACGTTCCAGCTCTACGACGGCGTCAACCACGCCTTCAACAACGACACCTCGGCGGAGCGCTACAACAAGGAAGCCGCCGAGCTCGCGTGGAAGCGGACGATCGCCTTCTTCCACAAACATCTCGGCTGATCGCCACCTCGAAGCGCCCTTGCGCTTGGCAAAAAGCCTGTCATGGAACTGTCACATCCCGGCTGGGGGACGCTGACAGGGGCTTTTGATGTTCGCTTGGTTCCAACGCCTGCTGCCAAGGACGGGCGACTTTTTCGGCATGTTCGAAGCCCACGCGGGCACGTTGGTCGACGCGGCGGAGGCGATGAACAAGCTCGCTGACGGCGGCACTCCGCAGAAGGACTACATCGGCGAAATCGAACGCAAGGAACACGATGCCGACGATATCACCCGGCAGGTGTTGAGAGACGTCCGCCGCACGTTCCTCACGCCCTTCGACCGCGGCTCGATCACGTCGCTGATCGCCGCGATGGACGACGCCATCGACGAAATGCACTCGGCCGCGATCGCGATCGACCTCTATGAGCTCAAGACCTTCGAGCCCGAGATGAAGCAGATCATCGCAATGGCGGTCGAGTCCGCCCGCCTCACGGCGGAAGCGATGCCGCTGCTTCGCGACATCAGCCGCAACGGCGGCCGGATCCACGAAATCACGGAGGCCATGGTGAAGCTCGAAGGCGGCGTCGACGATGTCCATGCCGCCGGACTTCAGAAGGCCTTCCACGAGCATGCCGACGCGCCGATGAAGTTCATCGTCGCGCGTGAAATCTACAAGCATCTCGAACGGATTGCCGACGCCTTCGAGGACGTCGCGAACGAGATCGACGGCATCGTGATCGATCACGCTTAGGCCATCGAGATGCACGAGCTCGCTCCCGTCCTGCTCGTCGGCCTGATCGTCGTCGCGCTTGCGTTCGACTTCCTGAACGGCCTCCACGACGCTGCCAATTCCATCGCGACCGTTGTTGCGACCCGGTTGCTAAGCCCCGTGATGGCCGTCGGTTTCGCGGCCTTTTTCAAGTTCGCCGCTTACTTCCTGGCCCTGCAATGGCCGCAACTCCACAAGGTCGCGGACACGATCGGCAAGGGTTTGATCGACAAGGATCTGGTCACGCCCGCCGTCGTCTTCGGAGCGCTCGTGGGCGCGATGTTCTGGAACGTCGTCACCTGGCTCAAGGGGATTCCCTCGTCATCCAGCCACGCTTTGGTTGGCGGCCTCATCGGCGCCGGTGTCGCTCATGCGGGCATTGCGGGCGTCCAGTGGAATGGCCTCAACAAGACCCTGATCGCCATCGTTCTTTCGCCGACGCTCGGCCTCATTCTGACCATGGCGATCATGCTGGTGACGAGCTGGATGGGCGTACGCGCCAGCGCCCGGGGATCGGAGCGGACTTTCCGCGGCCTGCACCTCGTGTCTGCCGGCGCCTACTCTCTCGGGCACGGCCTTAACGACGCCCAGAAGACGATGGGCATCATCACCGTGCTGCTTTACTCGACCGGCTACCTTCATGGTGACTTCCAGGTCCCGCACTGGGTCGCGCTCAGCTGCTATGTCGCGATCGGCCTCGGCACGCTGACCGGCGGCTGGCGAATCATCGAGACGATGGGCACCCGCATCACCAAGCTCAACCAGCACCAGGGCTTCTCCGCCTCGACCGGCGGATCGATCATGCTGTTCGCCGCCTCCTGGTTCGGCATTCCGGTGTCGACGACTCACACCATCACCGGCTGCGTGATTGGCGCCGGTGCCGCTCGCCGCGCCTCCGCCGTACGTTGGGGCGTCGCGCGCAGCGTGATGATCGCCTGGATCATCACCATCCCAGCGTCAGCGATCGTTGCCGCCCTCTTTTATTATCTGATCAGCGGTTACGGCGCCCGCGCGCTGCTTGCCGCTGCCGTCATCGCGCTCTTCTTTTTTGCGGCCGCGGCATGGCGCGAGTTCAAGCTTCACAACGAAGGCCGCGGCAAGTTCGCCGCCTGGATCGCAGCGATCGGGTTCCTCACTGCCGCTGGCATCGTCGCTTACGGCGTCTTCAACTGACAAACGAAAAGGGCCGGAGTTTCCTCCGACCCTTCCCGTTTAGCTTAGCTGCTAGTCCTAGCGGCGGTTGCCGAAGAGGCGCAGCAGGAACAGGAACATGTTGATGAAGTCGATGTAGAGGTGAAGCGCGCCCATGACCGCGGTCTTCGCCATCGCCTCGCCATGTCCCGCGACCGAGAAATAGACGCTCTTGATCTTCTGCGTGTCGTACGCGGTCAGGCCCGCGAAAATCAGCACGCCGATCGCGCTGATCGCCAGGTCCATCGCCGGTGAGCGCAGGAAGAAGTTGATCAGCAATGCGACGAACAGACCGACGACGCCCATGATGAGGAACGTGCCGAGGCCCGATAAGTCGCGCTTGGTCGTGTAGCCGTAGAGGCTGAGGCCGAGGAACGCGCCTGACGTCGCGAAGAACGCCTGGGCGATCGAGCCCTGGGTGTAGACCAGGAACAGGCTCGAAAACTGGACGCCGATCAGGCCCGCATAGGCCCAGAATAGGGTTTGTGCGGTCGTCACCGACATCCGGCTGATGCCGGCGCTCATCCACCAAACGAGGCCTAGTGGAGCAACGACGACCACCCAGAACAG
>Ga0105245_10006214_pt1 | contig 10505 bp, 8 predicted proteins | sample KBSM54metaG_FD_81523 | JGI IMG/M metagenome (GOLD analysis project Ga0105245, IMG submission 81523) | Miscanthus rhizosphere microbial communities from Kellogg Biological Station, Michigan, USA - KBS M5-4 metaG | ecosystem: Host-associated > Plants > Roots > Rhizosphere > Soil | place: Michigan...
AGATCACACGGTGCCGACCCGGCCGGGCGACGTGCCAGTATCGGCCTATGAGCACCCGTCTCACCCCCGGCGACACCGCCCCCGATTTCACGCTCCCCGACGCCGACGGCAAGCCCGTCTCGCTCGCCGACTACCGCGGCCGCCGCGTGGTCGTGTACTTCTACCCGGCCGCGGGCACCCCCGGCTGCACCAAGCAGGCCTGCGACTTCCGCGACAGCCTCGCCGAGCTCAACGGGGCAGGCCTCGACGTGCTCGGCATCTCCCCCGACAAGCCAGCGAAGCTGGCCAAGTTCCGCGACAAGGAGGGGCTCACCTTCCCGCTGCTGTCCGACGCCGACAAGGACGTGCTCAACGCCTGGGGCACCTTCGGTGAGAAGCAGATGTACGGCAAGACCGTGACCGGCGTGATCCGCTCGACGTTCGTGGTCGACCCGGAGGGGAAGATCGAGGTGGCGCAGTACAACGTGCGGGCGACCGGGCACGTCGCGAAGCTCCGCAAGGACCTGTCGGTCTGAGCTCGCCGCGGGTCCGTATCCTGGCGGGGTTGCCGGCGTAGTCCAACTGGCAGGAGACACGATCTTTAGGTGGTCGACAGTGCGGGTTCGAATCCCGCCGCCGGTACGACCCCGCCCGCGGATCCCGCGCCGCCGCCTACGGGCGGGGGTCGGGTCGCCGCGCGCCACGACCCGCAGCTCGGGCCGTCCACCCGCCACCGGTTCGGTACCGGTGACGGCCACGTCGCCCGAGGTGTCGGTGCGCCGCACGAGCGCTCCCCTGCGCTCCAGCACCGCCAGCAGGGCCAGGTTCGGCTGCCCGTAGGTGTTGCCCGCCCCGACGCTCACCAGCACCACCCGCGGCGCGACCGCAGCGAGGAAGGCCGGTGAGCTGTACCGGCTGCCGTGGTGCGGCATCTTGAGGATGTCCGCCCGCACTGATTGACCGGCCGCCAGGATGTCGGCCTGCTCGGCGAGCTCGGCGTCGCCCGACAGCAGCACCGTGCCCGCCGGGGTGGCGGCCCGCACCACGAGGGAGCCGTCGTTCACCGCCGTGCCGTCGTCCGGGTCGACGTGGGCGACTGGGTGCGGCGGGCCCAGGACGTCGAGGGTGAGGCCGGGCACGGTCAGCTTGCGGCCTGCGGCCAACGCGACCAGCGGCACGTCTGCCGCCGTGGCGAGCCGGGCGATGTCGCGCAGCGCCCACGCGGGCTCGCGGACCGGGCCCACCGCGATCGCTCCGACCGCCCGTCCGCGGAGCGCGCCCGCCAGTCCGCCGACGTGATCGGCGTGCAGGTGGCTGAGCAGCACGAGAGCGATGCCGCGCACCCCGAGGCGCGCGAGGCAGGCATCGATGGGCCCGTCGGCCGGGCCCGCGTCGACCAGCACCACCCAGCCCGGCCGGGCCGTGGCCAGCACGACGGCGTCGCCCTGCCCGACGTCGCACGCCACGATCACCCAACCCGCGGGCGGCCAACCCGGTGGGACGAGCCGGGTCGGCACGATCACCACCGTGGTACCCGCCAGCACGGCGAGCAGCACGGCGCGGCGACGGCGGGTGCGGGCCACCACCGCGACCCCGCCGAGCACCACGACCATGAGCAACGCCCCCACCGGGCCCGCGGGCCAGGGCAGGGCGGCGCCGGGCACCGCGGCGGCGCGATCGGCGACGGCGATGAGCCACGCGGCAGGCCATCCGGCGAGCCAGGCGCAGGCGCTCGCCGCGGCGGGCGCGACCGGAGCGACCAGCGCGGCCAGCACGCCCAGCACCGTGGCGGGGGCGACCGCGGGCGCCGCGAGCAGGTTGGCAATCACGGCCACCGGGCTGACCAGCCCGCCCAACCCGGCCACGATCGGAGCGGTGACGAGGAAGGCCGCGGCCGGCACGGCGAGCGCTTCGGCGGCGAGCCGCGGCACCCCGCGCGCGGTGAGCCGCGCCGCCCACCGCGGCGCCAGGAGCACGAGCGCGGCGGTGGCCGCCACCGACAGCGCGAACCCGGCGTCGACGGCGAGCGCGGGATCGGCGAACAACAGCACCAGCACGGCGGCGGCGAGCGCGGGGAGCGCGGAGCGCGAGCGGCCCGCCCCGAGCGCCACCAGCGTGACCGCTCCCATCACGGCCGCCCGCACCACGCTGGGCGAGGGCCGGGCGAGAACCACGAAGCCCACCAGGACCGCGCCCGCCACCGCCGCCGACAACCGCGGATCGGCCCGGAGCCGCCGGAAGCCCGCGAGCACAGCACCGGTCAAGATCGCCAGATTCGCCCCGGACACCGCGAGCAGATGGGTGAGCCCGGCGGCGCGGAAGTCGTCGTCGACCTCCTGGGTGAGGGCGCTGGTGTCGCCGATGGCCAGGCCGGGCAGCAGCCCGGCCTCGGCGGGCGGGAGCGTGCCCGTGGCGGCCCGCAGGCCCGAGCGCAGCCCACCGGCGGCGGACTGCCACCAGGGCGGAGCGTCGACGTCGCGCGGTGCTCCCCGCACCCGCAGCACCGCGATCGTGAGGTCGCTGCGCTCGGCTGGGGCGAGCAAACCCTCGGCCGTGACGCTCTGACCGGGCAACAGCCGCTGCCAGCCCTCGGCGGGCGCGAGCAGCAGCACCCGGCCCCCGCCGTGCCAGCTCCCCGCACCGGCGGTGGTGGCCACCAGCTCGGCGGGCACGACCACCCGGGCGGCGGCCGGGCCCGGCTGCCCCGAGGTGCGCAGGGTCCGAGGATCGTCGCGCAGGAGGACTCGGAGGGTCGCCGCCGCGCCCCGGAGCGCCTGGTCGTGCAGCGGGTGCGAGGCCACCAGGAAGGTGTGGGAAGCGATGACGATCCCGGCCGCGGCCGCCGTGCCCGCGGCGGCGAGCAGGACCGGCGACCGACGCCGGAGGCAGGCGAGCACGGCGGCGACGCACGCGACCAGCGCGCCCGCGACCGGCCCGGCGCCCAAGCCGAGCAGCATCACCGCCCAGGCGGCGGCTGCGGCCGGGACCAGCCGGAGATCAACGGGCGGGCGCTCGGTGGGCGGGCGCATCAGACCGTCACCAGATCGCGGAGCTGCTGGAACCGGCGTTCACCGATGCCGTCGATCTCCCGCAGCTGATCGACGCGGGCGAAGCGGCCGTTGCGGCTGCGCCACTCCACGATGTGCTGGGCGGTGACCGGGCCGACTCCCGGGAGCGTGTCGAGCTGCGTCACGCTCGACGTGTTCAGATTGATCTTGGTGGGCGAGCCCGCGCCTGCAGGCCCCGCACCGCCCGACCCCGGCCCGGCATCCCCCGCGCCGTCCGTCGCACCGGAGGGCAGCTGACCGGCCGCGTCCGGCGCGGGCGGGACCCCGACCGCGATCTGCTCGCCGTCGACGAGGCGGCGTGCGAGGTTCAGACCCGACAGGTCGACGCCCGGGCGCGCACCACCGACCGCGGTGAGCGCATCGGCCACCCGCGCCCCGTCCGGCACGCGCACCACGCCCGGATGCGCGACCCGCCCGGCCACGCTGACCACCAACTCCTTCGCGGCCGCAACGCCCACCGTGGCCGTGGGGCCTGCGCTGGTCGTCGCCCCGTCCGACCCGTTCGCTCCGGCGCCGGGCACCCCGTCGACGGCGACCGCGGGGAGGCCCCGCACCGGCTCGGCCTGTGGCCGCGACGTCCACACCCCGACCGCCGCGACGACCGCGGCCACGACCGCCACGAGCACCAACGCCACCGCTCCTGGACGGCCCGGATCCAGGCGTAGGCGGTGAACGGGCGCTCCGTCGGCCCGCCCGGACCACCGGCGCCGCCACACGGCGATGCGCGGCACCCGCAGCGGCACGGTGGGTGGCCCGGCAGGCGCCGCATCCGGGCCATCGAACCGACCACCTGGCCGCTCACCGTCGACGGCAAACCCGTCGCGAGGCGCAGGTCGCAGGCTCAGCACCGACGTGAGCCTGGTTGCGGGAGCGGTTCGAGGCACAGCTCGACGCTAAGTCGGTGTGGACGCTCCGCGGCAAGCAATCACGAACCTGTGGACAACCGCCGACGATGTGGACAACTCCACGACTACCGACCCGGCTGCGCCGGGGTCGCCCCCGTCCTCGGCACCACGACCACCCCGACCAGCCCGGTTCCGACGTGCGCGCCGATCACGGCCCCCACCTCCGACACCAGCAGCCGCGCGACGTCGAGGCGTTCCCGCAACCGCGCCGCCACCTCCTCGGCCCGCGCGGCGGCGGCGAGGTGCTGCACGGCGACGTCGACCGGCCCCTCCCCCGCCGCCTGCGCGGCGAGCTCGACGAGCCGCTGCGCCGCCCGCGCCGTGGTCCGCACCTTCTCCAGCGGCAGGATGCGGCCCTGCGCGACGTGCAACAGCGGCTTCACCGCGAGCGCCGTGCCCACCCAGGCCGCGGCCGCCCCGATCCGACCGCCCCGGCGCAGCCGTTCCAGGGAGTCGAGCGAGAAGAAGATGCGGCAGCGCCTCGCGACATCCGTCGCCGCGGCCGCGACCTCGTCGATCCCCCCGCCGTCGTCGGCGGTGTCGGCCGCGGCGAGCACCGCGTAGCCCAACCCCATGCACGCCGCACGCGAGTCGACCACCCGCACCCGGTCGGCTCCGATCTCGTCGGCCGCCAACCGCGCCGCCTCCCAGGTGCCCGACAGCTCCCGCGACAGGTGCACCGAGACGACCGCGGACGCGCCCGCGTCCAGCGCAGCCCGGTAGCAGTCCAGGAACGCGGCGGGGGCGGGCCGCGAGGTCTGCACGTCCAGGCGCCGGTCGGCCAGCGCCGCGCAGAGCTGCGTCGTGTCGATCTCGACGCCTTCCCGCCCCACCTGCGCGCCCAGCCGCACCGACAACGGCACCACGCGGATGTCCCGCTGGGCCGCGAGGCCCTCGGGGAGCGAGGAGGTGGAGTCGGTCACCACGGCGACGGGCACGCGTCAGCCTATCGAGTCGGAGCGGAGCAGCGCGGCGCACGCCCTGCCGACCTCGGCGTGCGCCGACCAGCCCCAGTGCATGCCGTCCGGGTTGCCGCGCCCGCTCAGCACGTGCTCCGCGACGAGCGCTTTGAGGTCGAGGAGCGCGACGCCGTGCGCCTGCGCCCACGCACGTGTCGCGCGCTCCGCGGCAGGCCGTCCGACGTGCACGCGGGCGTACTCGGCGGCGCGGTGCACCGGGGGCAGGACCGCGACCACGGGGATGCCCGGCCGGATCGCGAGGACGGCCGCGCGGCACTGCTCCAGGTGCCGGACGGTGAGGTGGGGCGGCAGCGCCACGGGCCCGCCGCCGGGGAGCGCGCGGGCGAACGTCCACGCCAACCCCGGCTGCAGGCGCCGGTAGGCCGGGCGCACCACGCGCCGCAGCCCGTCCGGCCGCACGACCGGGAGCAGCTCGCGCAGCGCCGTCGGCAGCGGCGAGGGCAGGGTGTCCATGCCGCCGACGCCGAGCACGAGCGCGTCGACCCGCGGGAGCGTCGCCCAGATCCGGGGGTCGCGGATCAGCGCCTGCCAGGCGTGGCGGGCCGTCCAGCCGATCCCCGCCACCAGCTCGGCCCGGCCGCCCAGCGCGGCGGCCGCGACGTTGGGCCACAGCCGCGGTTCGTCGGCGGGCTCGGCGCGCTCGGGCCCGTGGAAGGCCAGCGAGTCGGCGAGCACCAGCAGGGTGGGACCGGGCACTAAGGCTCGGCGTCGTAGCCGACGTTGTAGCCCGACAGTCGCCAGCGCGGGTGGTCGGCGCGGCGCGCGAGCGCGGCCCAGTGGCAGTTGGCCATGCCGCCGATCGACGGCCACGTGGAGATGGGCAGGCCGAGGAGGCCGCACACCAGGCCCGCGATCATGCCGCCGTGGGCCACCACCACGACGATGCCCTCGGGGTTGTCGGCGTACTCCTCGTCGAGCTCGTCGATGACGGGCCGCGAGCGGCGCACCACCTCGATGCGGGACTCGCCGCCGGGCGGCGCCCACGCGGGGTCGGAGCGCCACTCCGCGATCGCGCCGGGCCACCCCGCCTCGATCTCGGCGATCGTGCGCCCTTGCCACTGCCCGAGGTGGGTTTCGCGCAGCCGTGGATCGACCTTCACGTCGAGGCCGACCGCGGCGCCGATCACGGTGGCGGTGTCGACGGCGCGCCGCAGGTCGGAGCTGATCAGCCGGTCCGGACCGAGCGCGGCGATGCCCGGGGCGACCGCCGCGGCCTGCGCCCGGCCCTCCGCCGTGAGCTCGGCGTCGAAGTGGCCCTGCATCCTGCGCTCGACGTTGTGGTCGGTCTGGCCGTGGCGGAGCAGGACCAACCGGCGGAGCGTCACCCGTCGCCCCCTGCCTGCTCGACCTGCGCCTCCGCGAACGCGATGCGCGGGCAGTCCTTCCACAGCCGGTCGAGCCCGTAGAAGCCGCGCTCCTCGCTGTGCTGGACGTGCACCACGACGTCGACGAAGTCCAGCAGCACCCACCGACCCTCCCGGGCGCCCTCGCGCCGGGTCGGCTTGGCGCCCGCGAGGCGCATCTTCTCCTCGACCTCCTCGACGATCGCCTGCACCTGCCGCTCGTTCGGTGCGGAGGCGATCACGAAGAGGTCGGTGATCACCAGCTGCTCGGACACGTCGAGCACGACGATGTCCTGCGCCTTCTTGTCGGCCGCTGCCGCCACGGCCACCCGGGCCATCGCCAACGCCTGGTCGGTCGCCGTCACGCTCGTCCTTCCCACCCGACCCGACCGGGTCGGCGCGGCGACCAGTGTCCCAGCCGCAGCAGGCGGTGGGAGCGCCGGGTGAGGACCGGCCCGCGATCGACGCGAGCGGGTTCCGCCCAGGTCGAAGCCCGCGGGCTTCCCGGGCACGCCGCCGCTTCCGCGACGACCGCTAGGGTGGGCCGCTCCCTCGACCCGGCGGAGGCCTGCGTGATGCGGTGGGACCACGCGCGACGGCACGCCGCGTGCGGCCTGCTCGCCCTCGCGCTGCTCACGTCCTGTTCCGCCACCGAGCCACGGCCGGACGTCGGCGGTTCGGTCGCGGAGCCCGCGCCGGGGGCCACCTTGGCGTGGTCGCGCGTCGTAGCCACCGGCACCCGGCCGTTCGCGGTCGTAGGCGAGACCGTGCTCCTCGCCGACGGCACGGCCCTGCTCGGGCTGCGCCGATCCGACGGGGGCGAGCTGTGGCGGCTGCCGTTCGTCGACGGGGACCGCTTCACCGTGGCGGGCGGCCACGTCGTCGTCGAACGGAGCCGCGCGGGGTCGTTCGTCGCGAGCGAGCCGACCGACAGCCGGTCGGTCGAGGTGTTCGACGCGGCCACCGGATCGCCCCGCTGGCGTGCGGAGGGGCCTGCGCGGGCCGTGGTGCGCACGGATGCGGTCTACCTGACCCGGGCCGCGGACCGGGTCACCACGGCCCACGAGATCGCCGACGGGCGGGCTCGGTGGACGGCGTCGGGCATCGGCATCGCCAACGACAGCATCGGCGCACGGCTCCCCTACGCCCCACCGTCGCCGCGCTACCTGGCGACGACGGGAGGCGGCACGGTGGCGGCCGTCGACGCCCGCACGGGCGCCGTCCAACGCGGACGGCTCGGCTCCCACGACTGGTACGCGCTGGTCGCGGACCAGACCCTCGTGACGACCGACAACGACCCCCCGCCGAGCGAGCGCCGGTGCACGGTCGCGGTCACCACGGTCGCGGTCGACGGCACGAACCAGCGCACCACCACGGCCTTCAGCGGCAGGCAGGCCGACAACAGCTGCGAACGCGCCCTCGCCGACACCGACAACGGCCAGTCCGCCCTCGGATCCGGCACCCGCATCGCCGTGAGCAGCGCGGACGGGCGCCCCCAGGTGCTGGACCTCGCCACGGGGGCGATCACCTGGACCGCGGCCGCCCCAGGCGTGCCGATCGACGGCGACGGCCACTCCCTCCTGGTGCGCAGGCACGCCGACACCGGCGACCTCGCCCTCCTCGATTTCGACGGCGGACGGCAACGCTGGACGGCGCCGGACGCCGGGCTGCCCGGCACCTCGGCCAGCTGGAACTCCGCGGTGACCAGCGGGCTCGTCGCCGTCACCGGAGCGGCCGACGACCACCCGTTCGTCACCGTGTACGACGCCGACACCGGGCGCCTCCGCGGCCGCTTCCCCTCGTGGCTCGCCGGGGCCGGGGACACCTGGGTCGCGGTGACCCACGGCAACGGCACGGCCGATCAGTTGACCATGGAGTTCTGGACGTTCTCCTCGCGGTAGAGGTGCCGCTTCGAGATGTACTGGACCACACCGTCGGGCACGAGGTACCAGACCGGCCTGCCGAGGGCCACGCGGTCGCGGCAGTCGGTGGACGAGATCGCCATCGCGGGCACCTCCACGAGCGTGACGACCCCCTCCGGCAGGTGCGCGTCGGCCAGCTCGTAGCCCGGCCGCGTGACGCCCACGAAGTGCGCCAGCTCGAACAGGGCGTCCACCTTGTGCCACGACAGGATCTGGGCGAGGGCGTCGGCCCCGGTGATGAAGTACAGCTTCGAATCCGGGTACCGGGCGCTCAGGTCGGTGAGCGTGTCGGCGGTGTAGGTGGGCCCAGCGCGGTCGATGTCGACCCGGCTCACCGAGAACCGCGGGTTGGACGCCGTGGCCACCACCGTCATGAGGTAGCGGTCTTCGGCCGGGCTCACGACCTTGGCCGACTTCTGCCACGGCTGCCCGGTGGGCACGAAGATCACTTCATCGAGCGTGAACCGGTGGGCGACCTCGCTGGCCGCGACGAGGTGTCCGTGATGGATGGGGTCGAACGTGCCGCCCATCACGCCGATCCTGCGCATCCGCGGAGCCTAGTGCGTCACACCTCGTAGGCGTGGCGGAACTGCACGCTGATGCGCGGGCCGACGGCGCGGCTCTTGGGCACGCTGTGCTGCCAGGTGCGCTGGCAGGTGCCGCCCATCACGAGCAGGTCGCCCGGCCCCGGGGTGAACCCGACGGACGCGCCACCGCCCGCGGGCCGCAGCCGGAACGGCCGCACGGCACCCAACGAGACCAGCGCCACGACCGCCGACGGCAGCTCGCGGGCCACCCGATCGCCGTGCCAGGCCACGCTGTCGGCGCCGTCGCGGTACAGGTTCGCCCCGACCTGCGTGAACTCGACGCCGTAGCGCGCGGACAGCTCCCGCGCCATCGCAGCCAGATCGGGCGGCGCCTCGGCGAGCGGCCAGCGGTGGGTGAGCCGCGGCTCGGACACCACCCGGTCGTACATCCGCACCCGCCGCGGGCCGCCCCACGGCGTCTCGGCCAGCAGCCGCGCGAACAGCTCCTCGGCGCTCGCGCACCAGCCCGGCGCGATGTCCACCCACGCGCCGTGCCCGAGCTCGTGCCGACGCGCCGCTGCGACCTCCAAGCCGTCGAGCAAGGACGGCTGCCACACCAGATCGGCGGCCAACTCTCGAACCATAGTTCGATTGTACGCTCAGACCCGCGGTCGCGTGCCCGTTTCCTGAGCCGGGGGCAGTTGGTCGGCGCCGGGCAGCCGCGGCGGGGGTAGCCACGCGGCAGGCGAGGTGGCCCACGCGTTGACCGACGGCGGGATCGCCTCCGGCGCGGGCCGCACCGTGCGCGGAGCGGGCGCCGGGTCGTCGCCGAACCGGAACACCGAGGTCAGATCGCCGAACGTGCGCCGCCGCCACGCCGAGATGTTCGGCTCCGGCACCCCGGTGACCCGCTCCAGGAACCGCAGCGCCGACGTGTGGTCGAACGGCTCGGAGCTCACCCAGCCACCCGCCGTCCACGGCGAGATGACGACGGCGGGCACCCGGAAGCCCGCTCCCACCGGCAGGCCGTTGCCCGGGGTGCCGCCCGGGGACGTCCAGGTGACGAACTCGCCCGGGGTACCGGGCGGCGGGGTCGGCGGCGCGACGTGGTCGAAGAGACCGTCGTTCTCGTCGTAGGTGAGGATCACGGCCGTCTTGGCCCAGACGTCCGGGTTCGCGGCGATCGCGTCGATCTTGCTCGCGATGAAGTCGGCGCCGTCGCTCGGCCGGTGCGACGGGTGCTCGGACGTGGTGCTCGTGCAGACGACCCAGGACACGGTGGGCAGGCGGTCGGTCATCGCGTCGCTCTCGAACGCGAACTCCGAGCGGGCGGCTAGGCCGTCGACCGCCAGCGCCGATCCCCGACGCGACCGGCGGAACGCGGCGAACTGCTCCAGCACGTTGCAGCCGAACGTGTCGTCCTGCTGGTAGACCCGCCAGCTCACGCCCGCTCGCGTGAGCCGCTCGGCGTAGGTGGTCCAGCGGAAGCCCGCCCGCGGCGCGGCGTTGTCGAGGCAGGGGCCGCCGCCGCGGCCCTCCGCGTCGACCGTGCCGGTCATCCACATCATGCGGTTGGGCCACGTCGGCCCGAGCACCGACGCGTGCCACGCGTCGCAGACGGTGAACGCCTCGGCCAGCGCGAACTGCACCGGCAGGTCCGCGCGGGTGTGGTAACCCATCACGTAGGGCGCGTGCACGCCGTCGGCGCCGCGGTGGGCGGCCATCCACCCGTCCATCCGGCCGCCGTTCCAGGCGTCGTGCTGCACCTGCCAGGCGTGCGA
>Ga0105245_10006215_pt1 | contig 10505 bp, 11 predicted proteins | sample KBSM54metaG_FD_81523 | JGI IMG/M metagenome (GOLD analysis project Ga0105245, IMG submission 81523) | Miscanthus rhizosphere microbial communities from Kellogg Biological Station, Michigan, USA - KBS M5-4 metaG | ecosystem: Host-associated > Plants > Roots > Rhizosphere > Soil | place...
CTGCCCTGCAGCGACAGGTTCGGGGTCGGATTCCAGGAAAGGCGGACCGCGGTCGAATCGAGCGGCCCGGTCTCGATGTTCCAGCGGCGCTGGTCGGGCTCGCGGCCGTTGAAGCGCGACGCGTCGATCTTGACGTCGCCGAGGACCAGCCCGGCGGTGACCACGCCGAAGGCGATATGGGTGGAATCGAGCCAATGGTGGCTGATCGGCGCCTCGGGCGAATCCAGGATCGACATGCGGTGCATGAAGGCGGGCGGCCCGAACGCGGGCTCGCCGGGCAGGCCGGCATAGACGAACAGGCTGCCTGAGTCCGAGAGGCGGCGGCTGTAGCTCGCCGACAGCTCCATGAAGAAGTCGTGGGGGTGCTGGCGATCGACCAGCGGCGTGGCGCCGTCGGCCGTCTCCCCGGCGGCGAGGTGCAGCGGATAGCCGCGCCGGCCCATCAACGGATCGGGGCTGAGCGCGCCGCGCAATTGCAGCGTGCCGCCGCCCAGCGCGCGCCGGGCCGAGCCCATGATCATGCCCGAGACGAAGCCCATCTCGCCGCCGCGCGGCCCTCCCTGGCGGTCATAGACGAGGTTGAGGGCGGCATGGCCCATCAGCATCCAGTCGCCGGCCGTCAGCTCGACCCCGCCATGAAGCGAGGCGTCGGGCTGCCACGCCGTGCCCGACGCTTCGCGGCTCATTCCATAGGGGCCGAGCGCACCGGTCATCGCGTGGTCCATGCCGCCATCGGCCATTCCCGGCATTTGGTGCGCGCGGTGATCCGCCGGCTCCGGCTGCGGCTGCGGCTCCGGCGGGCCCGGCGCCGGCGCCGGATGACCGGCATGCTGGGCGAACGCCGGCGCGGCGCCGGCGAGCATGAGGGCGGCGATGGCCGTTCTTCTCATCGTCTTCGCCTTTCCAATGAAGAGGCGGCGACCGGAGCCGCCGCCTCTCCCTTACTCAGCGGTCGTGGCCGGAATGGCCGCCATGCTGCGCATGATCGGCCCCGGTCGCGCGGTGCTCGCCGGGCATATTGTGCTCGCAACAGCAGCAATGGCAGTCCCGCGGATGCTGCCTCTGCTCGGTGGGCTCGCCCGGCGCGGGCGCCGGCGCCGGCGCGGTCTGCGCGGCGGCCGGGAAGGCGATCGCGAGCGCGACCGCGGTCATCGGGATCTTCATTTCCTGTCTCCTGAGATTCGAATGAATGCGTTCGAGATCTCAGGCGAAGCGGGGCGGCGGCGGATCGGCCTCGGGCCGGATGCCGGCAAGCCGGGGCAATGGCGAGGCGGCGACGGCGGTTTCAACCGCGATCGGCGGCTCGAACGAGGTTGCCGGCACCTGCGCCATCGCGGCGCAGGCGATCATGCAGTCGACCGCCATCCGGTGATGCCGGTTCGAATCGGGCAGCGGCCGGCCGGCGCAATGCGAAGCCATTGCGGCATGGGGTGGCGCCGCCATCGCCTGGGCGATGCCGATCCGCCCGACCGGCGCCAGCAGCAACGCGGCGAGGATGACGATCCGGACGAGGCGGCGGGGGCTCACCGGGCCTCGATACGCCTTCCGCGGCGCGCGGGCAAACGCTTCAGAAATAGGAGCGGATGCCGAGGACGAGGGCGGTGCTGTCGGGATCGTCGCCGGCGAGGCGGGCGAGCCGGGCGGTGCGGCCGAGCAGGCGCTCGTAGCTGATTCCGACATAGGGGGCGAAAGGCTCGGCGATCCGGTAGCGCAGCCGCGCGCTGAGCTCGAGCGCGGTGGCGCCGCGGCCGAGGGCGAGGGCCGGGATGTCCGAGGCGGCGAAATCCATGCCCGCATAGGGCTGCAGGACGAGATTTCGTACCGGCTCCCAATCGTAATAAGCGTAGAGATTGCCGGTGACCTCGCCCTTGTTCGACAGATAGCCGAACGCCCCGACATAGAGCGGCTCGGTGACGTTGCCCTGCATGCCGAGCACCGCATAGGTGCGGCGCGGCCGCAGGAAATCGCGCTGGACGCCGGCCTGGAGCGCGAGGCCTTCCGCGAGGATCGGGTGGCTGTAGAGCGCCTGCGCTCCGACATAATCGACGCCGCCGTGAACGAGGCCGCTGCCGGTCGAGGCGAGCCAGAGCCGGTGCGGGCCGTTGCCGATCTGGGCGGAGAGATCCCAGGCGTAGGAATTGCCTTCGGGCACGAGCTCGATCCGGTCGCCGTAAAATTCCGCGAACGGCTCGGGCGCGGCGGCGGCATTGTCGGCGGCGGGGGCGGGCGGTGCCGGCGGCTCGGCGATCGTCATCGGCCGATAGGCGAGCCGCGGGGCCGGCCCCGGCGCCGGGGTCAGCACATCCTCATAGGCGAGGCGCTGCGCCGACGCCGCCGCGGGCGCGACGAGGACCAGCAAGGCGAGCGCGAACCGCATCGCCGCCGGTTATGCCAGCGAAACCTTTCCGGCCAGTGTCGAATCCCGATCGCCCCCTTGTGGGACATTACGGGCCCAGATCCCTGCCGCGGACGGCGGCGGCGGTGCGCGGGCGGCGGGGGAGGCCGAGCGCCTCGGCGACGTCCTCGTCCCAGCCATAGACGTCGGGCGCGAAGACGATCCGGCCATGGTCGATGAAGGCGGTATGGTAGAACAGCCGCACCGGGATCGGCCGCGGCAGCGCCACGAACCCCTCCTCGCCCGTCGCCAGCGCCTGCTGCCATTGCTCGCTTATGCCTTCGTCCGCCGCGATCATCGCCGCGAAGCCGAGCGCGTCCTGGACCCGGACGCAGCCATGGCTGGCGTGGCGCTCGTTCTCGCCGAACAGCGCCTTGGCGGGGGTGTCGTGAAGATAGATTTCCTGGTCGTTGCGGAGATCGAACTTGACCAGGCCCAGCGAATTGCGCGGCCCCGATTGCTGGACGATCCAGCCGTCGCGGCGCTCCATATGGTTGCGGCGCAGATAGGCCTCGCCCTTGGGCGCGATCTCGCGCTCCTCGATCGAGCGCGGCACGGTCCAGGTCGGGTTGGCGGCGAGGCGGTAGAGCGGCGAGGCGAGCTCGGGCGTCTCGCGGCCGGGCTCGCCGACCACTACCCGGCGCGAATCCGCCACCGCGCCGTCGCGGATGTAGGCGAGCGTCGCGGCGCCGGTATTGACGTCGATCCTCGTCGCCGCCGGCGCGCGCTCGAGCCAGCGCCGCCGCTCGAGGTTAACGGCGAGGCTGCGCGCGCGATTGAGCAGGGCCGGCGGCGGATTCCCTCGCGCGGCCGCGACCTGGCGGTTCGCCGCGACATAGGCCTCGGAGAGTTGCCGATACTCCTCGTCCTGCGGCGCGAGGCCTCGCAGCCAGCCGGCGACGTCGCCGCCGGCGAGCGCGCGGTCGAGGCCGGCGGCGAGGTCCGGAGCGGGGCGCGGCAGCGTGTAGGGGCGGCGAAGCTGCGCCGGATCGGTGCGCCCCCGCGCCAGCGCCTCCGCGTAGGTGAGAGCGGCGAGGCTCAGGGCGGCGTCGTGCCGCGCCGGCGAGCCCGCGGCCCGGACCGGCGCGAGAAAGGCGTCCGGGTCGAGCGCGTGCCGCTCCGCCTCGCCGATCGCGGCGGTCAGCGCCGCCTCGCTCTGGCGGGTCCAGGCGGTGCGCCAGCCGCGGCCGCGGTAGAAGCGCGCCACCCTGGGATCGGACGCCGCGGCGCGCAGCTCGCCGGCGCCGGTCGGCGCCGACGCGTTCTGCTGCGGTTGCGGTTGCGGTCCGCACCCGGCGAGCGCGACCAGCGCCGCCACCATCCATGTTTTCGCGCGCACGGTTCACTCCACAAGACGCAACATCGGTGCTGCTCAACGTGCGCCGGCCTCGTTTCGATCCGAACGGCCGACGCTCGATTAAGGCTTGCTTAGCCATTCGCGGCCTAAAGCGGTCGCATGACATCTGGAGTTTGCCCGTGAGCAAGGGACAGCTGGCGATCCTGCCGTTGCCGGATGGCCGCACCGCGGAGCGCCGCATCGTCAATCTCGCCGCGCGGCTGCGCGAGCCCGGGGCGACGATCGCCGACGCCGAGGTGCTGGACCTGTCGACCGACGGCTACATGGCGGTCTGCGAGCTCACGCTCGAGCCGGGGACGACGGTCTGGCTCAAGCTGCCCGGGCTCGAGCCGCAGAACAGCCGGGTGGTCTGGGCCGAGGACGGCAGGACCGGCTTCCAGTTCGCGACCCCGATCCATCCGGCGACGATCGAGCTGCTCGTCCAGACCAGCCGCCGGCCGGTCCCGAAGCGGCATTTCGGCCCCCAGGGCTGACCCGGGCGCCGCTTGACGGAAGGCCGCTCCTCCGGCACAAAGCGCGCTTCGGCCCGCCGGGAGCAAGGCCATGAAAAAACTCGTGCTTCTGACCCTCGCTTCGCCTGCCTCGACGGTCCCGGCGCTGGCCGACACCACCACGCCGCAACTCGACCCCAATGAGGTGATCTGCCGGACCGTGCGGGCCACGGGCTCGCGGCTCGCCCTGTCGCGGCGCTGCGCGACCCGGGCGCAATGGCTCGAGGACGAGCGCCAGCAGCGCGCCCAGGCCGCGGAGCGCCAGATCCGGCAGACCCAGCCGACCTGCATGACTCCCGGCGAGCGGGGGACGGTGATGGGGCGCTACGTAGCGGCGCCGGCGCGGGGCAATTGCCAGTGAGCCGATGGCTGCTTTCGGCAGCCGCTTTGGCGGCTGCGGCGCCGGCCCCGGCTCTGGCCGACACCAACGCGCCACAGCTCGACCCCAATGAGGTCATCTGCCGGACGGTGTCGGCGACCGGCTCGCGCCTCGCGACGTCGCGGCGCTGCGCGACCCGCGCCCAATGGCTGGAGGACGAGCGCGCCCAGCGCACCTGGCTCAACGAACGCCAGACCCGCCAGACTCAGCCGACCTGCATGAATCCCGCCGAACGGGCCCGAGTCTTCGGCCGCTATTATGCGGGCGGCGGCACCGGCGCTGGAGGCTGTTAGTAAAGAGGAATAGGCCATGACGAAATTCGCCCTTCTGATCCTCGCTTTGCCGGCCGCCACCGCCGCCGTCGCCGCCGACCAGCCCCAGACCGGGTTCGACCCCAACGAAGTCGTCTGCCGCAGCGTCGCGGCCACCGGCTCGCGGCTCGCCCGGTCGCGGCGCTGCGCGACCCGCGCCCAATGGGCCGAGGACGACCGCGCCCAGCGCGCCCAGTTCAGCGAGCGCACGCTGCGCCAGACAAATCCGCAGGGGATGAACCCGGGCGAGCGAGGCGCGGCCTTCGGACGCTACGTTTCCCCCGCCGCGCGCGGCGGCTCCGGCAACTAACCGGGCGAGCACCCTTCTTCGCCCAAGTCGCGGCGGGTTCGCCGAAGCGATCGGCTTGCCGGCCATGGCTCCCAAGGAGCGAAGGCTGGTGCCGCTTGAGGGACTCGAACCCACGACCCCATCATTACGAATGATGTGCTCTACCAGCTGAGCTAAAGCGGCCCGTTCCCGGGAGCGGCGCCATTATCAGCGGGTGCGCACCTTGACAAGCGGACCCCCTGACCGCGCGCTTCGCGCAGGCGAATGCTTTCCGGCCCTTAACCATATCTCAACCACGGCCGGTGCAGGGTTTCCCCTCATTCGCCCCGGGGGGCAGGGACGCCGCTACATGGACAGTTTCAGGGGTTTCGAAGAGGACCGGGCGGTCCCGGCGGCCGACGAGGAACCGGCGATCGAGCGTCCGCCCGAGATCGGCGTCGACGAACGGCGGATGCACGTGCGCGCCTACAATTACTGGGTCTCGCTGCTCGCCGGCCGCGCCTATCCCTCGATCCAGGACGTCGACCCTCACAATATCGAGGATTTCGGCCCCCACAGCGTGCTGCTCGATTTCTCCGGCGATCCGGAGGATCCGGCGATCGCCTTCCTCGGCCGTGCGCTCCGCGCCGAATGCGGCCTCGATTCGGGGATCGGCCGGATCGCCGAGGTGCCGAGCCGCTCGCTGCTGTCGCGCCTCACCGACCATTATCTCCAGATCATGGCCAACCGCGCGCCGATCGGCTTCGAGGCCGAGTTCGTCAGCCAGCACGGCCACAATACGCTCTATCGCGGCATCCTGATGCCCTTGTCCTCGGACGGCGAGTCGATCGACTTCATCTACGGCGTGATCAACTGGAAGGAGATCGCCGACGCGCAGACCGCGTCCGCGCTCGCCGGCCAGGTCGAAAGCGCGATCGCGGGGACGCCGGCGCCGGCGGCCTACGGCGCCGACGCCCTGGTCTGGGCAGACGGCCCCAATGCCGAGTTCGCCGAGGCGCCGGTGTTGCCCGCGGACGATGCCAATCTCAGCCTCTGGCCCGACGCGCCCGGCCTCGCCGACCGGCTCTGCGCCGCGCGCGACGGCGCCGAGCAGGCCACGGCCTCCGACCAGCGCAGCCGCGCCGCGCTCTACCGCGCGCTCGGCCTCGCCTACGATTTCGCCTTGGCCGCCGAGGGCGCGCCGGACGATTATGCCGAGCTGCTCGAAGACGCCGGCATCAAGGTGCAGGCGCGAGCGCCGATGACCCCGGTCGTCAAGCTCGTCTTCGGCGCCCATTACGACAAGACCCGGCTCACCGAATTCGCCGCCGCGCTCGCCTGGGCGAAGCGCGAGGACGTCGCCGAAGGGGCGCTCGCCGAGCGGATCGAAGCCTTTGCCGGCGGCCTCAAGGGCGTCGTCGCCGCCGAGCGCGCCGCCCGCCGCCCGGCCCCGAAGCCCGATCGCTGGGCCGAGCTGCGCGCCGCGCTCCACGCCGCGCGCCCGCTCGCCCGCGTCGACATCGCGGTCGCGGGCGAGGAGGAGTTCGTCCTGCTCGTCGCCCGCCGCGAATTGGGCGGCCTCGCCGTGGTGGCGCCCATCACCGACGCAAGGCTCATCGACCAGGCCATCCGCAAGACCGCCGCCTGAAGGGCGGTCCCCCACAGGACCATTGCGCCGGTGCGCATCGGTGGCCAATCTGGCGCCGTGAAAGTCTACGGAATATTTCCCGCGTTCGATCTTCACGGCGCGAATGCCCGCGAGGATGAGGCGCGCTGCATCGCGATCGTCGCCGGCATGGTGTTCGATTGCCTGCGCGCGGACGGTGACGATTTCCACTATCTGGTCGACTGGCGCGATCCCGGCGCGCCGCCCGATATGCCCGGGTTCAACAGCGACATCGCCGAGCCGCACATCGTCGAGCTCAGGCGTCCCGACGCCTTGCGCGACTGTCTGACGAAGGCCGTCGACCCGGACGGGACGGGCGGCGGCACGGTGCGGTCGATCGCAACCTGCCGGGCCGCCACCTTCGGCTTCGACGGCCAGGCCTATGTCTGCCTCCGGCACGAAGACGCTCCGCCGGTGTCGCCCGACCCGTCGCTGGTGATCGTCGAGGAGCGCCCCGACATATTGCTGAAGACCGATCTGTTCGACGGCTGGCTTCGGGAGACATCGCGCATTCAGCCAGACGTGCTATGAGGCCGGCACCGGGGGCCCTTACCGGGAGTCGCATCATGCGCCCATTGCTCTTCGCCTTCCTGCTCGCAGCGCCGGCGCTCGCCGCCGCGCAGCCGGCGCCGCGCACCGTCGCGGTGCAGCTGTCGAGCTTCGATTTCACCCCGAACGAGATCCGGCTGCGCGCCGGCGAGCCGGTCACGCTCCATCTCGTCAACAATGGCCGCGGCGGCCACAATTTCTCGGCGCCGCAATTCTTCGCGGCGGCGAGCGGGGTGTCGGGGCCGGTGCAGCGCGGCGCGGTCGAGGTCCGCTCTCACGGCAGCGCCGACGTCCGGCTGACCCCGGCGCGCGGCCATTACCGGCTGCGCTGCACCCACAGCCTCCACACCGCCTTCGGCATGACCGGCACGATCACCGTCGAATAGGTTGCCGCCGCGATGAAGCCGGGTCTATAGGCGCGCGCAGCAACGGGCGCCCGATGCCCGAATCCCGGGAGCGGAGCTTATGGCAGCGGACAGCATGGGTGGGGGCAACGCCGCTCACCGGCGCCTGCTGGCGAGCCTCGCGAGCGCCCTGTGCGGCGGCGCCCTGCCCGGCGAATTGAAGGATTTCGGCAGCGACGATTGCGCCGCCGCGGCCGCGTTCATCGCCGGCTCCGCCGCCCGCCGCCCGCGCGGCACCGCGCTCGTGAAGCTCGAATCGACCGGCACCAAATTGGGCCACCGGCGGATGCGGATCTGCATCGCCAATGACGACATGCCGTTCCTGGTCGATTCGGTCGCCGGCGCGATCGCCGCGCGCGGCCTCATCATCCACCGGCTGCTCCACCCGGTGGTCTGCGTCACCCGCGACGCGAAAGGCAATCTCGCCGCGATCGAGCCGCTCTGCGACGACAAGGACCGGCGCGAATCGATCATGTATATCGAGGTCGACCGCGCCGATGCGAAGGGCCGCGCCGAGCTGGTCGCCGAGCTCGAGCGCGTGCTCGCCAACGTCCGCGCCGCGGTCGCCGACTGGCGGACGATGCAGGAGAATATGCACGCCCAGGCCGACGCCGTCGCCGACGGCGAGGGCAAGGCCTTGCTCCACTGGCTCGCCGACGGCGCGATGACGCTGCTGGGCTATGAGGTCGAGCGGCCGGGCAAGAAGCCGTCCGAGCGGCTCGGCATCATGAAGCTCTCCGACGATCCGACCGACGAGGGCGGCAGCGAGGGCGCGATCCGCTATTTCGAGCAGGGCGGGCCGGTGCCGCTGATCGCCAAGGCCGATCTGCGCTCGCCGGTCCACCGCCGGGTGCCGCTCGACCTGATCGTCGTGCCGCTGCGCGACAAGGACAAGATCACCGGCATCGGCGTCCATGCCGGCCTGTGGACCAGCCAGGCGCTGACCGTGCCGATCGAGGACGTGCCGGTGCTGCGCGGCCAGCTCGCCGCGCTCGAGAAGGAATTCGGCTTCGATCCCTCCGGCCACAGCGGCAAGGCCTTGCGGCATGCGCTCGCGTCGCTCCCGCGCGATCTGCTCGTCAACCTCCGGCCGGAAGAGGTGAAGCACCTCACCACCACCGCCATCTCGCTCGCCGACCGGCCGCGGCCGACCCTGATCCTCGTCCGCTCGATCCTGAAGGGGCACATGTTCGCCTTCGTCTGGCTGCCGCGCGACGAGCTCACCACTCGGCGGCGCGTCTCGATCGGCGAGATGATCGAGGAGGCGGCCAAGGGGACGATCACCAACTGGTCGGTCGACCTCGGCGACGGCGACCTCGCTTTGGTCCGCTACACGCTCAACGTCGATGCCAGGACGGCGACCCCCGATGCCGAGGCGCTCGACCGCCGGCTCGATGCGATGGTGCGCGGCTGGGTGCCGAGCGTCGAGGAGGCATTGGGCGAGCTGGTCGGCGAGCGCCGGGCGGCCGGCCTCGCGATGACCTATCTCGACCAGTTCCCCGAAGGCTATCGGATCCGCACCGGCCCGGCCGACGCCGCCCGCGACGTCGTCTGCCTGTCGGGCCTCGACGGCGCCGGGGCGCGCGACGTCCGCCTGTTCAACCGCGAGTCCGACGCGCCCGACCGGCTCCGCCTCAAGACCTACCGGATCGGCGAGATCATCCCCTTGTCCGAAGCGGTGCCGGTTTTCGAGAATTTCGGCTTCCGCGTGCTCGACGAGGTGCCGACCCCGGTCGGCCGCGGCGGCGCCACCGGCTACGTCCACGATTTCGACCTGCAGATGCCGGGGGGAGCCACCGCCGGCGCGGTGCTGAAGCGCGCCGAGCTGGTCCAGCAGGCGCTCGCCGACGTGCTCGAGGGCAAGGCCGAGAACGATCCGTTCAACCAGCTGATCGTCGCCGCCGCCCTCGAGCCGCGCGAGGTCGCCCTGTTCCGTGCCTGGTTCCGCTATCTGCGCCAGACCGGCCTCGCTTACTCGCAGCTCACCGTCGTCGATGCGCTCCGCCGCGCGCCCGACGTGACCAAGGGGCTGATCGCCCTGTTCGACGCCTTGCACGATCCCGGCGCGCGCGGCCGGACCGAGGCGATCGCCGCGGCCGAGCGCAAGATCGAGCGCGGCCTCGCCAATGTCGCCGCGATCGACGAGGATCGCATCCTCAGGCTGATCGGCGGCGTCATCCGCGCCACCTTGCGCACCAACGCCTTCTCGCCGGCGGGCAAGGAGGCGCTCGCCTTCAAGCTCGATTCGGGCGAGGTGCCCGGCCTGCCGGCGCCGGTGCCGTGGCGGGAGATCTGGGTCTATTCGCCGCGCCTCGAGGGCATCCACCTGCGCGGCGGCGCGATCGCGCGCGGCGGCCTCAGATGGTCCGACCGGCGCGACGATTTCCGCACCGAGGTGCTCGGCCTGATGAAGGCGCAGGTGGTCAAGAATGCGGTGATCGTGCCGACCGGGGCCAAAGGCGGCTTCTATCCCAAGCAATTGCCCTCGCCCGCGAACCGCGACGCCTGGCTCGCGGAAGGGACCGAAAGCTACCGGATCTTCATCCGCGCCCTGCTCTCGGTCACCGACAATCTCGTCAAGGACAAGGTCGTCCACCCGCCCAAGGTCGTGATCCGCGACAAGGACGACCCCTATTTCGTGGTCGCCGCCGACAAGGGCACCGCGACCTTCTCCGACGTCGCCAA
>Ga0105245_10006216_pt1 | contig 10505 bp, 8 predicted proteins | sample KBSM54metaG_FD_81523 | JGI IMG/M metagenome (GOLD analysis project Ga0105245, IMG submission 81523) | Miscanthus rhizosphere microbial communities from Kellogg Biological Station, Michigan, USA - KBS M5-4 metaG | ecosystem: Host-associated > Plants > Roots > Rhizosphere > Soil | place: Michigan...
AAGACGTCTTCTTCCGAACCAAGTGCCGGTCGCGCGACGCATCCCTTCGTCAAGACCGACAAGGCCGTCATCATGGGCTGGGAAACGACGGCCGCCGGCTACGCCGCAGTGTGGGCAGCGGATAATACCCGCGAGGCAATCTTCGACGCCATGAAGCGGCGCGAGACCTACGCCACCACCGGTCCGAGGATGGTCGTGCGCTTTTTCGGTGGATGGGACTTCGAGGCCGCCGACGCCAACAACCGCATGCCGGCGCGGGTTGGCTACACCAAAGGCGTGCCGATGGGCGGGGACCTGAACGCTGCCCCGAACGGAAAATCGCCTTCGTTCCTGATCGCCGCCTTAAAGGATCCGATCGGCGCCAACTTGGACCGCATCCAGGTCATCAAGGGGTGGCTCGGAAAAGACGGCCAGACGCAGGAGCGGGTCTACGACGTCGCGGTTTCCGGGGGACGCACGATCGACGCTGACGGCCGCAGCAAGACGTCGGTCGGAAGCACCGTCGATGTCGCCAACGCGACCTGGACCAACACCATCGGCGCCGGCGAAATGATCACGGTCTGGAAGGATCCGGAGTTCGATCCGGCGTTGCGCGCCTTCTACTATGTGCGCGTGATCGAAATCCCGACGCCACGCTGGACGGCCTATGACGCGAAATATTTCGCCGTCAAGATGCCGGCTGAAGTCAGGATGACGACCACCGAGCGGGCCTATACCTCGCCTATCTGGTACACGCCTTGATCGTCCGGCTGCTGCGGGAGCCGTTGCTCCAGTTCCTCGCGCTCGGCGCCGTGCTGTTCGCGCTCTACGGGTTCGCCGGCAAGCGGGGCGTGGAGGTGCCCGAGAAGATTGTGGTTTCCGCCTCGCAAGCCGCCAGCCTCGGTGACGGATTTGTGCGCACCTGGCGGCGGCCGCCGAACGAACAGGAACTGCAGAGCCTGATCGAAGACTATATCCGGGACGAGATATTATACCGCGAGGGCAGAGCTGCGGGCCTGGACCGGGACGACGTCATTATTCGCCGCCGCGTGCGACAGAAGATGGAGTTTCTCGCAGATGAGATGTCCACACCCGAGCCGAGCGACGCGCAGCTTGCGGCCTATCTCGCCTCCAATACGGAGCGGTTCAGGGCCGAGGATCGACTTACATTCCGGCAGGTATTCCTCAGCATCACGCGCCGCGCGGACACCATCGAGAGCGACAGCAAGCAGCTTGCGGGCATTCTGGCGCGGGCCGACGGAGCCGTAGACGCGACGGCGCTCGGCGATGCTTTCCTGCTTGGCGAAGAGTTTCGCGACGTTTCGCCGAGCAAGGTGACGAGCATCTTTGGCGAAGGGGTCGCCAAACAGTTATCCGGCACGGAAACAGGCCGTTGGCAGGGACCGTTCGCTTCCGGCTTCGGGCAGCATTTCATCTTCGTCAGCGAACGGGTCCCTGGAGGCCTGCCGCCGCTCGACGTGATTCGGCCCGCGGTGCAGCGCGAATGGGCAAACGCGCGCCGCATGGAGGCCGGCCAAAAGCTCTATGCCTCGCTGCGCGGCCGCTATGAAATCGTGATCGAGCCGCCTCAGGACAAAGCTGCGAAGGCCGCCAGCCGATGACCGGCTTCCGCCTGATCCTTGCCCTCGTGGCGGTGCTGTTGGCGCATCCCGCGCTCTCGGACGAACTTCGGCCTGGCTATCTCGAGATGCGTCAGATCAGCTCTGACACCTATAATTTGCTTTTCAAGGTTCCCGCTCGTGGGGAAGACTTGCGGCTCGCGATCTACGTCAAATTGCCCGATGGCGCTCGGGACGCAGAGCTGCCGCGCGCGTCTTCCGGCGACGGAGCTTATGTCGAACGCCGCAGGATCCGGCGCGACGGTGGACTGGCCGGGCAGGCGGTATCGATCGAGGGCCTATCGGCAACCTCGACGGATGTGCTGGTTCGGATCGAAAGCCTTGAAGGAGCAATCCAGACCGAACGGCTCTCTCCGACCAAGACATCTTTCGTGATTCAAGCGGTGCCCGGCTCGGGAGAAGTGGCGGCGACGTATCTGCGGCTGGGTGTTGAGCACATTCTGTTCGGATTCGATCATTTGTTGTTTGTGCTTGCGCTGGTGTTGCTGGTTCGCGACTGGCACCGCGTCGCCATCACCGTAACGGCCTTCACCATTGCACACAGCATTACGCTTGCCGCGGCGACCTTGGGTTTCGTGAACGTGCCGGGTCCGCCCGTGGAAGCGACCATAGCACTGAGCATCATGCTGGTTTCCGTGGAGATCCTGAATGCACGCCGCGGAAAGCCAAGTCTGACCGCGCGTCTGCCGTGGTTGGTTGCCTTCAGTTTCGGGCTGCTACATGGTTTTGGCTTCGCCGGCGCGCTGGCTGAGGTGGGATTACCTCAACATGCGATCCCCGTTGCGCTGCTGTTTTTCAACCTCGGCGTCGAGATGGGGCAGTTGGCTTTCGTGGCTGCGGTACTGACGGCGGGCGGCTTGTTCCGCACCGCGATGGCGCTTCATTTCAAACCTGCCCTGATTCAGCGGGCGGTCAATCGGCTCGACGTCATCGCGGCCTACGTGATCGGCACGGTGGCGGCGTTCTGGCTGATCGAGAGAACCTCTGCCTTTTTTGTGTGAAGACCACAAGGCTGCCTGACGACATGCTAAGGGTCTTTGGCAACATCGCGGTCGTTGCGACTTCCGCAGGCCGCTCCAAGTTTATGGTCCCACTACTTTAGGCCGCGTCTTCAAGCACTGACGCGTCGCCTGCTTCACGTTTCTGATTGATGAGATTCAGAAGGAAGCTTGTCGCACGGGCATCGCACAGGGCCCGGTGGTGCGTTTCGAGTTCAATCCCATAGAACTCGCAGAGTTTTCCAAGGCCATAGGACTTATGCCCCGGATATCGGCGACGCATTCCTGCGACGGTGCACAGCTTCGGAAAACGAAAGCGGCGCTCAAGCCGTTCATATTCGTAGCTGATGAAACCGTAGTCGAAATTGACGTTGTGGGCGACGAAGATACCGTCGCCCATGAACTGCATGAAGCTGTCCGCGACTTCGGAGAATATCGGCGCATCGCGAACCATCTCGTTCGTGATGTTCGTGATCTGCGTTATTCTAGCCGGAATGGTGCGTTGCGGATTCAACAGGGAATGCCATTCGTCGACGACCTGATGGTTGCGGATCTTTACCGCTCCGATTTCCGTTATCCGATCGCCTGACGCCCAACTGCCCGTCGTCTCGACATCGACCACGACGTAATCCTGCTCGGGGTCGAAGCGGTAATCGACCCGGCCAATTTCCGCACGAATGCCAGCGTTCCCGAGTTGTCGCAACCGCGTGAGTTGATTACGGCGGATGACGTCGCCTTCGGCCTTGATCTGCATGAAGGAGACGGTGCCGTCCTTCTCCAGCATGAGATCCGGAAACCCGTCGCGCATGTCGCGGAAGTTCTCGCACAACGAGCGAACGATCGTTGCGATCCCCTCCCCCCTAGTCCCCGACAGCAGCAGCCTCAGCGCGTCGACGTCGACATGATCCCAAGCGAAGATGCCGTTCTCAAGGGCCTGTCTCCCGACAAAAAGGGGGTCAAGAATATAAAGCGGTTCATCGAGAGCCTGCCGGCGGTGACCCGTCCCATGGCTAATGCCGCCATCTACATGATCTTCGACGATCATGAGGTAACCGACGACTGGAACCTCTACAAGCAATGGACCGAGAAGGTCCTCGCGAGCGATTCCGGACGGCGCATGGTCACCAATGCCCTCACCGCTTATTGGCTGTGCCAGGCCTGGGGCAACGATCCGTCGCGGTTTGACGCGGCTTTCGCAAAGCAGATCCAGGACTATTGCGACCTTCAACGCACCAGCAAGGGCAAGGTGTCGGCGGCCGATTCCGCCGATTTTGACAAGTTCATCTGGGGGTTTCACGACTGGAGCTTCTATACGCCCACACTCCGCCGGTCTTCGTCCTCGACACTAGGACTCAGCGCGAGCTCTATCCCAAGGGACGGGCCCCGAAGCTCCTCAATGACGCGGCGTGGCGGGCCTTCCTTAGGACCACGCACGTCAAGGGCGTTCCCGGGTTCGGCATTCCCGAAGCGAAGATCGAGATGACGCGCGGCGACCCGCTGGTGATCGTCGCGCCGACGCCGGTGTTCGGAATGATGTACACCGAGGCCTGGGACAAGCGCGATTTTCTGAAAAACGGCCCGGAAGGACCAGACTTCGAGCATTGGCGGTTCTCAGCTCGCTCATCACGAATTCATCAGGGGGCTGATCCAGAAGTTCGACCCGCGTTTCGGCGTGTTCCTTTCAGGCGACGTCCACACCTCGTTTACAGCGATCGCCAATTACCAGCTGCGGCCCGGTTCCATTCATGCCGATGAGCCGATCGGACCGGAAGCCGATATCGGCGGGATCCGTTTTTACCAGTTCAGGTCGAGCCCGCTGAAGAACGAAAACGACACGATCGGCGGCCAGATCTTCACGACGAAATGGATGGCAAGCGAGATTCTCGACTTCTTCCTCGCTATCGAAATGCAGGAAACCTGGGACCTCGTCGGCTATGACCGGAGCTGGCGCCAGCGCGTCATCAGCAAGCTCCTCGAAGGCGGCGAGGTTGGCAAATCGCCGCAGGAAAGCCAAAAAGCGCTCTACATCTACGCCATGGACGGCCAGTCGCCCGATGATCCGTTCGTCACCGCGACCAGCCTGGTCGCCAGAAAGCTCCAGAACCTGAGGATGGGGGCGGCGATGTGGCGGGAGACGGGGCGCTACTTCCGCCACTGGAAGAAGGACAGCGATGACTCGACCTATCCCTACAACAACATTGGCTACGTCAGCATCACCGCAACCGAAGTGCACCACGACCTTTGTGCCGTTGCATCCCCAGCTCGGCTGATGCCGCGCATCAAGCGCTACCCATTTGTCGACAAGGTCGGTCCGTGAACCCGGCCGCGCCTTTGCGGATGGCATTGAGGGCCCGGTGTGCCACGCTTACGAGGGCATGTCCGGACGCGAGGTGCGACCCTAACCTGTGAAGGTAGGGAGCATAAAAGCTGACGCCGCCTTCAGGTTGACTGCCGCAATACCCCGAGCTCCCCAGCAACCACTGCGTTAAAGAATTGCTCATACGCGATTGAGCTGGGTTAGAGTGGTCTCAACCCTGCGGAGGTTAAGCTCGCAGGGTGGTCCCGCAAAGATGTCAGCTTTCAAGGGTGAAGCGGAAGGACTTCGCTCGCCGGGCACCTTCAGCTTTTGACCCGAAACGGCCATCCGCTTAAAGGCCGCTATTATCCGCCAACGCCCGCAGTTCGCTGCCCGCGTTTGGAACCGAACATTTTCTAGCCTGAATGATTTACTCGCGGGGCTTCGCATGATGCGAGGCATTCATGAACCCTATCTCGGTGAGCGAAGTTTTTCCTTACGGTCACGATCATGTCCATCACCTTCCTGGTCGAGGTCGGCTTTTTTTATCTTGATTGGGATGTTCTAAAATGGACCCGCGTTCTGGGCTGCGCGCAGCTGATACGAGGGTCTAGTTCTCTCGGAACTTGATTAGACCGGCCATCTTCCATCGTGACCTTCGATTGAAATCCGGAGCCCGTGCAGTTCATCCAGCCAAACGTTCTCGACAGTGCCTGCCTTTCCGTCGGTAAGGACGACGGCTTTGCCTATCAATTCGGATCGCGCCTCACCGTACTCATTCAAAATTGTTGACGCACGGAGCTTAACCGATGGCATTGCTCGTCCCTATCCGGCCGAACCGTCCCCTCGCAAGGCGGCTCAATGCCGAAGTTTGTCCCAGCGCTCACCATTGGGAATGATCGATGGTGACTGCTCTTCCAATTGGCGGAGCCGATCGATTTGCGCTCCAAGCCTCTCCGGCAGTTCCGGCTCTTCTGTCAGAACCGCGCGCAGTCTCTCGCCAATCTCTTGAACGATTGCTCGGCTGTGTCGATGCTCTATGTCAATGCGGTTGCGCATAACGAGGGCCCTCGTCCAGGGTAAGAAAAGCGCCAGCACACGATTGCCGGAACTGATCTTGCGACCCTGCGGATTCCGGCGAAATAGCAAGACGCGCCCATCTATCTCTTAATCTTCCCATTATCGTGGCCGCGGAGAGAACTGCCATTCCGTGCTGTACTCGAGCCCGTGCTTTTCCTGAAGAGCCTTGTATCTTGCTAGGTATTCGGGATGAGATGGCGGTATCTCCTTCTGAAGCGCTGCCCGCTCTGCGAAGAATGATTCGAGGCCGCCAGGCGAGATGATTGTCAGATGCCGCGACGGCGTAGTGCCGACGTTCTTGTAGGTGTGCGGAATATTACGCGGCGCGAATAGGAAGTCGCCCGGCCCGGCCTTGATAACCTGAGTCCCCACGCGAAACTCGTACTGACCTTCAAGAATATAAAACCCTTCCTCTTCGCGGCTGTGTCGATGCGGCTCGGGCCCAGTGGAGGGCTGCACGACGGATTCGAGTACAGAATACGCGCCCCTAGTCTCCGGAGCCTTTACCTTCCAGCCGCCTTGCGGGTTCGCCGGGGAGTACACCGGCTGCAGCTGGCTGCCGTTTGGTTTCACTTCTTGCGCCTGTGCGTTTGACCAAGCCGCCAGGATTACGCATAGCAAAAGCAGCTGTAAGGATTTCCATCCAATCATGAGAGCCTCCTATGTGATAGGCAGCTAACGTTCCTAGCCAGCGGCGCGCGACCGCGGTGGTGAAAAGGGGTGAGCCGCCTCACGTGCGTCCGCCTGCACTGGGGGAATACTTAATTGTGGCCCCCTCACCGTCAACGGGCTTGGCAGGGTTTGACCGCGCTGGGCCAGCGCGCCAGTCAGTAGCGCGTTTTTTCCGTTCCGCAACAGACCGCCTCGACATGCAACAATCGCCCCGCGAGGACGCCTCACTTCCGCTGTTGGCCAAGCTCGGAAGTCGCTAGACCATTCGACTGGCTCACGACGCCAAGTCGTCGAGCAACGCCTTGGCCTCTTTCAAATCGAGCGTGTCGAACCCTTCAGCGAACCAGCCGTAAACCGGAGCCAGCAGATCACGTGCCGCGGTGCGTTTGCCCTGATCCCGCCAGAAGCGGGCAAGGCTCGTCGCTGCCCGGAGCTCAAGTGATTTCGCCCGTTGTTGCCGAGCGATTTGTAGGGACTTCAGCAGCCATGCGTTGCTCCCTTCGAGCTGACCGCGAGATAAATCCACCAACCCTCGCAGCCGAGCGATTTCCGCATCCCACCAGTGCTCGCCGCTTTGTTCCGCAATGGCAGCAGCACCCGTCAGGGCTTCGGCTCCGCCGGGGTGGTTTCCCGTGCGACAAAGCACCTCGCAAAAGAGCGCAAAGCTATAGGGAGCGTACTGGATCGTGCCTTGCTTCGCCGGATCAGCAAGCGCGGCGCGGTAGGAGGCAATCGCCGCCTCAATCCTATCCGGTGCCAACAACGCCCAGCCGCGGAGGACTCGTGGATCGAGCGGCAAGGCAATGCGCTTCTCAGCCGCTAGGGTCTCTGCGCTCTCAATGCACTGCAGCACCGAAGCTGAGTCACGTCGGAACTGGTGCAATATCGACGCATGCAGACGCGCCATAGCAAGGCTGAAGGGATGGTTCAACCGTTCCGCAAGCGCCAACGCGTCATTCACGCGAGCGAGCGCCGTGTCAGGGTAGCCGAGCAGCCAGGCGCTCCAGGCACCTAGCGTTCCTGCACAGACTCCGGGGTCGTGGCCGTAGATGTGTGCGTGCGTCCGGTGCTGCTCGAACTCATAAAGGGTTCGGCCCTTCTCGCAATGCTCCTGCGCCGGAGCAAGTTCGCCGCAGAAGAAATGTGTTGTCCAACCCGTATGATGAGCTTCGAGCCGAAGGCCGACATTATTACTCTTTTCGACCAGGCTCAGGAGCCTATCTGAAAGCTGGCGCGCCGCATTCCAATCCGACGTGCGTCGGAAAGTCCACAACCCCCATATCGCGGTGAACTGAGAATCGATGTCCCCTATCTTATCGGAAAGCTCGTGCGCACGAGCGTGCGCTTTTGCTGCTTCGGCCGAGGAGAAGCCGCTGGCGTTACTAAGAGACACGCCTTTAGCGAGTTGCAGCTTGATCTCCTGCCGATCGCGCTGCGCATCCAAGAGAGATGGCAGCAGGGACAAACCACGATCGAAATGACTGACCGCCTCGGCATACGCGGAGCGGGAAGCCGCAAACTGGCCCGCTTTTAGCCATTGATCAGAGGCCCGTTCCGCCTGTCCGGCACCCGTCAGATGATGGGCCAGTATCTCGGGCTGCCGATCGACCAGATCTGCGAAATGCTGCTCCAAGGTGGTGGCAACTCGTGCATGCAACTCTTGCCGTTTTCGGCGCAGCAGCGTGCCATAGGCAGCGTCCTGCATCAGAGCGTGCTTGAATAGATAGCTGGAATACGGAGGCACACCTTGCCGGAACAATAAGCCAGCGGAGATCAGACGGTCTAAGGCGGATGCCAACTCCGGCTCCGGCTTGCTCGCAACGGAAAAAAGCAGGGTGTGAGAGAACTCTCGCCCGATCGCGGAACCGATCTGGGCCACCTCCTTGGCGGGCCCGAGCTGGTCGAGCCTCGCCATAAGCGAGGCGTGCAAGCTTGCGGGGACCGCCGCCGCAGGTGACGGAATATTGCCTGTAGTTCGCCGCGCTTCGCCCTCACTCTTGGTCTCCAGGACCGCCTTCGTCATCTCCTCCACGAAAAGGGGAATCCCGTCTGTGCGCTCAATGATGTCCTGCCGCACGCTCGCCGAGATAAGCTGGTTGCCCACGATGTGATCAATCACCGTCTCGATTTCGCGCTGCGCCAGCCGATTGAGGGTGAGAGCAGTGACGTAGGGCCGCCCGATCCAGTGCGGTTCGAACTCTGGACGAAACGTCACAATCAACAGCACACGGTAGGTCCGAAGCCGGTCAACGACCCCGCTGAAAGCTTCCTGACTCGTGGGATCGGTCCAATGTGCATCCTCGACGATCATTAGCACAGGTGTGGAGCGCGACAATGCCTCCACCTGTGACCCGAGCGCTTCAAATGTCCGCTGGCGGTGCTGTTCGGAGGGTATGTCGAGCGCCGCGTAGCGTCCGTCTTTTGGCAGCGACAGCATGTCGGCGAATAGCGCCGTATCCTCCAAAGAAGTTGAAGTCTGCGCCAATACTGTATCGAGCTTGTCCAGCTTCGTTTCCAGTGCGTCGTCATGCGCAAATCGTGCGGCCCGTTCCATCTGGCCGATGATCGGATAAAAAGCGCTGTCGGTATGTTGCGGCGAGCAGAAATAGCGCAATCGGGTATGCGGCTCGTTAGCGATGCTTTCCAGCAGCGCCGCCGTAAGCCGCGATTTGCCAATACCAGCCTCACCGGAGAGTAGCACTACTTGGCCTTCACCACTCTTTGCCTTGGACCAGCGTCGCAACAGGAGTTCGAGTTCTTCGTCCCGCCCAACAAGCTCGGTCAATCCGTTCGCGTGCAAGGCCTCGAAGCGGCTTTCGACTGAAGCCGGCCGCAAAGCAGCCCATGCCCCTACGGGGCCTGAGATACCTTTGAGTTCTTTCGGCCCAAATTCTTCAAGCTCGAACAGATTGCCCAACAGCTTCCGAGTACTCTCCGCAATGACGACGCTGTTCGGCTCAGCAACGCCCTGCAAACGTGCCGCAAGGTTTGGCGTTTCACCGATTATGGCGTGCTCCTGAGAAGCGCCGGACCCGATGAGGTCGCCGATAACCACCAGTCCCGTTGCGATGCCGATACGCGTCTGCAGGGGCGCACGGATCTTCAGAGCACCTACGCCAGCCACCAACTCCAGCCCCGCCCGGACGGCCCGTTCCGCATCGTCTTCGTGCGCCTGCGGATACCCGAAATACACCAGTACCCCATCGCCCATATACTTCGCAACGAAGCCGCCGAACCGCTGCACGATGTCGGCAACGCATTTCTGATACGCGGAAATGATCTCGCGTAGGTCTTCAGGGTCCATGCGTGCTGAAAGTGCTGTTGAACCCACAAGGTCCGAGAACATCACAGTGACTTGGCGACGTTCGGCGGCATCTTGGGGCTTCAACTCGGCCGTAACGCGTTGAGCTACGGCAGGGCTCCCAAGCTCCTGGATAGCCGCAAGCATTATGCGCCGATGCCCGAGCAGCACGCCGATGTCCTTAAGGTCCTGATCAGTCAGATGGCGAAGTGCTGCGAAACCAATCCCGTTTTCAGCAAAACGCTGCGCGTACTCGGACATTCCGAGCTTTTCGAGCCAGTCGGCAATTTGCTGCATCGCGGCCCCTCCGGATTTTGTGCAACCCACTCTGGACCGATAGGACCGAAAATCTACCACGCGCGCCGACTTATTCCAGCGCCCGCCGCGAGGTTGCATGTCCGGTCATTTTCGACAGTTTTGGCAGAGATTGAGGGCTGGTGATGTCCGCTCTTGTCCGTAAGCGCCGTACCAGGGTCGGGCCAAGAGCGTTGCGTTTGGCCGGACTGCCGTGATTCAAACTCTCGAACTGGGAGCTCGAA
>Ga0105245_10006219_pt1 | contig 10503 bp, 9 predicted proteins | sample KBSM54metaG_FD_81523 | JGI IMG/M metagenome (GOLD analysis project Ga0105245, IMG submission 81523) | Miscanthus rhizosphere microbial communities from Kellogg Biological Station, Michigan, USA - KBS M5-4 metaG | ecosystem: Host-associated > Plants > Roots > Rhizosphere > Soil | place: Michigan...
CACGCGGTCATAGTAGGCCTGGTAAACCGACATGGCCCCGTGCTGAATTCCAATCGTGCCGTGCAGCAACGCCAGCATGGGTTTGCCTTCTGCCTTGGCGTAGCCGTGAGCCATGGTCACCGCCGACTCTTCATGCAGCGCGGTGATGAACTCCGGCATCCGGTTCGGTGGATTGCCGTAGTTGATGAAGGACTCCTGGAGGCCTTCGAAACTCGATCCCGGGTTGGCGGCGACATACTCGATGCCGAGCTCGCGAATCGTCTGGACCATCAAATCCGAGCCAGGCCGCGTAATTGTATGGACTGTCGCCGGGGGCCGGACATTCCCCGTTTCGCGATCGATCTGCGCTTGAGTGGGCGCCGGTACGCCGGCCGTTCCCGGGGAGGGGGTGCCGGTTCCGTTGCTTTGCGCCTGAGCTTTCACGAGCGGGGGTGATACCAGCGCGGCTGCTCCGGCGGCTGCTCCAGCCGCTGCGTTCCTAAGGAAGCCGCGACGACCAACGGAAGTCTTGTTTGATTTCGCCATGATTTTTACCTTTCCGTTTTCAGCGTGGATCAAGTGAGCGAATCTGATCGATTCTATACTAGCTGGAAACCAGTGTGGCCACCACCGGCAAATCGGAGAACCCCCATCCACGTTTCCTTGCTATCCTTCCAAACGCATGCTCGTTACAGTTCAGCAACACATTTTGCAGCAGCAGGAAGATCAGTTTCCAGCGGCCCGGGGCAACTTTTCATCCCTGCTCTCTGGCATGACCCTCGCCACCAAGATGATCCAGGCCAAAATCCGCCGCGCAGGGTTGGTTGACATCCTCGGTTCCGCGGGAGCCGTGAACGTCCAGGGTGAGACTCAACAAAAACTGGATGTGTATGCTAACCAAGCCGTTCTCCATTGTCTGGGGGCACGCGAGAGTGTAGCCTTCCTGGTGTCGGAAGAGAACGAACAACCTGTCACCATCGACCGTTCAGAGGGCGGCAAGTATATCGTCGTCTTCGATCCGCTCGATGGCTCGTCCAACATTGATGTCAACGTCAGCGTGGGTACCATCTTCTCGATCTTGCGTCGTCCCAACGGAGCGCACGGCGAGGCCGCTGTTCTCCAGCCCGGGTGGAAACAGGTAGCCGCCGGCTACGTGGTGTACGGTTCCTCAACTATTTTTGTATACACCGCGGGACAAGGTGTGTACGGCTTTACGCTGGAGCCTGAAATCGGCGCCTTCGTGCTCAGCTTCGCCAATATGAAAATGCCGTTGCGCGGGAATACGTATTCCGTTAACGAAGCCAACTCCGATAGCTTCCCAGAGTCCTACCGGACCTTCCTCGGGAGGCTACGCTCGCAAGGATACGGGTCGCGCTATATCGGCTCACTGGTCGCGGACTTCCACCGCACGCTCCTTAAGGGTGGGGTGTTCCTCTATCCCCCGACGAAGAAGAATCCTAGCGGAAAACTGCGCCTGCTCTACGAAGCCAATCCGCTGGCCTTCATCGCCGAACAAGCCGGAGGCCAGGCAATCTCGGGAGCAACAAGGATTATGGATATCGCGCCCACGTCGATACACGAGCGGACACCCCTCATCATTGGCAGCCGTGCCGAGGTCGACGATTTTCACCAAATCTACACGGCCCGGAAGTAGCGGCAGGGGGCTACCGCTACTTCCTTCCTCCGACTTGCACTCTCGCGATTCTAACGATCGCTTGGCAGATAGTGCTGTACAAGAGAAGATCGTTTCACTGGTTGTTTCGATCCCTACGGTAGATACACCTGATAAGGAGCCCAGTAGAACGGTTTTCGGGCCGAGCCCGTGGAATGAAGGAGTGCCATTTTCGCTTGTCTCAGCGCTGCGGCTGGGCTCTTTCCAGATGAGATTCCCGCGTATAGTTTGTCCATCAACGCAGATGAGGTTTGGTCGCCCACGTCCCAGAGACCTGCGATCACCGAGTGTGCGCCTGCCTGGAGAAACGCCCAGGCGAAGCCGATCAGACCCTCCCCGCCATACGCTCTTGCTCCAGCGCTTCGGCACGCCGAGATCGTCACTAAACTGGCGGAGAGTTTCAGACCTGCGATATCACGGGCGTACAGCTTGTACCGGTCGCCGCTTCTGGAAAGAATGACCGCGGATTCCAAGGGCCGCTGTGCATTGGTCTCGGCATGCGCGGCAAAGTGGATGATCGAGAATCGTTCCGGCATGGAATCGAGAAACCCTGTTGGCGTGGCTTCGCTTCCCAAGCGGACGAACTGTTCGTGGTTCGGAAACCGGCGGCCAATCGATTCGATTTCGGCCCGCGCGGCGGGCAGCTCCGGATATTGCGGAGCGGCAGAATCCGGTGCTCCGATGAGGAGCAAGGAAGGCTTCCGGGTCTGAACCGACCGGGCTTCTGATGGCGCCTCGGCTAATACGGTGAGGGATGGCGCCATCGAAAGCTCCACGTCTTCTATCCAGTAACGGCTTCCACCGGCTACCGGCAGCGTTTCCAGGTTCAGCGCGTGCAGTGGACCATCGGCGATGATGACCACTCGCGGAGCGCTCCCAAGCAACTCCTGAACCGGTCCCAGAAGCATTTCACTCAGGCGTTCGCCCTGGACCATCCGCTCCTCCACGGGATCGCGCAGTTCGTCCTCGATAGCATGCCGGTAAATCCGAACCAACTCGGCGATTTGACTCTCCCCCGGCACCTCCTTTATTCGAATTTCGTCCGGTTTGATCACCCACACGAAGGAGCGATGTGGCGCCAGCCAATACGACAACACGACTTGCCCGGTTCGACGCGCATAAGTCTGAAATTTATCCAGACGGACCTGCTGAATAGTTAGCGGCTGCAAACCCAATTTTTCAGAGAGGATCCGCGCACGACTATACTCGGCAACCTGGAGAGCCTGCTTTTCATTTCCTTCGGAAACCAGCAGGTCCACGTAATCCTTGAAGAACTGGATTTGCAAATTGTAATAGGTGAGCCTTGAGTCATCCTTTATCAGGCTCGAGCGGACCTTCTCGATCACCTCGAGCCCACGCTCGTATTCGGAGTTCGCTTCGCTAAACCGCTTCTGACTGGCGAACAGGGAGGCGAGACGGACGTGCGCATTCCATTCCAGGTACGGTACTTTCATCGATTCTGAAACGATCTCCCGATAAAGGCGTACGGCGTCTTCGACGCGTTCGCGGCCGGTGGCAATCGCCGCTTCATTTAGTCTTAAGTACGGGTCGCTCTGCTTTCCCAACAAATCGTAGGCTTGTCGATTCCATGCCTCAGCTTCGTTCCAGTTGCGTTGCTCGATGAAAGCCAATGCCAGTTGACCGGCCCAGCGCGCGGCATCCGGACGATTGACGCGTTTCGCAACCTCGATCGCTTGCTCAAAATCGAGGACGGCGCGTCCTGGCTGATTCCCCAGGAGATGAGTGTTGCCAAGTTCTCCCAGTGCATCTTCCAGATTTCCGAGATCGCCGATTTCGCGAAGCTTCTGAATCGCCGGGTTGAGGTACTGTTCCGCGCGATCTAAATCACGCAGCACACCATAGGCGATCCCGAGGTTGTTGCCTGCAAGCGCTTCGAGCTGGCTGGCGTGGGCCTGTTTTGCGGTCTCCAGAGCCAAGCGGCCGTACTCGGCGGATTCGTCGTAGCGTCCCCGCTGTTTCTTCGAGAAGGATAGATTGAGTAGCGCGGCGGCCTGGTAGAAAAGCTTGCCCGATGCCGCGGCATTCGCTGCCGTTTGCTCCAGGAGCTTTTCCGCTCGCTCGAAGCTTCCCTCGCGAGCGAGCATTTGTCCGCGCAGCATCAGCGCCTTGAATTTTGAGTCCTGGTCGGCTTCGATTGTCTGATCTGCTTCATTCAGCAAAGCTTTGGCTTGATCGCGCTGGCCCATCTTCGTCAAGGCGTCAGCGCGGTCTACCAGCCACCGCAGGTGGAGCGCGGGATCGCTCAGAGTAGGTAAGCGGTTTAGAATTTGCCAGGCCTCGCCGGTCTGGCGGCGTCCGAGCAGGATTTCCGAACGCAGTAGCTCCAGCCTTACGAAAGCGTTGTCAAACGGTTTGCTTCCGCTTCGCTCTAAGGCAAGGCTAACAACGTCTTGAGCACGCCCCAGATTTCCTTGCTGAAATGCCGACCAGGCATCGCTGTAGGCTTCCTGCGGCGACGAGCGGTGCGAACAAGAAATCGCACCGAACACAATTAGCAGGAGGCGCCACCATCGCATTGTTTTATGGCCAGGTGCTTCCACCGGAGCAGCCGGAGCCAACCTCCGTATCGGAGTGCTTCAAACGAACCAGGGTCACGCGCCGGAGGAAGGCGCCGATGAGGATTTCTCCCAGAATGATCTTGCCGAAGATGGGCCAGTTAATAATGTAACCGTTGTCTTCAATCGAAGCCCCTTCCGGAAGGCGGCCTTCAATCTTCTTGACCACCGACCCCACAAAATAAGCCGATTGGTTTTGATGCAGACGGCCGGTCGCGTCGTCTTTCAGGAACGTAGAAAACGGGGGTTCACGCAGGGCTCCGTTTTTATTGCAATGCGAGATAAATTCCGCCTGCGTCGGAACTAAATTGAATGCATCGGTATCCAGATGGACATCCAGAGGAAATCCGCCTAGTTTTAGGCCCACAATTGCAGTTTTTCCGAAAGTAATGCTCGGGAATGGAGCGCTCGAAGCCTGTGAGGAAGTCATTCGCAGCTCGCACCGTCCCAGGGAAAAACCATCCGCCACAGCTACATTGCTAACTTCGCTGACGGTTCGAGATACGAAAGGTCCTTGCGGGCCCGCTAGATCGGTCTCCGCCAGGGAACGAGCGGAGCCTACGGACAGCAGTTCGCGCCGCCTCAAATCCTCGAGGATATTCGCGCTTATCGCACCAGAAGGGATATGCCGTCCGTCGATAACCAACTTCCCAATCGACTCGGATCTTCCTCCCACCATAGGAAGATGCGCCGGAGCCACCGTCTCAATCGGTAAGTCGATGTGCACATCGCCTATTTTCGTCAGTCGTCCGCCTACGCCAAATGCGCCTGCAATATGCAGGTACCTCTTGTCTTTTCGAGAGTCCATTGTTGGGTTCACTTTGTGGTTAATGTTCAAGTTTAAAAGGATATTGTCCCAGTTCTCGCGGGGTAATGGTGGAGGACGCCGCACTTTGGACGAACAGGCTGTAATCTCCCGGCGGCATGTTCAATCGAGGGACAGAGAGAGTGATGCGCTCGCCTGGATTGGGCGTCTCTCCGGCTAATTCGAATACCACGCGTCCATCCGCCGCTTTCACTGTGAAGTTTAGCGGACTCCCTGGAGATAATTCCGGAGATTCGGGGGGATCAAACACTAAGACGACTGCCTCGCCAGCGCCAGTCCGTACGGTTGAGGCGTCTCCTCTCGTTACGGGCCGAAGGACTATCGATTTAACGATTCTGGGCGTTTCGAATTCGTCCACTTGGCGCCGCAGGCCAGGAATGGTTGAGAACGTTTCCACGCCAATAATCACCGCCAGCGCAGCAATCATCGCAGCCGCAGCTTGCGGCCGCAGCCACGCTAGCCAATCCCATGGGGATGGTTTACGCGGCTCCACGTCGCGAGCGCGGGAGGTGGCCGGGATCGCCGGTGTTGCGTGGCCGTCAGCCAGGAGATCCTTTGCATCTTCTATAAATTGCGCCGCGGCGCGAACATCTTCCGCACAGATGGCGCATTCAAAGTAGTGCTCTTCAAACGATTCCCGCTCGGCAGGGGACATCTCACCGAGCAGGTACGATTCGACCGCCAGGTTTCGGATGGCTCGTTCGTGTTCCATTCTCCCTCGGGCTATAGTGACTTCCACCGGCGAATCATTACAGTTTCAAAAAAAGCTATCCTGCCGCGCGCCCCTGATGAAGAGCCGTTCTCAACCGGGTCCTGGCTCTGTGGAGGAGCACTCTGAGGTAATCGCGGCTTACACTGAACTCTTTGCAAACTAAGTCTTTATCCTGTTCGTCCAAGAAGATCCGCTGCAGTAGTTCGCGGTCTTTGGGGGGGAGATCGTCGAGAGCGCGCCGCACCAACCCTCGACGTTCCTCGGCTAACATCCCTGATTCCGCGCCAGCATGACCGCTAGGAATATCGCCTGGGGGAAGCTCGGTCAGACGCTTATCGCGTCGGAAGACCTCCAGCATGACGTTATTGCAAACCGTATTGACGTAGGCCCCCAGCCGTTCCGGGTGTTCAATGGACCCCTTTCGGAGACTCCTAAGCACGCGCAGCAGGGTTTCCTGGCGAATGTCGTCGGCGGCGTGTCGGGATCCTAAACGTGCAGTCGCCTTGATACGGATCAGGTCGCCGAAATATTGGGCAAAGTGGTCTTCCGTTTCCGCGTCGCCCTCAGTGAGCCGGCGGAGATAATCCACGTCAAATGAATACCGGATTTGCAAGAGTTCCTCGGCGTCACTAAGCCTCCATCTTAATACAAGCACCCGGAACATTCGTTTACCCCGCTCCTGACCGGCGAAACGTTCCAGCAGTAACTGTCACTACTGAAGGCAGCCCCACACAATCGAGTGGAGCGCATATTAAAGGAGGAATTGAAACATGGCATCAGGAATGCGAAAGTCGGCTACAGTGAGCCTTAGCGCTCACAACCAGACCCTGGACGCGTTGAATCACGTCGTCGCGAGCATAGCGGGAAGAGGCGGGTGCGATAAATGCGGCCGAATCGCCCTTCTGCGAGTCGATTTCGTGGTCGATCCGGGTCCAGACCTCAGCAAGCAAGGCGTCGTCTCCTTTCAAGCGGAAGGATTCTAAACATGTCCGGCAGCGGGGCGAGATCCACAAGTGCAGTCCCCCACCTTGGGATTGGTCTGCCCTATTTCGCTTCGCTGCCGGCTGAACTGTATCAAAGTGGTTCGATTGATTTTGTAGAGATTACGCCGGAGACAATTTGCCGCCAGCGACCCACAGGAACTGCAATTGAGCTTGAGATTGTTCCACAGCAGATGGAAATAGCGCGGAGGGCTTGCGCCGGACTCCCGATGGTAGTTCATGGAGTCGAACTGTCGATAGGCTCCGCGCATGGCTGGAATACTGCGTATCTCGAGATGCTCGATGCTTTCCGAGAAGCATGGCCATTCATTTGGCACAGCGAACACCTGGGATTCCAGACGTTTCTCGGGACCGATGGGAGCACGCAGGAAGTAGGAGTTCCACTTCCGCTGCCGCCAACCATTGAATCGGCGGATCTAGTGGCCCGGCGAAGCGCCATGATCCTGCAACGCTATGGCGTGCCGTTCCTTCTGGAGAATCCGGCGTACTACTTGCCGGATCCGCCGAGCGATCCGGAAATCGGCGACGACATCGGGTTGATGCGCAGAATCCTTCAGCGCAGCGGCAGCCTGCAATTACTCGATCTGCATAACGTGTACTGCAACGCGGTCAATCATCACTTCGATCCATTTGAAGCAGTCGACCGGATGCCTTTGAATGCAGTTGCGGAAATACACGTCGCGGGTGGATCTTGGGACGACGGATTCTGGATGGATGCGCATGATGGGCGAGTACCAGAACCAGTTTGGGACTTGTTGGAATACACTTTGCCGCAATGCCCCTTCGTAGGCGGCATCGTATTCGAGATGCTGGACGAGCATGTCCCGAAGCTCGGAGTAGATGCGATCCAGCAGGAATTGACGCGCGCCCGAAAGATTTGGATGGGTCGCGGGCAGGGAGATAGTTATGGCGCTACTCGACTTTCAGACTTCACTCGCCCGGTTAGTACGAGCCTCTAAGGGCAGTGATCCATTGCGGCCCGCCTCGCTCACCACCAACGAGCGTGGTTACCTTTCGCATCTTACAGAGGATCCTGCCTTCCGCTTCACGGTAAAGGTGCAGCGTTCCTGGTGCGCCGGACGCGCGGCAAAAGCAGCCTATCTCACCTTGTCAATCCTGCCGGGCGAAGTGCGCGATCAGTTACTTGAGGAGTGGGTCAGCTCCGGCGGTGGCACGCATTCTTTCGTGGGCAGGGAGTCGGCGGCCTTCCTGGAGTTCATCGGCAGCCACCTTGTGGAACCCTCTCACGAATTGACCATCTGCAGAATGGAACTCGCGGCGCTGCGTTCGAGCGAGGGATCTCTTCGGTTCCGGCGACCCGATTTATCCCGGATCGATCGGCAAGCTTGCTTTATACGTCGCGGGCGTTATGCCGGACTGGTCCATTTTTATGGCGAACCAGAACGAATCTTGAACGCCTTATTAAGGCGGGAAGAATATCCCACGATCTCTTCAGAAATTACAAGGCTCATTTTTGGACCGGGATTCGATCGTCTATACACAAGAGCGACGTCGAACGAGCTGGCTTTGTATGACAGACTGGCATCGCCTGCCGCCACCATAACGCTATCCGGCGAGGGATTTGCCCGCGAAACCATACAACGGCTCCTCAATGCCGGGGTAATCGAATACGCAGGATAGGCGTTCCCGACGGCATTGATTCCAATGCTCCGGCGCAGTATGATGGCTCCTTCCAATGAGCTCCCGAGTTGGGGTGTTGCTTCTTGCGTCCTGCACAGCGCTGCTGGCGCAGCACGAATACGCCGCGACCGACATCGAAAACGGCGGCCGTACGTACACTAACAACTGCGTCTACTGCCATGGGCCCGAGGGCGACCAGATTCCTGGCATCAACCTGTTGCAGGGTAAGTTCCGGCGTACCCTGTCGGACGATGACATCGCGCGCATTATTCGAGAAGGAATTCCCGGCACCGGCATGCCCGCGCAGAACATGAATGAGGGCAATGCCCGCACCATCGTAGCGTATTTGCGCGCGGCTGCGGCCATCCCGGCCGGGACGGTTGCCGGAGGCGACGCGGCTCGCGGAAAGGCCATTTTCGAAGGTAAGGGTGGCTGCACCGCTTGCCACCGCGCCAACGGTGCCGGATCACTCGCCGGGCCGGATTTGACCGATATCGGTGCACTTCGCCGGGCAGTAGAGTTGGAAAAGTCGCTGCTCGATCCGGGCGCAGCAGTGTTGCCTCAGAACCGGTCCGTGAAGGTGGTAACAAAAGACGGGAGCACCGTAACGGGACGCCTGATGAATCAGGATACGTTTACTCTGCAAATGATCGACTCACAAGGCCGCCTGCGATCGTTCCCCCTCGCTGAACTGCGGCAACATACTGTCCTCACGACGTCCTCGATGCCCTCGTATAAAGATCGCCTGAGTTCGCAGGAGCGTGCCGACGTGATCGCCTATCTCGTTTCTTTAAAAGGAGCCAGAAGACCATGAGGACGCAAACGCTGGCCCTGTTATCGATAGCAGCGGCGCTTTCCGCGCAGAGCCCGGTCACCTTCGACCGCATTCTGAACGCCGACAAGGAACCTCAGAACTGGCTGAGTTATTCCGGAACCACGAGGAGCCAGCGCTATAGCCTGCTGACGCAGATTACTCCGGACAATGTAAAGAACCTGGAACTGCAGTGGGTCTTCCAGTCCCGCTCGCTCGAGAAGTATGAATCCACGCCGCTGGTCGTGGACGGCGTGATGTACACAGTGCAGAATCCGGATGACGTAGTCGCGCTGGATGCGGCCACCGGGCGCGTGTTCTGGACTTACTCCTATCAAGTTTCGCCGGACGCGCGGCCGTGCTGCGGGCGGCTGAGCCGCGGCGTGGCGATTCTTGGCGAGACGCTATACATAGGTACGATCGACGCTCACGTGCTCGCTCTCGACGCGAAGACCGGTAAGGCGATTTGGGACATGGAAGTGGGCAAGGCAGCGTCCGGTTACGCCATCACTCACGCCCCGCAGATCGTGAAAGACAAGGTAATCGTCGGCATGGCGGGCGGCGAGTACGGTATTCGCGGCTACATCCTCGCACTGGACGCCAAGACCGGCAAAGAGGCTTGGCGCTTCTACACCATCCCGGGGCCAGGCGAACCGGGCCACGAAAGCTGGGCAGGCGATTCCTGGAAAACGGGTGGCGCGTCAGTATGGGTCACGGGGTCCTACGATCCCGATACCAACCTGACCTTCTGGGGAATCGGCAATCCAGGTCCCGATTGGAACGGCGACAAGCGCGCCGGCGACAACCTGTACAGCGATTCGGTGGTCGCGCTGGATGCCGACACGGGCAAGCTCAAGTGGTATTACCAGTTTTCGCCGCACGACGAGTTCGACTACGATTCCGTCCAGGTCCCGGTGTTAGTCGACACGACGTGGCAAGGCCGGCCGCGCAAGCTGATGATGTGGGCCAACCGCAACGGTCTCTTTTACGTGCTGGACCGCGTCAACGGCCAGTTCCTGATGGGCAAGCCATTCGTGAAAGTGAACTGGATGAACGGGTTCGACGAACGCGGGCGTCCGATGAAGCTGGCGAGCGCTGCATCGAGCAAAGAGGGCACGCTCATCCTGCCCGGCAATCAAGGCGGGACCAACTATTACAATCCTTCCTACAGCCCGCGTACGGGTTTGTTCTATATTCCAGCGTGGGAAAACTATTCTTCGCTGTATGTCAAACAGGATCAGGAGTTCGTGGAAGGTCGGACGTTCGGCGGCGGAGGTCCCCGGCC
>Ga0105245_10006220_pt1 | contig 10502 bp, 5 predicted proteins | sample KBSM54metaG_FD_81523 | JGI IMG/M metagenome (GOLD analysis project Ga0105245, IMG submission 81523) | Miscanthus rhizosphere microbial communities from Kellogg Biological Station, Michigan, USA - KBS M5-4 metaG | ecosystem: Host-associated > Plants > Roots > Rhizosphere > Soil | place: Michigan...
CGTCAGATCGATCCGGCGCTGGCGGGAAAGAAAATTCTGGTGGTCGATGACGATCTGCGAAACATCTTCGCCCTGACCAGTGTCCTGGAGCTGCATGAAATGCATGTATTGCATGCCGAGACGGGGCGGGCGGGCATCCACGTACTGGAGCAGGAGAAGAACATGGATCTTATCCTGATGGATATCATGATGCCGGAGATGGACGGGTACGAGACCACCAAGGCAATCCGCCGTATGCCGAGCTTCGGTTCGATTCCGATCATCGCGTTGACAGCGAAAGCGATGAAGGGAGATCGCGAGAAATGCCTGCAGGCTGGCGCGTCAGACTACGTGACGAAGCCGGTTGACTTGGGTTACTTGTTCTCAGTGATGCGCGTGTGGCTGGCCGGTCTGGCTTCGGGAACAGAAGCGGCCGGCAATTCTTCCGAACGCTCGAACGTTGGAACGGCATGAAAAGCGCGACATCCGCGTCTCTCCATAACTCACACCCAACGGGCCTGCGTCCGGAAAAGGTCAAGATCCTGGCCGTGGATGACGACCGGGATAACCTATTGGCGCTGCAGGCGATCCTGGAGCCTTTGCAGCAGGACCTGATGCTGGCCGAAAGCGGTACGGACGCCTTGAGGTTGTGTCTGGATCACGACTTTGCCGCGATTCTGCTGGACGTGCGCATGCCCGAGCTGGACGGGTTTGAGACCGCCGAACTGATTCGTTCGCGCAAGCGGTCCCTGCATACGCCCATCCTGTTTCTGACGGCGTATCGCAGCGACGAACAATTGTTCCGCGGCTATGACCTGGGCGCGGTGGATTTCCTGTTTAAGCCGATTGTTCCCGAGGTGCTGCAGAGCAAGGTCAACGTGTTTGTGCAGCTCAGCTGGAGCGAGCTGCTGGTTCGCCGGCAAGCGGAGGAGCTGGCGCGAACCGAGCGCACATTCCGAGCGGTGCTGGAAGGCGCTCCGGACGCCATGGTGATCACCGACACGAGCGGCGACATCCAATTGGCTAACTCGCGCACGGATGCAATGTTCGGCCATTCGCGAGAGGCACTGCTCGCAACCAACATTCGCAACTTGATTCCGGAATGGACCTGCCCTGAATTGATCAGCGGCGGCATCGCGATGCTGCGGGGCGCTCCGGAAACCCGGCTTCCTGGGGTGCGCAAAGATGGCTCGCAGTTTCCGGCCGAGATCACCTGTAGTCCGTTCGGAGTTGCCGAGGGTTTCCTGGTGACGACGGCCATCCGCGACGCCACGGTGCAAGTGGAAGCGGAGGAACGCATCACCCGGATCAATCAGGAGCTGGAGAAGCGCGTGGAGGAACGAACGATTGAGCTGACCCGCTCCAATGAAGCGCTGCGGCAGTTCGCGTGGGCCGCGAGTCACGATCTACAGGAGCCCATTCGAACGGTGCTGTCGTATTCGCAGTGGCTGTCCCAATCGGTTACCAATGAGCTGGACGAGAAGCAGCTGATCATGCTCCGATTCATTGAGCAGCACGCGTCCCGAATGCATCAGCTGGCCGGCGGATTGCAGCAATATATCGTCGCCAGCGAGGCCGGACAGCAGGCCTGGACGGCGGTGGATTGCAACGTGGTGCTGAGGACCGTTTTATCGACGCTGCAGGAGAACATTCGCGAGAGCGGAGCGGTGATCGAGTACGATCCTCTTCCCGTCATCCTTTCGATAGAAGTTCTGCTGGTGCAGTTGTTCAAAAACCTGATCAGCAACGGAATCAAGTACCGGTCTTCGGAAACGCCCCGCATCCATGTTTCAGCGGTGCGGGGAGAGGATGGCTGGGTATTTTCGGTTCGAGACAACGGTCTGGGTATCGAGTCGAAATATTTCGAGTACATTTTTGGAGTCTTTAAGCGGCTACACGCCGTGGACCATTCGGGAACCGGGATCGGCCTGGCGATTTGCAAAGCGGCGGCGGAACGACTGGGCGGGCGGATCTGGCTGGAGTCGGCGCCAGGATCCGGATCAGTATTTTACTTCGGTCATCCGGATTTAGCGCCTAGCGAAATCGAGTCAAAAGCTTCGAATCTCTCTGTGAGCTGACGGCATCTCGCAACGCCCAGGCAACGATTCGTTGACTCGAAATTGAGCCGTGCTCCGGCGCTATTTCGCGTTGCCTTTCGGGGACGCTTTCGGCGCGGCTTTGCCCTTGGCAGCCGCTGCGGCGGGCAGGAGCGGATTCTGCCGGGCGGTCTCCTCCGGCAACGCGAAAACCTGGATGGTATTGACGCGGCGGGTGGACTTCACCTGCTTGTTGTAAGCCGCTACGCTGGCGGTCAGGAGGCCGTCGCCCGTGTATATGGCGACGTACTGGCGGCCGTTGACGGCGTACGTGACCGTCGAGTTCGCGGCCGGGCCGGGCAGCATCGTCTCCCACAGCACCTTCCCGGTTTCCTGATCGAGCGCACGGAAGTTGTGGCCCAGATCTCCGACGAACAGCAGGTTGCCCGCGGTGAGCAGGATGGCGCTGTTGATGGGGTTGGGTCCCTTAAAGATGTGCTCGATCTTGCCGGTAGCAGCGTTGATCTTGGAGACTCCCGAGAATTCGTCCAGCTTGGAGGGATCGCGCACAACGCCGTTGTGGGTGGAACGTTTGCCCGGGTCAAGCGTCTTCTCTTCGTTGCAGGTGTCCACAAAGGGGACGTAGAGCGAATTGGTGAGAGGACTGTAGCCCTGCGCCCAGTAACTGCGCGTGTTGAAGAAGCACACCGTATTGGTCATGTTGGGGCGCGGGAGCATGGTGCTTTCGTTCAAGTAGGTGATGCCATTCTCATCGATGTTCTTTAGGTAGAAGTTGGGCACGTCATAGGGCCAGGGATTGGCCCACAGGAATTCGCCCGTGCGGCGGTCCAGGGCGAAGACGCCGCCGGATTCGCCGGTGACCAGGACGATGTCGCGGCGCTCGCCAGCCTTGATCTTCGGGTTGAACCATTTGGCCGTCGCCTTGGTTGGGTTGAGCGTGGTGGTGGCCAGGATGCGGTCGTTGGTCCAGTCTTCGTCCCAGTCGTCGCCGGGCAGGTGTTGGTAATACCAGTTCAGCTTGCCGGTGCTGGCGTCGATGGAGAGCGTGGAGTCGCTGAAGAGGTCGGCGGGGGCGTGCAGCGGGATAGCGTTGAAGTTGCCGTCGTGGCGCTCGAGGCGCGAGTTGGGAGTGGGATTGGCGACGCCCCAGATGACGGAGTTGGTGGCGGGATCGTAGGTGCCGCCGAGGCCCCACGTGGAGGCGGTCCGCTTCTCGTCAGGAACGCCGCCCCAGGAGTCGCCGCCGGGCTCACCGGTGCGGGCCGCTGTGTAGAACTTCCACAGGAGCTTGCCGGTCTTGGCCTCGTGCGCGGAGATGTAGCAATCGCTGTTCTTGCTGCAGGTGCCGCCGGAGATGATCTTGTCGCCGGCTAGGATCGCGCCTTCAGAGTTGCCGCGGGTATCGGTCTTGGCTTCCCAGCGCACCTCACCGGTGCGGGCGTCGAGCGCAACCAGAGTGCTGTCGGGCGAAGTCCAATAGACCATGTCGAGCCCGATGGCGATGGTCTTGGCTTTGGCGCCGGTCTTAAGGTTCTGCGCCATGTCGCGCTTGTATTCCCAGATGACCTGACCGTTGGTGGCATCCAGGGCCTGCACGACGGCTCCCGGCGCCTGGACGTACATGACGCCATCGTGGATCAGCGGGATGCCTTCCTGCGCGCCCGCACCTTGGGTGACGCTCCAGGCGAGCGTGAGCTGTCCAACGTTGGATTTATTGATCTGTTGCAGGGGCGAGAAGCGCTGCGCCTCATAGGTCCGGTTATACATCAACCAGTCATTGGGGCTGGGGTTCTTGAGGTTGTCCTCAGTGAGGGGCACAAGGTTGCGGCCGGGTTGCTGCGCCATGAGGTGTTGCGCAATGACGTGAACAGCGAGGAACACACCGAGCGCGGCGGTGACGGAGATAATAATGTTGCGTTTCATGCCTGGTCGATTATACCGAGGTGGACCCGTGCCCGGGGAGATCGCGTGATAGAATGCGTGCCATGTGCAGGCAATTCGTCGCGCGCTTTGCCCTCCTTGCCGTACTCACATCCCCGGCATTCGCCCAAACCAAATCGACCATCGCCGCTTCGAAGATAACTTCGGCGGCGGAAGCAACAGCATCAACGGACGCGGCCAAGGAAGTGCTGGCATTCGAAAGAGCCATGGAAGCAGCTGTCGTGCGAGGAGACGTCGCCTATGTCGATCGCGTAAGCGCGCCCGACCTGACGTTCACCCACGGCGATGGTTGGACCACGGGCGGCAAACCGCTGCTGGTTGACGATCGGAAGTCCTTTCTGAAGCGGGTGGAAAACAAACAATACAACGTGCGCGATCTCGATTCCGTCAAGGTCGAGCTACATGGAGACATCGCCATTACTTACGGGCGCTACGTGGCTCAGAACAGGACCGGCGACCCCGACAAGTTGTGGTTCTCGGTGTGGTTTGAGCGGGTCTACGCGAAACGTGAGGGCCGCTGGCTGTATGTATCTCATCGAACGGTCCATGGTCCGACTTACGGGCCGGATCGACAGTCGGTGAGCGATAAGTAACGGCTTCTAATCGGCTGACGAGATCTCCGATCAGGCCGAGGGCTTCATCCCGTTGAAAGGTCCGGCTGCTGATCCTTCCCGTCTTCGACGCGCCAACCAGCGAAAGAGCTGAAGTCAGCGCGATTAGAGCTAACACTACGATCAGCGATCTAAAACGTGAGGCGCGCCACCACCGATCCCTGCCTCGAGGTCGGGAGTTGCTGACTGTTCGTTGCTCCGACGCTCCCGGTGGCGATAAATCCAAAGCCCGCAGTCGGCACGCCTGTTGTCGGGTTCGTGACCTGAGTCGCCGCCGCGTTTGTGGAGGTGGGATTGGGCATCTGCGCGCGATTGAAGACGTTGGTGAACTCTATCCGCATGCTCACCGTGGCCCGCTCCTTGATGTGGAACAGCCGGCCCAGAGACAGGTTCTCGTTGGGACGCCGCTCGAAGCGGTAGTCGGTATAGTACGCTGCTCCGGTGCCAAACTGGCCCGGCCCGGGTTGTGACCAGGCATCCTTGTTCAGCACGAAGACCTTGTTGGGATCGAAGCAGTGGCAGTTCAGATCCTGCGTGAACAGGGGCTGGCCCGGCACCCTATTGGCGTAGCTGGTGTTACTGCCGGCATTATTGCGCAGGAGAATGGTATTCAGGTTATTCTGCGCTTGCGGCGCCAGAATGGGGAGCCCGCTGCCATATCCCAGCAGCGCGTTGACCTGCCAGTCGCGCACGGCCCAGGAAACGATCTTGTTGGTGTGCAATGTGGGCAATGTGTAGCTGGCGGCAATGGTGAATGCCAATGGCTGATCGAAGGGCGAGAGAAATTTGTTCTGCGACCGGTTGAACACATCATTTACGGCCTGGCCGCCCGTGCCTGGAATGGTCACATTCGTCGGCGCGGCTGTCGATAGCTGTTTGGCCCAGGTGAACAACGCCGTGAACTGAAGACCGCGCGAAAAGCGCTTGGTCGCTTTGGCCTGCAGCGAGTCATACCACGTATTGCCATCCGGCGCCCACAGCGACGTAATACTGCTGAACTGCGGGAACGGACGCAAGGACTGCGCCACCGTGGCGGTCAGCGGGAAGCCCGAGTAGGGCGCTCCGAACCCACGATTGATTGCCGTCGCGGAGTTCAACCGCGAACCGAGCAAGGTCACGTCAGCCGCATTATTCAGATTCAGGCCGGCCGCGGCGATCCGCTGTAAGCTCAGCGCATTGACGTCGATGAGCGCGGGCGCATTCCACCATACTCCGCGGTTCGCCACATAGTTGACTTCCACCGCCAGGTCCCGTGAGACTTCGCGCTGCACTCCGAAGCTCCATTGCATCTGCCGCGCCGGACGCCCGGCGTTCTGGTCATACCAGGTGTTAGGAGCCTGCGTAGTCGCATAGCCGGCCTGGGGGAACTGACCCACGTCATAGTTCGGAAAAGGTAGCGGCGGGAAAGGCACGCCCACGCCTAGAGTCATGACCGGTTGCCCAAAGGACGGGGTTTGGACGGCGTTGGGGATGGACAACCCTCCGGCGGTAGAACCGTTAGAGTCTCCGGTGGCGTTGTAGACGATGCCCCAACCGCCTCGCAGCACGGTCTTGGGTGCGATCTGATAGGCGACGCCCAGGCGGGGTCCGATGGCGAACGGATAATTGTTGGCAAAGTTGCAATTGCAGCGGCCGGGCCCGAATCCCTCGAATTCCACTGCACCTAACCTGCCGCCTTGCGACGGGTTCGGAATGTTGGGAGCAAACTGGGCGAATCGCCCGTACTGCTCCTTGAGGTAGGTTTGATAGTCGTAGCGGATGCCGTAGTCTAGCGTCAGCTTGCGAGTCACTTTCCAGGTATCCTGCGCAAACAGACCGACCATGTGCTTACCCATTTTCATGTTATTGATGGGTGCGATTTTCACTGCATCCACCAGGCCCAGCAGGAAACTGGCGTAGGAAAAGCCCACGGTGCCGCCTCCGATGCTGGAGGACTGATTGTAGGGCAGGGCCGTTTCATTGGTGCTGAAGGTGAATTGTCCGTTGGTGGAGGCAAACAACGTCGACTGGTTGCTATCCACGCGCAGGTCGCCACCGGCCTTGTAGGTATGGTTGCCCTTGACCCACGTGAGGCTGAGATTGGTGGTGGGCTTCTCATAGAGCAGCGGATGGCGATTGGTGGTTGGTCCCATTACCTTCATCCCGCCCTGACCGCCGCAGGTTGCGACTACTGTCCCGTTGGTTGTGCCGGCCGGGCAGAGTCCCGTCATGAAGGGGAACAAGCGTGCGACCGGGATGCCCTTGAGACCCAAAGTCTTCAGCGGATCGAAATTGGTCACTAAGGCATCGTCGGTGAAGTAGTCGGTCTGATAGCCGATTCCGAAATGGAAGAGAAGAGTCGGCGTTAGAGTGTGGTCGAAGTTGGCACGCTGAACGCGCCCGGTGATAAACGTTCCGATCTCAGCCGACACGGGATCGGGTAAGCCGTCCGCGCCGCCTAACTGAGGCGAGTATTGGCTGGCGGTTATGGTCTCCGACCAATAATAGGAGATCTTGGTCTTCGAGCCCAGCGAGTGGTCAAGCTTGAACGCTGGAATCGACGTGTGCCGCGTGCTGGGGAAAGGAAAGACGGCATTGTTGATCAAACTGGATCCCAGGTTGGGATTTGGGATCATGGCTTGGATCTTCTGCGCCACCGGATCGAATTGAGTGGGCTGAATCTGGTTGCTCAGAAAGGGATCGCGGATGATGCGGCCGTCGGGGGCGGCGTGGGTAGTGCTGGGGTCGTAGATCGTGCCCTCCAGAATCGGACGGTTCACGGGGTCGGTGCCCAGAGTCTTCCCGGTCAAGGCCGTGGCAAAATTTCCCGCGCGATAATTCAGAGTCGGGACTGTGATGAGCAGGTTATTAACCTGCTGCGTTTCCCGATACTGCTCCCAATTAAAGAAGAAGAAGGTCTTGTCGTGACCGTCATACACTTTGGGAATCGCGACGGGGCCGCCGATCGTCACGCCGTAATCGTGCCGCCGCGCTACGGGCTTGGCGTTCACCCAGGGGGTGTTGGCGTTGAACACCTCGTTCACCGCGTAATCATAAACGCTGCCGTGAAACTGGTTGGTCCCCGACTTCATGGTGTAGTTGAAGAATCCGCCGCCGACCTGGCCGTACTCGGCGGAAAAGTTGCTGGTCTGGACGGTGACTTCCTGGATGGCGTCCACGCTAGGCTGCACTTGCGCCTGCGTAGCGGGAACCTGGCCATTGCTGGCGTCCTGCCCTTCCAGACGGTAGGAGGCTGTGTTTCCGGGAGCGCCGTTCACGCGCAGGTTCGAGTTCTCCTGAACATAGGCGCCGGGAAGCAGATACGCGACGGCCTGCGGATTCCGAATCGCGGAACTGCCGGCCACCGCTGAGCCGATCCCCATGATGGGAAGATTGTTCACCGACTCCGTGGTCACGTTGTGGCTGAGCTCGCCCGTTTCGGTTTTGAGTAGCGTGACGGCTTCCGTAACGGTGACCGTTTCGGATGCCGAGCCTACTTCCAAGGGAACATCGATGCGCAAGGTTTGCGCGACCTGCACCGTCAGACCGCTGCGGGTGTATTTCTTGAACCCCGGTACCGTGGCCGTGATCTCGTAGGTGCCGACGGGCAACTGGGCAATCGTGTAATTGCCCGTGCTTGTGCTTTGGGTCTGATAGACGGTCCCTTTTTCAACGTGTTTGGCTTCGATGGCGGCGTTGGCGACCAGCGCTCCCGCGGGATCGGAAATCGTACCGGTGATGCTGCCACGGTCCCCCTGGGCGAATGCGGCCAAGGTAAAAAAGAACAGACTACTGGCGATGATAAGAAAGCGCATAAACTACCCCCTGTATTCGTTGTCGGCCCGAGATTAAAAAGACTGCCCTCGTCAGGGGAATATACATCACCATAAAAGCGGAATCAAGCATTACGCGCTCCTCTTGGATTCGTCGCGGATTGTTCGTATTTCGTGCAATGGCCGCGGGCCGTCTTTGGGAGCGAATTGCAGTAGAATCGGAAACGAGTTTATTGCGATAGATACCGGGTTTCGCACGCGCTCCGGGCCGGGAACATTCGCCTGTTTCGACCGAGCAAGCTTTTTGAAGGAGACCTCATGCAAACGTTTCGACAGAATCGCGTAAGCCTGTGCCTTGCGGCTGCCCTGACGCTAGCGGGTAGCGCCAAGATTTTCGCCCAGCAGCCTGCGGTGGTCGACTCGGCGGTCCTGAGGAAGACGGGGACGCCCGCGGATCCGTTCCCCGGCTCCTGGCTCACGTACGGAAAATCCCAGAGCGAGACGCGCTACAGCCCGTTGAAACAAATCGACGCTTCGAACGTGAAACGCCTCGGCCTGGAGTGGTCGTATGTGGTGGGCGCGGGCGGCTACAACCAGGAAGGCACCCCCCTGGTCTGGAACAACACGATCTACGGCACTACCAGCTGGAGCGTGGTGTACGCCGTGGACGCCCGCACGGGCAAGCAGATCTGGCGGTGGGATCCGGAGGTCAATCAGAATACCAAAGGCATCAACGCGAGTCGCGGGCTTGCGCTCTACAACGGGATGATCTTTGCTCCGTGCCTGGATGGACGCCTGTTCGCGCTGGATGCGATTACGGGCAAGCCCATCTGGGAGGCCCGTGTGGCCTGGTCCCAGGAGGGACACTACATCACCATGGCGCCCCGGATTGCCGGCGGCAAAGTGATCATAGGGGCCTCGGGCGGGGATACTGAGACTCGCGGTTTCTTCGATGCGTATGACGCCGCAACCGGGCAGCGGTCGTGGAGATTCTATACGGTTCCAGGCGATCCCAGCAAGCCCTTCGAGAACGACGCCATGCGAGCGGCCGCCAAAACGTGGGGCGGCGACTTCTACACCAAAGGCGGAGGCGGCGCGGTTTGGGATGGATTCGCTTACGATCCCGATGCCAACCTGGTTTATGTCGGCACCGGGAACGCGGAGCCGTGGACGCAGAAATTTCGCGGCGCACAGAACCTGGACAATCTGTATACCTGCTCGATTCTTGCCGTGGATCTCACCACCGGGAAGCTCAAGTGGTATTTTCAGACGGTGCCGAACGACAACTGGGATTTCGACAGCGTCCAGCAGCTAATGTTGCTGGACTTGCGGATCGACGGGCGCGTGCGCAAGGTTCTGACGCAGGCCGCGAAGAATGGATTCTTCTATGCCCTCGACCGGGTCTCGGGACAGTTCATTTCGGCTTTCCCGTTTGTGAAAGTGAATTGGGCGAAGGGCGTCGATGATAGCGGGCGTCCCATGGTGAATCCCGAAGCGTACTACGACACACAGCCGGTAGCGGTGTATCCGACGGGCGGCGGCGCGCATAACTGGGCGCCCATGTCCTTCAATCCGGATACCGGACTGGTCTACATTCCCGCTTCCTACACGTCTTATACCTACCAGGCGGCCGACGAATACAAGAAAGGCAACGGCGATGTGCGCGCGACCACCGAACCGCGCCAGATCAAGGCGCCCGCCATCGGTCCATCGGCGCCGGACGGCGTTCGCGGCGGCCTGCAGGCTTGGGATCCGGTGAAGCACATTCTGGTCTGGCGCGGCGATGGCGGCGGAGGCATTGGCGGCGGCACCGTGACCACCGGCGGCAACCTGGTCTTCCAGACGTCCAATGACGGGCGTTTCGCGGCGTGGAGCGCCGACAAAGGCGAGAAGCTGCTCGAGATACAGACCGGGAAGTTAGGCGTGGCGCCGCCGATCACCTACGAGATCGATGGCAAGCAGTACGTGGCGTTTATGGCCGGCAGAGGCCGGGCTGCGGGGATAACCGGTCCCACCGACGCCAAGATCGATGATCCTGCCATGCTGTTCGTCTTTACGCTAGACGGGAAGGCCGTGCTTCCCGCGCCTGTTCCTGCGCCTCCGCCGGCAGGCGCCGCACCAGCCGCTCGTTAGGGCGCCTGGCGCAACCCGCCAGAGCCAGA
>Ga0105245_10006222_pt1 | contig 10499 bp, 10 predicted proteins | sample KBSM54metaG_FD_81523 | JGI IMG/M metagenome (GOLD analysis project Ga0105245, IMG submission 81523) | Miscanthus rhizosphere microbial communities from Kellogg Biological Station, Michigan, USA - KBS M5-4 metaG | ecosystem: Host-associated > Plants > Roots > Rhizosphere > Soil | place...
CAGCGACTTCGTGGAGCTGGATGGCGCGCGCAAGCACGTGATCTCGTACCTGGGCGACTTTCTCTTTCCGCCCGAACGCGCACGCGCCCCGGTGAAATCGCTCTCGGGCGGCGAGCGCAACCGCCTCCTCCTCGCGCGGCTCTTCGCGAGGCCCGCCAACGTGCTGGTGCTCGACGAGCCCACCAACGACCTCGACATCGAGACACTCGAGCTCCTGGAGCAGCTCCTCCAGGACTATCCGGGCACAATCTTCCTGGTGAGCCATGACCGCGCGTTCCTGGACAACGTCGTGACGCAGACCATCGCGCACGAGGGTGACGGCCGCTGGAAGGAGTACGCGGGCGGGTACGTCGATTGGCAACGCGCACGGCGCGCTTCGTTCGCGGGACCGGCGCGAGTGGCACGCGAGGACGCGGCGCCCGCTCCCAAGGCGCAGCCGAGGCGCGCGAAGCTCGCCTTCAAGGAGGCGCGCGAGCTCGAGGCCCTGCCCGCGTTGTTGCAAGCGCTCGAGCGCGAACAGGAAGAGCTCACCCGAAAGCTGGCCGATCCCGCGCTCTACCAGGATCGCACCGTGGACTTGAAGGCGCTGAACGATCGCGCCGCGGCGATCGAGGAGGAGATGACGCGGATGCTCACGCGATGGGAGGAGCTTGAAGGAAAACGCTAGCGCCGATTCGCGCTACGCGGCGTTTCGCCTCGGCGTGGCCGTGCTCGTCATGACGCTGGGGGCCAGCGTGATGTACATCGTGCCCGTCGTGCTGCCTTCCGTCCAATCGGAATTCGGCGTATCGCGCGCGGATGCATCACTTGCCTACTCGCTGCTGATGATCGGATTCGGTATCGGCGGCCTTTTCATGGGACGGCTTTCCGACCGGTTCGGTGTGACCGTGCCGCTCATCGTCGGCGCGTGCGGCATCGGCGCGGGCTTCTGGCTCGCCGCCGCGACATCGAGCTTCGTCGTCTTCAACGCCGCGCACGGGCTGCTGCTCGGGTTGCTCGGCGGCTCCGCCACGTTCTCGCCGCTGGTCGCGGACACGTCGCTCTGGTTCGTGAAGCGACGCGGCATCGCCGTGGCCATCTGCGCGAGCGGCAATTACCTGGGCGGGGCCGTATGGCCGCCGATCGTCCAACGCTCGGTGGAAGCGTGGGGATGGCGGCAGACGTATTTCGGCATGGGCATCGTGTGCTGCGTGGCGATCGTCGGTTTGTCGCTCCTCATGCGCGCGCGTCCGCCGGTCGGTTCGGCGAGCTCGACGCTTCCGGGGGCCGCCGGTTCCGAACGCCCCTTCGGCATGTCGCGGATGTCGGCGCAGGTGCTGCTCTGCATCGCCGGCCTTGCCTGTTGTGTCGCGATGGCGATGCCGCAGGTGCACATCGTCGCGTATTGCGGCGACCTCGGTTACGGAGTGGCGCGCGGCGCGGAGATGCTCGCGGTCATGCTCGCGTTCGGCATCGTGAGCCGCCTCGTCTCGGGTTGGATCTGCGACCACATCGGCGGGCTGCGGACGTTGCTGCTCGGCTCCGCCTTGCAGGGCGTGGCACTCCTGCTCTTCCTGCCGTTCGACGGACTGGTGTCGCTCTTCGTGATCAGCGCGCTCTTCGGGCTCTTCCAGGGCGGGATCGTGCCCTCGTACGCGATCATCGTTCGCGAGCACTTCCCGGCTTCGGAGGTGGGCGCGCGCGTGGGCGCCGTCATCATGTTCACGTTGATCGGCATGGCGCTGGGCGGCTGGATGTCGGGGAAGGTGTTCGACCTCACCGGCTCCTATCACGCGGCGTTCGTGAACGGGCTCGCGTGGAACCTGCTCAACCTCACGATCGCTTTTTTCCTGCTGCGGCGGACTTTCCGGCCTTCGCCTTCTTACGCTTGACGCGTTTTGGCTTGGCCTTCGCCTTTGCTTTCGCTTTCGGCCGGACCCTTTCGGGAAGAACCGCGCGACCTGTCTCGACGTTCCACCGCTCGTAGGCCTCGGGCTTAATCTTGCCTTCGACCAGGAGCTCGGCGAACTTCCTGCGCTGGGCTTTGCTCTTGAACGGCATCTGTCTGGGGGCCTAACGATTCCGTTGAACGGCCGGCAACAATCGTCCTTGTGCACCGGCCCGCACACACAGCGCCACGGCGCGCACGGTGCGGCCACAATGAACCACGGCCCGTTCCAACGTGTTGTTAGCTGGCATGCGCATCCCCGGTTGCAACCCCCCACTTCGCGTCGATCCAAATCATTTCAGAAAGACCACTCTCGGCCAGTGCGGCGCGGATTTCGTCATCGTCGAGCAAACGCGCAGAGAAGTGCTGCTTCCACTCCGACGGTCCGATGGCGTAACGAACGGACATGTGAACGATTGGCTCGCAATGTATGGCGCGCTCGACGCTTATCTCCACCTCGCCGATAGAGGGAAAGGGTCCAGGTTGCACAGAGCGAAGCCAATTGGGATCGAAGCGCTGGAACAGCAGCACCCCCTGCTGTGAAAGATGACGGCGACAAGCTGTGAGCTGGGCGCGGCGAATAGACTCCTGCGCAACGTTGATGAGATTACTCGCTAGAAGGACAACGTCGAATGTGCGGTTGAGTTCCAATCGCTCGATATCGCAGCATATTTTGGTCGCCGCCTCGGGGACGTAACGCAACATGTCGGCCGAGTTGTCCACGGCTGTGACCGTAAACCCTTTCTCGAGAAGGGCACGTGTGAGACGACCGACACCGCAACCCAGTTCGAGGACTGAGCATCTGCTGGGGAGGTACGGAGCGAGAATCTGCAGCTCGTCGCGGTACGGAAGCTTGAGATACACCTCGACCGCACAACCGTCCGGCGTGATGACGCCGGGGCCCTCACCTCGCATGGGCTCGACGTCCACAATGGCGCTGCTGTTCACCATGCCAGCTGGCTACTAATTGAACGGACGGATATTCGATACAGGAAATTATCCTGCAAGAATTATCTCAGCGCACGCAACTCACGATCGCATTCTTCCTGCTGCGCCGCAGCCTCCCCGGAATCCGGACCTAGGTCCCGAAACGCTCCCGGACCAGGCGTAGGCGGCGCTCCATCTCCGCGCTTCCAAATCCCAGGGTGCGGATGATCTCCAGGCGCTGTCGTGCCGCCGCGCCCGTATAGAAAGAAGAAAAGGATCCCAGCCGTTCATACTCCTCCAGGACGGCGGCCAGCACCCAATTGTCGATGACGTCGCCGGGCGGGATCGAATCGAATCGCGCGCCCGGCGCAAGGAACGGCTCACCCGCGTCGACTCGCCCATGCCGAAGGAGCGCGCTGCAGATTTGCTGGAGCGCATCCACGGCAACCGACCGTGCGCCGTAATCTCGCGCCACTCGTGCGAGGCTCGCCAGGCGAAGCCCGGAAGGCTCGCGGTTGCACAGGGCTCTCAGCAGGTTGAAGCTGGCTTCCAATTCCGCGAGGCGCAGAGCCGCAGGCAGCGAAGAATCACGGCTGGCGGCGTACCGGGACAGTGCCGCTTCGACCTCAGCGCAGTTTCCCTCGGCGACTGTCGATTCCCAGCGTCCGGCGAGTTGTGCGCCATACGGCATCTTGGCAATCGTGTGACGCCAGTCGTACGCCTCATGGTTTGCGCCTTCCGGGGCGTTCTCCGGGCCGGGCGAGGAAGCCACCAGCACGCCACGCGCGGCCAGCCGCTCGGCGCGATCCCTCTTGCAGCAGAACAAATTCAGCAGGTATCCATCCGGCGAGGATTTGGGATCGAATGCAACCAGAAGATCAAGGCCCGGCACCAGGCGATAGGAGTCATAGCCGAGGGCGGAGAAATCCCGCACCAGCCGCATATGTAAATCCGAACCTGCCCTGACCTCGTACTGAACGAGAGGTGACATCTCCGAGAAGAATCGCTCGCCTCCCTTCAGGATGTTGGCCTCCTCGCCCTCGGCATCCATCTTCATGAACTCGATGTCCCGCCAGCGATGGCGTTCGATGCACTCGTCGAGGGTCACCACGGGCACGGTCTCGCTGGCGGCGGAGGGCGCCTCGCCGGTGACCAGCGCATTCAGCTCGGAATTCTCGTTCAACGACAAACGCGCCGTCCCTGCGGTCGCAGATACAGCACTTCGCTCGAGGACCGCCTGGGCAAAACCGTTGACGGCGATCGAACGGGCCAACAGGCTCGCGGTTGCCGACGCGGGCTCGAAGGCCCACACGCATCCCGATGGGCCCACCGCTCGCGCCATGGACAGCGCATAGACGCCGTAGTTGGCGCCGATGTCGATGACTTTGTCTCCCGGCATCAGCAAGCGGCGCGCGAACCTGATTTCATCTTCGAACCAGTCCTGCTGCTCCCGCAGGACATAGGGAGTGATCCGATCCAGCGAGTCGGGCACCACGATCCGGACCCCGTCGGTCATGGTGAGCGTGGTAATGGAATTCACAGCCCGGGCGCCGGCAGGATTCGAGCGCCTAGTCGCGAATGTCCTGGAGGAACCATTCGGTCGGAATCTCCCGCCCGAGGCCCTTCGCCCGCGCAGCCTCATAAATCCGCCCCGCCACCGCGTAGAACTGCGCGCCCTGAAGGTTGCCGCGCTCGGACCACGTGATCTGGTCGTGCGACGTGCGGCCCTTCTTGCGCCCGGTGACGAGATCCTCGAGATAGACGAGCTTGTCGGGCAGCGCGATGCCGTGGCCGCGCTTGCCCTTCTTCGCTTCGGGACCCGCGCTCCAGGTGAGATGCTCGTCGTCGAACCTGAGGTCGGGCCGGCCCGTGGGAGCCGGCGCATCGCCGAAGCGCAGATAGACGTCCACGCGCGCGAGGCTCGCCGCATCGGGCAGTCCGCCGCCGCCGATATTCACGATGTGCGATCCGGTCTCGAGGTGGCGGCCGTCGAGCACCGGCACCGCCGAATCGGTGCATGCCGCGACGATGTGCGCGCCACGGTACACCTGGTCGGGCGCATCGCACACCACCGCCTCCAATTTGTGCCTGGCACGAATTTCGGCCGCGAAGGCTTCGCGGTTCGCGGGCGTCGGGCTGAAGACCTGAACCTTGCGGATGCGGCGAACGCAAAGGAACGCTTCGAGGTTCGAGCGCGCCATGCCGCCGGAGCCGAGCATGCCGACCACCTCGGCATCCTCGTTGGCCATGTACTTCACGCCGATCGCACCATCGGCGCCGACGCGCATGTGCTGCAGGATTCCGTCGTTGATGATTGCGAGCGGCTCGCCGGTTTCGATGGAGGTGAGGAAAACCAGTCCGCAGAAAAGACCCGGCTGGCGGCAATACTTCTCGAGCGTGGTCGCGCCGTTGTATTCACGGCGCTCGGAAATGTCCGACTTCATGCGCACCGCGAAATAACCACCGGTCGATCCGCCCTCCATCGAGCCCCATACGTAGGTCCTTCCGGGTTGGCTCGTGGGAATGCGGATGTCGATGCGCGGCCGGCACACCGTGTCGCGGGTGGCGAGACCACGGTACGAATCCTCGAGCGCCGCGATGGTCGCATCCATCGTGAGCACTTTCGCCACGTCGTCGTTGTTGATGAAGAGCATGGCGCCAAGGATACCGAGAAACCCGCCGCGCCTCGTTTGAGGTACAAAGCGTAAATGGAATTTTTCGCGCTCGAAGGCATCGGCGACCCCGCCACGTGGGTCCAGCTCGTCACGCTCGCCGGCCTGGAGATCGTGCTCGGGGTGGACAACCTCGTTTTCATTGCGATCCTCACTGAGCGGCTGCCGCCGGAGAAGCGCTCCTTCGGGCGCCGGCTGGGGCTGGCACTCGCGCTCGTCACGCGCCTCATCCTGCTCGCGACCATCGCGTGGATCGTTTCCCTCACGGCGCCGTTCGTGCAGGTCTTCGGCTTCGGCCTGTCGTGGCGCGACGTCATCCTGCTCGGAGGCGGACTCTTCCTCATCTACAAGGCGACGCAGGAGATCCACGCCGAGACCGAAGGCGAACCCGGGGAGCACACGACGAAGGCGGTGGCCACGGCGACGGTGGGCGTGATCGTCACCCAGATCGCGTTCATCGACATCATTTTCTCGCTCGACTCGGTGATCACCGCGGTCGGCATGGCCGATCACCTCTGGGTGATGGTCGCCGCGATCATGATCGCGATGGCGCTCATGATCACCGCGGCCAACCCGCTCTCCGAGTTCGTCTCGCGACACCCGACGGTGAAGATGCTGGCCCTCTCGTTCCTGCTGCTCATCGGCACCGTCCTCATCGCCGACGGACTGCACTTCCATATCCCGAAGGGCTACGTGTACAGCGCCCTCGCCTTCTCGCTCATCGTCGAGTCCCTCAACTTCCGCGCGCGCCGCCGGCAGCTTCGCCGCCGCCTGATCGAGTAGCTATATAGTGTCGTTGCCGCACTTACCGGGAAAGGCCGCTACATGAACGGTTCCAGGATTTCCATGACGCTGGGCGCTGCCCTCGCATGTTTCGCGCTGAACGCGATCGCGCAGGGCACGACGACCACCGATCCGAAGATGGCGGCCCCGCCGGCGACGACCGCGGACCCGAAGAAGGCCGAGCCGAAGAAGGCCGCGCCCAAGAAGGCGGCACCGAAGAAAGCGCCGGCCAAGACGCCCCCGAAGAAAGTGGACGGAAAGCCGGCTGCAACGTCGCAAGGCGGAACGATTCAGAAGTACGAGGCGGGCAAGGCTCCCGACCTGAAGGATTCGAAGGGCAACACCATCCCGACTTCGCCCGATGCCTACGACGTCAGCTCGGGGACCTCGGCACCGCCGAAGAAAAAATAGTCAGTAGCCCAGCGCGAGGCCGGTGTCGTTGCGCGAGTCGTTGGCGCCGAAGTAGCGCCCGCTCGCGATGAAGATCGCGCACATGTGGTTCATCGAGCGCACGTCCCTGAAGCGGTGGCCGTGCGCCTCGAGAATGCGGCGCGCGTCGGGCGGAATCGCCTGGCGCTCCGCCGACGTCGCCTCGGGCTGCCACTGCTGGTGGAAGCGCGGCGCGTCCACCGCCTCCTGGATGTTCATGCCGTAGTCGATCACGTTCACGAGCGTGCTCGCCACCGCCGTGATGATCCGTCCGCCGCCCGGCGTACCCACCACCATCACCGGCTTGTCGTCGCGCAGCACGATCGTCGGCGTCATCGAGCTCAACGGCCGCTTCTCCGGCGCGATGAGGTTCGGCTCGCCCTGAACCAGCCCGAAGAGATTCGCCTCGCCCAGCTTGATGGTGAAGTCGTCCATCTCGTTGTTCAGCAGCACGCCGGTGCCTTTCGCGGTCACGTGCGCGCCGAACGAATCGTTGAGGGTGTACGTCACAGCCACCGCATTGCCGAAGCGGTCCACGATCGAGTAGTGCGTGGTGTTCATCCCCTCATGCGGCGGCACGCCGACGCGAAGCGATGCCGATGGCGTCGCGTTCTCCGGATCGATCGCCGCGCGGATGCGCGCCGCGTATTCCTTGTCGAGGAAGCGCGCGACGGGATTCTTCACGAAGTCCGGATCACCCAGGTAGCCGTTGCGGTCCACGTAGGCGTGCCGCATCGCCTCGACCTGGTGATGGATCGCCCGCGCGGAGTGGAAGCCCCACTCCTTCATCGGATAGCCCTCGAGGACGTTCAGCATTTCGCACAGGACCACGCCGCCCGAGCTGGGCGGCGGCGCCGAGACGATCCGGTAGCCGCGGTAATCGCACTCGACGGGCGCCATCTCCCGCGGCTTGTAGCGCGCGAGATCCTCCATCGTCAGGATGCCGCCGCCCGCGCGGCTGGATGCCACGATCATTTCCGCGACCCGGCCCCGGTAGAAGCCCTCCGCACCAAGGCGTGAGACCTCGCGAAGGGTGGCAGCGAGGTCCTTCTGCACGAGGCGGCTGCCAACCGCGCGGGTATTCCCTGCGTCGAGGAAGATCGCGGCGCTGGGCGGATCGTTGCGCAGGTCCTTCGTCCCGTCGGCGAGAAGGTGCACGTCGCCCTGCTGCAATACGAAGCCGTCCTCTGCGAGCGCGATGGCGGGCGCGATCAATGGCTCGCGTGGAAGCGTGCCGTATTTGGCCCGCGCGTACTCCAGTCCGGCCACGCTGCCCGGCACTCCGACGGCCAAGTGTCCGATGAGGCTCGCATTCGGTATCACCGCGCCGGACTTGTCCAGGTACATGCCTCGCGTCGCGGCGAGCGGCGCCTTCTCGCGGAAATCGATGAACGTCTTGCGCCCGTCGGCCAGGCGCACGAGCATGAATCCGCCGCCCCCCAGGTTTCCGGCAGCCGGATACACGACCGCGAGCGCATAGCCCACCGCGACCGCGGCGTCGATGGCGTTGCCGCCTCCCTTCAACACCTCCACGCCGACCTTCGTCGCCAAGTGCTGCGCGGTGACCACCATGCCGTTGTCCGCGGCGACGGGCGCGGGCGACGCGCCGCGCGCAAGCGCGACCGCGAGGCACAGGCTCGCCGCGAGGAAACGGCGCAGTCGCGGCATCAGTTGAGCGTGATGTTCGCGGTCTTCACGACACGCGCCCACTTTTCGCTCTCGGCGCGGATGTGGCGCGAGAACGCCTCGGGCGGGCCGCCGACCGGCTCGACGCCGAGGGAGGCGAAGCGCTGCTTCACGTCCGGATCGCGCAGGATCTTCTCGATTGCCGCGTTCAGCTTGTCGATCACGCGCTTCGGTGTGCCCGCCGGCGCCATGATGCCGCTCCACGAAAGCGACTCGTAGCCCTTCACGCCGGCTTCGTCGAGGGTCGGCACATCGGGAAGGTTGGGCAATCGCTTCGTGCTGGTGACGGCCAGCGCGCGCAACTTTCCCTGCTCGACGAACGGAATCGACGACGGCGCGTTATCGAAGAGCATCGTCACCTGCCCCCCCATCAAATCGGTGATCGCCTGGGAGCTTCCCTTGTACGGCACGTGCAGGATGTCCACGCCCGCCATCGACTTGAACAACTCCGCCGAAAGGTGCGTCGAGCTCCCCGCGCCCGACGAGGCGAACGTGAGCGAACCGGGCTTCGCGCGAGCGAGGGCCACGAGCTCGCTCACGGTCTTCGCAGGGACCTGCGGATTCACCACCAGGATGTTGGTGATGAGCGAGGTGTAGCTCACGGGAACCAGGTCGCGCTCCGGATCGAACGACATTTCCTTGTACAGGTACTTGTTGATGGCCAGCACGCCCGTCGTGCCCATGAGCAGCGTGTAGCCATCGGGCGAGGCCTTGGCCACCGCATCGGCGCCGATATTGCCGCCGGCGCCGGAGCGGTTCTCCACGACGAAGCTCTGCTTGAGCTCGGTGCCCAGCTTGTCGGCGAGGATGCGCGCGACCACGTCGGTCGATCCGCCCGGGGCGAAGGGAACGATGATTCGCACCGTCCGATTGGGATAGTCGTCCTGCGCATGCGCGAACGGGGCGACCGCAAGCGCGAGAAACGTGAGGAGTCCGGCAGGCCATCGCATCATCGATCACTCCATCCTAGAGGGCGGTGAGGGCTTTCTGGTAGGCCGGGCCGACTTCCGAGGGCTTCGATGCGCTCGTGTTGAGGTCGCGCAGCAACCCGTCCTTGAGTCCATACACCCAGCCGTGCACGTTCACTTCCTGACCGCGTTCCCACGCGTCGCGCACGATGGTGGTCTGGCAAACGTTCGCCACCTGCTCGATCACGTTCAGCTCGCAGACCCGGGCGATCCGGCTGAGCACGTCCGGTTCCCTCGAGACGATCCGCTCGTGCTTGGCGTGCACGTCCTGCACGTGCCGCAGCCAGTTGTCGGCCAGTCCCACGCGCTCGTTCTTCACCGCCGTCGAAACGCCGCTGCAGCCGTAGTGGCCGCAGACGATGATGTGCTCGACCTTCAGCACCTCGACCGCGAACTGCATCACGGACAGGCAGTTGAGGTCGCTGTGCACGACGACGTTCGCCACGTTGCGGTGGACGAAGAGCTCGCCGGGGGCCAGGTCCACGATCTCGTTGGCCGGCACGCGGCTGTCGGAGCAACCGATCCACAGGTACCGGGGCTGCTGCTGGCGCGACAGGCGCGCGAAGAACTCGGGATCGGTGCGCCGGATGCGCTCGGACCAGGCGCGGTTGTTCTCGAAAAGGTGCGAAAGCGGGCGCATGGCGGTCCGATTCTACATGGGGAGCCGGAACCAAGAGACCCCATCCCCGTTCCAAGTAGCACAACGACCCAAACCACCGGAGGACCCATGAAACTTGTGCTTGCAACGCTGGTCGCCGCGACCGCCCTGCCCGCAGCGGCCGAAATCACGCTCTACAGCCGCGAATCGTTCGACGGCCGATACATCAGCTTTACCGACGGCGAACGCAACCTGAACCGGGAGAACTTCAACGATCGCGCCTCGTCGGCCATCGTGAAGGGCGGACGCTACGAGGTCTGCGAAGACACCGACTTCCGCGGCCATTGCATGGTCCTGCGCCCGGGGCAGTACCCGTCGCTGGCGGCCATGGGCATCGGCCACGCGGTGAGCTCCGTGCGCCCCGTCGCCCGCAACGTCACTTACGAGGACAACCGCTACGCCCCGCCGCCCCGTTACGCATACGACTATCGCAAGCGGGACGACGAGCG
>Ga0105245_10006224_pt1 | contig 10498 bp, 9 predicted proteins | sample KBSM54metaG_FD_81523 | JGI IMG/M metagenome (GOLD analysis project Ga0105245, IMG submission 81523) | Miscanthus rhizosphere microbial communities from Kellogg Biological Station, Michigan, USA - KBS M5-4 metaG | ecosystem: Host-associated > Plants > Roots > Rhizosphere > Soil | place: Michigan...
CCTGGAGATGTCGGGAGAGGTGCGAATCAGATAGCTGCGGCCGCCGCAGAGCACCTTGGCGCAGGGAAGCCGGGCGGATTCCAGCCAGCGCTCGATCAGCGACTGCAGCTCCTGGACCCATCCGCTCTCCCCCGGTCGCTGCAACCTGACAGTCCACGAGGAGCCGGACACGACCTCCGCCGAAAACAGTGGAGCGGCATACTCCAGGAGGATCCTGGTCGAGTCCAGGTCATGGACGACGATCTCGACCTCATGAACGCTTCGCGAGCTCCAGGCGGCCGGCAGACTCGGGCCTGCCCCGCGAGCAGGGAATCCGCGCCTGGAACGCTCGAGGAACGGCGGTGGAGGTGCTTGGATCATGTCGTCTCCCGTGGTCGAGGCGTGGTCGCCGACCGGACTAGCGTGGGTCGGCCTCGATTGCTCCAACCCGCATCGTCTGTGGGAGGACATCCGCCGGGCCACCTGAGTCGGGCCCGGAGAGCACTCCGCAATGCCGAGATATACGGCGTTGCTATCGAAGACAGTAGCACCTCTGGCGCTCCGGCCCGGTCTCCTCCGGGAGTAAACTGGGGCGTTGCGGACGACAGCCATGCCAGACAGCGATGTGCAACACCTGCGCGTCCTGATCGCGAACGAGAAACGCGATCGGCTCGAGTTACTCGCCCAGGTGGTGATCGGCCTCGGACACGACGTGATCGCGCGGGAGATCTACGTGAAGGAAGTCGGCGCAGTCACCGCCAGAGAGCATCCGGACGTCGCACTGGTCGGACTCGGATCGAGCTCGGAGCATGCTCTCGACCTGATCTCCGAGATCGTGCGCGAGGCATCCTGTCCAGTGATCGCGATCCTCCACGCCGACGATCCCGCCTACGTGCACGAAGCTGCCAGGCGCGGCGTCTTCGCCTACATCATCGACGGCACCGCCGACGAGCTGCAGAGCGCAATCGACATCACGCTCCAGCGCTTCGGCGAGTACCAGAGTCTCCAGGGGGCGTTCGGGCGTCGTGCCCTGATCGAGCAGGCAAAGGGAATCCTGATGGCCCGCCACTCGATCAGCGCCGAGAGCGCCTTCGACCGGCTTCGCGACCATTCGCAACACAACGGCCGCAAGCTCAGCGATGTCGCGGCTGCCGTCGTCGAGAGCCACCTCCTGCTGCTTCCGCCCTCCCCGGCCGCAGCGCCGCACGACGGCAACTGACTCCGCGCCCGATCACGACCCGGGCCGCCGGCCTGCTAGGGTCCGGGTTGTCAGTGCCGTAGTCATCGGCACTGCAGATCTGTCGGCCGGGCCCCATCCTCGAGGCCCGGCGAGACGTCCTCCCACAGATGAAGCGGGCTGGAGCAGGTTTCTAGCCGACTTCACGCTCCGGTCGGCGATCCACCCCGACCACAGGAGGGACATGAGCACAGTACCCACGTCGCCCCGCGGCCCGCGTCTCGCGCCGGCTCGCCGCGCGGGCAACGTTGAGCGCCGCGGCCTCGTCACCAGGCTTCGCTGCGAATGTGGAGTGCCGAGCTGTCGAAAGACCTTCCCCGCCGTGGCCGAGTCGTTCAGGGGCAACGCCGAGCGCTTCATCGTCGTCCCCGAGCACGTCGGCGCGATCGTCAACGCGGCCAAACCCAGCCGTGCCACGGTCGTCAGAGCCTCCGACCGGTTCTTCGTCGTCGAGACGAACCGGAGTGCCCGCTTCCCGGCGCCGGCCGAGCGACGGTTGCGACTCGCGGTCGACCGCGACGCCATGCTCGAGATCACGGCAGGTTGACCGTGCCCGCCCGAAGAATGCGTCGCGGGCTTCTCGGAGGGCTCATCGGTGTCGGCCTGGCCGTTGCGGTCCTCGTCCCCGGCGCCGTCTTGCTGGCCGCGGGCAGGGCCGACCCGGCGAAGACCGCCGGTCGGGCCAATGCACGGAGCACGTGCGCGGAGGCGCTGCTCAGAGACTGGGCAGACGGACGCATCGACGCCAGCTACCGGCTCGAGTGCTACCGGGCGGCTCTCAAGTCGCTCCCGGTGGATCTTCGGGTCTACTCACAGGCGCCCGAGGACATCTCGCAGGCACTCTCGCAGCGGATCGTGCAGGGCCGCAAAAAAGCCGGCTGAAAAAGGCACTCTAAAATCCGTGGTCGAAATAAGGTAGACTTTCGTATTGGAAACACCGAGCCAGTCGCGCTGACGGTCTCGATTCTCGATCCGTCAAAGTCGCCAGTTCTTCTTTCTCGTTGTAACCGCGTCTTGGCCGAGCCGAGGTGCCGTTCGGAGGCGTACGCCTCTCCGAGTGCTGCCTTGCTCGCGCCCACTATCGAGAGGAGCTCGGAATGACTGTAATGGCAACAGAAGTGCTGACCGCGGACGAGATCGTCATGCTCGCCCGCAAGCAGATCGACATCTTCAACGCCGGCGACTGGGAGCAGTTCCGGGAAACGCTTGCCGCCGATTCACGCTACGACGAGCTGGGAACCCAGCGGAAGATCGAGGGTCCGGAGAAGGTCGTCGAGCTCTTCAAGAGCTGGAAGACGGCGTTCCCGGACGTCGCCGGCACGGTGACCAGCGCCATCGCCAGCGGCAACAAGGCGGTCCTCGAGGTGACCTGGAAGGGCACACACACCGGCCCGCTCGAGAGCCCGGAGGGAACGATCCCGGCGTCGGGCAAGCGGCAGGAGACGCCCGCTGCCTGCTTCTTCACGTTCGAGGGCGACAAGATCAAGGAGAGCCGCCACTATTTCGACTCGATGACTCTCCTCAAGCAGATCGGCGCGGACGCGTAGCCAGCCGCGGGAGCAAGAGTAGACCGAGAGGGCGGCCGCTCCGGCGGCCGTCCTCAACCGATCATCCGGGCGCCCGGATTTGAACCGGGGACCTCTTGTCCCCCAGACTCCTCAGATGCCGCACGGATAGAGGGTTTGCGCGCAACCATGCGGAAAGGCACCCGCTCGAGACCGCTGGAATCCGCCGGAGCCAGGTGGTCACTGGCGCGCGATTGGCACGCACCCTCCCGACGTCGGCACACAGGACGCTCTACCTAGACCGGATGCACGCGAGCGGTGGCTCTTTCGAAGCCGGCGTCTGAGTCGGCAGTCAGGCGGCCTGCGGGTCGACGATGATCTTCCCCCTTGCCGTCCGTTCGACCAATGGCCGGATGCCGAGTTCGACCAGGTTGTCGAGCGAAATCACGCGGTCGAGGACAGTCTGGGCGAGATTGCTGTGCGCGATGATTTCGAGTGACTCGGGGAGGTCGACGTCGCAGACGTGGGCGACGGCGGTGCTGATCTCGACCTCGCGGGTGGTCAGGGCGAAAAGGTCGATCTCGGTTGGCTCGGGCTGCAGACCGATGATCAACACACGTCCTCCCCGTCGGGTCGCCTCGATCGCTGTCTCGGGTGCACCGGCCGCACCCGAGGCCTCGACGACGACATGCGCCCCGTCGCCTCCGGTCACCTCGAGCACCGCGGCCGCGACGTCCTGCTTCGTTGCATCGATCACCGTTTCCGCGCCGAGGATTTCCGCAGTGCGCAGCCGCTGGTCGTCGATGTCGACGGCGATCAGCGGCGAAAGGCCCTTCGCCGCCGCGGCGCCGAGGATGAACGAGCCGATGCCGCCCACGCCGATCACCACGCATGTCTGTCCAGCCTGGACCCTGGTCCGCCGCAGCGCGTGCAGAGCGACCGCCAGCGGCTGCGCCATCGCCGCCGCATCGTCGGAACACACCTCCGGAACCCGGCGGCAAACCGCAGCAGGCGTCTTGACCATCTGAGCCAGGCCCCCGTTCAACTGCAGGCCGAGCGTGAGGTAGGTCGAGCAGAGATTGGTTCGGCCGGATCGGCACCACTCGCAGTGACCGCATGACACGGCGGCGCCCGAGACGACCCGGTCGCCGTGCGCCAGGCCGACGACGCCCTCGCCGATCGAGACGACGTGCCCGACGAACTCGTGTCCGAGCGTGACCGGCGGTCGGGTCAGCAGCGGGCCGTGCGCCCATTCCGACGAGTCCGTGCCGCAGATCGCGGCGCGGACGACTTCGAGCACCACCTCCCCCGGTCCTGGCTCGCCCGGCTCCGGAACCGACTGGATCCGGATGTCGTGGCGCCCGTGGTAGACGGCTGCCTTCATGCGCCCGTTGCCAGGTGGACCTTGATGTTGGTGCCGGTGTCACGCGCAGCGTCGAGCGCGTCGAGTGCGTCGGCGAGCGGGAAGGTCGCGGTCACGATCGAGGTCACGTCGACCTTTCCGCTCCCGAGAAAGCGAATCGTGCGAGGCCACAGGCCTACCGATCCGATCAGGCCCCGGATGTGAAGGGCCTTCGACTGGATCAGCCCCAGCTTGGCCGGTACCTCGGCTCCGATGTCGATGCCGACGTAGACGACCCGCGCCTCCTGCCCGGCCACCTCGAGCGCACTCGCCATGGCAGCGGGAGAGCCGGCCGCTTCGATCACGACGTCGAACCCGCGACTGGCAGTGAGGTCGGCCACCCCGTCGGCGAAATCCCCCGCCGTCGGGTCGAGCGCTGCTGTCGCGCCGATCTTCAGCGCCTTGTCACGCCGATGTGCCTGCGGCTCGAGCAGCACGACGGTCGCGTTGTTGGCGGCGGCCGCCATGACGCAGAGGAGGCCGATCGGACCGCCGCCGACGACGGCAACGATGTCGGCAGGGTCGACGCCGCCCGCGAGGACCGTGGCGTTGTAGGCGACCGATAGCGGCTCGACCATCGCGCCGTCTGTGAAGGAGAGATCCTCGGGCAGCTTGTGCAGCCATTCGCCGCGTGCCTTGAAGTACTCGGCATCCGCGCCATCGATGGAAAAACCGAAATGATCGCGCCCGGCTGGCCCGACGACACACTCCCCCACGACGGCGTCTCCGGGCTGAAGTCCCTGCACCGCGGCCCCAGTCTCGACTACCTCGCCGCACCACTCGTGTCCGGGGATGATCGGATACGAGACCGGGATGATGTACCGCCCTTCGTAAAGCTCGAAGTCCGAATGGCAGATCCCGACGGCGCGGGACTTGACCAGTACCTCCTCGGGCCCGATCTGCGGCTGGTCGATCTCGGCAACGACCGCCTTGTGCGGTGCCTGGAAGATCAGTGCCTTCATCGCTCTCCTTCGTTATCGGTGGAGCCGTTGCCATTCATCGAGATCAGCACCTTCATGTCTTCGGTCGCGCCGGAGATCAGCCGTTGGAAGCCCGACTCGGCCTCTTCCATGCCGAGTCGGCCGGTGACGATGCGCTCGACCGGCAGCCGACCGGCGGCGATCTGCGCTGCGACTCGCGGCCAGTCGTTGACCCCGTAGCACCAGCTCCCGACGATCTTCAGGTCGTTCAGCGCCCAGAGCATCGGGTCGACCTCGCAGCGTTGTACGTGGAGTCCGACCTGCACTACGGTTCCCCGGCGCTTGACCGACTCTGTGCAGGTCTTGAACGCGGCTCCGAAGCCGGCGCACTCGATCGCGATGTCCACTCCGAGCCCGTCCGTGCGGTCCCGCAACTCGCCCGGTACGTCCGTGGTCTCGGGATCGAACACCTCGCCGAGATCGAGACGCCGTGCCTGCTCGCGCCGCGACTCGTTAGGCTCGGTCATGTAGACCGAACCCGCTCCCGCAGCAGCGGCGCACAGTGCCGCGAACGCCCCGATCGGGCCCGCACCGGCGATCAATACGCTGTCGCCGGGCCGCACTGGTCCGCGCGAGACGCCATATGCGGCCACGGCGCATGGTTCGATCAGCGCGCCCTGTTCGTCCGAGACGGCGTCAGGGATGCGGAATACCTGGTACTCCTCGAGGTTGGCGAGCTCTGACATGCCGCCCCAGTCCGCGCTGAGGCCGGTGCAGGCCATCGTTACGCAGAGGTGCTGGAGGCCGCGGCGGCAGTAGTCGCATCGGCCGCAGTAGATCAAGGGCATGACGGAGATCCGGTCGCCGACCGCGACCCGGTTCACTGCCGAGCCGACCGCGACGACCTCGGCCGAGAGCTCGTGGCCCAGTATCTGGGGCAGCGTCGCCCCGGTGAGCGGATGCGGCGAGGCCGGGGTGACGATCGGACCGCTCGTGTACTCGTGTAGGTCGGTTCCGCAGATGCCACACCAGCTGGGCGCGACGGTCACTTGTGTCGGTCCCGGCGCAGGGGGCTCGGCGACGTCATCGATCCGCAGGTCGCGTGCGGCGTGGAAGCGGAGCGCCTTCATGGCACGATTCGCTCCTCTTGCAGGCGTGTGAATAGCCTCGTGAATGAAGTTTCGCTGTCTTGCACGCCGACGAAGCCGAGTCGTCTACTACGGCCCATGTCGGTGAAGGTCTCGATGGTGCGCCCGAGGTCCGCGTCGGTGTGCCACCATGAGGCGAGCTGTTCGACGTCGTAGTCGCGGAGGCCGTGCCGGCGGACGATCTCCGGCCACACGTCCGCCGCGTCCCCCATCTGCTCCTCCAGGGGCGCGGGCTGGCCGTCGAATCCGATCGGCTCGACGCCCAGCGCGGCTGCGAGCCTCGGCCACATCCGACGCCAGCGGAAGACGTCGCCGTTGACGATGTTCAGCGCCTGGTTGGCGGCAGTGGGCGTCGTCGCCGCCCAGAGCAGGTGGTCGGCCAATAGGCCTGCGTCTGTCACGTCGGTGACCGCTTCCCACTGTTCTCGAGAGCCGGGAAATCGGAAAGGGCGTTCCGTCTCCCGGCAGATCGCCGCATAGACAGCGAGGGTCACCCCCATGTTCATCGCGTTCCCGAGCGCCCAGCCGATCAGCGTGTGCGGCCGGTGCACTGTCCACGTGAATCCGTCTCTCTCTGCGGCAGCGAAGAGGACGTCCTCCTGGACGTAGTAGAAGTTCTCGTAGGGCAGGCGGGGCTGATCTTCGGAGAACGGGGTGTCGGGCTGCGCTTTCGCGTATGCCTCGAACGGGCCGAGGTAGTGCTTGAGGCCGGTCACGAGCGCGACGTGACGAACCGACCTCTCGCCGGAGATCGCGTCCAGGAGGTTGCGGAGCATGAGCCCGTTCGCCTCGCAGTTCTCGGCCTCGGTCGCCCGCCGAGACCAGGTCGTGAAGAAGACGTGGGTGGGGGCGGTGCCGCGTACCGCGGCGGCGACCGCATCCGAGTCCTCGAGGTCGGCCGCCAAGGGTTCGATCCGGGGGTCAAGGCCACTCGGGTCCCGGCAGAGGCCGGATACCTGCCAGCCGTCGGCGAGCAGGCGTGCCGCGAGGTTGCCGCCGCTGATTCCGGTCACCCCGACGACGAGCGCCTGGCCGCTCATGCCACCTGGGTGTGCGCTCGGACCGTGCTGCGGCGCACCTGGCTGTAGATGAGGGCCGCGGCGACGATCAGAAGGCCCTGGAAGATGTACTGCCACTTTTGGTCGAGGCTGAGGAACACGGTGGCGTTGAGGACTTGCACGCTCAGTCCTGCGCCCATGAAGGTGCCGATGAAGGTTCCGCGGCCGCCGAGCAGGCTCGTCCCGCCCAGGACAACGGCGGTGATCGAGGTCAGCGTGTAGCCCGTTCCCTGTCCAGGATCGCCGACGCCGAGCTGTGCGAGCAGGACGACTGCGCCGAGGAGGGTGAGGAGCGAGGCGCCGACGTAGCCGACGAGCGCTGTTCTGTTCACGGGTACTCCGACCCGCCGGGCTGACTCCTCGTTCGAGCCGACCGCACGTAGACGCAGGCCGAGCCGGCCCCGCCGAAGGGCGAGTTCCAGCCCCAGCGCGCAGACGACGAACGCGATGAAAGCGATGGGAACCGGGCCGACTTTCGTGGAGATCGCGTCGGTAACCGACGAGGCGATGTATCCGTCGGGTGCCGAGCGCAAGGTGAAGGCGAGTCCGCCCAGCCCGATGTACGTGACGAGCGTCGCTGCAACCGGAGTGAACTTTGCGAAGCGGATCAACGACCCGTTGAGGAGGCCGACCCCAACGGCCGCGAGGAACATGACCACGAAGCCGAGCGCCCAGATCGCCGGCGATTTGCCGTCGAGCACGAAGAACGAGGCAAGGACGACGAGGAATCCGGCGAGCGGACCAACAGATAGGTCGATCCCGCCCAGCAAGAGCGCAAAGGTCTGTCCCAGGGAGATAAAACCGAGCGCCGCGCAGGCGAACATCACTGAGTTGATGTTGAAGTCGGAGAGATATCGGTGGTTGCGGGAGAGGACGTACGCGCCGAGCGCGAGCATGACGGCGGCCAGCACGAGAACCGGCGCGTAGTCGCCTTCGATGAAGCGCGTGACGCGCGAGGAGCCGGCGGCCCGGCGTGAACGCTGCTCTGCCGTGTGCCCAGTCGCGCTGATCGCGGCGTGGACGATCCGTTCCTCTGTCACGTCGTCGCCCTCCAGGGTGGCGACGGCCCTGCCGCGGGACATCACGATCACGCGATCGCACAGGCCTTCCAGTTCGAGGGTGTCACTCGACGCGACGACGACCGGCACGCCGCTCGCAGCCACTTCGCGGAGGATGCGGTAGATCTCGGTCCGCGCACCGACGTCGACTCCCTGCGTCGGCTCGTCGGCGACGAGGATCGCGGGCTTCGAAAGCATCGCGCGCGCCATGACGACCTTCTGCTGGTTGCCGCCGGAGAGGGCCGAGACCGGAGCTTCCAGTGAGGGCGCCCGGACGGCGAGTTCGGACAGCTCGTATTCCACCGCATCGACCTCGTGGCTGTGGCGGACGAACGGCCCCGTAGTCAGGCGGTCGAGCGCGGTCAGCGCTGTGTTCTCCCGGACGTTGAGGTCGATCATCAGTCCTTCGGTCAATCGGTCGGCGGGCATGTAGGCCGCGTTCTTGAGCAACGACCGACGGGAGAAGCCCTTGCCGCCGATGTCGACCGAACCGGTGGCGGCGGCTCGCCCCGCGAGTGCTCGTAGGACCGCGGGCTGACCGTTCCCGACGACGCCGGCGAGACCCACGATTTCGCCTTTCCTGGCTGTCAGCGAGATGCCGTCGAAGCCTTGTCCGCTCAGGCCTTCAACGCGGAGCAGTGCGTCCTCGCCAGGCTCACCCGTGGACTTCGGCGGGAAGGTCGCTTCGAGGGTGCGACCGATGATCCGGGCGAGGAGGTCGTCGTCCGAGATGTCCTTCACTGGTGATGTTCCCCGGTTCGCGCCGTCGCGAAGGACGGTGACCCGGTCGGCGATCTCGCGGACTTCGCCAAGGCGGTGGGTGATGTAGACGACGGCTGTCCCCTCCTCCGCGAGCTTCCGCACGGCGGCGAAGAGCAGCTCGACGGAGTCCTGGGATAGGGGTGCGGTCGGCTCGTCGAGGATCAGCAGCTTCGGCGAGACGGCAAATGCCTTCGCCAGCTCGAGAAGGTGCCGACGGGCGACGCTGAGCGACGAGACCCGGTCCTCGAGATGGCCGCCGAAGTGGACGTCATCGAGCAGTGACCGCATCGCCTTCGATATGTCCTGATCGCGTCTTCGGAGGTGCTCCTCTGCGACGGCGACCCGGAAGTTCTCGGCGACGGTCATGTCCGGCAGGAGGGCGGGGTGCTGATGGACGATCGCAATGCCCAATTCTTGGGCCAGCGCCGGTGTTAGGTTCTCGACCGGAGCGCCGTCGAAGACGATCGACCCCTCGTCCGGGGCGGTCGTGCCCGAGGCGACGTTCATCAGCGTCGACTTGCCGGCGCCGTTCTCTCCCAGCAGCGCATGGACTTCGCCAGGAAGGACGTCGAACGCGACATCTCTCAGTGCCACGACGGCGTCGAAGTGCTTGGTGATCCCGACCATGGACAGCGTCGGGTGCAGGGCGCTCCTGCTCCTTTCGGCGATCACGGTAACGGCCACGTCGCTTTTCTCCGCTCGGTGGGTTGCGCGCGGCGGTCCCTTTCCGCCGCGCGCAACGTCTGTCATCCGCCTATTTCTTCACCAGCTTCGCCTGGGCGACTGCCGGCAACTTGGCCGAGAGGTAGATGTCACCCGGCAGGTTTGCCCTGCACTCGACCGGGTGCGGTTTGCCGGTGAGCGAGTTCTCGAACACCAGCGAGGGGAAGTGCGTGGTCGCCGGTTTCTTGCCACCGGTCGCAAGCGCTATCGCCCAGTCCATCGCGAGGCGTGCGTGGTCGTTCTGCGTCGAGACGGTGAACAGCTTGAACGTGGGATTGCTGGCGTGGTTTTTCTGCCAGAAGCAGCCCAGCACGTTCCCGTCTGACGTCGCGAGCGCGGGGATCTTGCGATGACTCTTCGTGAACTCGGGCAAAGCACCGACGAGCGACGGACCGAAGTCAGACACGATCACGTCGATCTTCGGGTACTTGGCGATTGCCGCCGAGAGCACTTTCTGGGTCACAGCCGGATCCCAGTTCGTGACCTCGAACGGCTGCTCGCCGATGAACTTGTACTTGTTCGTCGGGTCGAGGATCTTGTGGAGACCCTTGTTCTCCTCGATTCCCTGGCTGTTGCCCTTGGGGCCGCTCAGCATCAGCACGTTGCCGCCCTTCGGGACAGCGCGCAGGATCCACCTGCCCCAGTTCTCGCCGGCCTGGGAGAAGGGGGTGTCGACGAAGACGTTGTAGTCGACTCCGGCTTTCCC
>Ga0105245_10006228_pt1 | contig 10493 bp, 6 predicted proteins | sample KBSM54metaG_FD_81523 | JGI IMG/M metagenome (GOLD analysis project Ga0105245, IMG submission 81523) | Miscanthus rhizosphere microbial communities from Kellogg Biological Station, Michigan, USA - KBS M5-4 metaG | ecosystem: Host-associated > Plants > Roots > Rhizosphere > Soil | place: Michigan...
GCCATCGCCCCGAACCCGGCGGCGGACAAAAGGCACAGCAGCGGTCCCACGCGATCCATGCTGGCAACGAAGACCGTTCACGTCTATCTCACATTCATGCACATCATTGTGTAGCTTAGATACACAATGTTGGATCTCCACCGCCTCAAGCTCCTACGCGAGGTCGACGCCCGCGGCACCGTCCACGGCGCCGCGCGGGCGCTCGACTACACCCCCAGCGCGATCTCCCAGCAGCTCGCCGTGCTCGAGCGCGAGGCCGGGGCGAAGCTGCTCGAACGCAGTGGGCGCAACGTGCGTCTGACCGAGGCCGGGCGTGTGCTTGTGCGCCACGCCGCGACGCTGCTCGACGGGGTGGAGGCGGCCGAGGCGGAGCTGGCGGGCATCACCGCGGGCCACCCGGCGGGCGTCGTGCGCCTGTCCGCTTTCCAGTCGGCGTTCCTGCGCATCGTCGCGCCGGCCGTGGCGGCGCTCGCGGACAGCAATCCCAATATCCGCGTGGAGGCGACCGAGCTCGAGGTCGAGGAGGCTGTGCCCGCCCTGCGTCTGCAACAGCTCGACGCCGTCGTCGGCGACGAGTACGAGGGCCAGCCGCGCCCCGTGCACGCCGATCTGACGCGCGCACCGCTCGTGCACGAGCAGGTCCGCCTCGTCATGCCCGCCACGCACCCACTCGCGCAGTGCGGCCGGGTGCCGATGGCGCGCCTCGCGGATGCCGAGTGGGCGGCATGCCAGCCCGGCACCGGTCACCGCGAGATGCAGATCCGCGCATGCCGCCGACTCGGCGGCTTCGAGCCTGACCTCCGCTACGCGTCCAACGACTTCCTGATCCTGTTGGAGCTGGTCCGCACGACCGGCGCATGCGCGCTGCTGCCCGACCTCGTGCTCGGCTACGACGCACCGGGGGTGGCCGTGCGCGCCATCGCCGAGGGCACGATCGGCCGCGAGGCGTTCCTGCTGACGCGAGCGACCCGCACCCCGGCCGTCGAGGCGGTCGCGGCAGCGCTCCAGGCCGCGGCGCCCTAAAGGTGTGCTGCCAGAAGAGTATTCACCCTCAGGCTGTTCGGCCGATCCAGCCGATGCGCCCGGTTCGCAGGTCAACGCCGGTCAGGTCTCGGATGCGATCCATCCGGTGGTAGAGCGTGATGCGATGAAGGTGTAACGCCTTGGCGGCAGCGGCGATGAGCCACCGGGCGCGCGGGCATCCGGTACGAATGTTAAGGTGGGCACCGTTTGGAACCCGATCCGTTTCGTGAGTTCCCTTGCAATCAAACGGAATACGACTGGTGACAGCGGCGCTGCAGGCTCTGACTCCTGACCTCGCCGAACGGCTGACGTTCACGCATGGAAACCGCGAGCCGGCAGATCGCTGTGACGGTGTAACTGACCGGCGTCACGGAAATGATTGCACCCGTGGATAATTCAGTCTGCGCCACTCAACACCATGGGCGGCAAACCCAATCAAGGTCTTGGAAACCGGCATCGTGATCTCTGGTGGGCAGTCCAATTAGCGGTGCTCGTGTTCGTGCTCTCATCTGCGTATCGGCCTCCGCGGCTGCGTCTCGCCGGTCTACCCCGGCGACGAGGGCAACGGCCACGTCCGGCTGTCGTTTGAGTGCGGCACCACGGCATCGGCCTTGCCGCTAGAAGCCATGCGACCCGCCTCAAAGCGTGCCATCGCTGCCTCGGTGAAGACCGACAGTCCTAGTTCGGGGTTGTAGCCGTGGATCTCCTTGACGTCGAGCTGGGCCAGGAAGTACAGGATCTCCTTGGAGATCACCTGACCGGGCACCAGCACCGGGAATCCCGGCGGGTAGGGCACCACGAATGTGGTCGAGACCAAGGTCTTGCCCTCGGCGAGGCGCCGTCCCGCCGCGCCGAGCAGTACGTGCTCGCGGTCGGATTCTTCGTAGCCGGCATAGAACGCCGAGCGCATGTCGCCGAACGAGCCCCCACTCTGTGGGCGGAACGCGGCGTCGAACTCGCTGAAATCGGGTAGTGGCGGCAGGTCCTGGGTGATTTCGGTGACCCGGCGCTGATGCAGGGCACGATCGGCCTTGCCCGCGGTGCGCAGGCTGCGCTCAAAGTCGCCGGCAACGCGGCGCAGGGCGTCGAGCAGATAGTGGATGCTCGACCAGGTGACGCCGATCGTGATGATCAGCAGCACACTGTTGATCGAGGTCTTGTTGATCTGGATGCCGAACCGGTCCATCAGAATCTTTTCCCGGAAGTCGTATCCATTCATCCCCGTCTTGCCGAGGAACAATGTGATTCGAGTCGGATCTAGCACGAACTCGTCGGATCTCCAGGCCTCATTCCAGCCCTCCAGCGCGCCCTGACTGACCTGGCGGTAGGAGCGGACCCCGGACGCCCGGTACTCGTCGGGTACCAGATCGGCTTCGTCGAGGATCCGGAACCACTTGCTGATCAGCGGATCGATGCGGATCCGGTGCCGAAACACCAGCGCCATGTTGTAGGCGTAGCGGACCAGCTGGAAGCCCTCGATGTCGACCTGGCGGCGGGCCAAATCCAGCGACGCGAGCAGCTGCTGATTCGGTGAGGTCGAGGTGTGGGTCAAGAACGCCTCGCCGAACGCGTCGCGGCTGCGGGTGTTGAAGTCCTGGTCGCGGATGTGGATCATCGACGCCTGCCGCAGCGCCGACAGCGACTTGTGCGTGGAGTGGGTCGAATAAACCCGGACGCGGGCCCGATCCGGGTCGGGAAGCAGCCGCTGTTCTATCCACTGCGAACGGTCGACGTCGCGCATCGACTCGCGCCACTTGCGATACTCCTGTGCGTACCCGGGAGAGGACAGCGTTGTCTCGAGCTGTTCGGCGGCGATCATCGCGGTGCGCTGGCGCGACCAGGGCACCGCGGTGGCGAACGCGTACCAGGCCTCGTCCCAGAGGAAGCAGATGTCGGGCTTGATCGCCAGGACTTCCTCCATCACCCGGCGGGGGTTGTAGACGATGCCGTCAAAGGTGCAGTTGGTCAACAGCAGCATGCGCACCCGGTCCAGATCCCCGGCCGCCTCGAGGTCGAGCAGCGCCTTCTTGATGGTGCGCAGCGACACTGCGCCATAGATCGCGTACGACTCCAGCGGGTACGCGTCCAGGTAGAGCGGGCTCGCCCCGGCAAGCACCAGGCCGTAGTGGTGCGACTTGTGACAGTTGCGGTCGATCAGCACGATATCGCCGGGGCGGACCAGCGACTGCACGACGATCTTGTTCGCCGTTGAGGTCCCGTTGGTGACGAAGTACGTCTGCTCGGCACACCAGGTGGTGGCCGCCTTGTCCATCGCCTGTCGCAGCGTCCCGTGCGGGTCGAGCAACGAGTCCAGCCCGCCCGAGGTCGACGACGTCTCTGCCATAAAGATGTTGCGGCCATAGAACTCGCCCATATCTTGCAGCGATTTCGAGTTGAAGATGCTGGCCCCACGCGCCACCGGAAGGGCGTGGAACTGACCGACGGGCGCCGCCGCGTAGGCGCGCAACGCGTCGAAGAACGGCGTGGCGAAGCGATTCCGGATGCCTGCCAGCAACGTGCTGTACAGGTCGGTGGCGTCGTTGAGCCGGTAGAAGGTGCGGTCGTAGATGTCTGGCTCGTCGTCGGTCGGGGCGGCGATCGATTCGTCGGTGAGCAGATACAGGTCGATGTGGGGGCGCAGCTCCCTGATCCACTGGCCGCATTCCACCCAGTCATGGGTGCCGTCGGTGGTGATCGGCACGTACTTCGGGCCCAGCAGCGTGGTCATCAGCGGCAGTCGGTCGCGCGACTGCAATGGCAGGTCGTGGCGAATGATGGCGGCCTGGATCTCGCCGTTCAGGGCGACCGCGGTGATGGCGTCCTCAACGCTGGACACGACCAGCAGTTCGAACTGCACGTCGTCGGATGGATTGCGCAGCGCCCGCAGGCTTTCGGCCAGGCTTTCGGGAACCGACGGGGGAGAATCGTCGGCGAGCAACACGGTATAGAACTGCTGCTGCTTAGCTCTCGCCTCAAGCTCCTGGTCGGCCAGCGGCGCCGTCGTGTCGAACAGGGCAGCCCGGTCGCCGTACTCCGACAGCAGCCGCACCGCCAACGAGACCTCCTGGCTGAGCCGCTCCGTGGCCAGATCCTCGAGATAACCGCCGAACGCCTCTAGATTCGCCGCACCCGGATACAGCCAATACCGCTCATACGCGCCGAGTCGATCCAGCAGCCGCTTCGCGCGGGCGACCTTCTGGGTGATGTCCAACCCGGCACGATGGACCGCAAGAAGCAGTCGGCACGCGTCGTCCAGGAGGTTCCAGGTATCGATCCGGGTGTATGACGGGTTGGCCACCGCCGCCAGTGACGAAACCCGAAGCATCCTCGGCTGGTTCTCGCTCATATTGGGTAGACCCTGTTTACCTCTTGCGTTCCGGTGCTCATCACGCAGGGGGTCAATTCCGCAAACCGCAACAAATCACTCGATGTGGTGTTCATCGCGTGCGCCAGTTTCATCACGACGACGGTCGGGTTGCGCTGGCCGTCGATTTCGTACAGATGCCACCGGCCGATGCCCGCCGGTTCCACTAGCTGCGTCACAGTCATCCCCACCTTACGACGGCGGTCCCGGACAGTCGTATCACGGCCGGGCCGTCCTCAGTCACGGTCCACCTTTCCGTTGTTTCATTTTGGACATTCCGTAGCTCGTTTAGTTCCTTTGGGCACGTGACGCTTCGGGCACGGTCGATCCGCCACGTCGGTGATTCACGTCGAAGGTCGGCGATATCAGATACCTCAGGAAGGTGTCTCAGGTCCGCGATATCGGAGATCAAAGAGGTCAGGAACCCATCTGCAGACATGAGCCTGAACGAACTGCCCTCCAAGACGAATGTCGAAAACGCACCGAAGGACACCGCATGTTACAGATAATCCAGGGCTCGTCGTTGCCCCCAATCAGCGGATCGCGCCACGATTGAAGCAGTGACCGCGACCAGCCTCCCTCGTCTTGTGAGAGAACCCAAGGCGGGCGCCACAACGCCACCCGACAACCCCCACCATGACCACCGATCCAGAGATACGCGCGTGACATGACGAACTTCAGTGTTTCGACCCGTCGACTACCACACCGCCGGCGAACCGTTCCGCATCGTCGCGGACCCACCGGTCGACATCGAGGGCAACACAGTTGCCGAGCGCCGGGTATTCGCCATCGATGACGCCGACGTGGACAAGCTGCGGAAGCTGTTGTGCTTCGAACCGCGCGGCCATGCGGATATGTACGGCGGATTCATCACACCGCGCGACGATCCCGGCGCCGACTTCGGAGTGCTGTTCTGGCACAAGGACGGCTTCTCCAGCGCATGCGGTCATGGCACCATCGCACTAGGCGTGTGGGCGGTGCACACCGGACGGGTCGCGCTGAATCCATTCGGAATCACCCACGTCGTCGTCGACGTTCCCTCCGGGCGCGTGATCGCACGCCTCCACTCCAAGGACGACCACGTTACCGGTGTGGATTTCGTGAGCGTTCCCAGTTACCGCCTGCACACAGACATCGACGTCGATACCTCACGAGGCCGGGTCGTCGTCGACATCGCGTTCGGTGGGGCCATCTACGCGCATCTCAAGGCGGCCAGCGTCGGATTAAAAGTCACCCCGGAGAACTACTCCGAGCTGATCGCGATCGGGCGTGAAGTGAAGTGGACACGCAACCGAATACGCCCGTCATCCTGTCGATGATCGGTTGAGCGGAATCTACGGAACCATTCTGTTCGATGACCTCGGCCCGATCCGGACGGCAACCCACATCAGCGCAACATCACCGTTTTCGCCGACGGTGAAGTCGATCGCTCACCGTGCGGTTCGGGAACAGCCTCACGCGTGGCCGCGCTAGCCGCAGCCGGGCAACTCAAACCGGGCCAGACACTTATCCACGACTCGGTTGTTAATACACGCTTTCACGCCCGAATCGTCAAGGGACTCACCGCGGATGGCCATTCCGCCGTTATTCCCGAAGTCACCGGCATGGCATACCGAACGGGCGAACACCGCTTCGAAATCGACCCCGCCGACGAACTCGGCACCGGGTTCGTCCTCCGCTGACACGATGCGCTTCGACGCTTGAGTACCCAAGTGGTTGCGGCCGGCGCGGCCTAAAATGACAGCCGGCCCAGTTCCTCGGACGACGAGGACGCCAGCCCATGCGACCGCATCCTCGATCTGATCATGCCGCGGATGCGATCGGCTAGCGACTTTGCCGACCGATAACGTCTGTGCCGCTGCATAACTCCTGTCACCGCGGTCTCTGCATCAGCGCCACAAAGTACGGTCGAGTGCCAGCACCAGCTCACCGGGCCGGATGCGCGCCGTCTGCGTGTTGTCCGATCCTACTAGCACGATGCTTGTGTCTTGGCTGATCGGCTAATCATTAACCGGGCCTTTTGGGGGATCGTCTACCGCATGGATGCCATCACCGATGTGCCGTTGCCGACCAACGAACCGGTACACGACTACGCCTCGGGCTCAAGTGAACGCGCCCGGCTCACCGCCGCACTAAAGACGCTCGCTGCTGACCCGATCGACCTGCCGCACGTCATCGGCGGCGACCACCGGATGGGCGACGGCGACCGCATCGACGTCGTCCAGCCGCACCGGCACTCCGCCCGGCTGGGCACGATGACCAACGCCGGACATGCCGACGCCACCGCGGCCATCGACGCGGCGATGGCCGCAAAGCCGGACTGGGAGGCCACCCCGTTCGATGAGCGCGCCGCGGTACTCCTGCGCGCCGCCGACCTACTGGCCGGACCGTGGCGGGAGAAGATCGCAGCGGCCACCATGCTCGGTCAATCCAAGACCGCCTACCAGGCCGAGATCGACACGCCCTGCGAACTCATCGACTTCTGGCGGTTCAACGTCGGGTTCGCGCGTCAGATCATGGCGCAGCAGCCGATCAGCAGCCGCGGCGTGTGGAACCGCACCGACTACCGGCCTCTCGAGGGATTCGTCTACGCGATCACCCCGTTCAACTTCACCGCGATCGCCGGCAACCTGCCGACCGCGCCGGCGTTGATGGGCAACACCGTGGTGTGGAAGCCGTCGCCGACCCAGACGTTCGCGGCGTACCTCATCATGCAGCTGCTGGAGGCCGCCGGGCTCCCGCCGGGCGTCATCAACCTGCTCACCGGTGACGGGATCGCGGTTTCCGAGGTCGCCCTGGCCGATCCGCGGTTGGCCGGCATCCACTTCACCGGCTCGACCGGGACCTTCCAGCACCTGTGGCGGGAGGTCGGCGCGAACATCGACCGCTACCACACCTACCCACGGTTGGTCGGCGAGACCGGCGGTAAGGACTTCGTGCTTGCGCACACGTCGGCGCGGCCGGATGTGCTTCGCACCGCGCTGATCCGCGGCGCATTCGACTACCAGGGCCAGAAGTGCTCCGCGGCGTCGCGGGCGTTCGTCCCGCGGTCGGTGTGGCAGCGGATGGGCGACGACTTCTTGTCCGCCACCGAGGCGTTGCGGTGCGGCGACGTCAGCGACCTGTCGAACTACGGTGGCGCGGTGATCGACGACCGGGCGTTCGCGAAGAATGTCAAGGCCATCGAGCGGGCCAAGGGCGCGGCTGGGGTGACCGTCGCCGCCGGCGGCGAATACGACGACAGCGAAGGCTATTTCGTGCGGCCGACGGTGCTGTTGTCCGACGATCCGACCGACGAGTCGTTCTGCACCGAGTACTTCGGGCCGATCCTGTCGGTGCACGTATACCCCGACTCGGACTACAACCGGATTCTCGACGTGGTCGACGCCGGCTCCAAGTATGGGCTCACTGGTGCGGTGATCGCCGACGACCGCGGCGCGGTGCTTGCCGCCCAGCAGCGGCTCCGGCACACGGCGGGCAACTTCTACGTCAACGACAAGCCCACGGGCGCCGTGGTGGGCCAGCAGCCGTTCGGCGGTTCGCGGGCCTCGGGCACCAACGACAAGGCGGGGTCACCGCTGAACCTGCTGCGCTGGACGTCGGCTCGGTCGATCAAGGAGACCTTCGCGCCGCCCACCGACCACAACTATCCCCACATGGAGGGCTGACAATGGGTGTGTTCCAGCAAGTCGTTCGCCCCGTCATCCTCGGCGCCGCACAGTCGAGTCGGATGCGCCGTGCGGCAGAGCAGATTCCGGTCACCCGTAAGGTGGTCGACCGCTTCGTAGCCGGTGAGACGGTGCCCGAAGCCATGGATGCCGTTGCACAGCTGCGTGATTCAAGCCGCACCGTTACCATCGACTATCTCGGCGAGGACACCACCAAGGTCGAGGACGCCGACGCGACAGTTCGGGCCTACCTGGATCTGCTCGATGCGCTGGGTAAGCGCGGCGAAGCTGCCAACACCAAGGTGCGGCCGCTGGAGGTATCGCTCAAGCTGTCGGCTCTCGGTCAAGCGCTGCCCCGCGACGGCGAGAAGATCGCGCTGGAGAACGCCCACACCATCTGCGAGCGAGCCAAGGGCATCGGGGCATGGGTGACGGTGGACGCCGAGGATCACACCACCACCGACTCGACGCTGTCAATCGTGCGTGAGCTTCGCACCGAATTCGACTGGCTCGGAACAGTTCTGCAGTCGTATCTGAAACGGACCCCAGCCGACTGCGAGGAGTTCGCCGCGTCCGGTGCCCGGATCCGGCTGTGCAAGGGCGCATACGACGAACCGGCGTCGGTCGCCTACCGGGACATGGACGACGTCACCGACTCTTACCTGCGCTGCCTCGGCGTGCTGATGGCCGGATCGGGCTATCCGATGGTGGCCTCACACGATCCGGTAATCATCGAGGCGGTGCCGGCGCTGGCCCGCGAGACCGGCCGCAGCGTCGCCGATTTCGAGTATCAGATGCTGTACGGCATCCGTGACGCCGAGCAGCGACGGCTGGCCGACGAAGGCAACCAAATGCGGGTCTACGTTCCGTTCGGCAACGAGTGGTACGGCTACTTCGTGCGCCGGCTGGCCGAACGGCCGGCCAACCTGACGTTCTTCCTACGCGCACTGGCCGAACGCAAGCCGAAGGCGACACCGGCTGTCTAACCTTCTTCTACGACTAGGGATTGTGCGCTTCGGTGAAACGCCGTGGACCTGTGTGCCGAGGAGTGGTCGCGGCGGCAACGCTCCGATGATGTTGACCTTGAGGCGGCCTTCGACCATGGCTTCGACGCCGTGCTGGCGGCCATTGCGGCGCGTGATCGCCTCGATGAACAGATCATGATGGTGGCCGTCTCGCCGCGGTTCGCCGACCCGGTTAACCGCCTGGTGAACCAATCTGGGTTTGATGCATCGGTTTGGTGCACACCGCAGTCACCCGAGCACCTGCGGCGGGGGCGCCACCCCATCGTTTGTTCATCGATAACAAGGATCGTTGGGAACCGGGAAGCCACGAGATAGCTCCGTGTGTGAAAGTGCCTGGCAGGAGGGCGCTTTCGGTGGGGAACGGGCACGGATGGAAGCTTCCTTTGCAAAAGCCGGTGTCGCATGTTCGAATCCTGCACCAGTGTTTATGCAGGTCAGAAGCTATTTCGAGCCAGGCTAGTAGGCTCGCGTGTTATCACGGTGTGATTCCGTCCCAATTCCCTCGGTTGTCCAGCAAACAACACGACAAACGACGCAACGCGGTACCGTTCCGGCCACCACCCCGCCGTCCGCGACAAGTAGGCCCAGTTCGATGGGCGGCCTATCCGCGACTTCGTACCACTGTTCGTCGAGCGGCACGCGCGTGCGGCATTGGCGAACCTCGCCGCCTAAGTCCCCGGGAATTGTTGGTTCAGCGCATCAAGCATCCGGTCGACGGCGCGAATATCGTGCTCGGTATGGCGGATGGTGCGCCGCACTCGACTCGCTGCCCTTATGTCCCCCGTCGTCATGCACTGGGTTAGCGTTTTCCCGTATCTCGCGAGATCCCTCGCCAAAGGCCCGTCGCAGCTCGTCGCCTACGAGCACCAGCACTTCGCCGCGCCCCGTGGCGCTGCGGGTGCCCGGCTGGTAGACCCCACGTAGGCGCCGGCAGCCTTATGAACTCCTCGACGAGCGGTAAAGCGGATGCGCCACACACCAATCGACGCCCTCGCCTCGTCGTCGGTGAACGTCATGGCGGGGCTTCTCGTTGAAGAGAACGTCGAGTTCAGAAATGCGGCGTACAACCGGATCGGGGTCGCGCTGGTGAGGCCGCGCAAGTGGCGCAACGGCGTTTCCACGGATCGTCCACGTCGGTTTGCGATCGTGATCCCGAACGGACGTGACGCCGTTTTATCTAGGAGGCATCAATGAGACTGCGCTATCTCGCGCCACTGGCCATGGCCGCAGCAGCGGCGGCGATCGGATTGGCCCCGGTCGCCGCGGCCGCACCGGCGGGGCCGTGCACCACCACCGGCAACTCGACCGTGTGCCAGCGGCCCGGCCATGTCAATATCATCAGCTCGCCGCCGGTGGTTTCCGGCCCGCAGCACCCATCTCTCCCATATCCGTTGTACCCCATACTCTTTGGAC